>Ga0213839_1001732_pt1 | contig 13396 bp, 9 predicted proteins | sample SWPATP21_FD_160075 | JGI IMG/M metagenome (GOLD analysis project Ga0213839, IMG submission 160075) | Coastal seawater microbial communities from Marineland, Florida, United States - SWPA TP2 #1 | ecosystem: Environmental > Aquatic > Marine > Coastal | place: USA: Florida | collected 2016-08-14 | reverse complement strand
ATTAATTAATATTAATTTACAATTGTTAATACTATACAATTTTTTAATTAAACAAATCTATGCATACTTTTTCTTGTATCTCAATGAGAAGAAATTAATAATTTGAAAAATTTCTACAAAAATTTTGCATGACTGTTGGCTTTTCCTTCTTGGTTCGTTTTTCGAATCTGTTTTATATTTCTGAGACTTAGCTGTCTTTCATATTATCACATTCAAAAGCAAGCCAAATTGCTTAATATGATAGAGATTCTGTCCGAAAATAACAATTTTCTGATAATTATTGATTAAGACTTTTCATTTTTTATCATGATAACATTTCCAAAAGTTTTTTCTTGGTTATTTAGATCTGGCAAAGATTTAAAAAAGATATTGAAAAATTCAATTACATCAAAATCTTCGGGGAAATATTTTTTCTTATTATTGATATAAATAATATTTTCTTCTTTCTTAAAATCATTGGTATTTTGTGATAAAAAATTTAGATCTATATTTGAATCTTCATCACAATATTCAGTTTTGACTATGAAAGTTTTTTTACCATAAAATTTTAAAGCCAAAGAAATATATATTTCATCTTCGCTTTCATAATCTGAATAGCTAAAATATTCCCATTTGAATGCAAAATCTTTGTAGAAATTTTTTAAATTATCAATTATTTTATTTTTTCTTTTTTCTGTAATGATTTTTTCACAAACTCTTCTCAGAGAAACAAAATTACTTACCGCACAATCTTCATTGAGATTGTCTAAAAATTTTCCCAAAGTTCCCATTAATTCAATTTCTTGTAGTTCACTAATATTGGGATTTTTTGACGTCAAAGAACTTCTGTTCGTTATTTTCGTTATTTCATCATCATAATCAAAACAGAATCCTCCATCTTTTGGAGGTAATTCGAAGCTGCTATTTGCAACTAATTCAAAACTATTCTCTTTATTCGTCATTTTAAATGAATAAAAAATAACTTTTTTGATAACTAAAAACAAAACAGAGTAAAAAATCCCTTTAATTAATACTGAATTTTTTATGATTATCAAATTCAAATTTTTTATCAAATAAAGAAATTTATATTTTGTATTAGGAGAATAAAAAGAGATTTATAAAAAATAATTAGTCAAATTTTTATAAAAAACATCTTAAGATCTTTATAAAGAATGACATGATTCAAATTTTTACAAAAAATTAATAAATAAAAATAAGATTCGGGATATTATTAGAATCAATATTAGAAAAAAGAAATGTTTTTGGAAAAATAGTTTGTTTTAGTTCTATTTTCAATCATAATTATTTATTTTTTTTTGATAATAATTTTATTATTTCTTCATAATAGAAAAATTCTACTTTATGATTGTATTCTAATTTTTTAAATCTTTTTTTTACCATATTTCTCAGATTTTAAAGTTATATGGTGACTTTTTAGTTAATAAAAATTTTATTATGGCAAATAAACCCCGAATTGAATAGGCTCAAAAAGTTTCTTTTTTATTTAAAAATGGAAAAATTACCTCAATTGTGTATTTATCTTAGTATTTCATTTGCTTGTCGTGATAAAGAAGATATTATAAATTTGTCTGAAAGTAATTCATTATTTCATCATATAATTCATGAAGATGAATTTTTTTCGTTAGATCTTGTAAAAATAGCAAAGAGTCAGGTAAAAAGAAACACAAAACAACAATTTGATAATATTTCTGAATTATTTCGAAATAATTTAACTGTTACTTTAAATAATTTAGAATCTTTTTTTTCAATCCCGGCACAAATTAAAAGTAGTTTAGAAAAAGTGATGGACGCATGTGAAAAAAATTTTTCGGGTCTTATACCCAATCTTGTTGAAACAATGGATCCAGAGAATTTTATTAAACTGGTTCCTTATTTGGAAAAAAAGGGAATTGATTTTAAAAATGGTAATTCTTTTCGAAATACTTTTTTGAGGATATATGGGAATAATTTTTTCAATGATTCTTACGAAGATGATTTTGAATCTAAAATGGAACAAAATCCCTATTTATATATTAAATACAAAGATCAGGAAAAATTTGAAGAACCAACACAAAAATTAATTGATTATTTAAAAACAATTGAGGGGGGTATTATTACTGGAAGTTTTCCAATTTCTATGTTAAATAAGGATTTTAAAGCTCAAGATATAGATATCTTTTTTAATAAAAAATATTTTTACGAAAAAGCTTTACCAAAGGAAATAGAACATAATGTAGAATTTCAAACAGAATATGATAATATATATCTGATACGAGAAATTAGTTGTTTTCAATATGAAGGTTATAAAATCCAATTTATTTTAATTGATGATTATATAGAAACAATTGATTATATTAATGCTAATTTTGACTTTGATTGCTCAAAATTAATTTGGGATCCAAATTTAGAAGATCCATTCTCCAAAAATTCTAAAAATAGAATCCAAAGGACAAAAGATAAAATTGCTTTGTATAATACAAATATGGTTCAATATGTAAGAAAAAGGCAAATGAAATATATTTTAAAAGGATTTAAAATAATTCCTATTGATTGGATTAATCCTATAAAAACACCAGCTGAAATACATGCTGAGAAAGAAAAAAATATGGAGATACAAATGGCCGAAGCCAGATATGAATAGTTGTAATAAATACAATGCATATAAATTTATATGATTTTTTTAAATATTTAGTTAGTAGTATCAGAGTCTTCAGAATCATAATTTGTATCAGTTGATGAAGAGCTTTCGTTTTCATATGAACAACTTTCAGTTTCAAAATAATTAGTTTTGCTTGTCGTTGATTCAGTGGTAGATAGTTCTTCGTTTGTTTCTTCTTCCTCTTCGGGAAATTCTTCAATTTCATCATATTCATTCTCGTTATCATCTGGTTCAAAAAAATCAATCCAATTTTCCTTTAATGAAATAATTCCTTCATATGAGATATAAAATTCTGAATCTGAATCAATATATGTTTTTTTGGGAAAAAATTCACCAAGAATATCTACCTGAATAGAATTTTGCCCATCTTCCGGCTCACCAATTATTTTTAATAAATTTTCTTTGTTTTTTGAGCTAAAAATTTTTGCTTTGCTTTGGTAAATTATAAGAGTGATAGAATTATTAAAATAATTATTATAGAATTTATTATTTATAAAAGTTAGTTCCCTTTCGTTTAAATTTGTATCATTTGGAATCTCCAACATAGAATATCTATTCGAATAAGAGATATAACTGAAAAAATTTTTTCCTTTTGCTGCTATTAATTTTGAATAAATTTTATCCATGTTTTCTTTAAAATCTTTATTCATTTTATCTTTTATAAGATTCTGAGATAATTTGTTATCCATGTCTATACACTTTTTTATAATTTCTTTGTGATTTCGTAAAAAAGCATAATATATTTCCATAAGATATTTAATACAATCGCTGGGAAATTCTTTATTAAGAAGAATCTTTTCTATTATTGTAAAAAATTTAAACAAATCATCGGAAAGCTCTGGTTTCTCTTTTACTTTTGAATTTTTTATTTTCAGGAATTTATCCATATATCCTATAAACTTATTAAATTTACCACTTTCTTGATAAACATAAATTTTATAGAGACAAAGACCAAGAGAATCATTATTAAGAATTTGCTTAACAAAAAGATTTGGGTTTTTTTCTGAAAGAGCTACTAATTCTAAATTTTCTTCATATGTAAAAACAATAAATTTAGAAGATTCTTTTTTGGTCTCTGAGAGATTTTTAAATATAGATAATACTACTTCGGAATTTAGAATGATAATTCTATCATTACCTTTATATTCTTCTAAAAATTGTTCAGGAGAAGTAAATTTTATCTCATTAAAATTATTAATTCCATATGAACCAATAATATGAAGAACAACAAAGGCAAAGACATTTTCCAAATTTTTTTCAGTATTGTAAATACAGAACATTTTATATAAAAAAATAATTTTGTATAGAATAAATTCATTTGTCTTTTTGAGTGAAAATAAAATGTTTAAAAATAGATTAAATCATTCTTTTAAACGAGTTTATCAATAATTTTAATTAAAATGACTTCTTTTTCTGGTGTAAGTGGTTTATTAACTGATTTGGAAAATTCTATGGATTCGATCAAAAGAACATTTGAAAGAGATGCTGAAGCATCAATTAAATTAATTACAAGAACAAGCGAAGAGGGATATAGAGCTATGGAGATTCCAATTAGAGATTTTCTTATTAGTCAAAAAAATTCTGTTGAAGCCGATTTCAAAGAAATCGAAAAAATTTTTGATGATGTAAAAAATCTTATAGAAAGGACTGCTGATAAAGCATTTAATACATTAGTTGAAAAAACAGATTCCGAATTGCAAAAATTTGAACATTCTTCGGAGAATACTATTAATGAAATCAGAAATGCTTCAAAATTTATGAGAACAGAAGTTGGAGAAAAAATAAGATCAGCAATAAAATCTGCAAGAGATGAATTTATTTCAATGAAAAATATATTTAGTTCCGATATTGAAAATATTTCAAATGAGATAGTTGAAAAAACAAGATCTGTAATTAATGAGATAAAAAGAGATTCTCAAAGTGATATAAATAAATTAAATAGTTTTAGGGAAACTGTGGATGATGAAATAACATCAAAATTTAAAAATATTGAGAAATCATTCGATAATGTGAAAAAAACTGCAGAAAGAGAGTTAGATTCGATTACTATTTTAGTAACAACTGAAGGAAAAAAACTTGAGAAAAAGGTAGAAGAAGCTGTTTCTGCAATGTATTCTGGTTCTGTTTATCTTGGAATTGCAGCTGTATTATTGGGGGGTGTCATTGCTTTAGGAATAATTTATGAAAAAGAAAAGCAATATACAATAAAAATAAATAAAAAGAAAAAATAAAAATATATAAAATTTATATATTAAGGATCCTTTGATGCTGCAGCACTTCGATATTCTGAATATGAACTTGTTGACGATGACGATTCATAATTATCCGAATCCAATTTCTTAGTTAGATCTTCATAATTATCACTATCATAATCATCGTCATTATTTCTTGAGAATGTCCTCTGATCATCTTCGTTTTCGTATTTTTTCTTCAATTCATTATTTTTTATTATAGTAAAAGGTGTTTCTTTAGTATCATGAACAAATCTCTTTTTATTTTTTGATCTCATGGTAAAATTTGGACCATTGACTCGAGAAATATCCATAATTTCACTGTCTGTTATAATATCTTTTGAATTTTTGGATTCATATTCTTCCATTAATTCATGAATATTTCCATTATCTTCAGTTATTCCTTTTGAATATCTATCACGCCATTCTTTGTATACTGAAAGTATATTTTTGTTTTCTAATTCAATAACAAATTCTTTAAGGGAAATTGGAAAAAAAGTTGCATTTATTGAAATATCATCAAAAGAACAATCTGTATCACAAATAAATTTTTCTAAATTATATGGAAATTCATTTATTATTAAATCTTTATTTTCTCCCGAGATTTTAATTTCTTCGATTTCAAAATGAGTTTTTTCAATTAGAATCGATGATTTCATATTTGATAATAGAACTTTTTTAAAAGTGAACATTTCTTTTTCAAAAATCAAATTTTTAAAACAAATTGTTGGTGATCCTCTCAAAATTTTGATAGGTCGTAAAAAATTATCAAAGACTGCAATGTTATTATTTGTAAGCAAAAGAGATTGATTTTTTAAAAGTAATATATTTTTTGCATTAATTTTAAAAAAATTTAATTCTTCTAAATTTGGTTCGATATTAACAATAGTCTGGATTTTTAGATTTGTATTAAAAATTGATACATTTTCTACACTTTCGAGTTCTAATGAATCAAAATTTACAAAACTAACAGGAAAAATATTTTTTCTTCCTCGAAGAACAAATTTCTCCGTGAAAGTATTTCTTCTAAAAATAATACTTTGAAATGGAAAACCATTGGGTCTTAAGTAATATGATCTATCTCCTTCAAGAATATCAACAACAAGATTTAATTTCTTATTGCAATTAAAGTTTTTTAACGAATTAAGATTTTTCATAAAAAGCGAAAAAGAACTAAAAAATATTGTTTCTACACTTTCTGGATTTTTATAGTATTCCGAGTTTTTATCCCATTCTCCGTCAAAGATCAAATATTTATAAGTTTCCAATATTGATTTTAAGTTATCCATTTTAATTAATTTTTATCTAAAATAATCGCATAATTATTAAAATATTAGCTTGGTATTGACTATCGTTTCTAATTCTAAATTACATATTTACCTTAAGACTATTTATAAATATATAAATCAAATTTTGTTTAAAAATATATTTCATTTTGTAGGCTTTGAGAGTCTTTTGCTTTTTTTCGGAGAGGACTTTTCAATTTTTTGAATTCTTTTTGTATATGGATATCTAAATTATTCATAAAATTTAAAAGTTCTTCATTTTCAAAATTTTTTATATATATTTCGATATTTTCAGTCCACCAATATTTTTTGAAAATAAGAAGTCTTTGTTTCAAATCTTCAATATTCATATAATTTGCCAATCTTTGAGGATTTGGATAAAAATTTCCCAATTCGGAAAATAAATGAAGAAATTTTAAATCAATAAAAAAACTTAATCTATTATTAAAAATTATTTCTATTTCTTCCCCTTTAATCATAGGAAATATATAAATAAAAAAATCTTTGTTGTTTTCTAAATAAAAATCAATTGTTTTTTTATCAGAAATTTCAAAAAATATTATAAATGATTGCCTTATTTTGGGTTTTAATAAAAGTCTTCTATTAAATTTTACCAATTTTCCTTCTTTTATTTGTTGAATTAATGTCCCTTCAAAACAAACACATTCGATTGAAGGATTTGGTTCTTCTTCTGTTTCATTTTCTTCGTTTGTTGTAATATTGGATTTTTCGCAATCAGATTCTTTCAATGCCATTTTTTAAAACGATTTTATGTTTTTAATATATACATAGAATGGAAATAGAAAAATTCTAATTGATTAATTAAAAAATATAAAAATGGATATTTCTGATAAATTTGAAAAAATAAAAAATTTATCAATTAAACAAAGAATAGATATTGGTCAGAAAGTCACAGAAGAGAAAAAATTTTCTTTAGATTGTGATTCTTTATTCAAGAACAGAAATATGGGAATTTTTCAAAAAGGTTTTAGTAGGGACGAAATAAGAAGTTTTATTTCTTCAAATAATACTTACAGGAAAAATATTAATTTTAGGGAAGAGGATCTCTTTATGTTGGAATTAGTAACAAAATTGGGAATGGAAATGTCTCAAGTTCATGCATATAATGAAATGGTTAAACATGTTAGAGATTTTATTCAAGAGAATGTTATTGAAAAAGATTCTAATTCTCATGTTGAAATTAAAGTAAAGATCACAAAAGATGGCACCACTGAATACAGAGATAAATCAAATATTTATCCTAATAAATTAATTAAAAATAAAAATTTAAAACAGTATATATCTTTTAGAAAAGTTTCAAGCGGAACTCCTGTTGAAATTAAAACTATTCCTATGATGGTAGGCTGCGAATGGTGTGCAACATATGGGAAAAATCCAATTGAGTTACATAATGCGGGTGAAAATGCTGTGGATCATAAAGGATATTTTATTATGGAATCTCAGAAATCAACAGAGGCAAAATACTTTGTAGCACATGAAAAAGTATGCTTTAATTCGATTATTACAATTTTAGATGATAAAAGAGGAATCATAACAAATTTAAAATCACAAGATCTTTCAAATAATTCTACTGAAATTTATGTATTTAAAGAGAATAATAATTATTTTTTAGGATCAATTGATTTTAGAATTCCTTTTTCAACTAATCAAATCTTTTCTCAAATATATGATATGATGACAACTCTTTCAAAAAAAGATGAAGAATTAATTCATTCTGATTCTTATAAAGAATTTATGGAAAAGACTATTAGTATATCCACAGTTCCGGAAATCAAAGAATTTTTTATGTATAATTTTATGGATGGAAGTTCTGATAAAATTACTCCTCCTTCAGAATATACTTCAATCGAATCTTTAAGAGATTATTTATTTAAAAACGAAGAGAGAAAAAAACTATTTGCGGGTAAAACTATTGATAATTCTATGATTGAAAGTTACCCTGAATTAATTATTAATAGTATTTTTCCATCTGTGAATATTCCCGAAATGACAGAAGATGATAATTCGAAAATTAAAACAAAATTCAATATTCTTCAAGCAAAAGCAATTTTATTAATTAGAATGATTTTGTCTAATAATTTAGTCGAACAGAAAATTATTCCGAAAACTGATAGAAATGATCTTTCATATAAATGTTTTATGAATGCAGCAGAAATTTTTACAAGAGATTTAACACGTGATGGGGGAGCAATTTTCACTAATGGAATGAGCGATAAAGATTATAAACCAAGTTCAACTTCATCAAAAGGAGAAACAAATGTTTTTGAAACACTACCATTCTCCAATCATTTGGAAACAAAATCAACAATTACAAAATCTTCAATTCCAAGATCTTCGTTCTCGAGAAATATTGATGTTAGAAGTTTTAGGGCTTCACAAACAGGATATGAATGTTTACATCAAACATCTTCCGGAGCTAATATTGGCTTGATTCATTATTTTTCGGTTACTTCCTTTTTTTCGGTTTCGAAAAATACAAAAAATATGATCAAGTATGTAATCAATTATTTAATAAACAATAAAGATTATACCGAAAAAAATCTTTTTAAAGAAGAAGAAACATCAGAGGAAAAAGAAAAAGTTATGAAATATATGTCAGAGAACAAACTAACTATCAAAGAGGTTTTACAATTCAGAGAAAGTGATTTTTCTACTTATATTAAAAGAAATAAAATTCTTTCCGAGAATCAAATTTTTATCGAAGAAATCAAACCTTTTTTTGGATTGATTTTTGATATTTATAATGGTATTTCTGGTTCGGATCATCCCGTAGAAAATATTTATGATTTTTTAAAAAAAGATAAAAATTACAAAAACATCCATGAAAAAATCTCAGAAATTATTACAAAAGATATATGGGATAGATATTTAAAATTAGTAGAAGAATTTTCGTTAAATGATGTTCCTTTTGATATTATTTCAAATGAGATGTATCACCCAATAAATAAAAGAATCAATTTTTGGAAAGAAATGGATAAATTAAATATATCATATGATTTTATTTATGATATTGAACTGAAAAAGAAAATTCCTTTATCTATTAATTCTGTTACAATAGGACTTGTAAATAAAGAAACATATGAAGATCTAAGAAAATTTTTAAAGCACGATTATAGATTTATGGATGTCGCAGTTGTTGAAGAAATGTATGAAATTAATTTTGGATCTTCTACAAATCTTTATACTTCTTCATATAATATTTATTGTGATGGAGGAAGAGTATGTAGACCTTTATATAATTGCGAAGAATTAAAAAAGAGGAATTTGTATACAAATGAAGAAATTGACAAATATCTCAAGACAAAAACAAAGTTAGAAGACATTATTAAAGACGGAGTAATTGAAATGATTTTTCCTATAGAATTGAGATATGAATCAGTTCTGGAAAAAAGGGAATATTTAAAACCTGATTCTCATCAAAAATATGCAGAAATTGATCCTTATGCGATTTATGGAGCTGTAAGTGCATCAGCTCCTATGTTAAATCATTGTCCGGGAAATAGAGCTATTCATGAATCTGCTATGTCTATTTCATCTCTTACAGAAATTTCTTCAAATTTCAAAAATATGTCTGAAACTTCCGCTAAAGTTTTACATAGACCCCATGTTCCGGTTATTACTACAAAATATGCGGCTTATGGAAATAATATTTTACAAACCGGAAAAAATATGCCTATTGCAATTAAAATAGATGAAGGAAATGTAGAAGATTCATTTTTAGTTAGTGAGAGAGAGGCAAAAATGAGCACAGATGGAAAAATTTCAACATATGAAATTATAGTTGATACAGAAGATATTCCTGGAATTTCATTACATGGTAATATGAAAATAGGAAAATATCGACATGTGGATTCTGATACAGGTCTTCCTTTGATAGGATCTGAATTAGATGTAGGTGATGTTATTTTTGCTAAATATAAAAAAGAAATAATTAGTCAAGTTGATGATGATGGAAATAAAAAGGAAGAAGAGCAGTTAATCAATAAAAGTGTTTTTATTGAAGAAGGTAAAGAAGGTGAAGTCCAAAATATTAAAAGAATACCAAATGATAAATTCTTAATTTATAGAATTACTGTATCAAAAACAAGAAATATGGTAGTTGGTAGAAAACTATCTTTTGATGGATGTAGTCAAAAAGGAATTATTGGTCAAATTTTACCTCATAACCAAATGCCTATTATTATTTCTGGTAAAAATAAAGGTATGAGACCAAGTGCAATTTTCAGTCCAATGTCAACAACTTCAAGAGCTACTCCAAGTGTAAATCATTCTCTACTTTTGGGAAATTATGCTATCGCAAGTGGAAATCAAGTAGACGGAACAAGTTTTACTATAAATAATGATAAAATTAATGATATCAACAATAAGCTTATGGATATGGGATTTGAAAATTGGGGATATGAAGAATTTGAAGATCCTGTCTCCAAATCGAGGTTCAAATTGGCTTTTGGTTTTGCATATATTAAAATTTTAAAACATACATCTGATGATAAGCAAAAAGCATGTGGTCATATTGATCATACTATTGACAAAGGTTCACGCCAACCTTCGAAAGGAGGTCCTTTGGGAGCTTTAAGAGTTGGATATATGGATACAAATACAATGGGTTCTCATAATATTATGGCAACAATTCAAGCATTTTTAGCTGAACAATCTGATTTGATCACAGTTGCAATTTGCTCTGATTGTGGACATTTATGTGATCGACACAATGATGATGCAAAAACTATTAAAGATAATTATGCCTCAAAACATTGCACAAGATGTGAAAAAAGCGGAGTTATTGTTAAATGCAAAGTTCCGTATGCTGTAGTTAAAATTCATAATTGGTCTTTAACAGTCGGAATCAAACTTAATCTCTTTCCTAAAATTTCAAAAAAGTAAATCAAATATAAATTTATATTAAGTTCCTAATTTTTTGCAGAATAATTAATTATCAGATTTCCAATTTTACAAATTATCAGATTTCCAATTTTACAAATTATCAGATTTCCAATTTTACAAATTATCATATTTTTTGATTAATTTCTGAATCTCTAACTTTCCACTAAATAATCAAATTATTTAGTTTAAAGTTAATACAATTTTTATTTACATAAAAACCTAAATCAATTTTTTAAAATGGAATCTACTTGGGAAATTTTAATTTGGTTTGCAATTTCCATTGTTACTTTTTTTATTCTTAATACATATTTGTTTTTGAGAACAGCAGCATCAATTTTTTTATCCCTTTTGCTATCTACAATTATTGTTTCATTTGTTTTTGATAGCGTATTTTCGGAAGTAGCTATCTTTTTCTTAATTGGTGTTGGTTTACTATATAGTATTCCAAGAGCTTTGAGAGATAAAAGAGATTATATGGAAAGAGAAAATAACCTATTGTAATAAATAATATAAATATATATTTATTTATTATCTTCTACAACTAAATACAAAGTTTTTTCTTTATGAGCTACTGGATTTTCACAAAAAATTCTCTCATGAGAAATATAAGAATCTCCTGGTAAAAGAAGATGAATTTTAACACCTGCATCAGAACCATTAATTTGAATCATTTCTTTTTCATTTTGTTTTTTTGTATATACCATTAGAGGTAAGAGAATATTATTTGCCATTTCCATTTGAAATTCTGATATTATTCCATATTTTCCATCACTTCTTGCAAAAGAAATATATTGAACACTTCCTTCGCAAATGAATTCATATGTAAAATCATAAATATCTGCTACTAAATTTCCTTCACACATTCTAATATTTTTTGCATTAGTTCTTTTTAAAACTTTTGCAAGTTTTTCATGATATTTGTTGAAAAAAGTATTTTCTGAAATTTTCATTTTTATTAATATTTTTATCAAAAAGAAATATTGATGCGAGTCAAAATGAAATCATTTATATTTCTTTTTATAATTTGTGTAGTTTCATTTGTAGAATGCCATATGAGTCTGGAAAATAAATATCACTATTTTGGTTTAAATACTGATAATTTGGATATAATGTTATCATATACCGGTGGATTGAATTTTAAAAATATAGCAAGATATAATCTAATGTTTGATAATATAAGTAATGTAACAATTAAAAAGGAAACGGGTTTATTAAATGGAGAATGTGAAATAGCAAAATTTCAGTCGGTAGTGGATATCGAACCCTTTTATGAGGAAGGAAAAGTAGTTGGTTTTTTTCTTGTGGATACAGGGAATTATTGTATAAGATATCTATCTTTAGATCCTTGTGAAGTAACAACTGCTCTCGGAACATGTGGACAATTTAGCCCAGATATTTTTGGAATAGGAACTGATGCAAAATTTCTCACAAACCCAAGAAGCATTTCTCATGACTTTGAAGGAAATTTTGTTATTGCTCTTGATACAAATGGGTTAAGATTTGCAAAATTGATGTATAATGGATCAAAACCTATTTTAAATTATACGCATAAAATTACTACAGGGATATCGGGTTTACGAAGAGTTCGATATTTAGATAAATTTACTTATAATGATCAAAATTTTCATAACTGTATTATATTTGTTGAAAGTAATAGAAGAATAAGATTGTATTCATCGGGAACTTTTTATACCATACAAGAATTTCCAAATACAGGAGAATATGTTTCAAATATTAGGAAATATGGTTCAAATATTTTTCTATCCAAGCATGAATTTACAAATAATGGAATGTATATATTTCAAAATGACACATTTGTAAAATTTAATGAAACAATGCCAGAAAGGATATTAGATTTTATTTTTTATCCAAATGGTAGCTTAATATTAGGTCTTGGCAATACCGGTGATATGACTCTCGCAAATCTTTCAACTGATTATTCTTATGATATTTCTTCAATCAGACCAAAAACATCGACGATGACAAAAAGTATGACAATCTCTAAATCAATAATTTATTCGTATACAAAATCGACAACGATTCAAAGTCATACTATCTCAAAAATACATTTAAAATCAATATCTGATTCAGTATCTAAAACAAGATCAAATACAAAAAGAAATTTGACAAAATCAATAACTCAGACGAAAACACCGATTATTGAGAAGAATTCGACAAAGACAAAGTCAATTACTAAAAGAAATTCAACAAAGTCAATTACTAAAAGAAATTTGGCAAAATCAGTAACTCAAACAGAATCATCGATCATTGAGAAGAATTTAACAAAGACAATATCTCATTCATCATCAATTATAAATTCCGCAACGAAAAGTATC
>Ga0213839_1001731_pt1 | contig 13400 bp, 16 predicted proteins | sample SWPATP21_FD_160075 | JGI IMG/M metagenome (GOLD analysis project Ga0213839, IMG submission 160075) | Coastal seawater microbial communities from Marineland, Florida, United States - SWPA TP2 #1 | ecosystem: Environmental > Aquatic > Marine > Coastal | place: USA: Florida | collected 2016-08-14 | reverse complement strand
TGCCGTTTACCTTCGATCCGCATGCCCCCATCGCACGGCCAGAGAGGGGTCTCCGCGCTGCTCGCCCGTTGTGCTAGTAGCCCGGACGTTTGGACGCTTGCTTTCGTGCGACGTCGACACAACGTGACGCACAAAGCTCAAAGGATATTGAACCCTAATTGTCGCCAACACAGCGTTTTTTGTGTTTGTGCTTCCGAACCAATTTCGGCACGGTTTACTGGGTAAGCCACGCCAACAGAAAACACAGCCGCACCAACCAACCAAATAAAGTCGACACCAACAACACCAACAACAACGCCAAACGACGACGAACCACAAGCCACAAACGACAAACGACAAGCAACTCAACCAAAAATAAACAGCGACGAACGACGAACGACGAACGACGAACGACGAACGACGAACGACGAACGACGAACGACGAACGACGAACGACGAACGACGAACGACGAACGACGACGACGAGACGAAAACAACAAAACGTCGACGACTTCGAACTTCGCCGAACTTCGTCGAAGTCGATGGGAGTTGTAACTGCCACAGCAGCACAGTGCGTGCGTGATCAGCCGCACACTCTCACTCACTCACTCACTCCCCCACAGTCCACAGTCCACAGTCACTCACTCACTCACTCACTCACTCACTCACTCACTCTCAGCCCCACAGTCACGCAGCAATTCAATGTCGAATTTATGAGAACTGGGGTACTGAGGTAGTAGTACTGGGTATTACAGTTACCTGGATAGATTGTATGTTGGCGGTGCGGTGGTCGTTGTGAGTGGTGCATGTATGTTATCTAAGCTAGGCATACCGCGCATTTTCTGCCGTGGGTATTTACTTGTTGCATTCGCGCAAGTTGTTTGATGGAGTCGAGGACGGAACAAGTCTGTGGTAACGGTGGCCGAGTGTGGCGCACTTCTTCGCTTCGCGTTGCTTGGCAAGGAAAAACAAACAAGAACATCGAGAATGTTGGACTTTGTTTGTTGATAAATAAATGTGCGCTGCTTCTCGCCGCCGACTTTGGTTCGGTTGTGTGGCGAGGGTCACTTTTTGAATGCGCTTTAGCGCACAGCACTCGAGTACGGTGTCGAGGTTGTTCCACCGTGGCCATATCCTGTGCCACGATCTTGTCACAGCGCATTGGTGTGTCTCTGCTATGCACACACATATCGGTGATCGGCACGCAATGTACGTTGGTGCCAAATGGAGCAGAACTGCGTCGATATCGTGCATTGTTGTGAACACGATTTGGTAATTTTGTTATGTTCTTAGGAGAGAATCTCAACAAGCGATAGAGTGGTCGCTGAACCATTGGTGAAGATCGTCACATAGTTCGCGTCGAGTCTCGAGTCACGAGTGCCGCTGCCACGAGTGCTTACGGGGACTTTTCAAGATCTTCGAACTGAATGCCTAAATTCTCACTGCTGTTGCGTTTGTTGGAACTACTGCTGCTCTGCACAAAGTGGCAACGGCAATACACCAATTGACCGATGAGAGTTACAGCAAAGACGTGGCAGCGGCATGATGTTACGTACGCTTCTGCGACTGAAGCCCTCACTCAGCCGTTTGGACACGTCATAGCTGCCGGTTCGACCGACCTGCAAGGACGCATGAATCAGTCGTGGTCAATGATTGACTTCGCGCTCTAGCAATCACAACAAGCCTACATTATTCTTGGCAGCCGGGCGTGTTGACCCGCCACCCGCGCTGTGACGCTTAATTGGCACAGAATCACCATCGGCCATCAACCCAGAAGTATTAGTGTCCAACACATCCTGAACACGCAATTTCGTTGATAAGCACGAGCGACTGAACGTGTGACACACGCCAGCAGACTGGTCCTTACATTCCACGATTGCAGTTGCTTGGCAGATGTCAGTTTCCGCTGAAAGTGTTTCTTGGACTTCTCGTCCTGGGGTTTGGATACAGCAGTCGCTCTCCGCAATTTGTTTTGGTGGAGCTTCGTCATGGCCATGGATACGGCTCCCAAAGTAGACTGGGAAAAAGTTGTTTTCCAGAGAAAGATAAGTCGGTGCGTGTGCATTGGTGAGGTGCTTGCTGTAAGCGCTCGTACGTACCATTGACGAGCTTGCAGCATTGGCGTCCGCGGCTTTGCGTTCGTCTCGCGAGTCGTGGCGACGGTTAGGCACAAGCGGCACGTGACGTGCGATATTTCGCCACGTAGAGACCACTCCAGCTGCAGCAACCGGTCAATGTGTCAGACGGGCCATAGACACCACGATATGTGCAAAGTGGAACCATCACACGCACCGGCAACGCGATGGTTCATTGGTGAATTGTTCGCCGACTTTCCCAAAATCTTACTCAGGGCTCGGCTGGGCGATCTCGTGCTAAACGGCAAATTGGTTCCATCTGCAGTAGGCAACATTTGGGTTTCAACGACTATGTGCAGGACACATCCACGTTGCCGCGCAAACTACCCACCACTCGACATTGCTTTGCGAATTTTCAGCATTTCCAATTGCTCCTGCTCAGTTTGGAACTGCTCTTTTTCCTGCTGACCGTACACGTTGAAGTGTTCGAGAAGCTTGAATTGATGGGTTTGAATGGAATGGAGCATACTCTCCAGTGAATCCATAGAATCCATCATTCCCTGTGAAGACATAACCGCATAGTTGCGTGACACGTGTTGCGTATGCGAGCGCTCAACAAACAAGTCGGCGTACCTGGAAGTCTGAGTCCAATTCGTTGATGCGACGGCACATCTGAGCAATTTGCTCGTTTCGAGGTTCTTGACGAGTCAGAACGAATTCACGGAAAATGTCAAAAATGAAATTCATTGATATCTTTTTCGCCGTGACACCCGCCTCGCCCGGTGGGAAAGTCATCAGGCGCGGGAGCGCTAACGTCACGTCACTCAGTGACAGCATGTCAGAGTTTCGAACTCCCAACAGTCCGCTCTCCGTTCGGCGAGGTGCACGAAAAGAACGCGGCTACGAGCAAACGAGATGGCGGGTCACAATTACTCAAGTTGTGACCATGATGTGCGCTGGTGAAACGAACCGAAGACGGTGTTGACGTCGGCCGTGAACGAGATTGGGACCGAGAAGAGGGGTCCCGCTTCATCGCCTCTGTGCGACGCATGTCGGCCGCGCTGCACGATACACACAATCCACCACACGCATCGCACATGTCACCAAGAAACGCTCTCAAACCTCGATCGCGGAAAAGCATGCATTGAAACCTCACCTCACAGAGGCATTGTCTACGCTTGTCATCTCGATAACTGTTGATTTTGACGCATCGTTGTCGAACGGTACTTCCAACGTCTGAACAAACGAGGGCAACATTTTCAGGACAACAAAACCCAGCAGATATGTGCTTCAACGGACGCATTACCTCTTCTTCGCTGTCCAACAACTCCAACAATTCTACGAGCTGATCCAAATTGATACTGCCTCGACAGGTGTGATACATGTTCACCAAACTCGCCGCAATCTACAGATAAACGGCCACAGTCCAAAATATCACCTAAACGGAGGTGTAGTAGTTTCGGCAAACAGATCAAGGTATATCGGACCTGGTCCCACATTGTCACCAACCGCGATGACTTGCCCTGCCCATGTTTCTCTACACTCTCCTTCAACGCAGCGAGGTACGCCTCAATAACGATCGCGAGAAGCATATTCATCACAACCAGCGTCATTAGGAAAATGTACAGGAACCAGAAAATGGTACCCCACAACGGGGCAACTTCGATCCCCTCCTCGTATTCGAATTCGCCCACCTGCACCACAAATGAATTCTATCTTTCACCGACCCCGTCAACAGACATCAGGCCAAGTCCAAGCATGGTGTTACCAGAGCGTAGAACAGAGTCCAATAGGCATGGAACGAGTCTGAAAACGACGTGAGCTCGTGTCCGAAAAGGTTAGTGCCTGCACGAATACAGCGACGCGAGTGGCAAGTGAGATCCCGACGCAGACCAACCGATCCCAGCAGAAAAAAAGAGCGTACCCATGTACATGAACCCGACCAAAAGTAAGACGAAAACGATGGCAAAATGTACTAAATCTTCTGCGGATCGACGGAATGCACTAAAATACAAATCAATCCATAGTCAACATGCTGCTGTCGGCGTGCAGATGTGAACAAGTGTGCCACAACGAACAGGGTAATCATCGCAAGTCGCGGCTGCGCCATAAAAGATTTGAAGAATCGCATGATCCACAGAATAATGGTCACAACAGTGATAATGCGGTAGTCCCACCTAGAATGCGTGCCCACCACCAAGAATCAGCAACGAGCGCGGAGGGAAGGGCAGGAGTCAAAGGAAGTCTAGTCGCGACACAACTTTGGAGACAGCTTACATTGAACGCCCGAGGCCGCCCACAATGTTCACAACATCGTCCGTGGATACAGCTACAAGCATGTGAATAGTTGAGCACGTGGCAGTGTCATGGGCTGCGACATCGACAGCGCGTCAAACCTCCACTTTGGACATACTCCACAATGACTGGCCCTTGAGTCGCCAACGTTGAGAACCTACAGCAACACGTCGCGATCAAAAGTGACACTGAACAATCGCCGACGAAGTCGTGCAAATACGCACCAGTAGATCGTTTGCAGATAGACCATGAAAATCAAAATCCAGTCAAAGTAATTCCATCCATGGTGGAAGTACGCACGGCTGCAACGCAACATCACAACAATGACAGGTCACAGGTGCTGGCGACACTCGCTCACGATACGAGAGATGCTCACCCAAGTGCGTTGCCTTCGGCGTCACGGGGTTTCCGGCAAAGTCCCAATTTTCCAGGGTTGGTGGCATGCCTGACGATACTTTTCACCTACCCACGACGCCGCGGTTAACTCTGTGTAACCGACGCTTCGACAACAACAAGTTGCGCCTTACCTCCACCACAACCAGCGCCACCAGGACGCACATCCATGCCACATCGGGAATCCAGTAATGCCACCTGATGTATTCGCGAACACAAAGGGCAGTTATTGGAAACGCCCAGGGTGGATCACAAACACCGTCGTAACAACGGACTTATCGGCAGAGTAAGGACCGGTGACAGCGACTTCGTAGTATGTACGAGTGGCCCACAGTCCTGTGTCTGTCACCTAAAGTGCATTTTCAAGTGCAATGAGCAGGTGCAATCAGTGTTCCTCGTTGGTGTCGTGGCAATGCTTCACACCACAGACTAGTCACGGCGCTCAACGAACCTCCAAAATGTAAAGCATGTTGGCCCAAGCACCGGTTGCAACGTTGTAAATTGGCACGCCGATGTAAACGTTGGCAGTCATTGAATCAATCCAGTGTCTTCCTTGCAGGTAACTATCACGAAGAGACGACCAAATTCAGAGGGAGGCAACCTGATACGCGAAGCAACCTGATGACCTGGGGACATACCTCGTCTTGTTGCGGAGTTGTTCTTGACCGCTGGCCATCGAAAAATTAGTCCCGAAGTTGGCGGTGAGAAGGCTCTCGATGTCAGGAGACACTTTGAAGTCATGTTCCAGGTTGCGTGGATTCTGAGCACACAAAAGCCAGCGTAAGGTCGTCAACGCCGCGGATAGACCATAATACACTTCGTATCTCGACAATAAACTCACAGAGACGAAGGCGGAATCAAGCTGAGGTCGTGGTTTGCTGTCAAAACACTGCGTTGGCGAAGCAGTCCAATTAAATCCTGGAGGACACAGCTCACGACCGAATTGTTGTTCTCCATATGACGATCGATCGAAGCAGACTGCGTTAATGGCGACACTGTATGTCGGGTCACACGTGATGTTGGTCTAACGAGCAAGCGCGATGTAAGTCCATGCATAACCGAGCAATACTGGTTCTGCAAAGAGCACACCAACCTTGCGGTCTTGCCGTAAAGATATTTGGTTATTGACGATGATGTTGTATGCATCATCATCCACGGTATAACGTTCGCTCGGAGAGCCCCTACGACGACAATAATTGATAGATCAAACAAAATTACTCCCTGCCCGCAAACGCAATTGAACAATGGATGCCTCAACATACGCTCCGTCAGTCCCAAACACCGGAAAGAAGCCATACTCCAGCCAGTACCAAAATTCGTCAGGGTTTTGGATCGTTGTGAAGTCTATAAGTCGTCCCTCCGGCTCATAGTACACCTAAGCAACCAAGAAACCACCCATCAGCCAACAACGACCGAGCCGCGGTCATATGGACAAGCCCTGGCCGTACCTCTGTCTGCTCAAGGCATCGCTGAGTGACAGCGCTTGTCACATAGAAGAGGTCTCCAGAGAGCTCGCGAAAATCGGACACATAAATGAAGAGGAAGAAATACACAATGGCCTGTAGTTACGGTTGGTGCAGCAAAGATCAGATGAAGTCGGAGATTTTGTAACGATATCGCAGTACACAAACAAACGACTGTTGTCGACTGTACCAGTGGAAGTGTGCGGACATGCAGTACATCTTCGTATTTGTCGTTTACAAATTTGATGAAAGGCTTTTTCGGGACAGAGTAGTCCGCGATGATTTCGGAGTAGGAAATTAGCCCTGCACAAGCATGATGGCGCTGGGGTGAGAGACCGTGCGCCTACCGTCGAGCAGAAGCTTGCACCGAACCGTTGCCGTTCTTGTCAAATTTGCTGAAAATATACGGCACGAATTTTGTCGCAATATCAATGTTGATGCGGCGCATCAACTCTTCAAACTACGAGGACACACAAGCGGGAGCGTGTTAAGCGATAGCCATGCGGCACGAGCGTATCACCGAATCTCAGCAATCGTTGCAAACTACCATCGGCCGTCGCCACGTTTTGCACCGTACCTGTGTCAAGTTTAGCTCGCCGCGTCCATCGACGTCAAGATCGTCAAACTCTTGCTTGAATTCTTTGATATCCACGAAACTTGCCTGTGGACACCGTCGTGGCGACATCAGCAAACACTCGAGCACATAAACGCACGGACAACAGCTCGTACCGTCGACAATTGATAGGCTAACTCGTCAAGAGCGTAGTAATGGTGCGCGTCAACGTTGGGCCTGCACGTAACGCATCGAGATCAAATTGTAAAACAAAGTCCCGGCGTCGCAAAATGTGACACAGTTGCAGTTTCAGCACATGAACACGCACAAGCTGGTGCTTCGGCCTCCATCATGTTGGTTTCCACTTTTGACGCCGTTGGCTGCTTGTGATTCGGGCAAAAATTCCAAAGCGGAATTCAACTCGTCTGCGAACCGCTCGGCGGCCTGGCCAGTCAAGTCCGAGCTGCTGGACACCGGCGTGTCGCTGTCGAGATCGGCAGTTGTCTGTTGTGGTTGGTGCTACAGAGTTCGAACGGAACACAGAACACACGCATTCAGTCCCATCGGTTTGCATCTCAACAACGGCGGGACCGATTTCCTGACGACCGACCTTGGCACCGGATAGTGCTGGGCTTGCGTGCTGCCGGAGGCAGTGCAGCAACCGCACGCAGTTGTTGTGGAGCCACAAAAGTCGCTTCCCCAATGATATGTCAGCTGGCGACTGGTCAGTGTGCGCGACAACCTGCGGAGTGAGGCAAGAGAGAACAACGTCATACACAAGCCTCAGCAGCTCAACAAACATGCTTAGAGAAACCGACCTCGTCAATGATATGTTCCTTCAAGCGAATGGCCCATCGCCAGTCGTGCCCGGTATCATCGGGATTGGCGCTTTCGACGTTGTGTCGCACCTTATTGCGCATGTAGAACTGGGCGTCTTCCACAGCTCCCTCTGCATCGGACACAGCTTCTTCCCAGAGGGCGGGCATCGATTCCACGTCGTCCTTGTGTGTAACAAAAAGTGGTGATCAGCTTCGCATGCGTGTGGGCATGGGGGAAGGGCGACGACACAAGATCGTGACGAAGTGTACCTGCTTCATCAGAGGACCGCGAAGGCTATCATCCGAGAAGGCACCTGGATCGTCCCAGCTCTCGTGGACTATATGGTCCCCGTCTTCGTCCTGTTGCGGAGCGGACATGTTCACATAAAGGCACGGAATAAGAAAACACACTCACACACCCGCCAGCAAGCAAGCAGTCAAAGTTTTACTGCAACCACACGCAACTCCGCACCGGATAATAACAGCGCATCGGAGGTTGTGTCGCCGTCAGCGATGTCATGAGACCTTCCAGTGCCAGCCGCGGCGTCAGCTCGACGGTGCGCCCGAGCTCTTCGAATTCAACGGCGGGCAACTCAGAGAACTTCTCGGCAACACTCCCGGTGTCTCTGCCGTGGTCTGTGAGCGCCGCGTGACAGACACAAAAATTGGCCATGGAGGTGATGAGGGGTAGCACCAGTTTTTCCACAGCCTCGCGGAGATTTTTGGCGTGGAATGAATTAGATAAGACGTGGTTCAACGCTCGTCGGGCATCCATGGCGCTGCGAATGAGGGCGTCCACGGCCTCCATGCCCTGACTGATTCGGCGGATGCGCGCGCGCACAGAATTATTCCCGGATTCGTCGTTTGCGGGGACGCCTTCATCCGTCGCCGCTGCGCTGTGAGCGGCCAGGACCACGGATGGGGTGGCTTGGGACATCTTGCCCCGATGCACTCAAATTGAGAGACTGTGTCCACCAATGTTTGCGCACTTGTACGCGTTGCGAGTGGGTGCGAGCACTGTGGCACTGTGGGTCTTACGCACGACGAAAGATCCGACGACACTGATACGAATATCGGTGAAAGTCCGTGAACCTCCAACTGCCACCCGCGGATTTTCCATGCGGAGGAGCGACGCACTCAAATATATGCCCACAGCAAAAAGTATAAGCGATCCCTGCCCGCAGGCCGGCGGTACGTGGCCGTGTCCGTTCTCTGGCCCCAAACGCCACCTCCGTCGAACAAGCAGTAGGTGCTCGGGTCCGGAATGTTGCGCCACGCCTTGTTCCAATCTGCTACAACCAGCCGAAAGCATTCACGGGACCGCTTCAACCGACAAGGCACCCAACCCAACAGACCAACCTAACAAACCAACCCAACAAACCGAGGAGAGCGGCAGGTCCACAGCAAGAATACGCTAACACCGTCACCACACAACCCAAGACATTGTGCAAATTGTTGGTGGACTACCGTCACCACAAACCACACCACGCCACCACACCACACCACACCACACCACACCACACCACAACACATTTCAAACCCAAACCCAAATCCAAATCCAAATCCATCACCACTACCACTTCCATCCCACAACACAGTGAGCAAAATTGGTAACCTACACCAACACCAACACCAACACCAACGACGACGACGACGACGACGACGAACAAAGGCACGCTCGCTCGCTCGATGTTCCTTCGTTCCTTCGTTCCTTCGTTCAATGTTCCTTCGATGTTCGTTGCTTCGATGTTCGTTCCTTCGTTCGATGTTCATTGCTTCGTTCGATGTTCGTTCATTGCTTGGTTCGTCATTCGTAGTGTCGCAGTGTCGCAGTGTCGCTGTGTCGCTGTGTCGCTGTGTGGAAGTGTGGCAGTCACTGCGGTGGTGGTGACAAACGAAAGAATTGATGGATGGCACACTGCCTTCCTTCCTTCCCCCCACTCACACTCACTCACTCACTCACTCACAGTCACTCACAGTCACTCACTCACTCACGCACAGTCGCTCACTCACAGTCACTCACTCACTCACTCACTACCGAAACACTTGATTTCTAGATTTTTATTCACATACTGTCCGTTTGACTTGGTACTCAACAGAACATAGACTGTTGAGTGATGTAACTATAGGCACTTGCAGTCAGTCAGTGGATGACGGTGGCAGCAACCGACGCAGGCGGCATTCAGGAAATTATGGAATGCAGCGAAATCACAGTGTACAGTATGAAAATAGAAGATTATCAAAAGCAAGCCGAAAAAGCGCAGCGGCCAAACGAAATGAAAAATGAATCAACGAACGAACGAACGAACGAACGAACGAACCGCAGTGCGTTGCTTCGGAGCATTGAACTTCGTATCTACATACTGTACACTATGTGTCTACCATTCGCCTATTATTATCGCCACCCACAGTTGCACTGCGCCAAATAGTGACCGAAGTTGTGACACTGTACGGTACTCGAGTAGTGTCTATTTGAAAGTATGGTTTGGATACAATCGTCGGTACTGATAGTACAACCCGCGCTTCAACCGCGGCGCGCCTCCACATCCCAACAACGCCGGGCATCGTACTGTCAGTACAACACCTCCCGCTGTAACGATACGGTACCAGAAGTATTACTAAAAAACTGAACGTGTGTGTGGGGGAAAGATACGGTGCCGTACCTACAGTACCATTTCCACGTGGTGCCGGCAAATGCAATGTTTTATTCAATGTGAATCGGTACACAAGGTACCGAATTTCATGGAAATAATATATGGGGAAGAATGGGGAGAGTGATGTATGTACAAAAAGTACGGATTTCGTTTTTGCGACGACGAACGACGACGACGAACGACGACGACGACGACGACGACGGAACGCGTGGCCACACCAACCAACAACGATTTACGAGACGGACGAACGACAACCACTTGGGAGTGCCTGCCGGTGTCCACGGCTTCAACAATGGCTTCAGTTGCTTTGTTTATCGCGTCCCACATACTGGCATTTATTTGTTGCCTGGTTGATGGGAAATTTTGTCGATTGGCTGGTTGCGGGGGAGAGATTGAGCATGATGGGCATCGACGAAGCGAGTTGAAGTGTCGCACTAGCAGGACCACCCGATTTTCACCGCAGCACCAACGTGCACACAAAGGGGCAATTGATGACATTGAAAGGTGTCGTGTTTTAATTGTGCTTTTTTCCGGTTTGGGAGAATTTTTTTCGTCAAAGTTGATGCTGGCGTTGGTTGCAAGCAAAATGTGAACTCAGTTGGTAAGCCACCCGCCGTCCGATGACAGTCCCGTGATGCTTGTACGTTTGCACTCTGTGCTGGAGAGTGTACCTCGGCATGTGCGGAACGGTGTGCGGCGACGCACAACCCCACACACGTGTCGTCGATCTCGTGGAAGTGACCATGCACACTCCGCTGACCACTGCGTGTTGTGGAGCGCTTCATTCAGCAGCGTCGCTGCCGAGGAGGAACATCGCGACCCGTCCGTCTGGCGGAAGTTGCTGAAGGGATTTTTCTTGCGGACACACCCAGACATGATACATGGCCTTCCTGTTGACGCGCAAAAGACCAATGCAGACGCATATAAGGTGCTCAATGATTTTCTGGACACAGCAGGAAAATTTGTCGAATCACCAGCAGCCCGCCCTAGCCCGGAAACTGGGACTCCGCCCACGACCGCGCCTGACGTTTACGACATGAAGTTCTATGTGCCAAAATTAAGCTCAAGCACAACCGCCGTCGAGGCCGAGCCGGTGGCAGGCTGGTTGGAAGACGCAGTGGAACCCTCCACAACGTCGATGGTGCGCGTCAGACTGCCGGTGCCACGGCGACACCGCACGCTGAATACGGCTACCGCAGCAGCTCCCGAACAGACGCATGCTTGGGAGTCTCTGGTGCGAAAGTGTCTCAAGAAGTTATTAGACTCGATTGATACTCCAACGGAGAGCCTTCCCAGCTGGATTGTTAAGGAGGCCCCACCACCCAATGCCCGCAGCGGACGACCAAAGGGAATGTCGCGAAAAGAGATCCACCGAGCTGTGATGAAGGAGCTTCGTAAGCCCTCGGGCAGGGGCGATGCAGAGCAAGAACTAGCAACAGTATCGGCGTTCGACATCGCGCAGTTCCCTGAGTCAGTTCAGCAGTTCCTTCTGCGTCACGTCGTGATTGGTTCGGCTGGCGTAGGGCTCTCGGAAAACGTTGCTCACAAAGTGGCAGCCCCAGTCGGTGCGGCTGTGCAGCGTTTGGCTTCCGCCCTGTCGCACAACGCGGAGGAGCTCGGCCTTGATGTAGCCGACATCAAAGAGCCAGGAATGTCGCGGCGTGACGATTTTCTGCGCGGTGGAATCACTATTCAGGTTGTCACTCGAGCTGCTCATGACGCCGCTCGAAAGAAACAGCCGAAGAAGCTGAAGTCCCTTGGGGCCACGGGAGTCCGCCTCAAAGCGCGTAGTGCTGAAATTACCGTAGCCGAGGACTTTGACGAAGACGCGTTTATTGACGTGCTCGTGCGGGCTCAGGAGTTCGTGTCCGACCAGCGCTTCTGATTCGATTTCGTCGAAGTGAGCGGATGGAGTTTCATGCAGAAATTCTAGCCAAATCAGTGTTCGCCTGTGAGTTAACGAATTCTTACGCGTTTGTATGTTGTGATGGCGAGGCACCGTTGACATACTTGTTGTCGCTTGCGTTGTAACGTACACGCATCGAGCAATTATTGTGAATAGAACTATCGACAGTACCATCGTCGGCCAACGTGGTCGTTTGCCAAGTTGACATATCGTTTGCATGTATCTTTTTCAACGTGCAGTATTTCATGAATCTTGGTGTAGCTATGGTCATTCGGGTGCGGTACATCATGCGACGGACAAAGTTTCGGATTGTTATCCCTCAAGGAGTCGACAGCACTCTCGCCAAACAAAATATAGCATAAACAGCTGCGTCCATGGCCCCGGACGGCATCGACTATGGTATAGACCAGTGCCATGCTGTCCGGCCGGCCGGCCCTTCGGCAATGAATGAAACAATGTTAGTCCTGACAACGTCAGTGAAGTGGCAAGCATGACGGGCCATCACTGCAACAGGCAACGAGCAACAAGTTACATCGGCCATGTGTTCAACAACGAGTTGAACCAATCTTGTACGCTAGGGAGTAATTTGACTGTACATTTTATGTACGAACTTAAATGCCACTTATAATTCATTGAAACGACTTACCGTACATAAAATGTACACTACATCGTGCATTATCTGTACAGTAGCATGTACAAGTACTGTACGGAAATTTCATGTGTATGGGTTAAATCAGTGAAATCATACAGACTCACCTCCACTGTACATAAAATGTACGTTACCCCTCGCAATATGTACATAAACTGTACGATAACACTACATGCGCACCGTGCAATTTCATACAGTACCATACACAGGGTCAAATCATACATGTACGCCATGATCGTACATATCATGTACAATATTGCGTACACAAAATGTACGAACGGTTATTTGCAGTGTACATACATCGTACATTGTCATATGGATCCGTTATAGCAGTCAAATCATACATGTACGGACACAGTGTACATAAATTGTACAGTTGGAAGTGTGCAGAGTGAGTGCGTGAGTGGGTGAGTGAGTGAGTAAGTGAGTGGGTGCGTGACAGTTGCTCAGTCGCTGTGAAACGTTGAAGGGCGGAGTTCACTCCCACGCCCACTGACGGCAGTGAAACGTTTCGTTGTCGTCGTTGTCGTCGTCGTCGTCGTCGTCGTCGTCGTCGTCGTTGTCGTCGTCGTCGTCGTCGTCGTCGTCGTCGTCGTCGTCGCCATCATCGTTGTT
>Ga0213839_1001730_pt1 | contig 13403 bp, 13 predicted proteins | sample SWPATP21_FD_160075 | JGI IMG/M metagenome (GOLD analysis project Ga0213839, IMG submission 160075) | Coastal seawater microbial communities from Marineland, Florida, United States - SWPA TP2 #1 | ecosystem: Environmental > Aquatic > Marine > Coastal | place: USA: Florida | collected 2016-08-14 | reverse complement strand
ACGTCTTCTGGGCGGCCCCTCTCTCTGCGTTCGCCGCAGGCAGCCAGGTCACGTCTTCTGGGCGGCCCCTCTCTCTGCGTGTGCCCCGCAGGCAGCCAGGTCACGTCTTCTGGGCGGCCCCTCGCTCTGCATTTCGCCGTAGGCAGCCAGGTCACGTCTTCTGGGCGGCCCCTCGCTCTGTGTGTGCGCCGCAGGCAGCCAGGTCACGTCTTCTGGGCGGCCCCCCTCTCTGCGTGTGCGCCGTAGGCAGCCAACTCCGACACGGTCACGAGAGGGGACAAAATCCGCCGTAGGCGAACGAGATCCTCTCCGAGAACCGAAGGTTCGAGGGGAGGTCTCGGAGCCGTGTAGCGGCGGATTCTAGAACAGGCCCGTGCCGGTTGGCCGCCGAGATGAAAGGAGCGAAGCCCGAAATCTCAAGGCCAACCAAGCGGGCCGACCAGAATCCTTCGCGGGGTAGCGGGGTGGCGAGGCGCAGCGGCGGTCGGCGCACGGCCGAGATCAGGCCGCGAACCAGCGGGTGGCGCGCCCCCAGTCGACGGTGTCGAGCGCCACCCGATCGGACAGCGCGTCGGCCCAGCGGTCGGCGTCGATGGGCGCGGGAAGCTCGGCGGACGCTCGAGCGAGGGCCTCGGCCATCTCGCGCGCGTCGGCGAAGCGCTCGTCGACGGGCACGCGGGTGGCCGTGAGGAGCACCGACTGCAGCGACGGCGGGAGGCCCGACAGCAACCCCTCGCGGTAGTGAGCGAGGTGAAGCCGCTCGGGGGGCCCCCCGGTGAGCATGCGGTAGAGCAGCACCCCCACCGCGAACAGGTCGGTCGGCGGGCCGAGCGGGGTGTCGCTCTCCCACTGCTCGGGGGCGCCGTAGCCGGGGGTGCCGAGGCCCTGGCCGGGCACGGTCCGGAACGGCACGGTGCCGTCGGGGTGATGGGCGACCCCGAAGTCGGCGAGGCGCAGGCGGCTGTCGTCGCCCACGAGCACGTTGGTGAGCTTCACGTCGCGGTGGATCATCGAGCGACCGTGGATCTCGTGCAGGGCCGCGAGCACCTGCATGGCCGCCGCCACCGCCACGTCGGGGGGCAGCCTCCCCTTGGCCTTGGCGTGGTCACGAAGACTTCGTGGGAGGAGGTCCATCGCGTACCAGCAGAAGCCATGCTCGCAGCCGTGGTCCCAGGCGTGAAGCACGTGGGGGTGGTCGACCTCTGCGAGCACTCGGGCCTCGGCGAGGAAGCGCTCGCTGGCCTGGTCGCTGGTGGCGGACCGGTCGTGCAGCTTCACGGCACACGACCGCTTGGAGGTGCGGTCGACCGCCTCGAACACGCCGCCCACCGAGGTGGTGCCCAGGGCCCGCTTCAAGGCGAAGCGGCCGTTGCCGAAGGCGATGGGGCCGGTCTCGGTGACGTCGTCCATGAGCAGAGGGTACAGTGGATGGATGCACCCGTTCGTCCCGACCTGTCGTTGGCTGGCTGCCATGCTGCTGTTGGCCGGATGTGGATCGTCGGATCCCGACGGTCCCACGGGGCCTGGTCCCGACACCCCCTCGCCCACCGCCGACTCCGGGCCCACCGCCAGCTCGGCCCTCACCGCCGACAGCACGGCGCCCGAGCCCACCGAGGGCACCTTCCGGGCGCTCACCTACAACGTGCACGGCCTGCCCGACGTCATCACCGGCGACGACGGCGACACGCGCATGCGCGGCATCGCGCCCCTGCTGAACGCCTTCGACGTGGTGGGCCTGCAGGAGACCTTCGACGAGACCAAGCACGGCCTGCTCACCGTCGAGGCCGACCACCCGGTCCACGAGTGGTTCACCGACAAGGTGGAAGACAGCCGGGTCTACGGCTCCGGGCTGGCCGTGCTGGCGCGTGCCGAGCTCGTCGAGGTGTTCACGGAGCACTACCGGCAGTGCCACGGGCTGGTCGACAGCAGCAGCGACTGCCTGGCGAGCAAGGGCTTCCAGGTGGTCCGGCTGCGCCTCGGCGGCGCCGAGCTCGACGTCTACAACACCCACCACGAGGCCGGCGGGGGCGCCGAAGACAACGCCGTCCGCACCGACCAGGTGAGCCAGGTGCTCGAGAGCATCGACGGGCGCTCGGCCGGCCGCGCCGTGCTGTTCATGGGCGACACCAACCTGCGCCCGTCCGACCCGCCCGACGCCATCGAGCTGCAGCGCTACGCCGACGCCGGGCTACGGGATGCCTGCGAGGAGATCGCCTGCCCCGAGACCGACCACATCGACCGCTTCCTGCTCCGCGACAGCGACGAGCTGGCGCTCGAGGTGCTGGGGTGGGCCAACGAAGAGGCCTTCTTCGACGGCGACGGCGTGCCGCTGTCCGACCACCCGGCGATCAGCGCGGAGATCGGGTGGTCGCGACGCTGATCGGGCTGGCGCTGGTGGGCTGTCGCTCGCCCGACCCGGTGCCGTCGTCACACGACTCGGCGAGCGATGGCTGCGCGTGGGGCGAGGTGGTGGCTGTCCCCTCCCCTCTCGACCCACACGCCGCGGTGGTCACGGCGACCCCACGCCGCGCCGGGCTGCTGACGGCCGGTCCCCGCAGCGGAGGCTGGGCCGAGGCGGCCGAGACCGTGACGCTGGTAGCCCGAGATGTCGCCCCCTCAGACGACCTGGCGGTCGCCCTCGACGGGGTCACCTGTCTCACCGGCCTGGTGCTGCCCGACCCCGGCACCCCCTGGGCCGAGGTAGACGACCGCCTTCCCGAAGGGCTGTACTGCCTCGACGTGTCGCGGGAGCGAGCGACCTATACGGGCAGCGACGAGCGCTTCGACTGCTACGACGCCGACGGGCGACCGGTCATGTCGTTGGGCTGGCCCGACGGCGCCACCATGGACGTGCCCACCTTCCTCGACGACGGCCGCTTCCTCGCGCTGCGCTCCCGCCGACGCCTCGGCCTGTTCGACGAGACCCTCGGCGAGGACGGCTTCCTCGTCGACGCGTCCGTCGGCGACCTCGACACCCGCTACGTGCACGACAGCCTCGACCGCCACGAGCTGCTGCCCATCGCCAGTGGGCCGTGGGCCGGCGCCATCGCGATGCTCACCCAGGTCACCGACCAGGTGGGCGACCGGTCGATCATGACCAACGGAGCCATCGTGTGGTCACCGACCGAGGGGGTGCTGTACGACGCGTCGCTGCACGGCGCTCTGGGCGACGACCGCCCCATCGACGGCCTGTCGTACGACCGCGAGCCCCTCGACGGCAGCTACGACGCCGACTGGACCCACGCCAACGGCCTCGCGGTGCACGATGGCGACCTGTGGATGAACCTGCGCCACCACGACTGGCTGGTGGCCATCGACCCCGACACCGACACCGTGGTCACCAAGGTGGGCTACGAGGGCGACCTGGCGCTGGTCGACGACGACGGCGGCCCCCTGCCCGCCGCGGAGTGGATGTTCCACGCCCACGCTCCCCTGGCCCTGGGCGACGACCGCTTCCTGCTGTACGACAACGGCAATGTGCGGCCCGGCACGACCCTGGAAGACGTCACCACCCGCGTGCTCGAGCTGCAGGTCGACCGTTCCGCGGGCACCGCCGTGCCGACGGTCCGCTACCACCCCCAGGGGGACGAAGCGTTCTTCGCCAACACCCAGGGCAACGCGGTGCCCCTCGACGACGGCGCGCTCGCGGTGCTGTTCCCCGGCGGGCCGGATGGTCCGGAGGTGCGGGTGGTGGGGCCTGACGGCGTGCGGCTCGGCACGCTGACGGCGACAGGATCGGCGCCAGCGTACCGGGTGACGGTCTGGCGGAACCTCCCGGGCGACAGGATGGACTAGGGCTCTTTGAGCTAGAAGCAGAGGCTGCTGCAGCTGTCCGGGTCGAAGGCCCTCACGCAGCTCTCGCCATCGGTGGCGCGGAGCAGCATGTCCCACTCGTTGTCTTCGAGGTCGTACGACCAGAAGTCGTTGATGATCCCGCAGTCGGTCTTGCCGCCGAACGTGAGCATCACGCCCTCTTCGGTGATGGCCGCGGCCGCGCCGTAGCGCCGCTCGGGGGTGCCCTCTTCGAAGGTGGTGAAGTCGGCAGGGAAGTCGCAGAAGCCGTTGGCCCCAGCGAGCACCTCGTCGCCGCCCTCGACCTTGGTCCACCGCTCGCTGTCGCTCCAGCTGTAGATCTGGTTGGTGTTGCCGAGGTCTTCGTCGTCGTGGCCCGCCCACATCACGAGCTCACCCGTGACCGGGTTGTAGTTCAGATCGGCCCAGATGCGGCCGGCCGGCGTGTTGAACTGCGTGCCATCGTCGGCCAGCGTCCACTCGCCCGTGCTCAGGTCGAGCTTCCACAGGTCGTCGAAGAAGGGACCGAGGAACGCGTTCTCGTCGCCGCCGCCGTAGACCCAGATGCTGTCTTCGCCGTCGGAGGCGGTGGTGGCGAACACGCGACCGCCCGGGCCACCGCCGGTGGTGGGCAGCTCTTCCCAGGTGTTGTTCTCGAGGTCGAAGATCCACACGTCGCCGAGCAAGGGGTTGTAGTTGCCCCCGTCGGTGCTGGCCGTGCCCCCGAAGATTACGAAGCGGTCGCCCGCGACGGCGCCCGAGAGGATCGCGCGGTCGCCCGGCCCCCCCTCGTCGAGCTTCTCCCAGGTCTCGGTCTCGAAGGAGAAGGCCCAGGTCTCGTCGCGCAGCGTGTACAGCCCCGAGGTTCCGTTGCGATAGCGACCGCCGAACATCACGAAGCGGTCGCGCAGTGGATCGTAGCCGTGGGCATAGCGGGCCGTGGCCGGCGGCTGATCGCCTTCGATCTTGCGCCAGTTGCCACAGTCCTCTTCCCACACCCAGGTGTCGGCCACGAAGCTGGTGTTGGGGAAGCAGTCGACCGGGATGCCCTCGTCGCCGCCGAAGAACATGAACTTGCGGCTCACCGGCGACCACACGCCCTCGATCTCCCCGCGGGCGGTGGGGATGTCGGTGGGGCGCTCGCTGCAGTCGAGCGTGGTGTCGTCGTCGTCGTCGTCGTCACCGGTGTCGTCGTCGTCGTCGTCGTCGTCGCCGGTGTCGTCGTCGTCGTCGCCCGACGTGGTGGTGTCGTCGTCGTCGTCACCAGAGTCGTCGTCGTCACCGGTCTCGGTGTCGTCGTCTTTGCTGCCGCCGCAGCCCGAGGCGACAGGCAGGGCGAGGAAGCCCAGGAGGGCGAGCAGCTCGAGCGTCTTCATGGGTTCACTCCTTCGGTGTCTTCGATGACGAAGGTGGCGAGGGTGGTGACGACGGTGCCGTCGGTGTCGGTGACCGTCGCTTCGATCTCGACGGTCTTACCGTCGAGGAAGTCGGGTGTGTAGGTCTGAGCATCAGGAAACACCAACAGCGTGCCGTAGCTCTCGCGGTGGGTGTTGACGCAGCGCAGGTCGAGCCGCGGATAGCTGGTGGCGTCGGGGTCCATGCCGTCGACCCGCCCGATGATCTCGCCGTTGACCAGGCCGTCGATGGAGAGGTTGGTGGCGAGCAGCCCGATCTCCAGGTGGTAGCCCCCCTGGGGACCATGGATCAGCGGGAAGGGGTCGCCGTCTTCGAGCGCCTCGTAGCCCGAGAGTCCCAGGCCGATCTCGAGGGTCGCCTGGCCGGGAGGCTCGCAAGGGTCTTCGTCGGTGGTGTCGTCGTCGTCGTCGTCGTCATCGCCCGTCGCGTCGTCGTCGTCGTCGTCATCACCGGTGGTGTCGTCGTCGTCACCGGAGGTGGTGGTGTCGTCGTCGTCGTCGTCGCCGGAGGTGTCTTTCGGATCGTCGGATCCGCCGCACGCACCGAGGCCGAGAGCCAAGAACAGCAGGAGGTTGCGCATGCCCCACCCTACCTCGCGACGGGTCTATGCGCTTTACTGAATTTGAATTTCAATTTCAATATGCCGGGCACGGGTTTTGACATTCTCCCGGCACCCCTGTGGTAGAGTCGACTCGCTCCACAAAGTCGGCGTTGGTGGCCCCATCCCACCCCCTGTCGACCCAAGGGGGGAGCACGCTGTCGCTCGGTCACGGCCGAGGGAGCGGTGGGCCTGTGCCCAGGTGTGTCCAGGAGTCTCCGTGATCTTGTCTCGCCTCCAACGTGGCCAACTGCTGATGACCCTCTCGCAGGGCCGTCGAGCGGTTCGGTGGCTCGAGGGGCGGGTGCGGCGCGCAGAGGCCGAGCGGGCCATTCTCGCGGGAGCCCGCCTGCCACGGGCCGACCTGCGGGAGTCCCTGCTGTCCGGGGCCGACCTCCGCGGGGCCGATCTGCGGCGGGCGAGGCTGTGCGGGGCCGACCTGCGCGACGCCGACCTGCGCATGGCCGACCTGCACCGGGCCGATCTGCGCGGCGCCGACCTTCGTGGGGTTCGCTGGCGAGGGGCGCGCCTCGACCACGCCCTGATCAGTCGCACCACCCGCCTCGACCCGCCCGACCGCGCCGCGCTGCCCGACACGGTCTACTGCCTCGGGCCCGACGCCGATCTACGCGAGGCCGACCTCCGCGGCGCCTGGCTCGACCACACCGACCTGGCCGGGGCACGGCTCGATCGCGCCTCGCTGCGGGGCGCGCGCCTGTGGCGGGCCGACCTGTCGGGCGCCTCGCTGGTCGACGCCGACCTGCGCGGGGCGGATCTGTCGGGGGCGAAGCTGGTGTGGGCCGACCTGCAGGGCTGCGAGTGGAGCGACGCCGACTTCTCGGGGGCGCAGCTGCACGGGGCGCGGTTCGATGCCGGGGCGCTCACGGCGTAGGCGGCCGCTTTCCGCGGAGGGCCTGGTCGGGGTCGACCCAGACCACCGACACGTCGCGGGTCCACATCCGGTGCCGGAGCATGGGGAGGCGCCCGTCCACGAAGTGCACCGTCACCGGCGCCCACAGGTCGTCGGGCAGCGCTCCGCGACGGCCCGAGTGCAGGTCGACGACCTCGGATCCCTCGAGGGTGCCCACCACCAGCCGACCGTCCGAGCGAAGCGCCTGCAGCGTGCGCCCGGTAGGGACGACGTGACGTGCCACCACGGCCTGCGACGGGGTGTGGACCACGACGAGGGACAGCTCGGTGGCCACGCCTTCGCCCCGGTACCAGCCGTAGACCACCAGCTCCCCCGCCGGGTCCATGATCGCCAGCGTGGTGCCGGTGGCGTCGGAGGGACAGGCCACGTGCTCGGCCACACCGTCCCGCACCACCGACAGGCAGCCGGCCCCGTCGGTGCCGGTGTCGTCGGAGGACAGCACCCATAGTGCGTCGTCGCGGTCCCACTCGAACCACGAGGCATGCCCCATGTCGCCCACCTCGACGCGCTCCCCGCCGTCGAGGTCCTCGACGAAGACGCGGTAGCGGGTCGGGCGACCGGTGCCGGTGAAGGCCACCCGCTGGCCCGCTCGGTCGAAGCGCGGTCGGTAGGCTGCATACAGGTCGCTGGCCAGGGAGCGGTCACCCTGGGGACCCCGCAGCCCGATGCCGTCGCCTCCGGCACGGGTCGGACGCTCCCACGCCGCCCACGGACCCGCCGGCGCCACCGCCAGGTTCGACCAGCGACCGAGCCCCGCGATGTGCCCCTGCACCAGCAGCATCCGGTGCAGCTCGGGGGCGGACTGCACCAGTGGATACAGCGAGCCCCACGCGAAGGCGAGCTCGGGGTCGCTGCCCTGCTGCTGCCACACCCCATCGACCCGCCCGCGGCGTAGGTCGACCTGCCACAGCGCCGCCCCACTATCGAGGTTCACCCGCAGCCAGCCGTGCTCCCCGCCGGGGTCGACCCCCATCAGCTGCACGCCGTCCCCCGACGGCACCTCGTCGAGGCGCGCGGTCCACGCCGGCTGCACCGTGCCGGCCATCGCCAGGTTCATCATCCACCACATCAGGCCTCCGCCTCCCGCCACCTCAGTCGACGTCTTCGACACCGCCGCCTTCGACCAGCGCTACCGCGGCATGCCCCACCTCACGGATTTCTGGCGCGCACCCACGCAATCGGTGACATGGAGGACAGTCCGAGGAGCACGACGTGGAAGAGACCAGCAGCAGCGCGGGGGCCGTGGCCCTGATCCTCGGCATCCTCTCCCTGGCGGGGGCCATCGTGTCGCTGGTGGTGGCCTTCGGCGGCGGCGCCTTCGGCATGTGCTGCCCGATGTTCGGGTTCATCGCCTCGTTCGTGCCGCTGGTGGCGGGCGTGCTCGCCCTGATCGGCGCCGTGTTCGGCGTCATCGTGTTCCGTCGACCTGCCCTCAGCGACGAAGACAACAGCCCCACCCTGGCCGGGATCGGCCTGGCGCTGTCCCTCATCTCGCTCCTGGTCGACGGTGTGAGCCTGGTGATCGCCCTCGGGCCGTCGCTGATGATGATGTTCCTCTCGATCGTCAACGCCATCGCCAACGGGTAGACGGTGCGCGCTTTGTCGGCCGGGCTGGCGGCCTTCCTGTGCCTGGTGATCGTCGCACTGGTCGTGGCGCTGGGCATGGGCGTGGTGATCACGCCCGAGGCCATCGAGCGCGGCGAGGTGGTGCTCAGTCCGCCGTGTCCTCGCGCCGAGGCGGGGGAGCCATGCGCCACCTGCGGCCTGACGCGGAGCTGGATGGCCATGGGCAGGCTGCGCCTGAGCCAGTCGTGGACCTACCACCACGGCGGGCCGCTGCTGTGGACCGGCACGGTGCTCCTCGCCGGGCTCTTCGCGTGGATGGCGGTGTTCCTGGTGCGCACCGAGGTGCTGCCGAGGCCGACCGCTCCGAGCGACGGCACCAGGGGTTAGGCTGGGCTCCTGCTGAACTCCCCTTCCCAGGACGCCACCGAATGACGGTCGACCATCCTCACGCCCCCCCCGTGTCCACCATGGTGGAGCTGCTGCGCTGGCGCGCCACCCACCAGGCCGATCGCGTCGGCTACACCTACCTGCGCGACGGCGAGACCGATGCCGACGACCTGACCTACGCCGACCTCGACCGCCATGTGCGGGCCGTGGCCGCCTGGCTGCAGCAGCGGGCCGGCGAAGGCGACCGGGTGCTGATGATGTTCGAGGAGGGCCACGACTACCTGCACGCGCTGTACGGCTGCATGTACGCCAAGGTGCTCGCCGTCCCGGTCCACCCGCCCGACCCCGCGCGCCTGCACCGCACCCTGCCGCGCCTCAAGAACATCGCCGCCGATGCGGGCGTGCGCTTCGTCCTCACCACTTCCGACATCGCCTCCGCCGCGAAGCAGGCCTTCGACGACGTGCCCGCCCTGGCCGGTGCCGAGTGGCTGCTCCTCGACGAGCTCGACCTCGCCACCGCCGACGGATGGAGCGATCCGGGCGCCGCGCCGAGCGACATCGCCTACCTGCAGTACACCTCCGGCTCCACCGCCCTGCCCAAGGGCGTGATGGTGAGCCACCACAACCTGATGCACCAGCTCACCGACTTCGACGTGGGCTACGACCACCGCCCCGACTCCGTGATGGTCAGCTGGCTGCCGTCCACCCACGACCTGGGCCTGGTCTACGGCCGCTTCATGCCGCTGTTCATCGGCTTCCGCGCCGTCTACATGAGCCCGGTGCACTTCATGCAGCGCCCCTTCCGCTGGATGGCCGCGATGTCGCACTTCCGCGGCACCCACAGCCCGGCGCCCAACTTCGGGTTCGAGCTGGCCGCCCGCCGCAGCAGCCCCGAGGAGCGCGCCAGCCTCGACCTGTCCTGCGTGCAGCTGCTGCTCAACGGGGGCGAGCCCATCCGGCAGGAGTCCGAGGAGATGTTCGTGGAGACCTTCGCCCCTCACGGGCTGTCGGCCACGGCCGTCACCCACGCCATGGGGATGTCGGAGTCCACCGCGAAGATCGTCACCGAGCCGATCACCCGCACCCCGCCGCGCTTCGTGCACGTCGACGCCGCCGCCTACGAGAACCACGAGGTGAGGCTGGTGAGCCGCGACGCCCCCAACGCCCGCACCGTGGCGAGCAATGGCGCCACCGTGCTCGACACCGTGGCCGCCATCGTCGACCCCGACACCCACCAGCGCCTCGGCGAAGGTCAGGTAGGCGAGCTGTGGGTGAAGGGCACCACCGTGGCCCAGGGCTACTTCGGCAACCCCGAGGCCACCGAGTCCACCTTCCGCGCCCGCACCTCCGACGGCGACGGTCCCTACCTGCGCACCGGCGACATGGCCTTCGACATCGACGGCGAGATCTACCTGTCGGGTCGCCTGAAGGACGTGATCATCATCCGCGGCCAGAACCACCACCCCCAAGACATCGAGTGGACGATGGGCACGGTGCACCCCGCGCTGCGCCCCAACTGCGCCGCCGCGTTCTCGGTCCCCACCGATCTGGGCGAGCAGCTCGTGTTGGTCACCGAGGTCTACCGGCACAAGGTCGACGACCCGGAGGAGGTGTTCAGCGCCATCCGGCAGGCCATCGCCGAGCACGGGCTCGCGGCCCGCTCGCTGGTGTTGATGCCGCCGCGCACGCTGCCGAAGACCTCGTCCGGCAAGATCCAGCGCACGAAGGCCAAGCGCCTGTTCAGCAGCGGCGAGCTCGACACCCTGTTCCGCTGGGACGCTGCCCAGGCCACCAGCGACGACGCCGCCAGCGACGACGGCCTCCTGCAGCAGCTGTCCAGCGCCCCGGCCCGGCGTCGGGTGCCGCTGCTGGTGGCCCACATCCAAGGGGTCGCCGCCGGCCTGCTGGGCCTCGACGCCGACGACATCGAGCCCGACCGACCGCTGCAAGAGCTCGGCCTCGACTCGGTCACCGCCGTCGAGATGGTCGAGCGCGTGGGCCACGGGGTGGGCCAGTCCATCCCTGGCACACTGCTCTTCGACTACCCGACGATCGAGGCGATCAGCGCGTTCATCGTCGACGATCTCCTCGGCGACCTCGACGCCCCCCGCGCGAAGCCGAGCCAGGCGCCGATGGCCGCCGCGGCCGCCGACGTCGCCAAGATGAGCGACGACGAGGTCGAGGCCGCCCTGCTCGCCGAGCTCGACGACATCTGAGACCGCGGAGGCTCGCTACCAGCCGTTGGTGTCGACCCACACCGTGTCACCGTCGCGGGCACACGGGTAGGTGGTGAGCGGCACGCTGGTGGGCCCGAGGATGGGCGAGCCATCGTCGACGAAGGTGGCGCCGTGGCGCGTGCACACGAACTGCCGGCGATCGGGGCGGTACTCGACCGTGGCCCCCTCGTGGCTGCAGGCGGTCTCCATCGCCACGAAGCAGTCGGGCGCCACCTGGGCGACGTTCAGCGTCTGGCCCCCCACGGAGACCACGGCAAAGCCGTTGTCGTCGGCGAGCTGGGGCACGTCGGACAGCGAGATCCCCTCCCAGCCGGCGCCTCCGGGGACCGCCACCACGTCGCAGACGTCGAAGGCGGGCGCGGTGGACCCGTTGGTGCCGGGCGCGGTGGCCTCGTCGCCGGTGTCGACAGTGGGGGGCAGGCTGTTCGACCCCTCGCAGCCCGCGACGGCGGCGAGGGCACAGCCACGACAGAGGAAGGCACGGCGGGTGGTGGACATGACGCATCGTACCGCGCGCGGCATACGGTAAGGTCCGCTTTCGAAGGGGGTGGACATTGAGCACACGTGGACCCTGGGACGGCATCCCGCGCCGCACCGTGGCCGAGCTGCTCGACACGCTCGTGCAGGCCCGCAAGTGGGCCGACGACGTTCCGACCGTGACGCTGCTGCTCACCAGCGGCAAGGGCGTGACCGGGGAGGTGCTGAGCAGCGACGCAGGAACCACCGTGGTCGCCGAGAAGGACAGCCTGGTGACCATCGCCTCGGCCGCGATCCTCGGTGTGCGGGTGCACGGCGCGGCCGACGCCGTCGAGGTCCTGTCGGGGGGAACCGTCGAGCTGAAGCCGGCCGAGGAGGCGCCGAGCCGCGCCCACCTCCGTCGCGATGTGGCCGCGCTCGAGTCGCGGTGGGCCAAGGAGCTTCCCGGCGAGCTGTCGCTGTCCCTCGACGCCCCCACCGACACCGAGGCGCGCCGCATCAGCCTGCGCCGCCTCCTCGTCGACCTCGAGGCCGCCGTGGCGTCCGTGGGCGCGCCGTTCGTCGACGCCGTCGACCGCATCGTGATCAGCCACGCCGACGCTCCGGGGGCCGAGCGCGTGGAGCGCGACCTGTGGCTGTCGGTCGACCTCGACAGCGGCCGCCTCGGTCGGTGGGACGATGTCGATGCGCTGGCCGCCTCCCTGCGCTCCGCCATCCAGTCGTAGCACCCGGTCAGCGCGGCCGGTGGTCGCCCGTGCCCCAGCAGGTCAGGTCGGCGCCGTCGAGCACGCAGCCCACGTCGCGGTGCATCGATAGATGAGTCCAGTTGCCTTCGGGCGCGCTGACGGGGGGCGCGGTCGTGGCGAGCGTGCCCTCGCAGGTGACCGCGCCGCCCGCCAGGCCGCAGACGTAGGGGACGCCGCCGTTGTCGAGGGCATGCAGATCCGTGAGCCGCACGCTGGGTGCCACGTCCATCGTCTCCACGGTGCCCGTGCGCGACAGATCCCAGCAGCCCACGCTGTCGTCGTCGGTGCGGCCGCAGGCGTAGGTGCCGTCGCCCACGTCGAGCTCCTCGACCACCGCGGTGTCGAAGGGGTCGTCGGGATCGGCCCCGCCGGTGCCCACGAAGCTCATGCAGTCGACCGCCCCGTCCTCGTTCAAGGTGCAGGCGTTGCCCCACACGGACACGGCGTCGAGCCCGTCCGTCGTGTCGAAGCCGAGCTGTGGCGACACCGGGTCGTCGTCGAAGCACACCAGCATGCCGCCCGACAGGCCGCAGCACTGGAGCACGCCGCAGTCCACCGTGCCCACGTCGAACGTGCCGGGGCGGTCGTCGATGGCGGGCTCGGGGTTGTTCGTGCTGCCCTCGCGCTCGCCGAAGCAACGGGTCTCGCCGTCGTCGTCCCACGCACAGCCGACGCCGAGGCCCACCGAGACGCCGACCGCATCGAGGTCGTCGGGGATCGGCGGGTACCAGTCGTCGAAGCTCGCCCAGCAGCTCACCTGCCCAACGTCGTCGACCGCGCACGACAGATCGCTGCCCACCGACACGTCGCGCCAGCCGCCCACGACCTCGGCGGGAGCCTCCTCGTCGGTGAACGTGTCGTCATCGTCGTCGCCCCCGTGGGGCGTGGCGGACCCCTCTGCGGTGTCGCCGGCCAGCAGCGCCGCGCGCTCTTCGCGGTCGGCGGCGGTGATGAAGAGGCAGCCGGAGAGCGTCACCACGGGGACCAGGCGCATCACAGCGCCGTGACCGTGAGGCTGATCGCCCCGACGCCCAGCGCGATGCCCGCCCAGCCAGCCGCCTGGTTCACAGCCACGAGCCCGTCGAGGCTGCCCTGCTCGGGACCCGCAGAGACGTACATCGAGCGGGTGGCGACCGCGGTGCCCAGGGCTGCCAGCGAGGCACCGCCGAGCACGGCCGCCAGCTTCAGCCGACCACCGTCGGGGCCGTCGCTCGTCGCCACCGGACGCGGCGCGGGCCTGGGCGCCGGCGCCA
>Ga0213839_1001727_pt1 | contig 13443 bp, 7 predicted proteins | sample SWPATP21_FD_160075 | JGI IMG/M metagenome (GOLD analysis project Ga0213839, IMG submission 160075) | Coastal seawater microbial communities from Marineland, Florida, United States - SWPA TP2 #1 | ecosystem: Environmental > Aquatic > Marine > Coastal | place: USA: Florida | collected 2016-08-14 | reverse complement strand
AGCGATCTTTCCATCGTCCTCGAATGTTACATCCCCGAGCGAGTCGTCAAGTTTTCCCGCGCAGTTTGAGGTGGATGCGAGATGTCGAGAAATGCTCTGCACACGTTGAAGGGGGCGAGACATCTTAACCGCTTCCTAATGAAAAAAAAGTCCTTGTGGTTATTTTTCTGCCTTATTTTGGAGACAATTGTTGCGGGTGGTACGGAAGACACCAACACCACTAGTTATCGTGCCGCCTTGATTCAATTCTTCACTACCCGGGTAGTTGATGTCTCGCAGCAAGTGCCGTGACTGAATTGGGAGACACCGTTTCCGTCACATGCACGCTCGGTATCGCTGCGACAACAAATAATTCCACAGGACCACCCACACCAGCAGTGCGAACACAGCAACGCATGAACTCCTCGGCCGCAGGGACGTATCCACGGCGACAGCGACAAGATACCAGCCACCACGCGACGCAAACCGACACGGAAAGCCGAACCAGAGCAAACCACCACCAACAACAACACAACAACATCAACACAACAACAGCTCCAAACCACTTTAGCTCATTCAAAATAAGTGCGTTGTCCAAAGTCCCAACAATAGTATATCCATGCAAAACTATACACAGTCACTCCCCCACCACGCTCTCCCAGTCGGTCAGCGCCCACAGCGCCCACAGCCCACAGCGCCCAGCGCCCGCAAATACCGAATCGCATTGTTCGCAAAGTGGTCAGCCGTACATATATCTACAACTGCAATTCCACAGTTTCTCACTGCACAGTGTGACTGAAAACAGTGTAATATTAATTATAGATATCACGGCAGGTTCCATCAACCAACTCATTGTCACTTCCGCCCGGATGTATCTACATTCGAGACTACCACTGATATGCCACACAAACAATGCCTCAAAAACATAAAGTCGTAGTTATAGATAGATACCACGGCAGGTTACATCGTCACTTCTGGAAAGTATCTACATTCGAGACTAACACTGATATGCCACGCACAAACTGCCTTAATTAAAAACATGAAGTCGTAGTTGTAGATAATTACGTTCCTTTGGTGCTCTGCGACCTGCGACCGTCAGTGAGTGGGTGAGTGAGTGGGTGGGTGGGTATGAGGTGTGAGTGACTTGTGAGTGGGTGAGTGAGTGCGTAGACAGACAGGCTGGCCAATCTTTCTTTCCTCGTGACTTGTGACTCGTGACCGACCTGACTGCGAGCCAGTGCGAGTGAGTGAGTGGGTGAGTGGGTGAGTGGGTGGGTGGGTTGAAGGTATGTATGATAGGTGAGTGCGTGATGAGTGAGTGGTGACACTTGACACTTACTTGACACTGCCTGTTGTGACACTGCCTGCTGTCCGTCTGTCTGTCTGTCTGTCTGTCGGGAGGGAGGGAGGGAGGGAGGAGGGAGGGAGGACGAGCTGGCGGTGTTCGTTTGTTCGGTTTGTTTGTTTGTTGGTTGATGGTCGCTGCGGGTGTTGGTTCTGCGACTAGTCCTGCTTCTGCTTCTGCTTTGTGTTGTTGTTGTTGTTGTTGTTGTTGTTGTTGTTGTTGTTGTTGTTGTTGTTGTGCTGTTGTGCTGCTTATTGGTTGTTGGTTGTTGGTTGTTGTGCTGTTGTGCAATGATGATGAGGTGATGAGGTGATGAGGTGATGAGATGATGAGGTGATGAGGTGATGAGGTGATGAGGTGATGAGGTGAGTGTGTGGTGATGTCTATATATCTCCCTATCGGTTGTGTGATCTGTGTTTGCTCTGTCTTTCTGTGTTGTGTGACTTTGCTGGCGCTGTAGCCGGTAGTTGCCGTTGCTGTTGCCGTCGCCGTTGCTGTTGCTGTTGCCGTCGCCGTCGCCGTCGCCGTCGCCGTCGCCGTCGCCGTTGCCGTTGCCGTTGCCGTTGTGGTCGTGGCTGTGGTTGCGGTTGTGGACGCAGTCGTCGTTGTAGTTTGTTGTCGTGGTTGTCGTCGGTGACTTCATTTTTGGCCGACAGGAATGTGGTGCGTACAATTTTTTTTCGAAGTCCCGCTGGGACATAATGAACATGTCCAGTTCCTAGCCACAACAACGACCGAAAGGAACGTGTTGGGTTTGAGCCCAAGATGTCCGTGTCTGGGGTTGTGAAAGGTTTACTTCAGAAGTACTTGGGCAAGTATATCAAAGGACTGGGTGAAGATGGGCTGTCGTTGGGGTGGTCTGCCACGGAACTATCCGATTTGGAGCTGCAGGAAAGCCTCTTCGATGACATGGGCTTGCCGATGGTCCTCAAAACGGGCTTTGTTGGGAAGTTGAAGCTTGTCATTCCTTGGACGCAGTTGGCGACGCTGTCCTCGTCAACAAGGATCGTAGTTGAGCTGAGCGACATTTACGCTGTGGCTGTTGCAAAAGCCGACGTCAAGTATGACGCCGAGGAGGAGGCCCGCAAGCAGCAAAGCGCCAAGGACAAGCTGGTCAAAGCCTTTGAAGCGCAGAGGGAAAAAGCCATCAAGGAGGCTGAAGAGGCTTCGAAGGCGGGTGGAAAGGCTGGCTTTGTCAACAACCTGATTCGTAAACTCCTCGAAAATCTGCAAGTTACGATCAGCCGAGTGCACATTTGCCTCATTGACAACTCGTCGGTCCCTGGACGTAGTTTCACTGTTGGTCTCTACCTCGGAGAGCTAAAGCTCTTGTCCGTGAAGAAGGCTGACTCCGACGCGCACGTAGCCGAATCAAGTGGGCTCAGTTTCATGAAGCGGGCGTCTTTGAAGGACTTGGCGGTGTACATCAATGTCGCCCCAAAACGGTCGCGTGGATCCCCCAGAGAACCAAACGCTCTTTTGACAGCGTCCACAACTGACCAAGTAAAATCGATTTTGGTGGCTCGAATGGACCCGAAGCGCACAGATTGCACTTACGTTGTGAGGCCCACTGGTTTTGACATGGCGCTGGTTTTCAACAGCAAGGCTTCTAGTACGGTCCCGCAAATACAAGTGAATTTGAACCTTGATATTCTAGCTCTGGAGTTGGCGAAGGCTCAGTACAGCTGCGTGATGGGATTGTTGGATACGATGTCGCATTATCAACTATATGCACGGTACCGCAGCTTCAAACCGCCGGCCTTGAAAACAGCTAGGCCAAAAGGCCAAAGTAAGTGCATTGCTTGGTGGGTGTACGCATGCGACTGCGTGCGCTCTGACGTGCGGCTCCGGGCCAAGCGTCGCTCCTGGACCCGGCTGATAATGCTGGCGCACAAGCGGCGTGAATACGTGGATCTTTTCTTCCAAGCCCTCGTCAGCCCCAAAAGTAAAGAACTAAAGCAAGCTGTTGCGAAAATCGAGGAAGCGCTGGAAGTCGAAGAAATAATCCACTTCCGAAAGCTTGCATACTCCAAGTACGATGCAAGCCCAGAGGCCGCACGCGCAAAACAAAGCTATGCCAGGCGTGCTCTCGGAACTGTGGCGTCTTGGATCCCGACGTTTGGCTTTGGAAGTACAAAAGCTGCATCGAAGGAAGACGAAGATTGGAGCAAGGCGATGGAGGAGATCCAAAAGTCGCAGGTAACCGAGGACTATCAACTCAAGCACGCTGAAGACATTGGAATGCAATTGCAATTGAAACTGCCGCAAATTTTGGTGGCGCTCGTGGACCATACTGATGATCGGTGTCCCATAGTAACTGTGTCGATAGATGATTTAGACTTCCAGCTGCTTCAGAGACAAAAGTTCCTCGCTCTGCGGCTGTGAGTATGCTTGGTGATGATGAATTTCTGACAACGGACCGCATTCACCCTGGTGTGCAATTGTTGTACAGGCATGCGATGGACTTGCAAGTAACAGATCACGTAACCGCTGGAACGCAGTTTCCGAAAATTGTATCCCGGATGGATGACAGTGATGAAGATGCGCAAGAGCCACTGCTTGGAGTGCAAATGGCCATGCCCCCTCTCGATAACTCGTCTAGTCTGTCGTTGCGCTTGAGAGGACGGCCTCTCCGGGTTGTTGCCAATCTACCGTTTTTGCTCGGACTTTCAGATTTCTTCGCCGTCCAGCCAGTAAACCTGCACGCCCTTGAAGACGCCATGATTAATGCTCTCGGCAATGCTCGTCAGCAGAGCTCGGCGGCAATTGCCGATGCTCTTGACGCTCACAAGTCTCTTGATATTGACATCAAGTGGCTTGCTCCAAAAATTCTTCTTCCAGCTGATTGCACATCCGCATCCAGTTTCATGGCTGTGGTCGACCTTGGGCATCTTAAACTGAACAGTGCTGAGTCGAGAACTGCGAGTCAGATCTTGGATGGCGCTCCACCAGGCGCAGCCAATTCCTCTGGAGCTCTAGCTGCCAATGTGGCAAGCAGCACGGCAGATATTGGACCTTCGGAGACCCATTACGATCAATTATTGGTGTCGTTACAGGATGTGAAGCTACTGTTGGCACAGCACGGACATTCGGCGAGATGGACCGACGTGGGTGTGCAACAGAAAGCCCACTTGTGCTTGCTGGAACCTGTTGACATCGATGTGGGATTGTTTTTCTGCATTGGAGGAACTGTGAATGATAATGATGCCAATATGCTTCTCGATGTTCACCTGCATCCAGTTACTATTGCCGCTACAACAACCAAAATTCGTCAATTGTTGTTTCTGGCTGACTCCGTTAGTAAGAGCATGCAACCCCCACCAACTGCAACGAAACAGCAGAAAAGGCAAACAACCAATCGTCACTTTGTTCCATCTGCACCAAAACCGAAACCGGCTGCTGGACATGGTGTCGATGCAGGCGAGTCAGCCGACTTTGCGAAACACTACAAGGTGCCACAAGAGGTAGGGCAAGCCAACAGCAGAAAGGCCATGCGAGACATCGAAGCTCGGCGTTTCAACTCAAAGTTCGGCTGGGTAGAGGACGATATTGTGCTGGCCAATCGCAGCACGTCACTCGCAGCAATCGCTCGAATTGATGGCTTCACTCTCGCCTTCGCTCGTGACACTTGTGACCAAGCAGCAGCGTCGTTCATGGATGGGTATGACATCGAGCCGGTGTTGAATATATCCGTGCTGAACTTGACAGCGACTTACACGCAGAAGACTTTTGCGAAGAACGTCACTGCAAGACTGGGTTCCTTCTTCGTTGAAGATTGTTTGTTGAGTCAAGCTCGAGGGAAAAAATCATTTATTTTGAATGCCGCAGACACAAATGAATGCCTGGCAGACATCACCGGCACATCGGACGGACCTAGTGATCCGTTGATGGACGTATCCCTGCAGATGGTGGATCCCTTAGATTCGAATTACCTGAATGTCCCTGCGGATATGGTGTTAGACGTGTCCTTTCGAGCGCTGACAATTGTGCTGAACCAAGAGCCGCTTGCCCGAGTTATTTTGGTGTTTGCCAAGCTGGCAGAGGAAATGTCCTCAAAATCAAGTCCACAAACCACTTCGCAAGCAACAGAAAGCCCCGCCGCACCAAACGAAGAGGCAGCATCAGTCCCCGACGCCGCCCAGCAGCCAGAGAAGAAAGAACTCAACCCTTGGGCGAAGTTTCACTGCAACATTGTTGTTTCAGCTTCGTTGAAGTCCATCGGTGTGGTCCTTAACTCCAAGTCCACGCCAGTACTGTCGCTCTCTTTGGATGGGTTCGGAGCAGACGTGTCGATGTGTGCGTCTCGCATGGATGTTGCTGCGTGGCTGACGTCAATAAAGGTAGTCGATTTGACTCTCCGTGATGATCATGCTTATCGAACAATATTGGCGCCAATGTTTGTGGAGCAGTCTCATGCTCCAGTGCATGCGCCGAGAGGCAATGTTGCCGCAGCTCCTGGGTATCTGGCCTCCAGAATGGCGGGCCGTCCCGTCAACGCACCTTTTGTCCCAAGATTCCTTGCCGTTGGTCTGACAATGTTCGATGAAACGTGCCCACATTACCAAGGTTACAGTTTGGATGTAACATGCGATGTGGCAACCCTCCGATGTGTTGTATTATTTCGTTATATCGATGAGGTCAGCAGATACTTCTTGGAGGGTGAACTCATGCAGGCCCTCGAGCAAAACAAAAACTCGGCCGTTGTGCAGTCCGCCACTGAGAGTGCCGCTGCATACTCAGAGCAATTGAGCGAAGCAGCAAACAAAGGTGCCTCCGCAGCTTACAATGCCACACTAGGCGTAGACGAACAGGCCTCCACCGACAGAGTGGCATTGACGAAACAAGAGCCCGTGCTGTCTTCCGCCGAGAGCACTGTTAAACCTCCATCATCGTCTCTGCCACGTCTACGAGTTGTTGTGGCAAGTCAAGTGATTGTTGTGCCAATTGCGACCGAGTCACGCGAGCACGTTGAATTGCGGATGGCACAAATCACCGTGTGCAATGTTCTGGAACGGGACTTAGTCGTGGAGGCTCAGGTTGATGCTGGTACAGGACAGCCTGCCGGCGACCTAGAAGTCGGCAACAATGAACAACGTGTACAAGATGCACAGGCGCTGAGTTCGCTGAAATCTCTTATCGGGTTATCTGCATCACGACCATCAGCTTCATCCAGCGTCACAGACGACGACGACGACTTCGAAAGCGTTGTTTCAAATGGCACTCTCGACACAGATGCAGACTATGTCGACGCTGCGAGTACGGTCTCTGGTGCAGACTACGCCAACTTTGCCGACTTTGACGATGTCGATTTTGCAGCCGATATCGATGATATTGATGCGGCTCGTTGTGCCCTATACCGACAATTTGAACGCGTTGGGCGCGATCTGGCAAAGTTGCAGATTGATTTCGACGGTTTCAGCATCATTACGGGGATGAAAGATCCCAGGACATCCACGGACGGGAATCCGACGTTGTTGCGCAACTTCGTCCTCGCGAAAACGGGTCTGAAAGTCAACGTCGATACAACGTCACCCATGTCTGTGGATGTTGATCTTACGCGTGTCGACGTTGCAATTTCGCCACAACAGTTAGCGTGTTGCCTAGGAATATTATCTCACAATCTGACAGAAAAGGGCAAATTGACTTACGACGAGCTTCAAATTGAAGAGCGTCTCAACAACGATGTTGACGATCAAAACGCCCCCACACAAACCAAGTCGTTGGAGAACACAAAGCGTGACAGTGCCAAACTGTCGCAGTCGCAAGCAAAGCGCGACCCTCCTTCAACTCCTCAAAAGCAGCTTGTGTCAGGGGGTGGGTCCAAGGACGATGAAAGTTCGTGGGTCATTAGGCCAACTCTCTCAGTTGATGTGCGCCTAAGAGGGTTTGCCTTTGAGCTAGTTACCAAACTGGATCGCAGTGATGACGGTGTTGACGATTTGCCCAGTAGCCGAGGCTCCACCACAAACTCTGCTTCGCGGAAGAAAGATGAAGACACTCTTCACGAATCATCATTGGCCCGCCTATCTTGCGGAAATATTCTCGTGATGTTTGCCATGTACAACACAGGAGGTGTGTCCACCGGAATGAAACTCAACTTGTCACTGGCTCACATCACTTTGGAGGACACACGACAGCAGTCAGCGAATCTAGAACAGTGCTACAAAAAGCTGTTGGAAATTCGGAGTCACAATATGCCGTACGCGTTCACAATGACATTCTCACAAGGAAAAGTCCTCCATGGCTCGTCAGTCAAAAAGTATCGTGAACGAACGGGGGTTGATGGTCTCGATTTTGATATGCGTGTGAATTTGTTTCTGGCTGGGATCAGATTAGTTGCGCTGGAGCATGCATTTGCACTGCTCAATTATGTCAACGTTCTTCAACGTGCGGTGGAGCCCGATGCAGGCGAAAGTGCGGAAATTGTTCCCACGCCATCAAGTTCAGACACATCAAATTCAGATGTGGGCTCATCTGTGCCACAGGACGGGTCAGCGGAAGTTCAGTCGAACGATAATTCAAGTGATGATGACGCTCAGACGACTGAGCCAAGCAAATCGCCGTCAATTTATGTGAATGTTCACATTCACAAGCCAACAATATTTCTCTTGCAAGACCTGTCATATGATAACCCAACCGCCCTCGCTCTCTCCGCTGACCTTAAGCTGGCATGTTCTATTTTGGGGCCAGGGAGTGGGCCTGAGAGCGGAACTCATGTCAAGTTGTTGTTGCAGAATGTACGCTGCCACCGCAGCAGCGTGAAGCAATATGTGCAGCCTGATCCTCATGACCTTGACTTGTTGCAACCCCTACAAGGGACACTCGTACGTGCCTGTCACAAGCGTCTCTCACCTGTTGGTTTTTTGTGTGCATTGTTTCACGAGCCCATCTGATTGCAGGCTGTGAAGCTCCAGCAACTGTCCGACATATCCCGTAAAGAAGAGTCTCAGTACATGAAAATGTTGGGTCCGAAGGACTCGGTGTGTGCCGTAAACGTAGCGTTTTCCGCTCTTGCAATTCGAATTGGCTTCGACGATTCCCTTTTGATTTCGAGGGCGTTGGCCTGTCTAACGAAAGCACAAGAAGCTGCGGCTGGCGAAATTGGTGCCGAAGACGCTTCCACGAACAGTGACAACGACGCAGAAGACTCAGCGGATGCGGACAGTGGCGCTGTCACCAGCGCCGCTGCATCATCCAAAATGCTGATCATTGCTAATGTGAATATCCCGATAGTGGTAGTCGACCTGATAAATGATCTAGGACGTCGCCAGCTGCCCTTGTTGCAGCTCAGGATTCGCAAATTCGCTGTTGGTGTCAAAATGGTGGAAGATTACATCGACGCTGATGTCCTGCTGGCTATGAGTGCTGTCTACTACAATGAGAAACTCACCGTTTGGGAGCCGATGCTTGAACCATGGGGCTGTGTTGTTCTTTTCAACAAAGAGCCCAACACTACGAAGGACGAGGTCCTCAGAATAAATGATACCAGAACAACAATTTCTGTCACAGCCGAACAACGTTTGGACCTCAATTTGACTGTCGAACTTGTGCAGCTTCTCATGGAGAACATGGTATGTTGATGATCTCCCTCCCAATTATTTTTGTGCGTTTGTGTCCCTAATGTTGTGCACCTTTTATGCATACTGCCAGGCCTTGATATCCAAGGTTGACTTCCATGGAGCTGAGGAAGACGATCCTGAAGATGCCAGTCTTTCTAACTTCTACATCGAGATTGAGAACAGTCTTGGCCTCGAGGTGCAAGTGAACGAACAGTTAAACAAGGCTCCCTCGTCTCCCAAGCCAACCAAGGGGCTTATCGAAAAACTCGATAGTCGTCACGGGACATCAACGACACCGTCTTCATGGATCACACTACCTTCGTCCGCAAGTCACCAACTTCGATTGCCGTCGAATTTAAGTGCTCCAAAACTGGGACAAAATGACTTGCACCTTCCCTCGAAGCGACTTGTGAACATCAAAGTGGACAAGGCGTGGGCGCCGTGCGCTGTAAACGTTGACCGCGTCGGAATCAGTCGCTATAGCTTGGGCACCAAGTGCGTTCGGCTACACTTGACTTATTTCGACTTGTCTTGTGGTAGAGCACAGAAGCTTGCAAGTATCGGCAGTAAAAGTGGGGGTGGGGGCAGCAAGGAGCCTGACGCTGCACCGATCAGTTCGCGCGACTACACCATGCAGTACAACTTGTTTTTTGGCAAGTTTAATGCCTGTATCTTCGAAGTTCAACTTCTAGATAGCCAACGGGAACCTTTATCGCAACCTCAGCGCAAAACAGTGAGGAGACCCGGTGCAACAGAGGAAAAGGGGACAGCGCCGCAACGCAAAAATGGATCTAAAAAAGTTGTAGTTGGGAACCCAGACCCTTATCTCGATATCGAAATGGACGTTGACTTCACAGTTCAAAATGTTAACACTGACGTTGTTCGAATTCGTGTGTTCCAGTGTCGTGCTGATGCGGGTGGAGGCATGGGAGGGATCCTTGGTGATATTGCTGGGGCCATTGAAAATATCGGGACGAACAAGCCCTTCTCCGTGTTGGAAGTGCCTCTGAAACGTTTGCTACCCAACCGAACAAGCAAGAGTGGAATTGGAAAAGCACAAACGTTTGTGGTGTCGCGTGCAACCAAGAAAGATGAACCAGTCATGGTCGGTGATGATGATGCCGAGACTCTTGGCAGCCTGACCATGGATGCACGCAAGAGCTCATTTGAATTCATGTCAAAACATATGAGTACTATCGGCCAGTCGTCGACACAAGCCGATCACCATGTAGCAAAAAAAAACGAAGACTCATCTGTCGCTGAGTTTGCTCCTACTAGTGATTTTGTATGTGAAGTACGCATCCGCTCAGGCCGTAAAGTTCTAGAGGTTCGCTCCGGCGTCAAAGTACTCAACCACTGCGCGATGAACATTGAACTTGAATTCAAAGATGCTGCGGCAACTGCGGCCGGGCCAGCAAATCGGAAGACTTTGTGTCCTGGTTCAGAGTTGTGTGTCCCTCTACATCTGCTCAAGGATTCTGGATCCATCGCTTTGAGACCCGTGAAGCGTCAGCGCAGTGTTGATGCCAATGGCGGTCGAGATTGTTTCGCATTTTCAAAGGCGCAGAGTCTCGTAGTGTTTCTGGCTAGCGCCACGCATCGGGAATACAGGTTTTATGTCAACAGCAATCCTACGTCCGATCGTGCGGTGCCAGATTTATCAATAGCCTTGTCCATTGAAACGGATGTGTACGGCCAGAAGTTCGTGATGTTGAGCCCGACGTTCCAGCTCGTGAACTTAGTTCCGCTCCCGATTAGTTTGCGCACTTGTTTGTCTGGCCCTTACCGTAGCGTCGCCACCGACATTGCCAACAATGATGTGGCCGCATCAGCGGCTGACATCGACGGTGATGGTGAACACGTGGGTGCGAAAATCGCTGTGGACGAGGATGATGGTGCAAGTGAAACTGATGGTGATCACGAAGTAGAAATGCACAGCATCTCGCCCCCACGTTCCCTCCTCCCCACGGAGACTGTGAAACTTCACAACGTTGCCAGAGCACTCGGCCTCTCGCTGCAAGTCTCTCTCACACTTGGAAGCCAACTCCGCACAGGTGTTTGGAGTCGCCCGACTTTGCTGATGAAGCAACCGGTCCAGAAGAAGCGAAATGCAAGGTCAGACGTACCAACTATTGAAGAGTCTCAAAGTGAAAGTCGCAGGAGAGTTGAAACAGCATCTACAAGCGATGTTGAGGTACTCAGGTTGGAATTACCTCCGGATCCACGGCAGAAGTATGCTTTGGATGATGCGGACGGCATTGTCACGTATCAAACTCGGTGCGTGTTTGACGTGGACGTTTCAACTGGCCTTACTGACTCTGGTGAAGATGACGAGCACCGCGAACTGCAGCAATCTGGCAAATCATCGTTCCAATTGCAGCCACAACTGGCGTTGATACTAGAAGTGACCGGCGACATGTGCACAAACACATGGAGCGCCAAGTTGTTCAGCGAGTATATTGTTTTGAATTACTCCCCGTTCTCCGTTATAATGTCTGAAGTCCCGGAACTCAGCGACGACAAGGAAATAGAAGCCGTCAAGGCAGGACGCACATCGGATGGATTTTCATGCGGCGTTAACTTGTCAGTCCCCATACCAGACCTCCTTACCACGTCGGGGGCCGGCAATGCTTCCGAGAGCTGCGAGTACTTCGGTGCTGCAGTTGACTTCTCTTTGTTCAGCTTCGTGGATAAAGGTGACCCGACGTACCACGCTCTCAAGAAGTACAAGAAAAGTGTGCGTCGGAATCAAGAGAAAGCTGGTGAGGTGGCGCTTAAGTTTTTCGCCTCTGACGCCGACCGCGCGCGCCACCCCGAGTCGTCGCAGTATTCTTCCGCCTGGTCGCCCCTCTTCAGCATAGATCGAACGAATGTGCCGGGATCACTTTCGCTTGACGTCTCTCGTGCTATCGATCAAGAAGCGAACGAGTTGGAAGGCTCACGTTCGGCAATCATTGGCGAAGGAGTAGACAATGACGAAACCAACTCGACGATGTTGACCAAAGAAATCCCCCTGAAAGAAGTGCACTCTGACAGAATATCGCACCTGAAATCTCTTGAAATGGGAGTTGGTGTGTTCGCGGGCCCAGGAGCATTTTTCCGAACGAAGGTGGTCAACATTTTTCCACGTTTCCATCTTTTCAACCACACTTCTGTCAGTTTAGCTGTCAAGCCACATATCGTCGACTCAGCACAGTCGGAGTCAGAGAATGTGGTTGTCATTCCACCGGGAGTAACGATGCCTTTTCATTTTCCATTGCTGGGATTGGATTCGCTCGATGTCACAAGCACTGATGAGAAGTCAAAGAGCTCAAGCAAGACTGATGCATCTGCGGAAATGCCAATTCGTGTCTGCGCTGTGCATGACCGTTCACAAAGCGCGGAAAATTCAAACTTGCGTAGAGCAACGGCGTGGTCAGCTCCGTTTGGAATTGTTGAACTTCAAAACTTTGTTCTGTCCCTTCGAAAATCAACGTTGCGCTCACTGTTTCAACGATGTGCCAATGTGCAAACACCACCGTCCGACCAAGACCCAATCACGTAAGTTGACCGTTGCGGTTGCAAATGTGCTGTTACTCTGCTCTAACACAATCGTGTTGCATAGGTACATTTTGGCAAGCATTATAGCCAATGGCGAACGCGTTGTGGTTGAGTTTTCTGAACGCGAAGTCGAGCACCTGTCGTATCAAATTGACAATCAATGCAGCTTTGACTCAGTGCTGTTTCACCAAATAGGACATGAGCCAGATCCATTGCAGGTTGTTGGACCATTTGAATCCCGCAAGTTCACGTGGACAGATCCATCTGCACCGCATAAAGTCGTTGTTCGTTTGCAACGACACTGGTGGACGTTCGGTTCACCAACAAGCGGCGAGGAATCAGCGGCGGTAGATGTGAGTGCTGCGGACGGCGCCTCCACAGACGGTACTTCAGGGAGTCGCCCTCCCTCTGCGTCCGTACAGGGAGTAATCGATCCAAAATGGAAGCCGGTTCAAGATGCTCTTGCGATGCCACACGCAGACAATTTCGTGCACACGAGAGAAGTTGTAATTGATCTCAAGGATATGTCTTGGAAAGTTCCGGGTACAGGAGTGAAATTCCCTTTGGGTGGTCCTGGGCAAGGAGGCCGCGTCATTCAATTTGCACGCCATATGGAAGGACCGGTTGTTGTTCTCATTGTCACGGATCTACCGTTCCTGATGGACGCAGGGAAACCGTTAATCCAATCTGAGTTGAAGCAGGCCATGCGCCAACGACGTTTGAAGATGTCAACAATCACCAAGGATTTGAATGATGAGCTAAAGTTGATTAACCGAGGACACGAGTATGTTCAAACGCTTTTGACATCGCATGTTTCATCATCGAGCGACCAGCCAGAGGAGTGGTTATGGCTTGACATTGCAGCCCTGAGAAACAATTCTACTTGGGTTGACACCGAGATTCAGCCAGGACTGACGCATCATCTTGATAAATTCAAATGCAAAGTCCGATTTCCGACGACAACTGAGGGCCATGTGTTCTGCCGATCTCCCCGCGTTGCGAGCGGTCCTATGTTAAAAT
>Ga0213839_1001722_pt1 | contig 13472 bp, 6 predicted proteins | sample SWPATP21_FD_160075 | JGI IMG/M metagenome (GOLD analysis project Ga0213839, IMG submission 160075) | Coastal seawater microbial communities from Marineland, Florida, United States - SWPA TP2 #1 | ecosystem: Environmental > Aquatic > Marine > Coastal | place: USA: Florida | collected 2016-08-14 | reverse complement strand
CGTCATGGTTGCGTTTGCGTCGGTGGGCATGCTGCGCGTCCGCCGAGTTCTTCGCATTTAGAGCGTCGAACCAGTTCGAACTGCATTGGTTTGGTTTGGTTTAGTTTGGTTTGGTTTGGTTTGGTTTGGTTTGGTTCGCTGTGGCTTTGTTCTGTGTGGGTGACCTGGTGGTGTTGTGATTTGGTTCGGTGCGGTTGCGGCCAAATTGAGTTTGAATTGGTTGACCTGGTTTCGGCTGGGTTAGGGTGTTTGATTGTGCTGGGGAGCAACAGTCTTCAAGGCGTGCGTAAGGTAAGATTGCTGCTGTCGCTTGCAAGTATTTTAATTGGACTCCAGGAATAACGATAATGAATTCTCCTTGAACAAAAATTCCCGTCGCGGCACGAGGGGATGGCCATGCACGGCTTGCGCACGTAAACAGCACTTACTTGGTGCCCTCTCGGAATATGACTTCTACTGGGGGAATTGCCCAGCACGATCCGCTCGATCCAGGACAATTCGAATGGATCGGGTCTTTTCGTGAAATTGCGGAATCGTTGACCCCGCAGGCACTATGCCTCGACAGTTCCAAGACGCATGTCCTGGACATTGGGTGTGGCACCAGCTCGGCCGGAGTCCAACTGCTCCGAAAGTTTGGGTACAAATCACTGACTGCAATCGATTGCGACACCACTGCAATTGACCAAATGCATTCGAACTTTGGTGGTGTGCGACGTTTGAGTCAAGATCAAGATGAATCAAGTTCAAGTCCCGACCACAGCGCAAGCTCAGCCGATGAGAACATTCTTTGGATAGATGGGGATATCAATGAGTGTGAGAAGTCCTTGCCACGCGCCGAATATTTTGGTCTGATCTTTGATAAAGGTACATGCGACTATATGCTTGCACAACATGGTGCGGTGTGGCAATTGACGGCTCACGTATTCCGCCTACTCGCCGCTGGGGGGTGCTACGTCGTCTTGTCGATATTTCCAACCCAGCTTATTGAGAAGCTGTTTCAAGTCCCAGGTGTATCCGTCGACATTTCGACGGTGGCGTGCCAGGTCGGCGAAGCGGGCAATAAATCAGACGCTGGAACCCTGAAGGCAACTATTGTGCGCAAAACGGCACCATCAGCTGAAGCGGGCACGGAAGCTGTGGCACGACTCTCAAGCGGCATCCAAAGCTATCAAAGTGAAATATTGAATGAATGGTTTCAGAACAAGCATCCACTGCTCAGTGCCGCTGACATCGCTCGAATACGAGCACAGTGGTCGGTGGCATCTGCGCAAAACTCCGCATCACAATGCACCGTTGAGGAGGCTTATCGCATCCTCATAGACTCAGAATTGCAAGCAGAGTTTTCCGTTGAAGATTTTGTGAACGATCTCAACAGATTTTTGGCGAAGAAAACAACGCCTACAACTCCTGTGCCCAGGGACAATGTCCGGGCCAGTCTCAGTATCAGCGAGGATCGCCTTGACTCGAAGCGGAAAGTTGCAGTGGAGAAAGTAGTGTGGCCTGCGTGCTCGGATATCGAGACTGGCAATGACGTCCTTCAAATGTGGTTCCAACAATCGCTGGATTTCCAGTTCCTTCCTCTTGTTGATCATGAAGAACGGGACGCCGCTTTCGACTGTGGGTTTTTCCCCTTCATTCCTCAACCAAAGAATGGACCCTGCGGCGTTCTGTGCGCTCTGCAGGCGCACGTCTTCGCCCGACTGGGACAGCGTGACGAAGGCTTGAGCTCACTCTCTTGCAGTGAGCGCATGCTCGAGATTTTTAGAGCACAACTGCCTCAGTTGTCCTCATTAGTGCGCGTCGCGCGCGCCGAAGCTCTGGGAATAATGTTGTTTCAGGCAGCTACCGTGCCATCGTATCCATCGTTGGCACATTTGCACCAAGCGAAACGCCGTCATGCGGCAGGAGAAGGAGTGGATCTGCACTTCGTGACTGCGATGCAGCCCAAACTTCTGAATGCTTGTGATAGTCCTGTGCATGCAGGGGCACGTGACCGCATCAATATCGTGACGTTTAAGAACGTTCGTTCCGAGACTGAAGCGCTCGTGGCCCTTCGACGGTACTTTTCGAGCCCGAAAGCCGAAGCGTTCCACGTCTCAGCTGCGGCCCTGGTTTACTCTTTGGTGCTAAGCCGCGGAGAAGACCTTGTCGCTGCAGAATTGTCGTCACCGCCGGCTGTCTCGGGTGGTTTCCGAGCGCCAGCTGCTCCTTCTTTGATTTCATTTCACTCGGATCATGGTGCCACAGGCTTTTGTGAAGACGCATTGCTTGCACTGGCGGCACTTGGGCGCCCGACTAACTCGTGGGTTGAGGGTGCATGGGAAGATAGGGTCTGGCCGCAACCCCCTATCGGGCTGCTGTGCGGGGACATGCACGAGCAACCTGCACCGTTTTTACGACAACCTCGGCGAACCACTGGAGATTTCAATGAGCTCCCCGATGGTGGGGTTTGGCTCGCCCTGAAAGGTGGACATTGCACGACCGTTCTTGGCTTATCATTGGGTCATGCACTCTGCCGTGAAGAGCAGTCGCTATTTTTTGTGTTTGTCGATGGACTCAGTGGACAACTCACTATTCGGAGTGCCTGCGTGAATCCTCAACCCGTCGAACAGACTCAATCGTCCGAAGACAAGTCTTCGACCACAGAAACAGTTACCGCTGACCCCAAAATTGAAGATATTCTTGCGGTACGCGCATTAATGGGAAGGACCACCACCGCAGAGAGGGAGTTTCATTGCATATGTCAAGCGGACGGGCCACTGGAAGGTGGCGACCGAAGTGGCGCTGAGACACTGCGGTGGTACTGTCGAGACTGTTGGTTGAGTTCCCCACGCAAGTATTCGTACAACAACGCAGATACGGATATCTGCAAAGGCTGCGGGAAGAATTGTGTAGAATGCGGTTTCAGCCACTGGTTGCCTGAGGCTGCGATACCACGTGGGCTCGTTGTCGCATGGGATCGTGAGCACGCGCCACCATTGTTGCGGCTTCTAAGAACCAGGTGGCCGCAGCTGAATTTTGTGCACGAGCGAGCTGCTGGGGCTGCGCTGAGCCAGAGACTCAAAGCGCGTGACGATATCACCTCAGCACCTGCGCGCGCCTTCACGATTTGCACGTTTAACATTCTGGCGCCGTGCAATATCCGTCCGCCTGCCACTGAGACAGAGGAGCAATGGACCACCAGACATTCGAACATAATCAACGACCTGCTTCTTCACACAACGGATGTTCAGTCTACGACTGGTGGTGCACATGTAGGTGCTGCGCCAGACGTCATTTGTTTGCAGGAATTCTGGGAGCAAAACAAGAAGTTCAAAAAATTCTACCAAACTCGCTTCGAAGCAGCGGGGTTTACTGGATTCTTTCTGCGCCGACCCAATGGCAAAAAGGACGGACTTGCAACTTTCGTGCGATCAACATCAAAGACAGTACCTCGTGACACAGCCGCAGTCACCGCGACTGCAGCCGCCAACCACGCAATAAGAGCGGCCAACGCAGCCAAAGAAGCTGCGAAGATGCAGCTGTCACACGGACAGATTTCGCGGAAGGAGTTTGATGCCATTGTACAAAGTATTGACTCCTCCGTGGCCGTCATGGAACAGAATGAAGGCGCCGTGTTAGCTTCAACAGCGACCTGCAATCCATTCGAGGTTGTACAAGTGAAGAATATAAAATTTGGTTTCTCTGGGGACAGGGTGGCTATTCTTCTTCACCTCAGACCTGTGTGGGCATCAAGAGAAGGAAGAACGACAACGAAGTTTGACGTCCTAGTTGTTAACACGCATCTCACGGTCCCACATAATACTTTTGACGAGGTGATGAGAGAGGATCAATGTGTCGTTCTCTGGGATCGGATCTCAGACTTCATCAAGCTGCACGATTTGCGTGGAATCCCGGTTTTTATTGGTGCAGACTTGAATACAACTCTCCCTGATCCGACGAAAGATCGAGCGTTTGCATACCTTTTGTCGCAAGGTTTCACGCCAGACATCCCAGTCGGCAACGGTGAGTGTGCTGTGGTCGTTGTGCGTGTGGAACAACTTTCCTCAGACTGATTGGCCCCTGTTTTGTAGGTTCGTCGTCGTTGGAAACGCGCGTCACACACATCTCCCATAGAGGCCAGCCGATGGGAGTTGATTTTGTGATGATGCGCATGCAAGAAGACAAAGCCAAACGTAGAGGTTCTCGCAATGCCAAGGGCCTGATCACTCACCCGACACGGTACTGCAGTTGGAAGGTTGCTGCTTCGGTACGAATCACGACAAAAAGCACATGCTCTGTGTGGTGAAATATTGTAGTTTACCTGAAAATACTAACATTCTTGGCCCATGGATTTGCAGGGAGCGGTTCCGTTGGATATGACGCAAACGGAATGGCCGGGATCTGAATTTCAATCACGTTACTCGGACCATAGACCCGTCGTCGCAACTTATAGCGAGCAACCCACCGACTTTAACGGATCTGCAGTCACCATGGGTTGGCCATCCGAACTACAACCGCGGGCGGACACTTCATCAACGGTGGTGTTAACCGCATCCTCGCCCCTCTCATGCAATGACGCTCTGCGCTACATAGCTGCGCATCAGTGATTGCGGGCAGTGCGTGCTCTGAAGCAATGTTGACTCTTTGACTCAAAGTAATTTTTATTTATTCTGACAACAACTTGCTGCTCTAATGTTTGAATGCCGCATGGGAGTGCACGTTCATTTTCGTACTCGCTTACCGACTGTGGCGTTACTTACTGCCTGCGGCACTGGCGGACGCTGCGATATCATCGCTGCCGGCGTCTTCGTCGGAATGCACTACTTCATGACAATCAAATAATGCGACGAGGTTGTGTTGCCATTGTCGTTTCAAGTTTGTCGTGCCGTCTTTCCCCAGTTCTGCACTCGGAATGGCATGGATTGGCGGCAGAGGGCCAAAATCAACTTGGAATGATTCTCGTCCAGCCTCGAATTGTTGTCGGCAAACTTCACGAAGAGGAATGAACGAGAACACGTCGCACTCGTGCTCGTCACTATAAAAGGTATACAGGGGTTCCAGATCTGTGGTGTTCCAAGCTTCAGTACGAAAGTTGTCGACTTTTGTAGGGTCATTGACCGCGGATGATGGTGCTGTCGGCAAACTGCGAACTTCGTGACGGAGGACAGTGCTAGGGTTTTTGTTCGTGCTGTCTGCAACCAGGCTCACTTTAATATTGGGTGTCTGCACACTTCGGCCACACACTAACTTGTTCAGGATTTCCTGTGGCAGTGGAGTCGAGTTGAATGGAATGTGGTTCAGCCAAATGTTGACAAGGAAAGTGACTCGGATCTTGCGGCCGGAACTGACGCTGCGTTGGGTCGGCGTATCACCAGTTGGTGAACTGGATGCGGCTTGGTATTGCGAAATCAATTCTTGTGCAGCGGCGTGATCCTCCTCGCTTTCTTCCTCGTCACTGGATGACAGTTCATCGCTGTCGATGCCATCTGAAAGTGGCACGTCAGTGCGCAAGTCAGAAGGTGCCCCGTGCAGCATACGTCCGTCAAACTTCATGTGCTTGCCGGGCTGTGGGAATGACACAGCAACTTTGGACGTGGCGTTGCTGAAGTCAGTACCATACTCAACATTGCTCTTGAGGCCAAACACGATTGTTGGTGCGCCTTCAAAGCTGTCATTGAGGTACGTGACAGTACCGAGGTGTGGGTGGACGTTGACGCCCTCGTCTTCGAGCACGTAGTCTTTGTCCCAATGTAGGCCGATATCATCCTCGGCGTCAATTACCTGCGTCCACCACTCTGCGCCCGACCGTTCAGGATCGAATTGCGCATCCTTGGTGTGGAATCTGAAAATTTGTTGTGCCAGTGCCTCTAGCGTGCACATCGGTTTTGCCGATGCTCTAATAAAAAATGTGGAACCGGAAGAAGTGCCGGTGGCTTGCGCGCGGGCAGTCATGGCTTGTGCACAGTCCGAGAACAGAGCTGCTTTTTCGTCGGGACTGCCCAAAGACACTGCGTCGCTGTAAGTTCCAAACTCGAAGTCCATGGAACCATTGAATTGGACACGGTCATCCGCATCCAGTGTTAAGCTGACGCCCGGTTCCGGAACTGTTTCTTCCACGTGAGCATGATCGCTCGAGCAAGGCTGTCCTCCGTGGCTGTGGCCATGGTGCGACATCGTGTGGAGTCGTTCGGCAACCAATGGCGCGTGGGTGGGCCACACGACGGAACACAAAAAAATGGTCCAATTTGCAAATGAATCACAATATTGAAGGTAAACTGCAAGCACACAAAGCGAATCGGGTTCGTAGTGTTGTCGACGAGCATTCAGCTGATGGATCAACTGTCCACTCCTCTCGGACGTACTCCGTTTCCCAACCGCGCAAGATGTGTCAACCAACACACGTCTATCCACTTGTTCACTACTTGATCATACGCATCGTCGTCGCCGTTGCCTTATTAGTTGACGTCACTTGGTTGTGGTGGCGTGTTAACGGTTGCCGTTGTTACCGTTGTCGCGGTCGTGGTACGTGGTCGTGGTACTCGTGATCGTGATATTCGTGGTCGTGGTCCACGTCGTCGTCGTCGTCGTCGTCGTCGTCGTTGTTGTCGTTGTTGTTGTCGTTGTTGTGGCCGTGGTCTTGGTCGTGGTCGTGGTCGTTGCCGTTGCCGTTGCCGTTGCCGTTGCCGTTGCCGTTGCCGTTGCCGTGGTCGTTGTCGTGGTCGTTGTCGTGGTCGTGGTCGTGGTCGTGGTCGTGGTCGTGGTCATCGTTGTTGCCGTCGTTCGTCGTTGTTGTGTTCGGATCTCGGAGTGGCCAAAGCGCCAAAGCGCCACAGCGTTTGCGGCCAAAACGTCAAAACATTTCGCGTTCGACGCTTTCCGTTTTCGACATTTTCGATGATTTTGAGATTTTCTACCGGTTTCCGGTTTCCGTCGTTTGCGTCGTCGTTTGCGATCTTTCTTCTGTTTTCGTGCGCGCGCGCGCGATCTTTGTGTGTGTCACTTCGTCACTTCGTCGTCCGTCATCGACGTTGGTTGGTTGGTTGGTTGGTTGGTTGGTTGGTTGGTTGGTTGGTTGGTTGGTTCGTCCGCGCTCTCATTGAATCATCGTTGTATCGTCTGTTGTATTGTTCGCTGTATCGTTGGTTGGTTGGTTTGTTCGATGACACGCCACAACGTACGAACAGAACGTTTTATGGTACTCGTCCACGCACTCGTCATAGTGACACGAAACAAGCCGCGGGAACCGCGGTGATGTCAATGAGAAGTGAGAATTCGACACGTTTGGACGGACGCTCAGAGTCTATGGACAGGGGGCAGGTTGAACGGATTCGCTGGGTGTATGGGTAGGTGTTTTTCCACCCGCCACGTGCGTGCAACTCGTGCTGAAGTAAGAGATGTCGATGATCATAGATTGTAAAGAGCACGGTAGCACGGTTGTAACGGAAAAAATCGCTGTACTTTATGGATACTGGACCACATTTTCCCAATTGTAATCAAGGATGCTCAGCGCGGAGCAATTATTGCACAGCCCATGGGCTCTTGTACTGTCTTGCGGCGGCATATGTATTGCGCACGTCGTCACAGACACCTGGTTTCGTGGGAGATTCGCGAATTGCCGCTGGTTTTCAAACCTGAGCCATTTTCTCACCTTGGGTTACGCTGTCGTCTCCGCGTGCCACTTCTTCGCCGGCATCGTGTTTTTGTTGCCATATCTGGCTGAGAACATCGGCAATGACACACTATGGTGTGGCCAGCTGCCCTCGACTGCAGAAGATGCTGGTGGATGGATTGACTGGATTTTAAAAGTGTATTTTTGGTGTAAGTTGTGGGAATGTATGGATCTGATTACCGTAACGCTGCGTGGTTATCCAGTCATCGCTCATTTTCGATGGCACCACTACACCACCCCAATATTTGGATATTTCGGTTGGGCGTCACGATCTCACCACGGAGCTCTGTTCCTGCTGCTGAATACGTTTATGCATGCGATGGCATACGTATTCCACAGCTTCCCCAGTTGTCGGGTGCGTTGGCTCCATCGCTGCATACGCTCTCATCAAAATGTCCAGCTTTTTGTCGGAACAGTGACTGCCCTGTTGGCCTGGAACATGTCGCTCAAAGGCACACCGTGTTCGCCCCTGCCTCACGATTCGCCACTGCATTGGACATCTTATTTCTCCGATATTGTTCCGGCTTTGCTGTTCACGTTGTACTTTACTTTGTTTCGTATTGAATTACGAGACGAGAAAAAGCTTCGTTACACGGATGAGTGAGACACAATGAGTTCCACTTGACCACGAGTTTGTTGACCTCTGGCAATTCCGTCGGTGCAGTGCAGCAATTGCCATGTGCATTGGTAACGTTACAATCTGACATTCTCGTCTTTGCTGGTAACTTGTTAGTAGTTACGTCGATGCTAAAATTAGAACATGCAGGAACAACTACAAAACGTGGGTGGGCACACAACGTTCACCTCACGGCAGTTGCAAGCCAAAGTTCTTGAGTTGGATTGCTTCGAAGGCGCGCGGAAATTCTTTCCACTTCGCATCAATTGGACGCTGCACAACAGTGACACGAAGTCCAAAGCCTTCCTTGATCTCGTCGACGAATATGGGTCGCGCGCTTTCAGCGTCCACGAGGCAGATGAGGTCTGGTGTCTGGGCGAGCGAGCCTGCACCCTCAAGTTGGGCGCAAAGCATTTCGTTTTGAAAGTGAACCGTGCAGCTCTTCCCAGCGAAAGGACCACTTCCTGCAATAGAGAGACGCCCAGTGTTGAACCCATCTTCGCCACTCGACATGGTTGGGGCAGACGATATGGAGCCCTCAAACACCACTGATGCAAAGCCACCAGTTGTCAACGCCGCCACGGGAGACACATTGCTTTGACGGGCGCGCAGGATTGTCAGACCAATGCTGTGGGCCAACGACACGCTGTTGGGCACGAGCAATTTCTGCGCATCATCCCTCGTAATCGGGGGCAGTGCAATGCCACACACACCTCCTAAACTGGGAATGCTGGCGCGCACTGCGTCCTCCAACTTCGAGGCGTCAGTCGTCGGTTCCTTTTGCACAGCGCACCACGCATTGGCGTCATCGACGCCGCCGTAGTAGACGTGCGTAGTACCGTGACTGTTGGTGATAGCGACTGGAGCTACAACGGCCTCATCGCTCACAGCAAAAGGCAGATACAGAGACAGTTTTGGGAAGGCGCGGCCCATTCCATCCGCATCCACAATTGGCAGCCCCTTCTGTGCAGCGGCGAGCATGCACAAGATAGAGTTGACACCGCCAATCTCGACGCTATTCACATGAGTAACCTTGACTCCCGAAGCCTTGGCGATTGCATCCAAGGCCAAAAGTTCTTCTTCCCCAGAGCCGAGTCGTTCACAGAGGATCATTGGAGCACCGATACCACCCACCCCAACAATGACTGCATCATTCGGTAGAGAATCCAGTGGCACGATGTTGAATTCTTGACCCAAATCAAGAGCTTGGTGAGCACGAGCCAAGCCGACACGCGTTTGACCACCACCACCACATCCAAGAATTCCAGCGCCAAGCGCAATACACTCCAAGTCAAAGTGTGATAATTTCCACACGCCACCCTGAGTGACGACCTTCTTGTAGTTGGGTGGCACTTCGTCGAACCGCGTATTTGTGTCAACACTCGTTTTGGCGACGCTTGCCGCTGAATCATTTTGCACTTTCGGAGCACCACGAACGCCGGGGGGCGCGGTGTCATCACCAGTCCGCATGTCGATCTTACTCACGTCCAGGAACTCAGTATCTGTGCTGCTTCGATCTTGGCCGACCAGATCGCCAGAAAATGGGACGATGTCGAAAAACGACCCGATTCCCTTGCAAATAACGCGGGCGTAGCCTTCTCCAAGCATGCCAACGCGAACAACGCGTTCATCGACAATCCTAATGGAGTCCTCCGCAGCACCTCTGGCAAGTAAGGCTGCTGTGACTTTGCGGTGCGCCGCCGCGATCAATCCCTCCTGGTTCTGTTCGTCCACTTGTTGCATGGTGTCGGAAACTGCTGCGATACTCGCCAGTGCAGCACCAACAGCGTTGGCAACACCAGCGTGATTCGGGCGAGCCAGCGAAGACACGCCATCAATGTTTGCCTTTACGTCCAGCAGCGCTGTCCCTCCTCCAACCAATACAGCACGAATCTGAGTTCCGGAGACGGGTCGTGCCTCGTGAATGGCTTGTTCCACCGTGGACTGCATGTGCGCCATCAGGCGCTGTACGACCGTCTTGTCCAGGTTTGCAACAGCGGCGCGGTCCCCAACTGTGCAGGTGCCCGCAGACACCGCAACATCTGTTGCGGTGAGGACGGAGCCACCGAACACCTTGGCTTCGCTTCGGATCTTGTAGCCCACACTGGTTGGACCCACGGTGCAGTGTTGCTCATCCACAGTAGATCCCCCTCCAAGCCCAACGCTCACGACAGCAGGCATGCGAGAGTTCAGGATACAGCCAGCCACCACACTCTCAACATTCGAGAGCCTGGGAAAGCCGTTGCTCTGCAGAAGTCCGATGTCAGTCGTCGTACCACCAATGTCAATGACAAGAACCTCTTCGTCTTCGACCCCGGCAAGAAATGCGGCACCCCTCATGCTATTGGTTGGACCAGAACCCACAGTTAGGACGGGAAACTTTTCAGTATCTTCCAACGAGAAAAGGGTTCCGTCGCTTGCCGTGATGGCAACATCACAGGTCAGTCCAGCTGCTGTGACAGCCTTAGTGAGGCCATCGCACATGCCTGCGGCCAGTGGACGCAGGGCAGCATTGATAATGGCAGCGTTCTCTCTCTTGAGAAGGTCTAGCCCGCCTACTTCGTGCGAGAGGGTGACGAACATTTCAGCGTTCGCCTTTTTGGCTTGCTCCGCGAGGATTTCCCGCGCGCGGAGTTCATGTTGCGGCACGGACGGGCTGAACGGAGATGCCACAGCAACGTGCTTGATTCCCTTGGCGATGATCTCCTGCGCAACCTTGACGACATCGTCTTCACTCAGGGGTTGATATTCTGTTCCATCGAAATTATGGCCACCTCTGACGTCCATGAAAATTTCTTTGCATACGATTGCCGCCATGTCAGGTGGCATCAAACCACCAGGTTTGAGGGCGGAGCAAGACGTGGTGCCAATTCGCACACACGCGACGCCCGACAAGGAGCGGCGCTGCACTAAGGCGTTTACGCAGTGAGTCGAACCGATATTGCAGCGCAGGACTTTCGACTTGACGTCGCTACCAAGTTGGCGCTCGCCGCGGCGAATTACCGCATCAATGGCGAGATGGACACCGTGGTTGATATCTGACGTTGTCGGGGCTTTCACACTTGCGACAATGCGGCCTGTTTTTGTGTCAAGGAGGACCGCATCCGTGTTCGTGCCTCCAACATCAATTCCGAGAGTGAACATGTTTGTGATCAGAAACCAAAGACAGAAATAGCCGGCCCTATCGGGCTAGTTGTAGCAGGGCAATTAATTTTTGTGGCGCTTTTTTGCGGTTTCTGGGGTCTGCCGGCATGGCCGTCGCTGGACGGCACTGTGCAGCATCACGACTCAATCCAACAGCACACAACATACACTCATCTAAACAGCACAACAAACAACACAACATACAATCCTACATTCATACAACAACAAGGCGACGTCCCTTCACTTGCGTGACCTAGAACTTTCTCCTGATTATCGTTTGTTCGCGTTGCGTCGTTGCGTTGTTGCGTTGTTGCATTCGTTGTTGCTTCGTTGCGTTGCATTGATGTTGTTGCGTTGCGCTGCGTTGCATTCGTTGTTGCTTTGTTTTTTCATTGGCGTTGTTGCGTTGCGTTGCGTTGCGTTGCGTTGCGTTGCGTTGCGTTGCGTTGCGTTGCGTTGCGTTGCGTTGTGTTGCGTTGCACAACGTGAACACTGCTGTGTTGGCATGGCAGGCCGGCAGTTCTCAAAGTAGATCGAGCGCGTTCGTTCGAGTTTTTGGATCGGAAGAATGAATACGAATACAGGCTGCTGCTGTTGTCGCGATGCGCTCGAACAACACTGTGCCGGTCGGTCGGTCGGTCGATCGTCAATCAAGACCTATGCGACATCTATCCAGCATTCATCATCATCATCATCATCATCATCATCATCATCATCATCATGAACGAACAACGAAGAGAGACAGACGACCAAAACTATGATAAGAAAGAACGAAAAAACGAAAGAACGAAAGAACGAAAGAACCACAAAAGAACCACAGAACCACAAGAACCACAGAACCACAAGAACCACAGAAACACGGAAGCACAGAAGCACAGAAGCACAGAAACACAGAAACTAGAAACTTCGAAATCGCCACCATAATAAAAAACCAAAAAACCAAAAACCAAAAACCAAAAACCAAAAACCAAAAACCAGCAAAAAACCAATGAATGACTTTGAATTGAGAATTGAATGAGCAAAAAAAAAATGCCAAAGAGCCAAAGAGCCAAAGAGTCAAAGAGCCAAAGAGTCAAAGAGCCAAAGAGCCAAAGAGCCAAAGAGCTAAACAGCTAAAGAGCAAACAGCAGCAATAAAAAGCCGCCTGAAAACTAAAAACAAACCGACAAACCGCGAAGCACGAATCACCGAACGGCGGTTTGTAAAAAATACCAAAATACCAAAATACAAATACCAAAATACCAAAATACCAAACAGCAAAACCGCAAAACCTGACTGAAAAACTGCCAACAGTTACGGTCATGGCGAGTTACCGGATAACTAACTGCCAACATACAACCTGCACTGCTGCACCGGCGGCGATCGGCAATGTTCCGTTGCGTTTCGTTTCGTTTCGTCTCGTCTCGTTTCGTCGTGCGTTGTCGCGTTGTCGCGTTGTCTTTCTTTTGCATTGCGTTGCAATGACCTCAAACGAGTGGTCATAGAGAGTGGTCGCGACCGTCCGAGGCCGCGACCACGAAGGAGAGAGCACACTTGCGTTGAGGGGTTCGTTGCGTTGTGTAGCATTTTTGCATGAAGCTGTTGCGTGCTGGTGATACTTCGCAAGCGGTTGCGCGATGCTGTTGGCAATCAGAATGGTTTGTGGGATTCTCGAACGAAGGCGGGGGAAGCAAGTGAAAGCATGGCTTGATAGCACCAGTCGAAGTCGATAGCGCATCGTCGGGCGAAGCATGAACCTGTTGACGAGGGCCGCCACAGTCCAAACTTTAACTTTGGCGGCGGAGTCAGTTTTTTGCTGAGGATGCAAAAACAAAAAGCATTTTTACTTGCTGTGACGTGCAGGTTAGTGGAGAGCGGTCGTTTCAGACCCTGCAAACATTGGCAATGAGACTACGACTTGTGTTCATTGCGGCGTACGCTCTGCTTGGGGTCGGGGTGCAAGGGAATTCCGTACCACCGCCACCACACACTCCAGCAACCGCTTCGGAGTCTTCGCCAACACGTCCATTGAGCAATCGTGAAAGAGACGCTCTGAGACGGCAGCGTCGCCATCGGAACCGA
>Ga0213839_1001721_pt1 | contig 13484 bp, 9 predicted proteins | sample SWPATP21_FD_160075 | JGI IMG/M metagenome (GOLD analysis project Ga0213839, IMG submission 160075) | Coastal seawater microbial communities from Marineland, Florida, United States - SWPA TP2 #1 | ecosystem: Environmental > Aquatic > Marine > Coastal | place: USA: Florida | collected 2016-08-14 | reverse complement strand
AAGGGCTGGCGCGTCGGGGTGATGGCGCGGCGGGGTGCGGTGCTGGAGGAGGTCTTTGGCGGCTATGCCAATGCGGTGCTGCTGCCCGGTGACGTGACCAGGGAGCGCGACGTCGAGGAGGTCTTCGCCCGCTTCGCGGCAGAGGCGGGGCGGATCGACGTTCTGTTCAACAATGCGGGGATGTTCGGGCGGGCGGATACGATCGACGGGCTGACGCTGGAGGAATGGCGGCAGGTGATCGACCTGAACATCACCGGCATGTTCCTGTGCGCCCGCGCGGCCTTTGCGCAGATGAAGGCGCAGGACCCGCAGGGCGGGCGGATCATCAACAACGGGTCGATTTCGGCGCATGTGCCGCGCGAAGGGTCGATCGCCTATACGACCTCGAAACATGCGGTGACGGGGATGACGCGGACCCTGTCGCTGGACGGGCGTCTATATGACATCGCCTGCGGGCAGATCGATATCGGCAATGCCCGGACGGAGCTTTTGCAGGGGCTGATCGACCGCGATCCGGAGAACCCGCCGCCGTCGATGGATGTGTCCCATGCGGCGGAGTCGGTGCTGCACATGGCGGAGCTGCCGCTCAACGCGAATGTGCAGTTCATGACGGTGATGGCGACCAAGATGCCCTATATCGGGCGGGGTTAGGACGTCCCAGAGGTGGATTGGCGGGGTGAACCCCGCGCTACGGGGCGTGTGTCCGTCCCAATCGCCCGCGTCACCCTCGGGCCTGACCCGAGGTCTGTTCGCCGGGGTGTGCCCGGTTGGCGGGAGATCCTCGGGTCTAGCCCGAGGATGACGGATTGTCAGGATGACGGGCATCCGAGGTGAGGGGCCGCAGTCATCACCGCGTCGGAACCGGCACCTCGCCACGATAGTCGTAAAAGCCGCGGCCGGTCTTGCGCCCGAGCCAGCCGGCCTCGACATATTTGGTCAGCAGCGGGCAGGGGCGGTACTTCGTATCCGCCAGCCCGTCGTGCAGCACGTTCATGATGGCGAGACAGGTGTCGAGGCCGATGAAGTCGGCCAGTTCCAGCGGGCCCATGGGGTGATTGGCCCCCAGTTTCATTGCCTCGTCGATGGAGCGGACGTTGCCGACACCTTCATAAAGGACATAGACCGCCTCGTTGATCATCGGGACCAGCACGCGGTTGACGATGAAGGCGGGGAAATCCTCCGCCGAGGAGGCGGTCTTGCCGAGGCGGTCGACCACGGCGTGGCAGGCCTTGTAGGTCTCGTCGTCAGTGGCGATGCCGCGGATCAGTTCCACGAGCTGCATCACCGGCACGGGGTTCATGAAGTGGAAGCCCATGAACTTCTCCGGCCGGTCGGTGCGCGAGGCCAGGCGGGTGATTGAGATGGAGGAGGTGTTGGAGGTCAGGATCGTTTCCGGCTTCAGCGCCGGGACGAGTTCCTTGAAAATCGCGTCCTTGACGGTTTCGCGTTCCGTCGCGGCCTCGATCACGAGGTCCATCTGGCCGAGGTCGGTCAGGGTAAGGGTCGACCTGATCCGCTCCTGCGCGGCGGTCTTCTCCTCATCCGTGATCAGCCCGCGGCTGACCTGGCGGCTCATGTTGCGGTCGATCTGGGTCAGCGCGCTGTCGAGGGCCTCCTGCTTGATGTCCGTTATCAGGACGTCATAGCCCGCAAGCGCGCAGACATGTGCAATGCCGTTGCCCATCTGTCCCGCGCCGATCACGCCAACTGATCTGATCTCCATCCCGGTCTCCCTTGCTGGTCTCCGTCACAGTGACCAATGCGGGCGCTGGCTGCAAGTGCTGACGATTTGCGGTGAATACCGGGTTTAGCGGGATCGAAAGATTCGCAGGTCACACCTGAGGGCGGGTGACAACGTGGTGGGTAAGATGACCTATGAAAGACTGGGGCCGGCGGGCCTCGATTATGCTCCATGCCGGTATGGCGGTTCGCGGGTCCTGTTCCGGGGGCCGCAAGCCGATCTGCGACAGCAGCATGTGATGTTCCTTGGCGGCACGGCCACCTATGGCAAGTTCGTGCCGCGCCCGTTTCCCGCGCTGATAGAGGCGGAGACGGGGCTGCGCTGCGCGAACCTGGGCGCGGTCAATGCCGGGCCGGACCTCTACCTCAACGATCCGGCGCTGCTGGATCTGACGCAAGGCGCGATGGCGACGGTGATCCAGGTGATGGGCGTGCCGAACATGTCGAACCGGTACTATTCCGTGCATCCGCGCCGGAATGACCGGGTGCTTCGGGCGTCCAACCTGCTGAAGACCGACTATCGCGAGGTGGATTTCACGGCGTTTCATTTCACGCGGCACATGCTCGCGACGCTTCAGGCCCTGTCGGAGGAGCGGTTCGCGGTGCTGATGGCGGATCTGCGGGCGGCCTGGCTGGACCGCATGACCCGGCTGATCGGGGCGGTCGGCAGCCCGGTGATCCTGTTGTGGATGGCGGACCGGGGTGTCGGGCAGCGGGCCGGGGCCGAGGTGCCGGTGGCAGATCAGGCCGATCCGCTGTTCGTGGATCGGGTCATGATGGCGCGCTTGCAGGGTCAGGTCGCCGCCGTGGTCGAGGTGGTCGAGGATCCGGGGATGCGGCGGCGGGCGGACGGCATGGTCTATTCCCGGATGGAGGCGGCGGCGGCAAAGAGTCAGCTGGGCATTCCCACCCAGGTTTCCGCCGCGCGGGCGCTGGTTCCGGTGCTGCGCCAGGTGCTGGCGGACAGGCCGGTCCTGCTGAACTGAAAAGGCCCGCCGGTGGCGGGCCTTTCCTGTCCGGTACCGGGCGTGACCAGCACGCCGGGTCGGCAATCAGAGCTTTTCGGTCAGGGCCGGGACGGCCTCAAACAGGTCGGCGACAAGACCGTAGTCCGCGACCTGGAAGATCGGGGCCTCTTCGTCCTTGTTGATCGCGACGATGACCTTAGAATCCTTCATCCCTGCCAGGTGCTGGATCGCGCCGGAGATGCCGATGGCAACGTAGAGTTCCGGGGCGACGACCTTGCCGGTCTGGCCGACCTGCCAGTCGTTCGGGGCATAGCCGGAGTCGACCGCGGCGCGCGAGGCACCGACGGCGGCGCCCAGCTTGTCGGCGAGGCCCTCGATGATCGCGAAGTCCTCTTTGGAGCCGACACCGCGGCCACCGGAGACGACCACCTTGGCGGAGGTCAGTTCGGGGCGGTCGGAGGCCGCCATCGCGTCCTCGACCCATTCCGAAAGGCCCGGATCCTCGGCGGTGGCTGCGTCCTCGACAGAAGCGGAGCCGCCTTCACCGGCTGCGTCGAAGGTGGAGGTCCGGAAGGTGATGACCTTCTTTTCGTCCTTCGATTTCACGGTCTGGATCGCGTTGCCGGCATAGATCGGACGCTCGAACGTGTCGGCATCGACCACGGCGGTCACGTCGGTCAGGACCATGACGTCCAGCAGGGCTGCGACGCGCGGCATGATGTTCTTAGCATCGGTCGTGGCGGGGGCCACGATGTGCGAATAATCACCGGCCAGCGACACGATCAGCGCGGAGACGGGTTCCGCCAGGCGGTGACCATAAAGCGCGTCTTCGGCGACCAGCACCTTGGACACACCGTCGATCTTGGCGGCGGCTTCACCGGCGGCCTTGGCGGATGCGCCGACGGCCAGGACGGTCACGTCGCCCAGGGCTTTCGCGGCGGAGACAGCCTTGGCGGTGGCGTCCAGCGCCAGTTCGCCGTCGTTGACTTCGGCAAGCAGAAGAACGGCCATTACACGATCCCCTTCTCTTTGAGTTTCGCCACGAGGGTATCCACGTCGGGCACCATCTCACCGGCCTTGCGGGCTTCGGGCTCGGAGGTCTTGACGATCTCCAGTCGCGGGGAGACGTCGACGCCGTAATCGTCGGCGGTCTTCTCATCCAGCGGCTTTTTCTTTGCCTTCATGATGTTGGGCAGCGACGCATAGCGCGGTTCGTTCAGGCGCAGGTCGGCGGTGACGATGGCGGGCATCTTCACCTTGATGGTCTGCAGACCACCGTCGACTTCCCGCTTCACCACGGCGCTGTCGCCGTCGATGTCCAGTTCGTTGGCGAAGGTCGCCTGGGACCAGCCGAGCAGGGCCGCCAGCATCTGGCCGGTGGCGTTCATGTCGTTGTCGATCGACTGCTTGCCCGCGATGACGAGGCCGGGGGCCTCTTCGTCGATCACGCCCTTCAGGATCTTGGCGACCGCCAGCGGTTCGATATCGGTGTGCACGTCATCGGCGGCGACGACGAGGATCGCGCGGTCGGCACCCATGGCCAGCGCGGTCCGCAGGGTTTCCTGCGCCTGTTTCACGCCGATGGAGACGACAACCACCTCTTCGGCCTTCCCGGCCTCTTTCAGGCGGATGGCCTCTTCGACGGCAATCTCGTCGAACGGGTTCATCGACATTTTGACATTGGCAAGATCGACACCCGATCCGTCCGCTTTGACGCGAACCTTCACGTTGTAGTCGATCACGCGTTTGACAGGCACCAGCACCTTCATCAGCGGTCTCTCCCTTTTGCAATACGAGCGGACAGTGCGGATTCGCCCTGCCCGGTTCAGCCGCGTTGATATATTCTTGCGGAGGCGTCGGACAGATCAAAATCGACCATATGCCGCGACGACTCGTCGCGAAATTCCGCTTTGCGGCGGTTTATCCCGCATCGTGGAATGGTGTAGCGCTATCACAAAGGCCGGTATGATGCCGGAGAATCACCATCGAGCGGGGCGTCCGTGAAACTCATCTTACTCCTATCAGCTTTTTTCGGTTTTGCGGGCGCGGCGGTGGCGCAGCAGGCGGCCGACGCCATTCCGCCCGAGATGACGACCGATCTTTCCGCCCCGGTGACGGAGCCCGGACTGCGGGCGGCACAGCTTCTGAAATCCGCCGGGCGGCCGATGCGGGCGGAGAACTGGATGATCGCCGCGGCCCATCCGATGGCGGTCAAGGCCGGGGCGGATGTCCTGCGCGAAGGCGGCACGGCGGCGGATGCCATGGTGGCGGCGCAGGCGATGCTGGGCCTTGTCGAACCGCAGAGCTCGGGCCTCGGCGGAGGCGGGTTCCTCGTCTATTACGGTGCCGAGTTCGGGGAGGTCTTCACCCTCGACGGCCGCGAAACCGCGCCGCTTGAGGCCACGCCGCAGCTTTTCCAGATCGAGGGCAAACCCATGGGGTTCTACTCCGCCGTGGTCGGCGGGCTGTCGGTCGGGGTGCCGGGGACGCCCGCGCTGATGGAAGCGACGCATCAGAGATGGGGCAGCAAGCCCTGGTCGCGGCTCTTCACCCCGGCGATCCGGGCCGCGCAGGACGGGTTCGAAGTGTCGGCGCGGCTGGCGGCGATGGTCCAGTTCGATGCCGACCGGCTGGCCAGCCACCCGGTGACCGCGGGCTATTTCCTGCCCGAGGGCGTGCCGCTCAGGGCCGGGGACATCCGCACCAACCCGGCCTATGCGACCAGCCTTGAGGCGCTGGCCGAAGGCGGGGCCGCTGTCTTCTACGACGGCACACTGGCGGCGAGCATCGTGCAGGCGGTCCAGAGTGCCGCACAGCCGGGCCTGCTGAGCGACTGGGACATGCGCAACTATACCGTCAAGGAGCGGGAGGCGGTCTGTTCGCCCTTCCTGGCCTACGAGGTCTGCGGCATGGGGCCGCCATCCTCCGGCGCGGTTGCGGTCGGCCAGATCCTGGGGCTGACGGAGGCGTTCTACCGCGACGCGGGCCGCCCGATACCGGGGGCGGGGGCGGCGCGGGACGAGGCGGCGGATTTCATGACGCTCTGGGGCAATGTCGGGCGGATGGCCTTTGCCGACCGCGGGCGCTACCTGGCGGACAGCGACTACGTGCCGGTGCCGGTCAACGGGCTGCTCGCCCCGGCCTATCTGAGCGACCGCGCCAGATTGTCGTCTGACATGTCCGCCATGGGAGAGGTCGTGCCCGGCACGCCGGAGTTCGATCACGCGCTGATCCAGGCGGATCACGTGGGGCGGGCGCTGCCCTCGACGACGCATCTGTCGATCGTGGATTCCTATGGCAATGCGCTGTCGCTGACCTCCAGCGTCGAAAATGCCTTCGGCTCCCGCGTCATGGTGGGTGGGTTCCTGCTGAACAACCAGCTCACGGATTTCTCTTTCCGGTCGCATGATCAGGGCGTGCCGATCGCCAACCGGGTGGAGCCGGGCAAGCGGCCGCGCTCCTCGATGTCGCCGACCATCGTGTTGCAGGACGGCCAGCCGGTTCTGGTCGTCGGCTCGCCCGGCGGATCGCGGATCATCGGGTATGTCGCGGAATATGTCCGCCGCGTGCTGGGCGAGGGGCTGGACCCGCAGGCCGCCGCCGCCATGCCGCACCTGGTCAACCGGTTCGGGATCTATGAGATCGAAACCGGCACCGGGTCGGAAGAGATCGCGGCAGAAATGGCGGCGCGCGGGTTCAAGACACGGATCGGGGGCATGAACTCCGGCCTTCACGCGGTGATGGTGACGGGCGAAGGGCTGCTCGGCGCGGCCGATCCCCGGCGGGAGGGTCTGGCCTACGGGGAATGAGGCCGCAGCGGTGGTGTCCTCGGACCTGATACGGGCGGCGCGGGTTGCAGGGCGCGACAGGTGACGGGAGATCCTCGGGTCAGGCCCGAGGATGACGAGCGCCTGAGGGGGGCGATCCGCATCACCCGCCCCGCCAATCCCTGTCCCGGCCAGCAAAATCGCCGCTCAGGTCGCTTTCCGTCCCGAAAATGTCGGCTGGACCGTGCGCCGTCCGCCGGGGCTGTTAAACCGGGACAGGATCGCAGCGGAGTGTCCATCCATGAAGACCCATGTCAAAGCCCTCGTCGTCGGTGGTGGCGCCGTCGGCACCTCTATCGCCTATCACCTCGCCCGCGGGGGATGGCAGGACGTCATGCTGCTGGAACGGGACGAGTTGACCTCCGGCTCGACCTGGCACGCTGCGGGCCTGCTGCCGCTCTTCAACATGAGCTATGCGACGACCCACATCCACAAATACTCCGTCGAATTCTACAAGACGCTCGAAGCCGAGACCGGGTTGAATGCGGGTTTCTCCATCGTCGGCAACCTGCGCATGGCGCAGACCGACGACCGGATGGATGAATACATGCTCTATGCCTCGACCGCGGAAACCGCGGGCGTGCCCTATGAATGGATGACGCCCGCGCAGATCAAGGACCGCTGGCCGCTGCTGCGGACCGAGGATCTGAAGGGCGCGATCTATCACCCCACGGATGGCTACATCAATCCGGCGGATGTCACGATGGCCATGGCCAAGGGCGCCCGCCAGCGCGGCGTGGTGATCGAGCGGAAATGGCAGGTCGATGCCTATGAATGGACCGGGTCGGAGTGGAAGGTCACGGTGACCAAGATGGTCGAGAAGGGCGGCAACCTCGTGCCGTCCGAGGAGACCACGGTCATCACCGCCGAACATGTCGTCACCGCCACCGGCAACCATGCGCAGCGCACCGCGCGTCTGCTGGGGATCAAGACCCCCGCCATCCCGGTGGAGCATCAGTTCATCGTCACCGAACCGGACCCGGCCCTGGTGGCCTATCGTCAGAACGGCGGCGAGGAACACCCGGTGCTGCGCGACGCCGATGCCAAGTGGTATGTGCGCGAGGAACGCGGCGGCTGGATCCTCGGCCCCTATGAGCGCAACGCGCCCGCCCGCTTTGCCTATGGCGTGCCCGACAGTTTCCGCGCCGACCTCTTCCCGCTCGATCTTGAGCGGATCGAGGAAGAGTACATGTCGATGATCCATCGCATCCCCTCGTCCGAGGAGGTGGGCCTGAAGGACGATTTCAACGGCCCGATCTGCTACACCCCTGACGGCAACCCGCTGGTCGGTCCGGCGCCGGGGCTGAGGAACATGTGGCTGGCCGAGGGCTTCTCCTTCGGGATCACGGCGGCCGGGGGAACCGGGCATTACCTGGCGCAGCTGATGATCGAGGGCGAGGCGGAGATCGACATGGCCTCCCTCGACCCCAAGCGGTACGGGTCCTGGATGTCGACCGACTATGCCGTGGCCAAGAACGAAGAGGCCTATGAGCATGTCTATATCCTGCACCACCCCGATGAGGAGCGGGAGGCCGCCCGACCCCTGCGCACCTCTCCGGCCTATGACCGGCAGAAGGCGGCCGGGGCGCAGTTCGGCCAGGTGAACGGGTGGGAGCGGCCCAATTACTATGCGCCCGAGGGGTTTGACGATCGCGCTGCACGGTCCTTCCGCCGTGGCGGATGGTGGCAATACGCGGTGGAGGAGGCCAGGGCGATCCGCGAGGGCGTCGGGCTGATCGACGCCACCGCCTTTACCAAGCACCTGGTCAAAGGGCCCGGCGCGACCGCGTTTCTGGACTGGTTCACCTGCAACAAGCTGCCCAGGGTGGGCCGGATCAACCTGACCTATGCGCTGACCTCGAAGGGGACGACGCGGACGGAATACACCATCGTGCGCCTGGCCGAGGATGAATATTACCTCGTCTCCGCCGGGGCCTGGACGGCCTATGACAGCGATTTCCTGCAAAAGGCGATCGAGGACAAGATCCCCGAATTCGGCTGGATCTCCTGCCATGACGTGACGACCCAGTGGGGCGTATTTGCCATCGCCGGGCCGAAGTCCCGCGATGTGCTGAACCAGATCGTGCGCGATGCGGAGCCGCAGACCGTCCTGTCGAACAAGCGGTTCCCCTGGCTCTCGATGCGCGAGATCGAACTGGGCATGTGCCCGGTCCGCGCCATCCGCGTCGCCTATACCGGCGAACTGGGGTGGGAGTTGCACCACCCGATCGAGATGCAGAATTACCTCTGGGACCTTCTGGTCGCGGCGGGCGAGAAGCACGGGATGAAACTGGTCGGGGCGCGGGCGCAGAACTGGCTGCGCCAGGAGAAGAGCTATCGCGCCTTCGGCACCGAACTGGGCCGCGACGCCACCCCGGCGGAGGCCGACCTGCCGCGGTTCATCGACCCCGGCAAAGAGTTCCACGGCAAGGCGGCGATGGAGGCGACCGGCATCCGCGCGAAATGCGTGACCCTGCTGATCGACGGGCCGGAGGACGCGGACCCCTGGGGGCGCGAGGCGCTCTATGACGGGGACACCAGGGTCGGGCGCCTGACGTCGGGCGGCTATTCCGTCGCTTTCGGAAAGTCGATCGGGATGGGCTATGTCACGCCGGACCTGGCGCTGCCGGGCACGAAGCTGAAGGTGAAGATGTTCGACCGGCTCTGGGATTGCGAGATCACCGAAGACAGCCCCTATGACCCCAAGAACGAGGTCATCCGCAGGGACGGCTGATCGGGCAGGGGGGCTTTGCCCCCCGCCTTCGGCTCCCCCCAGGATATTCGAACCAGAGGAAGCAGGCGGGGTCCGGCCCCCCGTGTGATGACAGGGGGCCTTCCCCTGGTGCGGTCATCGGTTCCCACCTGTACCGCTGCTCCAGAATGCCAGAAGGTGGTTAAGGAACCCTTGCTTCCTCTGGTCGACATATCCTCGGGGGTGTTCGGCAATCCGCAGGATTGACGAGAGGGGGCAGACAGCCCCCTTTCCGCCGTTTCGTCAGGCCAGCCCTGCGCCGTGGTTTCCGGGCGTGGATCGGTCGGCGACCCGGCCCGGACCCGGTCTGCTTCAGCCGGTGCGGCGGGCGATGAAGGAGAGGTTGTTGGCGGGCATGTCGACCAGCCGGACAAGCTCCATCCCGTGGCGATGGATCAGGTCGGTGATGTCGAAATCGTCCTTATATCCGATGGCCGGATCGGCGCCCGTCAGATCGGCATGAAAACGGCGGTCGCCCTTGGAGGTCAGTTCGCCGCCGCGCATGAAGGGCCCGTAGATGAACAGGTGGCCACCGGGGGCCAGGGCGCGAGCGGCCTCTGCGATGAGGGTGGCGGTTTCGTCGTCGCTGATGAGGTGGAGCAGGTTGGCGAGGAGCACGAGGTCGAGCCCGGCATGGGTACCTGACCAGCCGGAGGATGTCGCATCCAGCAGCGCGGCGGGACGGATGTTGGCCAGCCCCGCCTCCGCCGCATAGGCGTCGATGGATGTCAGCCGCGCCGGGTCCACATCGGTCGGCTGCCAGGTCACGCCGGGGTTGCGGCGGGCATGTTCCACGACGTGCTGCCCGGAGCCGGAAGCGATCTCAAGCGCGGTGCCCCCGGTCGCCCCGTCCATCAGGTCGGCCACCAGCGTCGCGATGGCTTCCTTGTTGCGCTCCGCGGCGGGCAGGACAAGGCGGCCACCGCCCGCATCCCGGGCGACATTGGCGGTCGGGGGAAGGCGGTGTTTGCTCATGGCGGCACCATTGGGCCTTGCGGCTGTGGGGATGGCTGTCCTGAATGACCATCGAGGACTTCCCGCGCGCAGGCAAGGGCCGGATGCGGGAGGGGTGAGCGGAGAGACGACAGGAAAAAGGGCGGGCGCCGCGGCGCCCGCCCCCTGTCTGTCCGACGGGACCGCTTATTGCGGGATGTCGCCGGTGATGCCTTCGACGTAGAAGTTCATGCCCGCGAGCGTGCCGTCGTCGGCCACTTCGCCGTCTGCCAGCCAGGCAGAGCCGTCCTGCTTGTTCAGCGGGCCGGTGAAGGGGTGGTAGGCGCCGGAGGCGATATCCTCGACCATCTTCTCGGCTTCGGCCTTCACCTCGGCGGGGACGGGGCCGGTGATCTCACCGATGCCGACCATGCCGTCACCGATGCCCTGCCAGGTGTTGTGGCTTTTCCAGGTGCCGTCGATCACGGCCTGCACACGTTCGATATAATAGGGGGCCCATTCGTCGATGATCGACGAGATGCGCGGTTCGGGCGCGTACTCGTACATGTCGGCCGCCTGACCGAACCCGAACCCGCCCTTTTCTTTCAGGATCGCCAGCGGCGCGGTGGAATCGGTATGCGCCAGAACCACGTCAACGCCCTGATCCAGCAGCGCCTGGGTGGCGTCCGCCTCTTTTGCCGGGTCGAACCAGGTGGAGATCCAGACGACCGAGATTTCGATGTCCGGGTTCACCTTGGCAGCGTGGATGTAGGAGGAGTTGATGCCACGGATCACCTCGGGGATCGGAAAGGACCCGATGTAACCGATCTTGCCCGTTTTGGACATATGACCGGCGAGGAAGCCCTCGATCGCGCGGCCCTCATAGAACCGGGCGGAATAGGCGCTGACATTGTCGGCGGTCTTGTAGCCGGTGGCATGTTCGAACTTCACATCCGGGAACTTAGCCGCGACGTTGATCGTCGGGTCCATGTAACCGAAGGAGGTGGTAAAGATCAGATCCGCGCCGCCAAGTGCCATCTGCGTCAGCACGCGTTCGGCATCGGCCCCTTCGGGCACAGAGGCCTGTTCGACCAGTTCGACCTGATCGCCGAAATGTTCCTTCATCTTCATCGCGGCCTCGTGGTGATGCTGCGACCAGCCGCCGTCATTGACCGGGCCGACGTAGACAAAGCCGACCTTTGTCACGTCCTGGGCGAAGGCGGCGCCGGATGCCAGGGCCAGGGCCGCGGCGGAGGCGAGAAGCGTTCTGCGTTTCATTGAGTATCTCCCTTAGAGTTGGACTTGAATGCGGGTCTTGGGCCCGCGGTGTCGGTCGCCGTCATTGCGTAACATGGAATATCCGGCCGAGCGATGCCGGCGCGGCTCCTGCCCCGCCCGACCGGGCGGAGATGACGACGAGAACGAGGATGGTGATGACATAGGGCGACATCGACAGCAGCTGCACGGGGACATTGACGCCCGCCGCCTGCATGTTGAGCTGCAGCACGGTGATGCCGCCAAAAAGGTACGCGCCCAGCAGCGCACGCCATGGTTTCCACGAGGCGAAGACGACGATGGCGAGAGCGATCCAGCCCGCCCCGGCGGTCATGCCGTCGGTCCATTGCGGCACCCGGATCAGCGACAGATAGGCGCCGCCCATGCCCGCGCAGGCCCCGCCAAATGCGATGGCGGCGATGCGGATCAGCACGACCTTGTAGCCAAGCGCATGGGCCGCATCGTGATTTTCGCCGACCGCGCGCAGGATCAGCCCGGCGCGGGTGTAATTGAGAAATACCCAGACCCCTGCCACGAGCAGGAGCGAGACATAGACCATCAGGTCATGTTGCAGAAAGGCGCGGCCTACGAAGGGCAGATCCGACAGGCCGGGAATGTCCAGGCGGTAGGCGCGCGGCGGGTTCAGCCCGCCATAGCTCTGCCCGATGAGCGAGGACAGACCCAGCCCGAAAAGCGTCAGCGACAGGCCCGAGGCCACCTGATTGGCCAGGGCGAACTGCGTCAGAATGGCAAAAAGCAGCGACAGAAGCGCCCCGCCCGCCGCCGCCGCCAGAAAGCCCAGGGCGGGATTGTCGGTGCCCACGGCAGCCGCAAAGCCGCAGATTGCGCCAGTGATCATCATCCCCTCGACGCCAAGGTTCAGCACGCCCGCGCGCTCGGTGATCAGTTCTCCGATGCTGGCCAGCAGGATCGGCGTGGCGGCCACCATGACAGAGGCAATCAGCAGGGCGGGATTGGCCAGAAGAAAATCCATGTCGTGCCCCCGTTACGCTGTCTGCGCGCCGAACCGGACGCGGTAGTTGGTCAGGACATCGACCGCCAGAAGAAAAAACAGCAGCATCCCCTGAAACACTTGGATGGCCGCGGCGGGCAGCCCCATGGAGGATTGCGTGATCTCGCCGCCGATATAGGTTAGCGCCATCAGCAGCCCCGCCAGCAGGATGCCGATCGGGTGCAACCGGCCAAGGAAAGCCACGATGATGGCGGTGAACCCGTAGCCCGAGTTGAAATCCACGCTCACCTGACCCGCCGGTCCCGCGACCTCGAACATCCCCGCCAGCCCGGCCAGCGCGCCGGAGGTGCCAAGGCAGAAGAGGATCAGCCTGGCCGGAGAAACACCGGCGAATTTCGCCGCCCGCGGCGCCTCTCCGGTGAGGCGGATGTGATAGCCCAGCTGGTGCCGTGTCAGCAGGACATAGGCAAAGATCACGGCGACAAAGGCCGCGGCCACGCCCCAGTGCATCCCGGTGTTGGCGATGATCTCTGCGTTATGGGCCGAGGGGTATTGCTGAAGGTTGCGCGAGCCGGGAAAGCCGAAGCCCTGCGGGTTCTTCATCAGCCCGAGCGACATGGACGCCAGAAGCTGTTCGGCCACATAGACCAGCATCAGCGAGACGAGGATCTCGTTGGTGCCGAACCTGACCTTCAGGAGGCCGGGGATCATCGCCCAGGCCCAGCCCGCCAGCCCGCCTGCGAGGATCATCAGCGGAAAGATGAACCAGGCATCCAGGGGATAAAAGGCCAGCGCAACGCCCGCCCCGCCAAGCGCGCCGAGGATGTACTGTCCCTCCGCGCCGATGTTCCAGATCCCGGCCCGGAAGCCGAGGCTCAGCCCGATGGCGATCAGGATCAGCGGCCCGCCCTTCACCAGCAATTGTGGCCGGTAGTAGAAGGCGTGCTGGCCAAAGAGCGGATCCCAGAAGATCGTGCGGATCGCCACGACCGGATCCTTGCCGAGCGCGGCAAAGA
>Ga0213839_1001720_pt1 | contig 13491 bp, 9 predicted proteins | sample SWPATP21_FD_160075 | JGI IMG/M metagenome (GOLD analysis project Ga0213839, IMG submission 160075) | Coastal seawater microbial communities from Marineland, Florida, United States - SWPA TP2 #1 | ecosystem: Environmental > Aquatic > Marine > Coastal | place: USA: Florida | collected 2016-08-14 | reverse complement strand
GGTGTTCCAGGTGCTCGCGCCGTGGCAGTCCTCGTCGCCGGTGCCGCTGTCCGGCGACCACCTCGCCGCGGCGATCGACGCGGCCCGGGCGGTGCCCGCCGTCGACGACGACGACCTGCCTACCCTCGACGAGAAAGGGTCCTCGCTGCACGAGCGGCTCGCTGCCCTGTTCGCCGACGCCGCCGATGGCCTGCACGAGCTTCACGCCCAGGGTGTGGTGCACCGCGACCTCAAGCCCTCGAACCTGATGCTCACCCACGACGCCCGGCGCATCGTGGTGATGGACCTCGGTCTCGCCCGGCTCGCCGACGCCTCGGCGGGGCTCACGGCCAGCGACGCGCAGTTCGTCGGGACGCTGCGCTACGCGCCGCCCGAGCAGGTGCGTGGGGGGGGCGACGTCGTCGACTGCCGCGGCGACGTCTACGCGCTGGGAGCGACCCTGTGGGAGCTGGTGCTCGGTCAGCCGTTCCTCGAGGGGCGTGACCACGCCCACCTGATGCACCAGATCCTCTCGGGCGAGCGCCCACGGCCGGTCGAGGTCGACGACCAGGTGTCGCCGGCGCTGGAGGCGGTGCTGGTCAAGGCCACGGCCCGCGATCCCGACGAACGCTATGCCTCGGCGGCCGAGCTGGCGGCCGACCTGCGGCGGGTGAGCCAGGGAACGCGGGTGTCGGCGCCGCTCGTGCGTCCGTCCCGGCGGGGGTGGAAGGTCGCCCTCGCCATGGGCGCAGCGGTGCTCGCCGTCTTGGCCCTGTCCGGCGCCTGGTGGGCGTTCACGGGGCGAGAGCAGACGGTCTACCTGCCCGCCTGGGAGCTGCGTTTCGACGGCTCGATCCCCCGCTTCGCCGAGGCATCGTCCACTCCCATCGACGGCGCTGTGCACTTCAAGGTCACCCATCGGCGCGGCAAGGCCCTGGTGGTGGAGCGCCTCAACGAGCGGGGTCACCCCGACGTGGAGGGCCTGCCGTGGCTCGGCGACTGGACGGCCCCGTACGCCGACAGCCTGCGGGGCAGCTACCAGTGGACGCGCGACCCGATGACCCAGCGACGCCCGGTCCGTCTGGAACTGAGCTACGCACCGGATGGCTCGCTCGCCCAAGGCGAGCTGCTCGACGCCTACGGCAAGGTGGAGCTACAGGCCTCGCTCTCGCCTGCAGCCGACGGCGTGGAGGTGACGTTCACCGACGGTCACGGCGCGCCGGCGCGGAACCCCACGAACGGTGCGTTTCGCATCCGCATCGACGGCGTGGGCACCCGGCGAGAGCGCTTCCACTGGCTCGACGACGACGGGCAGCCGTCGCCGTCGCCCGGCGACGGCTCCTGGGGAGAGCTCCTCGAGCGTGACGAGCGAGGCCGCATCGTGACGATCACCCAGCTCGACGAAGGCGGACAGCCCATGCGCCCTGCGGGGCGCGCGGTTCAGCGACGCTATACCTACGGCGACCGACGGCACCCCCACGCCGTCACCGAGATGGAGAACCTGGGCTTCTCCGAGCAGCCGCTGCCCACGGCCGACGGCTGGAGCCGTCACACGGTGGAGCTCGACGAGCGCGGGCGACCGATCCTCGAGCGCCTCTTCCACGATGACGAGCCCGTGCTCGGCGTCGGCAGCGCCTGCCACGGCTGGCGCGTCGACTACGCCGACGGCAACGCGCCACGGCGGTGGACCTGCGTCGGGCTCGATCTGGCACCGCGAACCAGCCGCTACGACGACGGCGCCTGGGCCATGCTCGAGTGGGTGCTCGACGAGCGTGGCTATGCCTCGGTGCAGCGGGAGCTCGGCCCGGACGGGCAGCCGGAGTCGAGCGACACCTGCAACACGTTCGCGACCACCCGCGACGCGCGCGGCTCCGTCACGGAGGTCGGGTGCGTCGATTCCGACGGCGCCCCGTCACGCCATCCACTGGGCTTCGCGACGGCGCGGTTCGAGGTCGATCGGCGGGGAAACACGACCACCATGGCGCTGTTCGATGCCGAAGGGGAGCGCGTGGTGAGCAAGCTGGGCTTCGCCATGATGCTCAGGCGCTTCGATGAACGAGATCAGGTCGTCGAGGAGCGCATGCTCGACGATCGACAGGAGCCTGTGCACAGCTGGGAGGGGGTCCACCGCATCACCCGTGGGTATGACGAGCGGGGCTATCGACTGTGGGAGAAGGGCTTCGACACCGCCGGCCGGCCGGTGGCCCTCCGGGGAGCGGGGGTCTCGGGCGAACGTCGCGTGGTCGATCGGCACGGGCGGGAGCTCGAGCTCACCTACCTCGGGGCCGATCACGAGACGCCGGCCGTGAACCGGGAGGAGGGCTTCGCCACCCGCCGCCGCACCTACGGGCCTCGCGGGGCGATCCTGCGGGAGGCGTGGTTCGGTCCCGACGGTCTGCCCATGCTCAACGAAGAGGGGGTCGCCGCCGTGGTGCGGACGCACGATGCCAACGGCAACGTGGTGTCGGAGGCGTACGAGGGCGTCGACGGCAAGCCCATCGAGGACCGCTCGGGTCAAGCTCGGAAGCTCTACACCCGCGACGCCCGGGGCCAGGTGATGGAGGGCCGGGTCGTCGGCCTCACGGGCCCCGCCAAGAACCGTGACGGCTGCGCCCGCTTCACCAACGCATTCGACACCTGGGGCTACCGATCGGAGCTGCGTTGCTTCGACGCGCTCGACCAGCCGACGCCGGTTGCGTGGGGGCACGAGGTGGTGCGCTACGAGAACACCCCCGCGGGCAAGTGGGCCTCACGCTCGTTCTTCGACCACGACGGGGAGCGGCGCACCAACCGCTCCGGCGTTCATCGTGAAGAGAAGGTGTTCTCGGCCACCAACCTCGTCGAGTACAACCTCTACGGGGTCGACGACCGGCTCGTCGACGGCCCCGCCGGCTGGGCGATGCATCGGCGGCGCTGGGACGGGGTGGACCTGGTCGAGAAGGCCTGGTTCCACGCCGATGGCTCCCCTGCGCGAGCGAGCCGGCGGCCGGGCTACGCCCACCGCATCGAGTACGCCCACGACGCACAGGGGCTCGTCGTCGAAGAGCGGATGGTCGACGTGGACGGTGGGCCCGTCGGAGGCGTGCAGGTGCACCGACTGCAGCGCGACGAGCAAGGAAACATCGCGCACGAGTCGTGGTTCGGGCCGGAGGGGCCCGTGGCGCCGGGACACCTCGGATGGGCGAGCCGGTCCCGCATCTACGATGCCGCCGGCCAGATCGTGCGGGAGGCCACCCGTGACGTGCACGGCGATCTCGTGGCCAACGACGACGGCTATGCCGTGCGCACGAGCGTGTGGGACGACCGCGGCAACGAGGTGGAGCGGAGGCTGTTCGGCACCGACGACGAGCCGGTGCTCGGCGCCGCGGGCCATGCGGGGTGGCAGCGTGCCTACGACATGCGAGGCAACATCGTGCGTGAGACCTTCCTCGGGATCGACCATCTTCCGATGAAGGGTCCGGGGGCTACGGGCTACGAGGTGGCCTACGATGCCTACGATCGCGTGGTCCGTCGCACGCGGCTGGGGCCTGCCAGCGAGCCTGCGCCCGATCCGGGCGGTGTGGTGCACGAGCGGATCGAGCGCGACCGCCTGGGCAATGTGCTGCACCACCGCTTCGAGGGGGTGTCGGGCCTGGTGGAAGGCGACGAGGGCTTCGCCGAGCGTCGCGTACGCCGCGACGAGGTGGGCGCGGTCGTCCTCGAGGCCTACCTCGACGCCCGGGGCCTGCCCGTGGTCGGTCCCTACGGCTGCGCCCGGCGGGAGCGCTCCGACGAGGGGCTGTCGTGCCTCGATGCGGAGCAGGCAGCCCAGCGACCGCCAGCGACGCTGTGAGCTCCACCACGGAACGGCGCCCGAGGACTCCAGCGAACGCGCGGTGAGAGGGACCGCCCAGAAGATGGGACCGGGGGACCCGACGGACTCACCGCGCGGCCCGGGGAAGGGGAGCAGCGACGAGGGGACCGAAGGGCAGCACCTCGGGCAGGGCGTGGAGCGACCAGGTGTCGCCGCCGTCCGCCGACGTGAGCACCTCGGCCTCCGACGTGATCAGCCACTGGTCTGTCACCGCGTCGTAGGCCACGTCGTGTAGGTACAGGTCCGTCGCCTCGCTGGGGGTCACCTCGCTCCAGCGGTTGCCGTCCATGGACTGCATCACGGTGCCGTACCCGGCCGCCAGGAAGGTCCCGTCGCCGTAGGCCACGTCCTCGAGGAAGGCGATGCCGTAGGGGGCGTCGCCGGCGCGGGTCCAGTCGCGGCCGTCGGTCGACCAGTAGATGCCGCCGATGGCTGGCCCGTCTCCGGTCTCGGTCGCGACGAACACCCCCGCGCCGAAGGCCAGGCCCGAGGTGTAGCCGTCGTCGATGGGGCCCTCCGGTGTGAAGGCCAGGCCGTCGGCCGAGGTGAAGCTCTGGCCGTCGGCCACCAGCACCCGCGCTCCGTTGCCGTCGGCGACGTGCAGATCGCCAGACCACTGGGCCGGCAGGCCGGTGACCTCCGACCAGGAAGCGCCGTCGTCGACCGAGGCGAGCACGCCGTCGTCGGTGTCGGCGTACCAGGTGTCGGCGGCGACGGAGACCTGCTCGACGAAGGGCATCCCGGGGTAGCTCAGCTCGGTCCAGCCGGACGGCGTCCAGTGGGCCAGGACCGGCGTGCCGCTGAAGCCGCCAGCGGCGAGCACACCGGTGGCGGTCGCGGCCAGGCTCCGGAGGCCCTCGGCGGGTGCGCCGGTGTCGACGCACGCCGGGGCGTCGGGTGCGGCGTCGTCCGTGGGAATGCAGGCGAAGGGGCCGAGGTCCCCGTCGGCGATGAGGAAGGCGTAGGGCAGCTCGTCGGCGGCCGCTTCGGTGCACAGCACCTCCTCGACGCGGATCACACCCCGGTCGGGCGTCGCGCTCATGTTGACGAAGCCGGGGAGCCGACCTTCGATGTAGAGGGTCGACGTACCGGGGTTGGTGCAGCGCCACGGCACCGCGCCGGAGATCACGCCGGGCTCGGTGAGCCGCAGCTCGAGCCGCGTCGAGGACGACCAGACCACCTCGATGCCCTCGTCGATCTGTTCCGCCGGGAGCGCGTCGAGGGTGAGCTCCTGCGGGATGGTCTCCAGACGGAGCTCCGTTCCCTCGGGGAGCGCCTGGGCGGCACCGCCGGCACCGCCCGAGGCGGCGAGGGAGAATGTCAGGCGTCCCGGCTCGCCCACCGCCACCACCAGCGGGTCCATGGTGGTCTCGAGCACCGGGAGCGGCGGAGATGCCTCCGGGGGTGACGCTTCCTGCTCCTGCCGTCCCACGTCCTCGTCCACCGACGTACAGGCCGTCAGCGCCACCAGCATCACCGGAACCAGGGTCTCGAACCGCATGCTCACCTCCTTGCTGTCGAAGGTACGGCGACGACGAGCGTGGCTTGCGGCTCATGAGGCAACAGCTTTGTTGCATGGTCGGCTGCCCGGCGGGCCTCCCGTGCTCCCCCCGAGCCGGCGGCGCTCCGAGCGGGGGGAAGCGCTGGATTCCTGCGGGGGATGGGCGTAGGGTCGCTGGGGAGGTTCGATGTTCCTCGTCCTGATGTTCGCGTGCAGCGACGCGCCCGAGTCGGTCCCCGACCCCGAGCCCGAGGCCGCACCGGCCCCAGCTCCCGATGCGCCCGACGCGGACGGTCCCGACCGAGCCCCGCGCGAACGTCACGGGAAGGGCAAGCGAACCAAGGGCAAGCAAGGCAAGCAGGGCAAGCGTGCGCCGGGCCCCGACGGCGCCGCCGACCGGGACTGCACCGTGCGCGTGTTCCTCCAAGCCGATGCCGACGTCCCGGTCCGAAGCAAGCCCACGGCGGATGCGCCCGTGCAGGGGAAGCTGCCCGCGGATGCCCTCGAGGTGAAGATGGACCTCACCGGCATCAAGGACGGCTTCGCCAAGATCGAAGGCGCCGAGGTCACCATCTGGGAGAGCGAGGAGCCCGAGCCCACGCTGAGGGCCACGTCGGGCTGGGTCCCGGTGGGCACGGTGAGCCCGGGGAGCTCCGAGTGCTACTACGACAGCGGCTACCTCGACTATCGCTTGTTCGCGCAGCCGGACCCCACCAGCCGTGTGGTCTATCAGCTGGGGTCCGACGGCCCGGTGCCGACGGGTGTGCTCGGCTGCAAGGGAGACTGGGTGCGACGGCAGGTCCGCGGCGCCGACGCCTGGCAGCACAGGTCGTTCCAGTGCGCGAGCCGGGTCACCACCTGTCCTGGGAACGAGTGCCCCGCGAACCTGGTCCCCTGACGCGACCTCGGCGGTGATAGGCCGGAGGCATGGGTAGCGCACACCTGGTAGGGATCATCGTGGTGGCGGCTGTCGTCGGTGGCTGTCGCCCAGCCGATGCGCCGGCTGGCAGGTCGCCGCTGCTCGGGTCCTCGGTGCCTGTGGCGACGGCCGCCGACACCTCGCCACCTTCGACCACCGGCACGACCGTCGACACCCCCGCCACCGGCGGCAGCGGGCTCGACGACACCGCGACGACGACGGGCTCGTCCGGGTGTGGGTCCCCGGCGCCCGCCAGCGGGCTGGTCCGCTTCGATCACGACGGGGTCGAGCGCACCTACGCTCTGCAGGTGCCCGAGGACTACGACGCCGACGTGCCCACGCCGCTGGTGCTGGCCTTCCACGGGTGGGGCGGCAGCGAGCAGGAATACCTGGTGTCGCCGACGGTCACCGAGCAGACCGACGCCCGCGGCTACGTGCTGGTGGTGCCGCGAGGGCTCGGCGCCGGGCCGCCCGACCAGTCGCTGAACAGCTGGTCGTTTCGTGGGTCGACCACCGGGCTCGACGGCGATGGGGTGCGGAGCGATGTCGTCGGCGACACGACCGACATCTGCGACGACGCCGCGACCGGCGACTACACCTACGCCTCGTGCCAGGGAACGGCCGCCAACGGCTGCTCGTGGACCCACTGCCGCGACGACGACGTCGACTTCGTGCTCGACCTGCTGGCGTCGCTGGAACAGAGCCTGTGCATCGACCCGCGGCGGATCTACGCGACGGGAGGATCCAATGGGGGCATGTTCACGTGGGAGCTCGCTCAGGACCCCCGGAGCGCCCCTCGGCTACGCGCGGTCGCGCCACTGATCGGGCTTCCCCACCGTGGCTACCACGACGGCAAGGGGCGGCCCGACGACCTACCCGTGTTGCTGATCACTGGCACCCGCGACGCCACGGTGCCCCCGGGAGCGTTCGACGACCCTGGCTTCACCGTCACCACGGACGGCGACCGCTACTTCTACACCGGAGCCACCGCGATCACACAGGCGTTCGCTGCGTCGCACGGCTGTGACACGACCGGGCTCGCCACACCGTTCGAGGTTGCGACGACCGCCGAGCTCGACTGTCGGACCCACTGCGGCGACGACCCAGGGTGGCCGCGGGTCCTCGACTGCCGTGCGCCCATGGGCCACACCTACCAGTTCACCTGGGCCTGGCCCTTGATCCTCGACTTCTTCGATCGGTTCGGGGTGTGACCGGTCAGTGCCGGTCATGACTGCTTCAAGTGTGCGTCAGCAATTTGTGAGGTGAGGTTCTTCCATCGCTATCGGTGAGGGCGCCGGGTCGGGCTCGCCTGGCATGCCCCTTGCTTTGCTCCTCGGGCACACACCACCCAGGAGCCTCCGATGTCTACCCGCCGCTTCGTCACGACCGCCCTCGCCGCTGCCCTCTTCACCGTTGCCGGCTGCGCCGCCGAGCCCACGGCTCCGGCCCCCGTCGGGCCCGAGTACGCGCCCCGAGCCTTCGACGTGCCCACCATCTCCGCGCTCATCGCCGAGCGAGGCGCGGTCACCGTGCTGGTCCGCGGACCGTCCGACCTGCGGGGCCCCGCGGCCATCGCGCAGTGGCGGCAGGGGGTTGTCGCCGACCTCGACCCCGGCGTCGTCCTGCGTACCTACCGCAACCTGCCGGCCATCGCGGTCGCCATGGACGCCGAGACCCTCGCCGTGCTGCAGGGCTCGCCCGCGGTGCACGGCCTGGAGCTGAACATCTCGCGTCCCATGGCGACGCCGGCGCCCCCTGCACAGCCCGGGCCCGTGCGCAGCAGCTTCGACAACTGGCATGTCGAGATGGTCGGCGCCGACGTCACCCGCCGGCAGGGCCACCGCGGCGAGGGGCAGACCATCGTGGTCGTCGACTCGGGCATCGACGCGTCCCACCCCCTGCTGAAGGGCCGCGTCGTCGATGGCGCGTGCTTCTCCACCAACGGCATCGGGAGGTCGTCGGTCTGTCCGGGGGGAGCTGCGGAGGCCTACGGGGTCGACGCCGGCGAGATGTGCGACGTGGAGCCTTGCGAGCACGGCACCCATGTGGCCGGCATCGCCGCCGGTACGGTCGCCCGGGGCGCCGACCTCGTCTCGGTGCAGGTGGCGACCCGCTACGACGACTGCAGCAGCATCGGCGGCCCTGCGGGACCCTGCGCGGTGCCCGAGGACGACGACGTGCTCGCCGCGCTCGACCACGTGCTGACGCTGGCCGAGACGCAGCCCATCGCCTCGGTGAACGTGAGCATCGGCGGCGGTGCGTACATGGCCGAGTGCCCGAACGACCTGCGGGCCGAGACCATCGCCCGCCTGCGGGAGGCGGGCGTCGCCACGGTGGTCTCGTCGGGGAACGAGTACCACACCGATCGCGTGTCGGCGCCGGCCTGTGTCGACGAGGCCATCGCCGTGGGGTCGACCAACCGCGCCGACCAGGTGTCGGTGTTCTCCAACGGGGGGCCGCAGGTCGACCTGCTGGCGCCGGGCCAGGCCATCGAGTCCTCGCTGCCCGACCGCACCATGGGCGCCAAGAGCGGCACGTCCATGGCAGCTCCCCACGTGGCCGGTGCCGTCGCGGTGCTGCGCGGGATGGACCCCGAGCTGACGGTCGACGAGATCGAGGAGATCTTGAAGACCACCGGCACCGAGGTGACCGACGTGCGGAACGGTCGGACGACACCGAGGCTGCAGCTCGACGCCGCGGCCGAGCTGCTCGCCGAGTGACGCCGGCCCGGTCTTCGACGAGGCGTCTGGCCCCCTCGTGGGGGTCGGGCGCCTCTCGTTGTTGCCTGCTCATCAAGCGAAGGGGAAGTGGGCCCGACCAGGCGCCGCTCGTTACATTGGGTGCATGGATCGCGAGCGAGCACCACGACGCGACGACTGGGTGTTGATGTCGCTGGACGAGCCTTTTCCCGCCGAAGGGTGCGACACCTCGGCAGAGTGTCTCGGGCGCATGGAGGCCCTGCGCCGCGCCAGCTTCGCGATGCAGGGGCTCGATTATCCGACGGGCCCAACCCCCAAACACCAGCGAGCCCGCTGGCCCATCGTGATTCGTCGTTGATGGAGCTCCATCATGACTTTCTCGACCTGTTCCACGAGCTGAACCTCGTCGATGCCCGATACCTGCTGGTGGGCGGGTGGGCCGTCAACGCCCACGGTGTGGTGCGCGCCACCGAAGACCTCGACATCCTCCTGGCGACCGGCGAAGCGAACGCAGACCGGGTGATGGCTGCGCTGCGGTCCTTCGGATTGCCCCCGGGCCTTCCTCGCGAGCTGCTGGTCGCGCCGGATGGCGAGCCACCCACGGGCTTTTCCTTCGGCCGGCGTCCCTTGCGCGTCGATCTGCTCACCTCGGTACAAGGTGTGTCGTTCGAGGACTGCTGGGCAGACCGGCTCACCGTACGGGTAGATGACGAGCGCATCTTCGTGATCGGTCGAGCGGCGCTGCTCGCGAGCAAGCGTGCGTCCGGACGACCGCGCGACATCGCCGACGTGGCCGCGCTCGAGGCGCGGTCCGAAGGCAGCTGATCGAGCTCGCCGACCAGCAGGTCGTGCTGGCCGGCGTCGCGAGGTCAGGCACGCTCGTTCTCGGTCGGCGCAGGAGGGTCGTAGCCCAGCTCCACCCCGCGGAAGTGCAGGAAGAGCAGCGCGGCGGTGAGGTTGGCGAGCACATGCCACAGGGCGTGCCACTGGAAGCGGCTGGTGGGGTCGCACAGGCCCTCGCCAGCCTGGTGTCCGGTGAACCAGGTGAGCATGGCCACGGCGAAGCTCACCACGCCGCCTGCGAAGAACCAGGCGGTCTTCTGGCTGCGCCAGAACGTCGTCATCGACAGCGGCTCCTGCCCGACGGCCCGTGATCCCTTCCACATCCGGTAGCCCTCCACCACCGGGAACACCGCCACCGGCAGGATCAGCACCAGTCCCCAGCCGCTGCGGTAGAGGCCCGCCCACAGCAAGAGCATCGACACGCCGACGCCGCCGAAGAAGATGGCGGCGAACCGCCCGTAGCGTCCGTGGTGTACGGCGCGCCCCTTCACGAGGCGCCAGAACCGCGCATCCTGGTGGTCCTCAGGCGTGCCCTCGGTGCGCACGAACACGCCGTAGGCCAGCAGGAACCACACGAAGAACAGCATCGAGAGGTTGTCGATCAGACCGCCCGTGTGGGTGATCGAGGCGTGGAAGAACATGCTCCCTGGGCCCATGAAGCCGATGATCAGCATGAAGATCACCGGGTAGTAGTGGCCCCAGGTGAGCTCCTGGGTCGACCGCGCCAGCCGGTTCCCCGCGCGGTCCCAGGCGCAGCACAAGGCAAGCAGCAGGCCGGTGACGATGGGCACCAGGTTCGACCAGGTGTTCGCCCACTGGCGTACCCCCGGGAGGCCGGCCCGCACGGCCTCCACGCCGCCGTCGAAGGCCTCGCAGTAGCACTTTCCGGTCTCGATGCAATGGTTCGGCTCGCCGAGAGGGGCCCAGCCGATCCACCAGAAGATGCCGAAGGCGAGCGCCGCCGCCGATGCGGCGAAGGCGCCCACCCACAGCTCGAACCAAGGGGTGTCGCGGCCCCAGAGTGGGAGCTCGCGAAGCATGGCGACGCGGTCGCCGACCTGTTGTCGAAGCTCGTTCAGCTGCACGGTCCGCACGATAGCAAGCCGACACATGGCGACGGCAGACGAGGTAAGACGCACCATGAGCGTCCGAGACCTCAGGGCCGACGAGCACGACCGCTTCCTCCCCATCTACTGCGTGTGGGAGCTGACCCTCCGCTGCGACCAGGCGTGCGCGTTCTGCGGGTCGCGGGCGGCGCGGGCCCGGCCCGACGAGCTGACGACGGCCGAGCTGCTCGAGGTGGCCGATCAGCTCGCCGCCCTCGGCACCCGCGAGGTCACCCTCATCGGTGGAGAGGCCTACCTGCGGCCGGATGTCGTCGAGGTGATCGCGCGGCTCCACCGGCACGGGATCCGGGTGGGCCTGCAGACGGCGGGCCGGGGCCTGACCGAGGAACGCCTGGCCGGGATGGTCGATGCGGGGCTGGATGCCGTCGGCGTGTCGGTGATGGGCTCCGAGGCCGTCCACGACCGGCTCCACGGCTGGCGTGGCTCCCATGCTGCGGCGCTCCGGGCGCTGGAGGTCGGCCGTCGAGCCGGGCTGCCCACCACGGTGAACACCCACGTCTGTCGGCCCAACCTCGGCGATCTGCGCGTCGTTCGTGACGCGGTGCGCGCGCGCGGCGCACGAACCTGGCGCGTGGGGTTGATGGTGCCGATGGGGCGGTTCGCCGACCACCCGGAGTGGCAGCCTCAGCCCGACGACGTGGTCACGGCCATCGACGCGCTCGCCGAGATGCAGCTCGAGGAGGTCGACGGGCGACCTCCCTCCGAGCTGTTCGACATCCAGCTCGACAACACGCTCGGCTACTTCGGTCCGCACGAGGTGGTGCTGCGTGGCCGGGTGGGCGGGGCGATGCGCCACTACGCGGGCTGCGTCGCCGGGCGGTACAGCCTCGGCATCGAGAGCGACGGCACCATCAAGGGCTGTCCGTCGCTGCCCACCGCTCCCTACGCCGGGGGCAACGTGCGCGACGCACGCCTCGCCGATGTCTGGGCCCACGCCGAGGCGCTGCGCTTCGCGCGCGAGCGAACCACCGACGAGCTGTCGGGCTTCTGCGCGGGCTGCTACTACGCCGACAGCTGCCGTGGCGGATGCTCCTTCCTGACCCACACCCTGCTCGGGCGGCGCGGCGACAACCCACTGTGCTACCACCGGGTCGTCACCCTTCGGCGACGGGGCGTGCGGGAGCGGCTGGTGCAGGTCGTGTCGGCCGCCGGCATTCCCTACGACTTCGGCCGCTACGAGATCGTCGAGGAAGCCGTGAACGCCGGGCCCTCAGCGGTCGTCTGACGCTTCGTCGCCGGTGTCGGCCGTCTGCGCGCTGTCCGGGGGGGCGTCGTCGTTCGACACCTGACCGTACTTCAGCGAGATCGTGGGGCATCCCGAGGCGACGAGGGTGAGCCCGAGGAGCGCCGCCGCGGCGGGCCTCAGGGCCGAGCCCGTGGGCAAGGTGGTGCCGCAGTGGGGACAGCTGGTGTCGCGCGTGGACACATGGCACGCGCACTGGGGACAGGGAGTGAGGGTAGGCATGGAGCAACGATAGTCCGCGGTGTGGCGGCCCGCTGGGGAGCCGGGGCGGTCAGCGGTCAGCGGTCAGCTCGGAACAGCCTTTCCTGCTGACGAGCGGTCTTCGGAATCCGCCGTAGGTGAACGAGATCCTCTCCGAGAACCGGAGGTTCGAGGGGAGGTCTCGGAGCCGTGTAGCGGCGGATTCTCGAACTGGCCCCGCGCCGGTTGGTCGCCGAGATAAAAGGAGCGAAGCCCGTAATCTCAGGGCCAACCAAGCGGGCTGACCAAATCGGCCCCGGGGGTGCCTACGGTACCGGACTGTCGTCGGATCGTGGAAGAAGCCAGGGACGCCGAGCCCTCAGCGGTCGTCGGACCCGTCGTCGCCGGTGTCGGCCGTCTGCGCCGTCTCGAGAGGGTAGTCGTCGGTCGACGTGGTGCCGTACTTGTTCGAGACGGTGGGGCATCCCGAGGCGATCAGCGTGAGGCCGAGGAGCGCCGCCGCTGCGGGCCTCAGGGCCGAGCCCGTGGGCAAGGCGGTGCCGCAGTGCGGACAGGTAGGGTCGCGCGTGGAGACGTGGCACGCGCACTGGGGACAGGGAGTGAGGGTAGGCATGGAGCAACGATAGTCCGCGGTGTGGCGGTCCGCTGGGATTCGTGGACGTCGCCGTGCGTAGACCCGCGACCCGAGCCAGGGCGGTCAGCGGTCAGCGGTCAGCGGTCAGCGGTCAGCTCGAAAACAGCCCTGCAAGCCGACAACCGTTCTTCGGGGCCGGCCGCTCGCAGGGCGCTGCTCACATCCTCCGCACACGACGCGACACCGCTGGAAGCGAAGGGCGACCCTGCTCACGTCTCCTGGGCGGCCCAGCTCCGCCCGACACGAGCGATGCCGATTCGACCCCGCTGGGCGGGGCCCAGCCGCTCTGAATCTGCTCCCTGCAGAGGCCCAGCCAGGTCGAAGCTGCTCAGCGGACCGATCCGCGGGCGCGGCCATCCCGAGAACGGGCGTTGGACCGTGGGGCCACCATCCGCGGCGAGCCGCGATGACCGATTCGACCCCGCTGGGGGTCCGAGCCATGCCGATTCGACCCCGCTGGGGGGCCCAGCCGCCCTGAATCTGCTCCCTGCA
>Ga0213839_1001719_pt1 | contig 13496 bp, 10 predicted proteins | sample SWPATP21_FD_160075 | JGI IMG/M metagenome (GOLD analysis project Ga0213839, IMG submission 160075) | Coastal seawater microbial communities from Marineland, Florida, United States - SWPA TP2 #1 | ecosystem: Environmental > Aquatic > Marine > Coastal | place: USA: Florida | collected 2016-08-14 | reverse complement strand
ATCAGATTTTTTGACAGAACCGTAACCAACGACCACCACTTCTTCCAGTAATTCACCAGCAGAAAGTGATACATCTACCACTGAGCGACCAGCGATATCAACAGTTTGAGTAGAATAACCAGTGTAGGAAATATCGAGTGCAGTTGCACCGGCGGGAACGTCGATAGAGTATTTTCCATCGAAATCGGTTATAGTACCTGTGGTAGTACCTTGAACCAGAATGTTAGCTCCAATCAGTGGCTCACCGCTTTCAGCATCCGTAATGGTACCTGTTACGGTGGACTGAGCAATCGCAAAATTGCAGAATGCCACTGCCACGAAAGCCAACAACCATTTCGAAAAATAGTCGACTTTAAGTTTCATACAGTATCTATATTTAGTTAATAAAACAGTTTCTTCTAAACTAGTGGTGAAGGATACTAGAGAATCAAGTTTAGGCCCTTGAATCCCTACTGGATCCAGCTAAGCGTATACCTTTCGGCTACCCTTTTATGTTCCTGCACCACTAGTCTTATACTAGCTTTTTGGGGAACTTACTAGAACTGTTTTACGCTAAATGAAATTGGCTTTGCTTGGTGTCGGCCTTCTTAGGCTTGTTCTGTGGCTTCTCGCTTCGAGTGGTAACTGTTTCGCATAATGTTAGTTCGTAAAAGTCTTAAATATGTTTTAAAAAACCAAAAATCATTAAAAAGATTTTTGTCGCTGTGGAGCTTACAAAATAATATTATGCATTCCCTTTTCCTCCTCCGATTTGCGATCTCTCACTGGGGCTCCAAATACTCAACAAAATGGTAGTGATCATCTACTATTTTGTCCAATCTCAGTCAATCAATTTCAAATGAAAGGAAGTAAAAATGAACAAAAGCATGCCCGAAGAGCTTTACATCTTGATTGACATCGTACATTAAGCTTTAACACAAAGTCACGTTTTCACTTTGTTAGAAATCTAATTGCCGATTTTCTCCGATATTGATTTTTTGTCGGATGACCGTCAAATGCCCCAAGAGCAGGAACATTATAATTGGACAATTGCTCCAAATTTCAAATTTTTCACGAGACAAACTTATAGTGATATTTGATCGAAAGGCCCAAATAAACTTCGCATTGGTAGATACCCGTTCCTAAAATTAGTATTTTGATGAATCTCATGATACATTAGCAAGGGGCTACTTCTGCATCCTATTCGGTATAGTACTTGATTTGTCCCATTTACCAACTAAGACCAGTCCCGACTATGAAGCAATTCATTTTAAGTGTACTCTTACTATTCTGTCTGTCCGTCAATAACCACGGACAAGTGAGAGATTTGCATATAAGTAAGGGACAGACCAAAGTGGATATCCCCTTTGACTTCCATAATAACTTTATTATAGTCAAGGTTATCTTCAATAACTTCTTCCCGCTTAAATTCATCCTGGATACGGGTGCCGAGCATACTATCTTAACCAAACGAGAGATCACAGATCTTTTGCGGGTCAATTATCAGCGGGAATTCAAAGTTCTGGGATCTGACATGCAAACAGAATTAGTAGCCTACTTGGCTTCTGGCATTCGATTCCAGTTAGGAGACCTCAGTGCTCGCAATCGTTCAATCCTGGTATTGGAAGAAGATTACTTTAGATTTGATGAGTTTGCAGGAATTGATGTTCATGGCATTTTGGGGGCAGACTTCCTTCGGCGATTTATTGTCAAGATCAACTATCGAAAGCAAATTGTAACGCTATACTCGCCACAGCACTTCACTCCCCCAAAGAACAAGTACGAGGAGTTACCCATAGAAATTGTTAGAAACAAGCCGTACATCTTTACCCGAACTCAATTTGGAGCAGATACTTCGCTCAATCTCAAACTTTTGTATGACACCGGAGCCAGTTTAGCTGCCCTTTTGTACACAGATACGCATCCTGGTATGCACCTTCCTGAATCCGTCATTAGGAGTCCCATAGCCATTGGACTTGGTGGCTTTTTAGAGGGATATATTGGTCGATTACCAAATATCCAAGTTGGCCCCTATCAATTATCTAATGTGGTCACCAATTATCAGGATCTCCCCCCCAATGTAGATTCCACTTATACCAATAGTCGGAATGGAATTATTGGGAATCTCATTATGCAGCGGTTCATTGTGATCATTGATTATTTCGCTAGCAAAATATACCTTACTCCCACTCGGTCTTTTAAAAAGAAATTTGAGTACGATCGCAGTGGAATTACCATAGTGGCCACCGGCAAAAATCTCGGTCAATATCGAGTATTAAATGTAATAAAGGGGAGTCCTGCTGATGAAGTTGGCGTACAAGTGGGTGATATGCTCCGGAAGGTCAATGGGGTGCCGGCCTCCCTACTTTCCATCGGCAATATTATCAACAAATTTCAAAAGAGAGAAGGTAAACGGACGAGAGTGGTATTGAAACGGGGAGAGGAAAAAATTAAAGTAGAGTTTCGGCTTCGTAAATTGATCTAGGTATTCGACAATTGAATTGTAGACAATGGTATAACATACTCCCGTCCTTTTGTTTTTGTAACTGTTATGTTGAAAAATCGTATACTTGCCCTAAAGAAAGAGGAAAACGCTCTCTGAGTTCTTCTCATATTTTCACTTTCTTATTTTAATCTTACAAGAACTATGATCTTTCTCTGCCATCTTTGCCTTTGTTTGACGCAAAGGTGGCAGAGAACATATATTCAATCCTTGCTTAGTCAAGTAGCATATCTCAATTAGTGATGATGCTTAGGCAATTTTTGTATTGATGAGTCACTCTTTTAGCGAAAGACTTTGTTCGTTATTAATCGGCAATCTCCCTGCTAAAGCGATAGTCACAAAAATGATCTGAGGAGAGTCATTTTGTTTACACATAAAGTATTATTAATTTTTCCGGGTAAATGTAAACCCAATGTTCAAGAAATTCCCCTTTTATCGGCAATTGGATGCTATGGATTGCGGGCCTTCCTGCCTGCGAATGATAGCAGATCATCATGGCCGAAAGTACACCTTACAGTATCTAAGAGAGCATAGCTACCTGGATCGAGAAGGTGTTTCTCTTCGGGGAATCATCGAAGCTGCGGAGACCATTGGCATGACCACGATGGCCATTAAGTTGCCATTCCAGGGAGAGAGTGAGGAAGATCCCGGTTTATTAGATGCGCCACTCCCATTAGTTGCTCACTGGAAGCAAAATCACTTTGTAGTTGTTTATAAGGCTAATCAAAAGCATGTATGGATTGCTGATCCCGCTTTCGGCAGAACAAAGTTGACAGCAGCTGCTTTTCGCAAATCATGGGAAAGTGATAAACAAAAGGGAATTGCTCTCTTGATGGAGCCAACGCCAAGTTTTTACGAGGAGGAAGGCGAGAAAATAAAAATGGATGGCTTTTGGTATCTCCTCCGTTATCTTCGACCCTACCGATCGTTGGTCCTGCAATTGATACTGGCGCTATTGTTGGGGAGTTTCTTTCAGCTGTTGTTTCCCTTTCTCACGGAGGCCATTGTAGATATCGGTATTGAAACCCAGGATTTTGATTTCATCTACTTAGTGCTCATCGCTCAATTGATGCTCTTTCTAGGGCAGATTACCGTCAAAATCATACAGAGTTGGATCCTGCTGCATATCGGCACCCGGATTAACATATCTTTGATATCGGATTTCCTTATCAAATTGATGCGCTTACCCATTGGCTTCTTTGATCAAAAAATGATCGGAGATTTACTGCAACGAATCGCAGATCAAAGAAGAATAGAAAGCTTTCTCACCACTAGTACTTTGAGCGTATTATTCTCGCTCTTCAATTTAGTCATCTTCGGTTTTGTGATCTGGTGGTACAATACCGTTGTTTTCCTAATCTTTCTGGCTGCCAGTATAGCTTATATTGCCTGGGTTTTAGTATGGTTGAAAAAACGTGCTGAAGTTGATCATTTCCGCTTTCGGGAACAATCCGAGAACCAGAGCGCTATCATTGAATTGATCCAGGGAATGCAGGAGATCAAATTGCAGCGAAGTGAGCGCAAACATCGGTGGAACTGGATGAATATTCAAGCCCGACTTTTTCGTGTTAATATGCGTTCCCTCCGCATTACGCAATGGCAAGACACCGGTGCTAATTTCATCAGCCAGATTAAGGACATTTTCATTACCTTCTACGTAGCTAAAATGGTGATTGAAGGTAAAATGACACTGGGTATGATGTTGGCCGTGCAATATATCATCGGACAACTAAATGCCCCACTGGTACAGTTTGTCAACTTCATCCGAACTGCCCAAGATGCCCGGATTAGTTTGGAGCGCCTGGGTGAAATCCAGGAAATGGATGAGGAAGAGATCGCAGGCAGGATTGATACGGATATGCTTCCCGAGCAAGGAAACATTAATATTGAGCAACTATCTTTTCAGTACAATAAACTTTCGGACTATGCGCTGAAAGATATTAATCTACAAATTCCGCAAGGCAAAGTAACCGCTATTGTCGGCACTAGTGGTAGCGGTAAAACGACCTTGGTTAAACTTTTACTTGGCTTTTACAAACCGACTAAGGGGCATATCCGGATCGGTGGCATTCATTTGGACAATGTCTCCACCGGTTTGTGGCGCGAAAACTGCGGTGCGGTGATGCAAGATGGCTTTATCTTTTCTGAAAGTATCGCCAAGAATGTAGCTGAAAGCGAGGATACCGTAGATAAGTCCAAGTTGCTTCAGGCCGTAAAAACAGCCAATATCCAAGAGTTTGTTGAATCCCTACCGCTAGGATATAATACTAAAGTCGGATTGCGTGGAAACGGCCTGAGCCAGGGACAAAAACAACGTCTGCTTATCGCCAGAGCCGTTTATAAGAACCCCACGTATCTCTTCTTTGATGAAGCTACCAATGCGCTCGATGCGCAAAACGAGAAGGTGATCATGGAAAACATGGAGCAGTTCTTCCACGGCAGAACCGTTATCGTCGTAGCTCACCGACTCAGCACTGTGAAAAATGCTGACCAGATCGTCGTATTGGAAAAGGGAGTACTCGTAGAGAAGGGAACCCATCAAGAACTCGTCAATAAACGTGGGTACTATTATACATTGGTCAAGAATCAATTGGAATTGGGTAGTTAATGTGCGCCCACAAATCCTAGATCCATGAGTAAACCACTAATTCAAGACCCTGAAGCTATTCGATTGAACGATGAAGAAGAAGTCCAGCAGTTGCTAGGCAACCCTCCCGGCTGGATGCTCCGATGGGGTATCACGCTAGTTTTCATTGCCTTTGTTGCATTAGTTATTTTCTCTAATTTTTTCCGTTATCCCGATCGAGTGTCAGCTACAGTGACGCTCACCTCCGAGCGACCTCCGGTGAAGATCATTGCCTTAGAACGGGGAAGGATTGAAAGACTCATGGTTGTTGATAAGGAATATGTGGAAGCCGGCCAACTCCTAGCAGTTATTGAAAACCCGGCCAAGGCTGATGACATTGAAACACTGGACAACTGGCTTCGCCAAATGGAACAAAGTCAATTTTCCAATTTAATCAATATCAGCGAAGAAGAAGAGGAGGGTGACAATGAATTGAACACGCCTTTAGACCTCCCTTCCACGGCACCGGATGCCAGCCTGCAATTGGGGACCATCCAAAAATTCTACGCAGAATTATTGCAACAGATCGATTTACAACGCTACACCCTCAATAGTGATGCAAATTATAAACGTATCAGGGTACTGAGAAATCAAATCCGGAATACACGCGAGATGAATCGCAACATCATCGATCAGGTCTTTTTGTTGGAGAAAGAAGTTTCTATGGCCGAAAAGAACGAGGAGCGCCTACGGCAACTGTTCAATAATGGAGCTGAGAGCCAGGTCAAATATGAAGAAGCTACGGCTGCCATGCTTTCCAAAAAAAGAGAACTTAAAACAAAAAAGTCCGCACAGATCAATAACAAACTAGAAATTGATCGACTCAAAAAAGAAATAATTTCCCTCGAGAAAGAGCAGTCAGACGACGTGGCTTCAGGCAAGTTTAATATCCAAGCCAAATTGAAAGAACTTCGCGGCGCTATTGATAGCTGGAGGTTACAATTTACGCTCATCACACCTGTTGACGGGCAAGTCTCGTTTTCTAAAATCTGGAGCCCTCATCAGTTTGTCCAACCAGATGAATTGGTGATGACCATCGTTCCACAAGAAGGTCAAGGAGAGATTATTGCCAGGGGTGCCTTACCCATCGCCCGATCTGGAAAGGTAGATAGCGGTATGGTGGTCAATATTCGACTTGATAACTACCCATATAAGGAATTTGGTATTCTTAAAGGGAAGGTAGCCAATATTGCCCCAGTTCCCAATCCCGGAACAAACGCTGAACCGATCTATCAACTGACTGTACGAGCCTTCGACACACCCACTGAGGGAAAACTACGAACTACCTATAATGAGTTGCTGGATTTTCAACAAGAGATGGCTGGTACGGCGCTAGTCATTACCAAAGACCGAAACCTTTGGCAGCGACTCGTCGTCGATCGATTCCTCAATGCTCGCCATAATCAATAGACTGTCGCCTAGGCTTATAATCACGATTTTTTATCTTTTTCCAGTCACAGCTTTGTTCTAAAAGTGCTAACTTGTATGGGAACCTAAATAGCTTGCTGTATGCGTTTACCTATACTTTTCCTCTCCATCTGTTGTTGTTTAAGCTTAAATTCTCTATCCGCTCAAAAGGCGATGAGTAATAAAAAGATGGGGAAAATCCTGGAAGCGCGTGCCTCCGCCCTTGAAGGAGAAGCGGGTTCTTGGCAAGTTTTCATCCATGATCATGTCCTATTGGTCGTGACGGATGAAAAAAATAATCGCATGCGAATTTTCACGCCCATCATGGAGGAAAGTGAATTGGAAAAGAAGCAGCTCCGCAACATGCTAATCGCCAATTTCCATACGGCTCTCGATGCTAAGTACAGTATCTATGAAGGGTTTGTTATTAGCATCTTCACCCATCCATTAAAGGAACTCACAGAATGGCAGTTGGTCGATGCCTTAAGCCAGGTAGCTAAACTCGCTGACAACTTTGGCACCACTTACTCCAGCACCGATCTCATCTTCGGTGGAAAAGAAGAAGAGATCGAGCAGAAGCGGCTGAATCAGAGTCCTAGTAAAGGTAAACGTTCCTAGACGTGGCGCTGGCTAGGAACGCTTAAGGTTTAAAAGTGTAGTAGGCTGAATTTGATCTGACAGCTTGGACATATTAGAACGAACAGGGTCAGAGGCTTGGATCAAAAAACGTTCGCATTGAGAAACTTGCTCTTGGCGTTTCACAAACTCAATCAAAACCGCAGCCAAAAAGCCGGAGAATCTATTATCGCCCTGCTTAACGATGGAGATCATTGGCTTCTATTCAGGTAGACCTATTTTTTTTCCTTCAAGGCCTTCCATTTTTTAATGTTCGTTTCATTTTCTTCAATTTCGAAATGGAATTCTTCATTGGTCCGGCTGACTTCCAAAGCCTGTCTTGCTACTTCAATGGCTTCTTCGTAGCGGCCAGCCCTAGCTAAGATATGAGATTTTAACATCCAGGGCGATGGGTTTGGTGCCCCCAAGGCAATGGCTTTATCCAGGTATTCGATGGCCTTTTGGGCGTCTTTTTTTTCTTCCCAGGCATAATGAGCCGCAGCTGAGTATGTATACCAGAATTCGGTGATTTTTCCCATGGCCTTTTCAAACTCATCGGTAGCAATGTCATCGGTATCCAAGCTAAGTGGAATTTTTATCAACGTGTTTTCCCAACGCAACTCAATACTACCCTTAGAAAAATCGACCTCCGAAAAAAGAATGGTAAATATTTCCATGAACGGCCCTGTTTCAACGTCAACTTCAGCTCTTAACAAATCTAGCTCCGAATTATAGTTATAGGCCCCAAACTGATTTGTTTCTTTGTTAAGAATGATCGTCCATTTTTTTTCGCCGGGAATCGTAAAAAGGGCATAGGTCCCCGCCGACACGCCCTGACCGCAAACTTTTACATCATGCTGAAAAGATATAGTGGTGGCTTCATTCGCGCCTGTTCTCCACACCTTCCCAAATGGAACGAGATTTCCAAATACTTCTCTTCCCTTGGCACTTGGGCGGCCATAGTGAATGGCTATTTCCGTTACCCCAATCGTTTGGCTAACTGAGGCTTTGGGGCTTGGCCGGGGCATATCCGCCATTTGACTTTTGAGAGAAAAAGCATGAAAGAAAAAAAATGCAAATGCCATTGCATATAGGTTGGGAGTTTGAATTTTCAATAGGAGCATCGTGTCTTGAATTTGATTTCTACAACGCTAGTTTGGATTATCCGATAAAATCTCCGTGAATTTACAGGTATTTTCTCATGACCCGTTAAAAATAAGTCGGGAACTGTTATTAGTTGGATTTTTGAAATAACCAGAAATCAAGTCCTGAGGTTGCATTAACGCAATAATATCATCAATAGTCTTTCATCTTTGCTTGTATGGGCTCCTCCCCACTTGCTTGTTGGTATTTTCACTAAATCTATCTCTATCCATCCCATTCGCTGGTGAAAACACCAACAAGCGAGGTTAACGTTTCTTTTGCTACCTCTTAAGTGTACCCCCTTAAACCTTTAAATTGATACATGCTAAACCCATGAAGATTGAACTTAAATCCTCTTACCGCATAGCTTGGTGAGATGCAGCTAGTTCTAGTTTAAAAGTCAACTCAAATTCATCCGCGATGGCCTGTTCTTTCAACTTCTCAAAATAGGTTGGAGAGTTGAAGGTAATGCCATATTTCGTGCGATCAATTATCAATTTGCCCTTCATGATCCATCCTTGCCCTTCCCTGATCAAGTCCATTGAAAAAATGATAGGATGACTTATCCCTTTGATCTCCAACTGCCCTTCCACTTCCTGGGTTCCAGTTTGCAAGGGAATCCCTGAATTCATTACAAACTGAGCTTGTTGAAATCGTTTTACTTCAAAAAAGTCTTTAGATTTTAAATGCTTGACCAATTGGGTATTCTCGGACCGAATACTGCGCATATCTATGAGGATTTTGGCCTCTGTCAGGGTTTCTTTGGTCCCTTTGAAGAAAGCTTCCTTTAGTTCCACGCTCCCAGCAAGAGAATAGGCATTGAAAGCAGCTTTACCCTTCCATCCCACTTCACTGCTCAGCACCGAAAAGGATTGAGTAGAGGCAGAAGAAATACCAATCACAGACAACACAAGAATGATAACTATATTTTTCATGATTATAATATTTAAGTTAGGAGTGATTTATTTCGAGTAGAGTTCGCCTACGGTATCCAATTTACCATAACCACAAACGCGCTCTCCAGAGGGCAATTCAGCAATAACATACCACATAGCCCAACCGCCATACAGCCGAGAATCTCTCCGCCAATTGTCCACAAAAGTATAAGGCTGTCCAGCCTTCATTTTGCCTTTTTGAACGCCATACAGTTTCGAAAACTCCTTGGCAGACATACTGACGCGCAAGTTCCATTGGTCATTGTAATATAGGTAGGCCCCTCCTTCCACGATTGTCGCATCTTCAGTTGGAGAAAAGAGGGTGGAATTGTGTTTCCAGAAGTAAGTTCCCGGCTCATCTGGATCGGTAGAGGCCAATACTGGGTTGGGGAAATGTTCAACCTGCAAACCTTGCCTCAATTCAGCTAACTTCTCTGGTAGCGGTGCTTTCTCAGCTGCTGATTGCGCAGTGAGATAGATGGTTCCCCAGAAACATAAGAGCAATAAGATTGATTTTTTCATTACACTTCTTTTTTGCTCAAATTTGGGGGTCTCAATACCCTAAATCGCCTCAATTTTTTATTTGAGTCCTATTTTCAATGAATATTGGTGAATGGAGAGTTAGGAATGGGGAATAACGTTGGCGGAACATCCGAAGTTTTACCCAGTTCTTTCCTAGTCAACTTTGGATGTTTGCGCATGGGCTGCTGCTACTAGTCTCGCTCTTGCTTAATCTGGTTCGGGGATTTCCCCGTCATCTTTTTCACGATGCGATTGAAAGTTGCTTTAGAATTGAATCCAGATTCATACGCAATGGATAGTAAGGTAAAATGATCATATTCAGGCGAGCGAATCATACGTACTGCCTCTTCTACTCGAAAACCATTCACATAGTCGTTGAAGCTCTGCTCTAGTAATCTATTCAGTATCTGCGTCAACTGATATGGTTTGATATCGATGGCGCTGGCCAGTCCTGCCAAATTTAAGGTAGGCTCGGTGTATAGTTTTTGCTCCCGCATAGCCTGCTCCAATTTTGGTAGGTATTGAGCCAACTCTTCTCGTTTATCTTCTTTTAGTTTTTTTAAACGTCCACGGATGGCTTGATTTCGGCGGGCGAAACCTTGTAAGGCCAGCCAGTAGGTTAGCAAGGCGAGGGTGAGGTAGGTAGGATAGGTATAAAATGGGTTAAAAGCATAACTAAAGAAGAAAAAGTCTACCAGTCCTACCAGTATCACAAGAATGCCAAAAATGAAATAGGCCCTTAAAATCAGGCGAATCCAACTTAGGGAGGCTGGAAGCAATTGCCCTTTCTCTTCGCCCCCTTCTTCTTCCTGGAGCTGCCAGCCCTTATATACATAAAACAAGATTACGCCAGCAAATATGATCAACTGAAAAGGCGTATGCATCCAAAGAATATAGGCCTGCGCACCCGCCCAACTTAAACTCTCCTGCGTACCATCCCAGTAGAAGTTTTGAATCTTTACAAAGTTGGCAAACACAAACTCAAGCACAACGGGAATAAAATGCATCCAATCTCGTCTTTGCCACTTCCAATCCCATTGAATATATGCTCGTACATAGAAGTACAAGAGCGCACCATATAGCCAATTGTACTCTAAGAAAACATGATAAGTCCAGCTCGTATAACTTACCCGCAAGCCAACCATCAGCAAGCGATAGGATAAAAAGAACAGCAAGATGGCAAGAAATCGATTGGCTCGCCTCTGGGGAAGCTCCGTCCGCCACAACATCCCCCCCATCACTGCTCCTTGCAGCGCCCCAAAAAAAAGCAACATGCGATATATGATGGGCCAGTCCATTTTTAAGGAAGAATGTCGAATGATCAATGTTGAATTGATAGAGAAGAATGAAAAATACAAAGTGGCCAATGAATAGTTGCAAGACTATTTCTAGACCTAACTCTACAGTATCGATTATACATTATTCATTACAATGAACATGTCTACCTGTTTTTCCACTTCTTCAATACGAGTTTCATCTTCTCTGATTGCGTAAGCTCAAATACCACCTCCTCATAACGTGGCGCACGCCATTTCGACTTCGGACTCCGGGAAAAGGCATAGGGCTCCTTTGGGATACCCAGGAAATTGGTATCCAACTTGCCATTATCATTTACATCCTGAAATAGAGCGATCACATATTTTCCCGACGGTAAATCGGTCAAGCGGGTATTGTAAGTGCCGACCTTACTGACTGACACCTTCGCAGATTGTACCGCATTTTCATTTTGATCAAAATCAGCCTCACTGCCATACACAGCAATTAGAATGGTGCCTTTACCAACGGGGGCTTCCAGTGTTAGATCAACTGAGTGTTGAGCCTTTATCAGGCTTGCTAGCAAAAGAAAAGAACAACAAAAGAGAATTCGCATAGGTAATTGTAATGGTGGAACGTAGAATACAACGAAAAAGGCACCTAGATGTTTTCACATCCAGATGCCCTGCTGTAGAATAGTGAGAGAAAGCGGACATTCCCACGAGGGAATTCATCCAACTTTCGGTGTCATACTAGAGAGGTTTTTACACCCTAGTTCATCAATTCCTTTTTAGGATCGTCATAGCCAAACAATTCTGCCAAACTCAACTCCTGTACCACTCCATACTTACCAAGTGCTACTAAGTTTAGGCGGTTCTTGTCTCCAATGACGGCCACATTGTATTTTTTATTCTTGACATGTTTCTCATGAAAAGTCTTCAGGTTTGCCATCGTCATCCCCTTCACCTTTCCATAAATGTCCTTGCGAATATCGTAAGTCAATCCTTTTTCTTCTGCATTCAGGTAGTTGAAGAGCACAGAAGTCTTGGTAACGCGTTCACTCTCAATTTTTTTCAAAATCGCTTTCTTGGAAGCTTCAAAACTCTGCTCAGACTCTGGCATATTGTTCAACAAGTCCAATAAAGCATCCATAGCTTCTACCTGCTTATCCACCTGCGTCCCAACATAGGCAAAGATCTGATCATTGGCTTCCTTTTTAGTACCTTGGGAATAGCTAGCAAATACGGAATAGGCTAAGCCCTGCGCTTCTCGGATTTCCTGAAATACGACAGAGGACATATTGCCACCAAAGTATTCATTGAACATGCGAGATTCAGCTGCGAGAGCAGGATCGTATTTCTGACCTGGACTCTGGAAAATGATCTCTGCTTGCACCATATCGTAATCAGTAAAGAATACATGAGGGTCTTCAGCATCCAATTCAGCAAATTTTACTTTTTCAGGAGCAGGCTGCAAGGTTTCAGGTACTCGGTGATGAGCCGTAAGCGTCGTATTCAATTGCTCGAGTTCCATTGGCCCATAGTACAAAATGCGGTGCTGCGTTTGCGGGATAGATTTTACCAGCTCCAACAATTCGCCCGATTGTAAAAGATCCAATGTCTCGTTAGATAACACATTGGTAAAGGGTGAATTATCACCGTACTTCGCGTAGCTAGAAAGAGCCCCCCAGAAGATAGCACCCTTGTTTTTCTTGGCATCTGAACGCTGCTTATGGCTATCAGAAATCAAGTTTTTCAGGATATCATCATCCGGTTTAGGGTTAGCTAGTAGTTCCTCAAACAACTCCATCGCTGGAACCATATTTTCACTCAACCCACTCAAAGTCACATACAATCTTTCTTCGGAAGAAAATACAGAGAAATCCGCTCCGATCTTGTAGAATTCTTTCTTCAATTCTTCTGGAGAATATTTTTCGGTACCCAGGTATTGGATATAATCCATCGCCAACTTCATCTTTGGACTTTCATTAGTACCGAAGTCCAAAAGGTAGTACATATTGAAAAGCTGATTCTCCTCATTCTTTTTGTACAAAACAGGAATACCTGGATCAATCTCAGATTTTACAATATCTTTATCATAGTCGACAAATACAGGGCGGATATCAGCCACCTCTGCTTCTTCGATAGACTGATAGAAGTCAGATTTCGAGTTTCTATCCAAATCTACTTTGGTAATAGCCGGCTTCTCGACCTTTTGCTTATTAGGATCTTCTCCGGTCATTTTGTACACCACCGCGTAATTATCTCTGTAATGTTCATTCACAAAGGTCATTAACTCCTCCTTTGTAACTTTCTCCATACGTTCAATCAGGCTGATGTACTCTGACCAATCCATCTCATTGGTGAAAGCCATAACCATATTGTTAGCTCTAGCAGAATTGCTCTCCAATGAGCGCATCTTGCTTTTTTTGAAATCATTGACAATGGCATCGATCAACCAATCTTCAAAATCACCAGTCTTCAATAGATCAATCTGCTCCAACAACAGTTGC
>Ga0213839_1001718_pt1 | contig 13504 bp, 16 predicted proteins | sample SWPATP21_FD_160075 | JGI IMG/M metagenome (GOLD analysis project Ga0213839, IMG submission 160075) | Coastal seawater microbial communities from Marineland, Florida, United States - SWPA TP2 #1 | ecosystem: Environmental > Aquatic > Marine > Coastal | place: USA: Florida | collected 2016-08-14 | reverse complement strand
ATCACCACAATCGTGGAATCGCCGTTGGATACTTTCTCGTCGCCGCTGTCATCATCCATATTGATTTGTTCGACTTCATCGAGGTCGCTGAAGGAATCCATTGATATTATGGACGGGTTCTCGTGTCGTGTTGAGGTATTGTTCCCGTCGCCATCAGCAGACTTCGTGTCGCGCTCTGACTGTTTCCGCTTCGGAGATGATGATAACCTCCGCAACAATTTATCTTTCAGTGACGCTTTCTTATTGGGAGATTTTCGTGAGGTGCTTGAGGGAGACCTTCTTGGGGTTGGTGGACGAACTGATCGATCCCCAGTTCGAGCAGAGTTTGATTTCTCCTGCTTTGGCTTTGACGATGTGCGTTTGAGTACTTTCTTCTTCAAGCCGCGCGGCGATCCGGATGATCGTCTTGGTGAAAGCTTCGGCGGTGACTTCGTTGCTTCGGCTGAAGCAAGCTTAGGCTTCGTTGACTTGCGCCTGCGAGGCGGACTTGGTGGCGTGGTTGCAGACTGCCCACGTGCTGGTGGTGGTGGTGGCCCACCACCAGACGTCTGGGCGGCAAGCCTGGCGGCGGCAATTTGTGCTCGAAGCGCATCCTTTTTACCAGAGTTCTTCCGGCGTGTGCCGCGGCTAACACGTCGGGTGGGAGACGCTGACGAGCGCCTGGCGGGTGCTTGTGGTGCGCCACTGCTCCTCTTTGGTGACGCTGACGTCGACCGTTTTGGTGGAGGCGGTGGGCCTGGCATTGTCACCGCACTGTTGCGACCGCGCGGTCCGACGCGGACGTCAGATTCGCCTCACACACACTGTGACATCCACATCACAGCGTTGCTATTGAACGAAAGGTGTATATTAATGTCCCAAGAGCCGAAAAATATGTTACCAAGGACGAGAAATACCGTGTGGTAACTCTGCACGAAGTGTTGCCAAAGCACACCAACGAGATGCACGTGGCCCACGCCCCTCACCACAATCAATGCAGCGTCAGCGCATCGCAACACGGAGTGGCGGCACTCAATATCATAACAGTGTTGCCAACCCCGCACCACCAGTCGGAGGAGGGATCTGAACAAGCACTGTCAACCTGAAGCAGCTGCCCGCAGTAGCACGCAACCCACCGCAACACGGCAGCGGCAGCAACAGCTGCAACGGCAGTGCTGGTGTTCGGCCGTCAGTCGCTCAGTCGTCGCCACTGTCGCCGTATGCGTGGTATAAGCAATGCAAACAAGCAAGCGGCAAGCAAGCAAGCAAGGAAGGAAGGAAGGAGTAGCGTCCGTGCTGTCCGTCATCAGTCACACAGTCGTCATTCATTCATTCGTCAGTGCGATGTGCGATGCCAGTTGGTGCACGGTGTGTAGTATGCACGTTTGTCGTTTGTGATGTGCCATCGAATTCGCAACGAACAAAGCCAACCACCGAACGAACAAACGCGTTGTCACGCCGTCACGCCGTCAGTCGCTCGTCAACGACGACGATCGATCGAGCTGACTGCCGCCTGCCGCCTGCCGCAACTCACTGAGGTCAGTGAGCGAGCGAGCGTGTGAGAGTGATGAGTGGCAATGAATGGCGGTGGCAGTGTGGCAGTGGCAGTGAGTGGCAGTGGCAGTGAGCGTGTGAGTGTGACGACTGACGACGCTGGCGGGCGGCTGCTGCAGTCGTTCACTCACTCACTCACTCACTCACTGGCTCATGAACGAACCCAACCACCAACCAACCAACTGACTGACTGACTGACTGACTGACTGACTGACTGACTGACTGCGGGCGAGCGTTGTGAGTGAAACCCACCCACAGACAGGCCCGCAGTCCACAGTCTCTCTCTCTCACTTACTCACTCACCCACTCACTCACTCAACGCCACTCTGCTGCCACTCACAGCCCACAGCCGCCAGTCCACAGACAGCCCCTCACTCACTCACTCACTTGCACGCTTGTTGTCGCTCACTCACTCACTCACTGTCATCAGCTGCCTGCGGATCCGTCTGCTGCAGGAACTGTCCGTTTCTGCTGCACTACAGTGTAGTACAGTACCAAAGTTACGTTTTCATGATAATGCGAATTCCCTCATCAAATATTCAAACTCCAAACCTTCAAAGGATCCAAACTCCAAACCCCAAACCTCCAAACCTTCGCCAAACCGTACAAACTACCAGCAGCCTGTACTATATCGTCTCCCCAGCATGCGACAGTGATTAGTGCTGAGTTGTGATCAAACACTCCAAACAGATTTACTCCACGCTATACACTGTACACCCTCCAAACCAACGCCGCTGACCGCCGACCCTCACTCACAACCTCACCGCCTCACCGCCTCACCGCTGCACTGCCTCATAGCGTAGTGCGGCGGGTGAGTGAGTGAGTGGGAGGGAGAGTGCCTGGCAGTGAGTGAGTCTCCCTCCCTCTCGCATTCCCTCCCACTCACTCACTCACTCACTGTCCGCCACCGCTGGCTTGCTCACTCGCTCACTCACTCACTCACTGTCAGTGGGCGGGCGGTGAACTTGGTTGGACACAGTGAGTGAGTGAGTGAGTAGAACTAACATGAGTGAGTGACTGAGACTGTGAAGTGAGTGACGGAGCGGCGGAGTGGCCGCCACACTAGGCGGCTGACAGTGACTGCGACTGTGACAGTGACTGTGACAGTGGCTGTGACGATGTGGAGGAAGGCGAAGCCGAAGCCAATCAGCAAGTCAGTCAGTCAGTCGTCACGTCGTCACGTCACAACAACACACACAACACACGACGACGACCGGCGATGACAACACACCAAACCGACCACAACAACAAAAACACACCGACACAGAAAGGTGTCCACGCAGGGCACAGTATCGACAACGTGGTGGAGGCTCGTGAGAGTCGCGCAGCAAGCAGAGAAGAGAAGAAAGAGACGATGACAGGATGAAGTGATGCCCACTCGATTGAACGCGCGGAGGAGCTTTGCGCGGCACGTTGCGTATTGTGTCACTTAGGCAACACGACTGCTTGGTGGTGTTGGGGGCGATCGGGCTGTGTGTCGGCCCGCATTCGTTCTCGATGCACCAGAACGTACAATGTGGGAAACGGGCACCAACATTCAAATAGCACCGGCAGAAGTGCAGCCACCAGCAGCCAGTCGGACAACGAAGTAGACCTTCGAGTGTGCAAATTCGCGACCCGACACAATTTTTTGTCCGTTTTTCCTCTACACCTTAGTTTTGGACAATCATACAAAATGGCTGACTTGACAACATCGATTCTCGCGGCTGCGAAAGAACGCGGCATCACTGACGCAGATGCACTGGTCAGCTTCGCTGTTGGGTTCGTGCAGGGAGTGCAGAACGAATCTGAGTCCAAGCCAGCTGCTGCAGCCGCTGGTTCCAAGCAGGAGCCTGTGGGAGCCGACGCAGAATTGAAACACGTGGCCCTCTCTGGAGGAAAGCCGCCGCTCGACATCCTGCTCTTCCGCGACGAAAAGTTGACCGAGAAAGTCCGTGAATCTCAACGGCGCCGCTTCCCCGTGGAGGCGTTGGAGGATTGCCCAGGATCAACCGAAGAAGAGAAGAAGGCAGCTCAGGATGCGCAGCGCGAAAAGCAAAAAGAGAAAGTCGCGCTTGTCGACAAGGTTGTTGCACTTGACATCTCCTGGCGCGAAGAACGCTTCAAATACGACGCCATCAAGAAGGAAAAGGGAAAGCTCTCCAAGCAGATCGGCCAACATATGAAGAAGAAAGAAGTTGAAGAGGCGAAAAAGTTGAAAGCTAAAGTCGCCGAGCTCGCAGCGGACCTTAAGGCCCAGGAAGCCACCGCCACCGAAACCGAGGCAATGCGCGACGCCTTCCTGTGCCAAATCGGCAACCTCTGCCCCGAGGACCGCGGCATGGTCTGGACCAGCATCGAAGAAAAGAGCCCTGTCTACAAAGAGTTCGGCACCGAAAATCGCCTCAACGACCCGGCCGCTCCCCTCGAGAAATGTCTGAACCACATCGACTTGTTCCACCGCCTGAATGCACGCGACTGCAATCCGTCGGAGGCTGGAGGTGCCGCTGAAGGAACTAAGGTTGCCGGTGGCCGTGCGTATTTCCTCCGAGGCGTCGGCTGCTACCTGAACCAGGCTCTGATTAACTACGCTCTCCATTTCCTCGAGAAGCGTGGATTCACCGCCATGCATTGCCCATTCTTCATCCGACAATCGATGATGGGCTTGGCCGCCCAGTTGGAAGACTTCGACGAACAATTGTACAAAGTTACTGGCGAGGGTGAAGACAAGTACCTCATCGCGACTTCGGAGCAGGCGTTGTGCTGCTTCCACGCCGATGCTCGCATTGAGCCCAAAGATTTGCCAATCAAGTATGCAGGCTACTCTTCATGCTTCCGGAAGGAAGTGGGATCACACGGCCGTGACACATTGGGCATCTTCCGTGTGCACCAGTTCGAGAAGGTCGAGCAGTTCTGCGTCACCGCCGTAAGTGTTGTGTAGCCTCTATTGTGGACTATATGAGTTGTTGCGTTGGTAGATCGTGTGACCTCAACCCTTGGTCTGTGGTGATGTTGTAGCCGGACAAATCGTGGGAGATGATGGAAGAAATGATCGGAAACTCCATGGAATTTTACGAAAGCCTCAACATTCCGTACAAAGTTATCAATATCGTGTCTGGAGAGCTTAATAATGCTGCCGCTCAAAAGTTTGATCTTGAGGTAGATTCTGCTGGATTGTGTCCCAATCTGGTCACTCTTCCGCCTTTTTAATGCCACAACCGCTTTGCTGCAGGCGTGGTTCCCGGCGTCGCAATGCTACCGCGAGCTGGTGTCTTGTTCCAACTGTCTTGACTACCAGTCGCGTCGACTCCAGACGAAAATGGCCGGCAAGAAGGGTGTGTTTCAATGTGTTACCGTGCGCATGATTCGGTGTCTTTGTGTTTTATGTTGAGTGCGCTTCCATGTTGCAGGCGAGTTCGTTCACATGCTCAATTCAACGCTGTCTGCCACGGAGCGGGCATTGTGCTGCATTGTCGAAAACAACCAAACTCCTGAAGGCGTGAAAGTTCCTGCACCCTTGGTGCCGTTCATGCCTAACAACATGGAGTTCCTCCCTTTCGTGCAAGAATTGCCGAAGCCGAAGAAGAACAAGGGCAAGAAGAAAAAGTAAATTCGCCGCTGACATAATCATTATACGGCGCTGTTGCTCAACTTTGGTGGATTATGCAATGAAATACTACAAAACGTTGCAGCAGTCGTTGCGTTTAGGTGCCGCATTGTCTCCCTTAGGTGTGTTGATGACAGCCGTGTATTCGTCGAGCTCCGTAGATCTACGATCCACAGAGTGTTTCTTCGCATTGGGCGGGGTATTGTGGTGGATTCCGTGCGCCACTTGATGATGCGATCTAACAACGCGGTGAGTGGGGTTGTGTTGCGCCTGGCGCCAACGTGTTCGCATCGGCATGCTGATGGATTCTGGTCGTTCCGTGGTGGATGGGTCTTGATTGTCCGCAGTCAGTGATTCTTCTCTTTTTGCCGCGCTTTCCGAACTGTTATCCTTCGATTCAATCGCGGTAACCGCTGCTGCCGCGTGGCCTGGCTCAGAATTTCGTTGCACATTAATTAGCTTGTTATGATGAAAACCGCCTTTAGCGAATTTTCGACCATGTAAATGACCTGTCCACAAAATTTTGGTATTGGAGGGGGGTCACGGGTCACCATGGAATGTGTGGTCCACACTCAGAGTCAAGAACCAAATTCGCTTACCAACGGCATCATTGTGCAACTGCTCCGAGGTTCGTTGTTCAAGTGGTCCATGACTTTTGTTCTTTCCATCACTCTTGGAATCAGTGGCTGGGAAATCGGCATTTGGAGCCGTGTCGCGGTCATCTAGAATCCACGTGCCGTACCTACCACCAAAGCATTGCTTGTATTGACACGCGTCCAGATCGAGAGAAAATGCGCTGCAACGTTGGGCAACCTTCGATGTGCTGACACTCCTTCTGCTAGTGTTTCTTCACGTTGCCTTTGTCCTGCACGCAAAATTAATGTTTTCACATGCTGATCACAACTTCTCATGGAATCGAATTGAGGAACCTAGTTTATCCTCAATAAAGCCGCCGCGCTGAACACGCAAGACACGATTGCGGTGCATAACCTGCAATCAACAACGATACAGTACAACAATTTGATGAACGAATCCACCACCAGTATTACGGTCATTGATTTCGACACGTACATCTTTCTCGTAGACAAAGTGATTGTAGTAGTCCGTTAGGGCTACATGCATTGAATCGTACCAATAGACCATTGGCAGCAGAGTCAACAAGCGGCCGGTTCCTCCACCGAGGCTAGCAACAGTGTTTCCGCCCACTTCGTCGCCTGATTCATCCGACTTGGACGATGAAGGGACGTCCATTTGCCGTCCTTTGCGTTTGAATTTGGCCGCTTGACCCGAAGTGGCGGTATTGTGGTGCCCTGTGTCAGGAACAAAGTCCTCCGGTTCGAGTTCGCTGGCCATTGCGGCAACGTAAGCTTCCTCACGCTCGTGCTTTCCAACAGGCATGTTGGTGTAGGCAGCGTCACGCCTTAAATCAGTCTTGAACCACGAAAAGTTTGTGTGAGAGCTCGGAGCACCTGCACGCCAAGTTTTAGATGCGCCATGCACTCGATTCGAGAAGCTAGCCACCACAAAAACAAGTGTCTGAGTTTCAGTGTATTGAAGATCACGCAAAACAGTTGAACCAAGCCCACCTATGCAGCCAAGAGAACTCAGTGTGGCTCTTGGGCACTCGGGCGACGGCTGAGCTGCTTTGGATAGACAAAACAGCACGGCTAAATTTGTATTGTCGTGCAAGCATCGGTAGACTAGAGTCTTGAACAGTTTCGCCCTGTGGCCTGCGCAAAGTTGCATCGCTATCCAAACCGACCCTCTCGCCACTCCCGCCGAGTCCGTCGCCGAAAAGTCCCTCGAAATCGCCTGGATCTCCATTGCGGAGCAACCGATGTCTTTCGTAATTCATGTGATCCTTGAACGAGGGGTATGAAGAAACCATCTGCTGACGATAGCTTCGCGTGGACCTTCAGCAAAGAGCATCTCAGACCAGAATTGCATGACAACTTGCACCAAGTCGAAGCAGCACTGACTTTGTGTGGTAACCGATATACTTGTATCGTGTCGGAAATCGAAACAGCAATTGAACACTTCCATAGATATCAACATCGCGAAAAAAAGCGCGATCGTGTTGTGCAACTAAAACCACAGGTGTTGTGATTAGTGGCATGACTTCGCGAACAGCAAAGCCAAAACCTTGGCGCTCTTCCAAGGCGACAAGTTGGGCATTGTGAAACCTGCACGACCACAGCAACAGGTCTATCAGACCGGTTCAGAAACGACGACATGTCATGCTTCTAGAAGGGCGACTTACGGGTATCGTGCGGCGTCAATCTCGGCTTTCAGGTTGGCCTTGTATTGTACGTACTTTTCTTGAGCTTCGGCTGTTACCCGACCAGAGCGGTATGCATTCTTTTTCTGTACAACTTTACTGCCATCACAAACCAAGAATAACTTCACCTCCCGCATTTGAGGGTTGCGGTAGATCGAATCCAATGTAATGCTGATCATATCAATGGCTGGACAAGTTGGAATTGGTGAAGTTGTCATTATCATCGACATAACCTGTCCCAACTCGTGAGCTTCTTGCTGTGATGATGCATCCTGGACAGAAGTGTCATCCGCCATTTTTCCTACTGGATTGAGTCACAGCAACTATCCACGTTGAACCTCGCGAGCTGTCAGGGGCCTGAATACGCTTTCAGTAGACTTTCTTCCATTTTACGTGCGATTTCAAACTAATTTAGTTCTGAGTACGGATGTCGCTTAGTACACTTAGCTTAGTAGAAGTAGAGCAGGTACGTGCTGTTAATCTGCGCATCACCAACCACGCATGACCAATCCGACATCTGACAACCCCGTGTTGGTGACATGTCGCTCCCGCTTCCAAGTTGACCCACAAATATCGAGATAACATTGCCTTTCCGGGTCGACGAGACAGAGTTTGCGTGTCCATGCCGTCCGTCGATGTCGCGGCACAGCGACACTGACAAACAAACACGCAACAAAGTTTGATAGCCTGACGACTGACGACAGACGACACACGGCTGACGACGGACGATGTGTGTGATGTATGTGTGGCCAACAACAAAGACCACCCACAGAACACAGAACCCACGAAGGAACGAACCACTCGGCACTGACACATAGGAACCTGCAAAGTTGAGTTCTCGCCTCATTGCATCGATGTCTTCAACGCCACATGCATGAATAGTGCGTGGACTTTGTGTGAAGATTTTGAGTCGCATACGCACAGTGTGCTGTGGTAGACTGGCTTAGAGACGAAAACGACAAAACATAACGAGACAGACCATCAATGTTGACTTATTATCTACAGCAAGTTCTTGCCGAAGCCCGCCATACTTGAATCTAGTTGATCGGCGATTGCAGACCTTGGTTGACTTCGAACTGCGTTTGAGGACGAGCCATCCACAATGGCGGTTGCGTTTGGTTCCTCACCGAGCAAATGGTTAATCAATGGAGCTGCTGCATATTGAGAGTACCTCACAGCGGCATCCTCCGCGGACAATGCGTCTAATTGGGCACGCAGTTGGGCGTTTGTAAGACCATCCACCTGTCAACGAGCAAGAACACAGTACCAAATCGTCAAGTTCGACACGACACAAACAAGCCGCCCAAAACTGCATGTTCTGACCTGTGCGGACAGTCTCTGACACGTCGACGAAGACTCGACGGCGGCGCGAAGCTCCGTTTTGAGCTGTGCATTTTCTGCTGCATGCATTCGTGCTTGTTCGGCCAAGTTATTCCTTTGCTTCAAAGCCTGCATGGAATTTGTGTATAAAGCGTAAGTCAACGTTCGAGTTGGTTCGCCGTCGCAAGTATTGAGACCAACTCACCAGTTTCAAATATTCTTGTAAGTTGCCGGCAATTTCAGCAAATTCTCGCGCAGTAGCAACTGCACTGTCTCGATGCAATGTGAGGTTGCGAAGGCGCTCTTCGACAGTTGCCTGAGTATCATAGAGCGAGACATATAAAATGTCGCACTGCAACCACTATCTGCAGTGCTCACAAACGTACCGAATCAGCAACTAAGCGGTCAACTTCCTCCACAAGGGCCGACTGATCGCTGTGCTGTCCGACGCGAGCACTCTGAAGCTCAGTTTGGAGGATCGTTCGCGCTGAATCACAGTCCAGCTTTGATGCATGGCAGGAAGCCAACTGAGACGAAAGTTGCATATTTGCCGCACGACAAAAGATGGCTTGATTCTGAGCCTGCTGTTGTAACTGTGCAACTTGGTTTTCGACACGAGCCGCATGCTCGACCGCCAAATCTTTCGCGGCACGGAAGTCGTGTAGACTGCCTTGTACTGCATTTGCGTGTCTCGTGCACTGCACCGCAGCCTGCCTGAGTGTGCTTACTTGTTGTTTCAATTCTTGATTTTGGTCTTTCAGGGCAGCGTGCCGAGCGCGCAGCCGACCCAGCCTCGTGCTGTCCTCGCCGTTCAAAGACCGTGACCGTGTACTGGCGGCCGCGATACCCGCTTGGCAGTGAGACAGTTCTTTGCGGAGCTTCTCTTCATCACAATGATCACTGGATGATGCGGCGTTTGAACCAAACAATGCAGATGCGATGGCAGTGTTGTCATTGTCATCGTTTTCGTCCTGTCTCCCGCTCTCGGCTGCATCATCGCTCACCGTCTCTTCGCCGGCAGATTCCGGATTGCACGACCGCAACAAGCGTTCTTCTCTCATTGCAGCGAACCGCTTGTCCAGCTCTTTTGAGCATGTTGACTCCGCACTTTCCTCGAGGGCTTTAAACTGGACAATTTGGTCGCGGGCAGACTCGCGCATGGTTCGCAGAGCAACTAAGTCATTCTAAACATCAACATAGACACAACAATGAGATTAGGATCGGGAAATGCAAGGCTCCGACATGCATACAGAGAAACGTTAAATATTCGGACCTGGAGTTGAACCAACTTTCGGTCCAATTCTTCAGAATCGCCAACGTTTCCATGACTTGCGACGAACGCAGCTCGTGCAACTTGCACCTCGTGTTGGGGCACAATGAAACTGCCCACCACGCCAGATGACGCAAGATGTGGCTTCAAATCTTGGGCAGCGTTCCCAACAGCAGTTTGAACTATCTTGGTGTGCACTTCAGCAGTCGGTTCACAGTTCGGCGACGAGCACGGTAGAGCGGGGACTTCCTCGTACGACTTTTCAGGAGTGCGGAGCTGGGAGGCGTCAACGGTCTCTGCAGCAACTGTGGAGACGTCAACGGTTGTTTCGGAACCGAACACAGTGCCGGTTGGCGTAGTGTCAACAACCATGACGGTCGTTTCGGGTTGTGATTCTGTCGTTGAAGCAGAAGGTTCAATTGTTGTAGCTTCGATTCGCTCGGTGACGAAACTACCACTGGTTGTCGAAGACACTTCAGCCGGTGTTGTAGTAGCTGTGGGAACAACAGTTGTTTGAGCGCCAGTGCCTGAAGCAGAACCAGCACCTGTGGTGGGTGCAGCAGACGTTCCGTCGCCATTCTTTTGTTGTGTCGTCGTTCCGCCAGAGAGTAAACTTTCAGCTGTTGGCGAAGATGTTGTCCGCAAGGCATCAGGGAATAGGGGCTGTGAGAAGATGCTGTCGTCGAGCAGCTTTTGAGAATCCGGAAGAAGCGGTGGGATGGTCACAGCCACGGCGGCTTCCGTTGACGTTGCGGCCGTCCCCGACGAATTGGTGTCCAGATTCTCAATTTGTTTGGCCAACCATGCCGGAAACACTTTTTCAGCTTCTAGTCCCGCTTGCCTGCCTCCACCCTGCAACTGCACAGCTGCCGCCAAGTCTGGCGCGAGGTAAGTGGCGAGCAATAAAGCAACAGAGGACGCCGCAGTCAGATGTGGCGATGGCATGGTAGCTACGCTGACGGCAGCGAGTGCGCCACCACCCCACGTCCAGAGTAAATGTTGCAGAAATTCACCTCATGCCAAGTCTCGGGATATTGAATAATGCTGTCAAAAAACCAAACGGGGTTCCGAAACATTCAGATATCAGTGGCACAGTGCGGGGGGAACAGCTAACCACGCGACCAGGACACAAGAACGAGAACGAGACGAAGAGGCACAGTAAAATACAACCGTGGCATCCACCACCAACGACAACAACACCATGATCCACGATCCCTCGACCAAAACCAACAACAACACGAGGACCAACAATGAACAACTCGACCCACAACCAACGAAATCACGACCCACGTCGCACAGCACAACCGCCCTCGACCCACGACAACCACGATCCCACATTGCGATCCCACAACCAACGCCACGACAAGACACAACCCGCAACCCACGACAACACCATGACCCATGACTCGCAACCCACAACAACGCCACACCACGACCCACTTCCCACGACCGCAACACAACCCAACAAGACGCAACACGACACAGCACGACACAACAAGCCACGGACACACGGACATCCATCCATCCATCCATCCACACACACAAACGAACACGACGACGACGACGACAACAACAAAGAAGAAAGGATACCGCCACCGCCGCAGAAAAATTTGAGATGCGAGGCGCTGCGTCGACTGATTTCCCCTGGAACTCCCAATCACCGGACAGCCACAACGGAGTGACTGACCACGACGTCGAGTGGGTTCATCGCAGTGGGCGCGGGTGGAGAGTCCAACAACTGAATGACCAACTGACTGACTGACTGACGGACGGACGGACGACGCAACGAGGTTGGGCTGAGTCAGCGAATGACTGAGTGACAGTGAGTGAGTGAGTGAGTGAGTGAGAGCGACGGAGTGAGTGAGTGAGTGAGTGAGTGAGCGGCGGAGTCCAAACCAACACTCACTCACTATCTCACTGTCACACCCACATCTTCACTCATAGCCCCCACAGCCTCACTCACTCACTCACTCACTCACTCGGCGTTGGTTGGGTTGGTGGAAGTAAAGTGGTAAAGCCGGTTTTGTGTTGTGTTGGAGGTCAGGTGATGATGCTTTCTGTCTGCTCCCCTTCCACAAACAAACAACCCCAGCGTGAACTGAAGAAAGTCAACCAACCAACGAAAACCAACGTTGGTCGTTGCATCATTTTTATTTTATTACGGCTGAACAAACCGAACGGTGAGTGTTGTTGTTGTCGGTGCGAAGTGTGCGATTCATCGATCCTGCACGACTGAGTGTTTGTTGGTGCAAAGTAAGTAAAGTGTGCGATCGTCGACCGCAGACAGCACGGCGAAGATCGCAAATTGGATCGGGTAGCCTCCGTCATACCTCCCTGTTTGTGTAGTTGCGCTGCACAATGTGTGGGCACACAAGTGATCTGTTTTCTGTTTTGATTGTTTCTATTTACGCGTTCAATTTTGTTTTTTGGATTCGTGCGTGGGGTCAGAAACGAAGCGATCTTGGTTGACGACGTTTCCTTTCGTAGGTGTGTCATCGTTTATTTCCTCTCTCCCTGTTGGTGTATTTTATATGACATAACCGAACTGGTGTTGCGTTATCTATTCCACTCCGCGCGCGCTCTCTCAACAATGTGGCATCAGTTCTAACCACCATCACCAAAGGCAATCCGCGCAGTGGCTGCCATGTGGCGATGATGGCTGATCATTTTTGTGATTGTGATCATCTTGGCTGCAACAGACACAGGCCTAGCGTTGGTGTCTCCCCATTCCGTACCTCAAGTCCTTCGCGTCACGCAGGTTAAACATCCCACTTGCGATACCGATGTGGACGGTGATCGCGATGCTGTTCACGATGCGTGTCTTCCTGTGGGCGGGCTTCTCTCGAGGGCTGCCGCACCTCCTGCGTGTGCTCGGAGAGTTCAAGGATCCCCACCCATGGGTGCACAACAGCGATGCAGCCGCTTTCGCGGAGAAGCTTGTGACCACTGACGACGGCACAGGTATGGAAATTATTGTGCAGGTGGCGGGCAACATCATCGAGCCTGGGCAGCCTGGTGCTCTGTTTTTTCGCTGTGGCGGAATAAACATTTGGGATCGCTTCTACGACCAACTGTGTGTTCACCGACGCAAAAGGCGGGCGGCGCTGCGGCGCTGCTTGGCAACGCGGGGCGTGCTAGATGATGGGGTGCGCACCCCATCATCCGCAAGTCGTACTCACTGAGTACCTGCTGCGTCGGGCGTTGATGGACAACCGTGTGGTGGTGCTGGAGCTCCGCAAGACCGAGGTGGTGTGCATTTTTTAGCCCTCAGGGGTGCCACCGCCTTCTGAGCAGGACAACGATCGTGACTGGTCGCAATTCAAGTGCAGGGCATGGGAGGTGATACTAGAAGCTGGAAAGTAGGTGGCTGCGCAGCCCTCCACGCGGTGGACAACGTGTAGGAACAGCGATGTACGGGCAAGTGAGCGATGGACTAGACGGCAAATACGAGGCCAGCATTGCCCTTGTCGCCACAGTTCCAGAACCCAACGGCATCGAGACAAAATTAACCGCTGTG
>Ga0213839_1001717_pt1 | contig 13507 bp, 11 predicted proteins | sample SWPATP21_FD_160075 | JGI IMG/M metagenome (GOLD analysis project Ga0213839, IMG submission 160075) | Coastal seawater microbial communities from Marineland, Florida, United States - SWPA TP2 #1 | ecosystem: Environmental > Aquatic > Marine > Coastal | place: USA: Florida | collected 2016-08-14 | reverse complement strand
GAACCAGCGCAGTGCGGTTGAACAGCTGAAGCAGGGGCGGGCGCCGGTGCGTCGTAATACCCAGGAGCTGATGAATCTGCTGGGTGAATACGGTATTGAGTCGACGCCGATCTGTGAGTTGGTTGATATCAACGACGACAAATGGCGTATCGCGATCGAATCGTTCCTGGGGGCTCGACGTGAGGCGCTGGTGGTTGATCCTGATCGCGTTAAGGAAGCGATCACGCTGTACCGCCGTAAAGGTCGTCATCTTAAAGGCTGCCGTATTATCAATACCACCCGCTCCAATGACTGGTTGAACCGCTCCAAGCCGGGCTCTCTGGCGCAGTTTATTGATACCGATAACCTGCATGCCCGTTCTTATATGAACCGAGCACTGGGCGGCGTTATTGCCGTTGAGACTGAAACCGAGCTGCTGCGTCACGAGCGTGCGTTGACCTATGACTGCATGTTGCAGGGCGAGGGTTCCACCACGGCGATTCACGAACAGCAGCCGATTATGGGCATCCGTCGTCGTACCGACCAGCTGGCCGCTCAGGGCAAGCAGATGGACCAGATGATGGACGAGTTCACTCGTCTGGGTCGTTCCCATGAAGGTTTGGAGAAACTGCGTGATGCCCTGATCAACCTGACCACGAGCCTGGCTGGGGTTACCGAGCGTACCTTCGATCTGGTTCAGCAGCGTGAGCAGCTGATGATGGAGGTTGATGGCTACCGTCAGGCGATTGATGACATCCGTAATCAGGATGATAGTGGCATTCAGAACACAATCTCCGAGCTGGTTGAGCTGCAGAAAACCACGGAAGCTGCACAGAAAGCGTTGATGGAGAAACTGCAGAAAGCCCGTACCGCAATGATTAAGGACAATGCGGCGCTGGAAGTGCTGGAGCAGGAGCTGGAAGAACATGCTGCAGCTCGTGCAGTGTGTGCAGATAAAGATGACTTTGATGGTCAGTCTGCCCAAGAGAAACGTGACTACCTGGATGAAAGCTGTCACGGAGAGTTGGAGCGCATCATCTTTGAAGCGGCGAAACGTGCTCAGTCTGAGCTGTCGCTGCATGAGCGCAAGAAAAACGGTGTGCGTGATGCGGTTGCCCAGTATAAGGCCCGCTACCACGGTGGCGGCCTGAGTCATCAGGGCATTGATCAGATCAATGCGGATTCCAGCCATGAACAGCTGGAAGCGTTTGTGAACCAGACCGTTGAAGCGCTGCGTGAATCTGAACTGGCGAAGTACACTGAGAAAGCTGAAATGGCGCGCCAGGAAGCGGAAACCTCTTTCCGCTCCGACTTTGTGGCGCACCTGAACGATCAGATCAACAAGATCCGAGACCTGATTCGCGAGCTGAACCAGCACCTGAAAGGGCGTCCGTTCCATCGTGAAATGTATAGCTTTGAGATGATGCCAAACCCGGAACTGAAAGATATTCTGGAGCTGGTTGAAGCCTACACCCGGATGGATCAGGCTAATGTAGGCTCGCTGTTTGACCTGGCTAACGACGGTAATAAGCCACATCAGGATGCCTTGGCCAAGATCCACGATGTATTGAAGGATGAAGGCGAAAGCAGCCTGTTGCAGGACTACCGAAACTTCTACAACTTCGAACTGGTGGTCAAAGACCTGGAGGGTAACCGCAAGACAACCCTGACCCAGCGTATCAAGACCGGTTCCGGTGGTGAGCACCAGGTGCCGTTCTACGTTGCGATGGCTGCGGCTTTGGGTGCGACTTATCGCCTGCGTGAAGGCAGTGACGGCCGTCCAATCGGCGGTATGAGTCTGTCGGTATTCGATGAGGCGTTCAACAAACTGGACTCCGAGAACACCGTAACATCTCTGGGCTTTATGAGCGATCTGGGTCTTCAGACTATTATCGCTGCGCCAGATGAGAAGTACTCGCTGCTCAGCTCCTGCATGGATACCATCATCAACGTTTGCCGTGATGGCAGTGTGGTGGATATCGATGTGGAGTTCCCGACCGAGAAAGGTAAGACCCTGCTCAACTCTGATAACCCGTATAAGCTGCTTGCAGAGCAATCTGACGGGTTTGAGTCTGCAGAAGCGGATGAAGAGGATGAGGCGCTTGAGCCAGCCTGATCGGAGTATTCTCCGTCTATAGAAAAAGCCCGCCCTGATTGAGTTCAGGGCGGGCTTTTTTGTATTCGAGGCTGGTAAACCGAGTGCGGTCAGCGGTTTTGTAGACGCTCCAGAGGCGATTGCTTCGGCATCAGTCGTGGCTCGGGTTGGCGAAAATCGGGCAACACACTGGCTCGGTTTATCAGGTTGCTCTGTTGCGATTCTCGATACAGAAGATGTAGTCGCCCATCATGGCGTTGTCCGATCCAGTGATGGGGACTGCTGACGATATCAAGCAACAGGCTCTGGCTGGTCTGATCTGAAAGCGCATCGGTGCCGGTTCGGTACTGACGATACTGTTTATTCGCGAGCAACCGGGCCAGTTGATAGCCATCCCAGATCGGCGGCTCATCCCTCAGAGGGTGCAGCGTGCCCAGTTGGCCTGGGGCAATCAGAGAGCGTTCTTTAGAGAAGAACTTGCGCACGGTAATATCGGTGTGGACCTTCAGCAATGAGTTGTCCCTCACATTACTGCTGAAGTCCATCGATTCGAGGCCATCAATAATACGACTGAGTTGCCACTCACAGCTCTTTATCAGGTTCCATGCAGGTTCGACGGACAGCCGTGAACCCAGGCTGTACTTTGTTGCCTGTCGACCCTGTTTGTCGGCACTCAACAGTGTCAGCTGCAGGTAGGTGGTTTGCATATCAACCAGACAATGGGGACGCTCGACAAAACAGTAGGGCGTTTCCCTGCGACAGAAGGCAATCCATTCGGAACGGCTGTGAAGTTTGGGTAAGACAGGTATGATCACTCAGTATCAGTATCCATACGGGCCAGGCAAAGGCTCGAGTATATAGTGAAGTTGCAGGATAGACATCATGAAGTTGCTTAACCGCTCCGCGTTTGCAGTGTTGCCATGTCAACCATTTGTCGATTGGGTCAATCAGCTGCCCCATGACGAGGAGGGAATCAACGAAGTGCTGACGCTCGACGAGCATCGTCAGGAAGGGACGGTGTATCTGATTGACGAGGTCGATTCTGAGCAGGCGCTTGAAGAAGCATTGGCCCAGCATTGGGCTGCGATGTTTGAAAATGAATTGGCGGCTTGGGATGAGTTTGGTGACCATTGGCCCGAATCACGCAGCCTGGAGGTGTTCTTGCAGTGGTTTGAGCTGAAGCCTCAGGTGCTGGCGCTCGATCTTAGCCAACAACCGTTGATGACAGCGGCATTAGACGTGTAAGGGATAAACCAGGCCATGACGATTCAGACATTTCCCGAGATGCTACGCTTGCACCCTCAGCGAGACAGTCTCTACGCTGAACTGCACTCGCGCCCCTTTCAGGTTATCGCAACCCCTTCTCGTATCACGCATATTGCGGTGCTGTGTAATGAGGAAGAGAAGGCGCGTCAGTTTGATCACCTGATAAGTTTGTGTGAGCGGTTGGAGATACAGCCGCCCATCAAGGATAGCGTTTGTATAGAACTTGAGTTGGGACCATTGCGCATCCGACGTGAGAAGCACATGGAGTTTACCAGCTATACCTTTATCGCCCGCTGTGAGGTCAATGGTGGGAGCCCGTTCGACGAAACCGGAATCAGCACCCTGCCTGAGGGGTGGTTAGGTGAATTACCGGGTAAAGTCGTCGCCGCGTTTCATGTGGCGGTCGAAGACGGCAGCGAGCAGCGTGACCTGATGCTACCCAAAGTTAAGCGTTACTTTGAGGGGATGCGACTGGTAGGAAGCAGTCCGCAAAGTGGCGATGCGCGAGTATGGACCACCTTTCAGCTACACAGTGACGGCTTTGGGCGCTTTCTGGTTTACAACAAGCAGATGAGTGATAGTCAGCTGGGTCGTCTGGTGCAGCGTCTCATGGAGATCGAAACGTATCGACTGATGGCATTGTTGTCACTGAGTACTGCGCGTGCATTTGGGCCTCGGTTGGCTGAAATGGACGAAGAGTTGGCGCAGATAACCGGGCAGCTGGCAGCAGATTCCCAGTATAAAGATGAGCAGGCGATTCTTGGACAACTGACGGACATGGCTGCGCGAGTCGAATCCTGTCGTGCAGAGTCGACCTTTCGCTTCTCTGCGACGCAGGCTTACCATGAATTGGTCTCGCAACGTCTGGCTGAACTGCGTGAAGATGAGGTGTCCGGGCACCTGACCATCAAAGAGTTTATGACACGACGTCTCACCCCCGCAGTCCGTACCTGTAATGCAGTGAGCCGGCGTCTGGAAGACCTGTCCCGGCGTATAGACCGGGTGTCGGATATGATGCGGACCCGGGTTGAACTGTCTATTCAAGCGCAAAACCAGGAACTGCTGGCATCGATGGATCGACGTTCGCGCATCCAGTTGATGATGCAGCATACGGTTGAAGGGCTTTCTGTGGCCGCTATCAGCTACTATGCAGTTGGGTTGGTGAAATACCTGCTGGAGGCATTATACGGCGCTGGGTTCAAGTTCGATAAAAGCCTGGTGCTCGGCATTGCCGTACCGCTGGTTATTGGTCTGGTCTGGTTTTCAACACGCCGAATTCATCGTCACTTTTTACAATTGGCGACAGATAAGGCGGATGAAAAAAAATAAGCGATTAGTAAGTTTTAGTTATTTTTATTGGTAAGGAATTTTTATTATGTCGATTGAAACGAGCATTCGATCAAAAATAACAGACGCGATTTCTCCGTTTTATTTTGAGATTGAGAACGAGAGTCATATGCACTCAGGGCCAGCTACCGAGTCTCACTTCAAGTTGGTCGTGGTATCTGACGCGTTTGCCGGAAAGCGCCTGGTTCAGCGTCACCAGACTATCTATAAGATCCTTGCAGAAGAGCTGGAAGGCCCGGTTCATGCGTTGTCCATGCATTTGTATACGAATGACGAGTGGCAGGCAAGAGCACAGGAGGCGCCACAGTCTCCACCGTGCATGGGTGGTTCAAAAGCGGATCACTGAGTCGCTAATTAGACGCACATTTTTTACGGTTTTTTGAATGCTTGTTTGAAATTGATCTAAATCAATTCTTAGATAATCTTTGTTGAAAAGGCCGCATGGTCGGCCTTTTATTTAAAGTTTGCCTCGCCTTCCATCTGGATCAAATTCAAATGTCGCGTTAGGATGATTTCCTAAATAACTCTGTTTGGCGATCCGCTTGATTACATAAAATTAAGTATAGGGTCTTGAAGCGACATTTGAGGATACCTAGATGCGGAGCAATCTTCCGGTTACCAACGTAGAACGAACCTTCAGTGAAGATACCCCCCTGATTTCAACCACCAACCTGAAAGGGCAGATCACTTTTGTGAATGATGCCTTTGTGGAGATCTCCGGGTTTACCCGAGAAGAGTTGATGGGGCAGCCGCATAACCTGGTACGCCATCCTGATGTGCCGCCTGCAGTGTTCGAAGACATGTGGACCAAACTCAAAAGCGGTGCGCCTTGGATCGGGATTGTGAAAAACCGCTGTAAAGACGGCGGCTGCTATTGGGTAAAAGCCTATGTGACGCCCATTCTGGAAAATGGTCGCTGCATTGGTTATCAATCTGTACGCATGGTGCCGTCAGCGGGCCAGAAAGCGCGCGCGCAAAAAGTCTACGAGCGTATCAATCGCAACAAAAGTCGTTGGTCGATGCATGATATGCGTATCGGGACGCGCGTGATGCTGGTGGCGATGTTGTCGGCATTGATGCCGTTAGCGGTTGCCTGGGGTACCGATTTCAACCCGCTATTCACCAGTGTTGCAGCGGCGCTGTTTGCTGTGTTGGGTATGGTGTTTGGTTATAGCGCTGTTGCGCCGGTGCGGCAGATGGAGCGGCTGGCGCGCAAAACCATTGATTCGCCGGTGTTGCAGGAGATGTTTGCAAACTCCGTATCCGAAGTGGGGCAGATCTATCTGCAGCACATTACTCTGGATGCACGGGTTAAAGCGGCAAACGTTCGCGTAAGTTACTCAGTTGGGGAGCTTGAACAGCAGGGCAGCGATGCCATCAATATTGCGCAGCAAACCAATGAAGCGATTAATCGTCAGGTTGAAGAACTGGATCGTGTATCTGTCCATATCAGCGAATTGTCTGGTGCGATTGAAGAGGTTGCCCGCAATGCGACCATGACGTCAGATGAGACTCGCCAGGCCAATGAGGTAGCAGCGCGCGGTCAGAGTGTGGTTGGTAGCACCATTGAATCCATTAATCAGCTTGCCAAAAATGTAGAAGATGCGGCAGGCCAGATTGAAGCACTACACGGTGCGACCCAGGATATTGCGACGGCAACCAGTGTGATTACCGAGATTGCGGACCAGACCAATCTGTTGGCATTGAACGCCGCGATTGAGGCGGCACGTGCGGGTGAACAGGGACGTGGTTTCGCCGTAGTTGCAGATGAGGTGCGTGAGCTTGCGAAACGTACGCAGGAATCCACCCAGACGATTGACGCAACCATTCAGCGCCTGGGGCGTGAGGCCGAGCAGGTTGTTAAGGTGATGGAAGCGAGTCGGGAGCATGCTCATAGCTGTGTGAGTCAAGCCGGCGAAGCTGGTGAAGCGCTCGACAGCATTATGAGTACGGTGGCTAATATCGCCGATATGAGCGCTATGATTGCGACAGCCTCTACCGAGCAGAGTTCTGCAGCAGAGGATTTGACTCATAATGTCGATACGATTCAATCGGCTGCCCAGTTGGCTCAGGAAGCTGCTGAACGGACTGAGAATGCCTCCGTTAAGCTGGCAGATACCTCACGCGATATCGTGCAGAGCGTGACCTTCTAAGCTGCTTGGAATCGTTCCGTATTAAACAGCCCGGCTATCAGCCGGGCTGTTTCGTTTGGGGCTGCCGTTTTAATTTTGATGCTCTTGGCCTGCTTAGCCATTTCAAAAATATGATTGTAAAGTGTCCGTTTTGTGAGCATTTAAAGACGTATTTTTTAATATTCAATACAGACTCAATCAATATGAAAACACCGGTTTATAAGTTGATTCTTATCAATGTTCTGAGCCTGCTCGAGGAGGAGACTTGAACACAAGGGGAACGGAAACACCGGGCCCAACCTGAACCGGCAGTGGTTGATTTGAAGGGGATCGGCGGCGTGTTGGTGTTGGGCGCGGTGGCTTTCTGGCCTCAGAAATATGGAATCTGCAGGTGAATCTCAGGAGGGCTCTACAGGGCCTGATGGCTGGAGGTGCAGGCGCAGATTCTCTAAGCTCAGTGATAAGGAATTTACCAAATGCCCATTGAACACCATGATCTACTGCATGAGTTTCCAGAGCATCGCGAACGCATTCATCACCTGAAAGTAAATGATGCGCATTTTTCTCGACTGTTTAGTGAATACCACCAGTTAACGAAGGATGTGGAGCGTATGGAGTCGGAGATCGAACCGGTCTGCACGAAAACTGAAGAAGAAGCCAAGTTCCGCCGTTTGCACTTGAAAGATCAGCTTTATGCGATGCTGAATAAGGTGTAACTCATAGTTTACCCGCAGGGCGTTGATCCTTAAATCAGCGTTCTGCTCCATTTTAATATTCCCTCCGAATACCTCCTCGCACTGCAGGGCTGCCCTTTATCCGGCACCACTCCTATGTCGAGCAAAAAATATTTAAGCGGTATGATCCAGAATATGTTCATGATCGTAATGATGAGATCGTGGTGATGAAAGTGAATTGTCGAGGGTGGCCTGTGAAGTATTTGATCTGACGAATACGAACTTTTCTTAAAATCTGTTCATTGCTGTCTACGACCCGCAGCAGTGATCCGTTGCTGATTAATTTTTAGAGTGTTGCAATGGATATTACTCCGACTGATGGTTGCCATGCAGCCGAAACTCAGGCGGAAGAGGCGCGTATTGCGCAGCGGGTATATTGGACAGCCAAGCTCAGTCTCTTAGCTGAGCAACGTGACAGAGCCGCCTTTTCTGAACTCTTCCGCTACTTTGCTCCAAGGGTGAAAGCCTACCTGATCAGGTTGGGTTTGCCTGACATGGTGGCCGATGAGCTGGCTCAGGAAGCTATGCTGATCGTCTGGAACAAAGCCCATCTTTTTAAGCCAGAGCGCGCATGTGCCAGTACCTGGATTTTTACGCTGACACGTAATCTGTTTATCGATCTTAAGCGGCGGGAGCGAGGAGTTTTTTTGCCGTTGCTGGAACATGAGTCTGTGGATGTCGAAAACGATACGGGTCCTCCTGCCGTCGAGTCGACTCGGTTACTTCATGCGATCGACCGTTTACCCATTGAACAGGCTCAGGTTGTATATCTATCCTTCTATGAAGGGTGTAGTCATAGTGAAATTGCACAGCAGCTGGGCGTTCCATTGGGTAGTGTGAAGTCCAGAATGCGTCTGGCCTTCAACAAACTGCGTACCCAATGGGCCTGAGGAGATAGATGATGAAGGATTATAAAGATCTGATTGATACGGTAAAAAATGAATCTCAACGTAGAATTCCTGTGGGAATCAGTGCCTGTTTGCTGGGGCAGGAGGTTCGCTATAACGGTGGCCACAAGCGCTCGCGTTATTGCCTTGAAGTACTGAGTGACTGTTTCGAATATGAACCGTTCTGCCCTGAAGTTGCGATTGGATTAGGTATCCCGCGGCAGCCTATCCGTTTGGTGGGGGATGCAGAAAACCCAATGGCATTGGGTACCGATGACCCTTCAGTCAATGTGACGCAGCCGCTACAGGAAAGTGGTGAGAGGTTTGCCGGTCGGCACAGCCATCTGTGTGGCTATATTCTGATGAAAGGTTCGCCCAGCTGTGGAATGGAGCGGGTCAAGGTTTACCACCGTAATGGGCATCCAGATGGAATGGGCAGTGGCCTGTTTGCGAAAGCGTTGATGGATGCGATGCCATGGTTGCCGGTGGAAGAGGAAGCGCGTTTGAACGATCACGTGCTGCGTGAAAACTTTATTCTGCGTGTATTTACCTTGCACTGCTGGAAGCAGCAAGTAGAGCCGGAACCGACGTTTCATAAAATTCAGCAGTTTCATGCGCGCCATAAATACACCTTAATGGCGCATACCTATCAGGGATATCGAGAGCTGGGACGTTATTTGGCGGAAGCACACAGCATGCCCCTGGAACAGCTGATTCCTGAATATCTCAATCGCTTAATGGGGTATCTGAAGAAGCGGGCAGGCAGGAAGTCGCATACCAATACGTTGCTGCACATCATGGGGTATCTCAAGAAATCTATTGATACGCAATGCAAACAGGAACTGATTGACTCTATTGAGCAATACCGTCGAGGTGAGGTGCATCTCGTCGTGCCTTTAACATTGTTGAAGCATTACCTGCGTCGTTATGGCAATGATTACATCAATGATCAGGTCTATCTGGACCCTTATCCACATCAGCTGGGTTTGAGGAACTATATATGAGGCTGATGTGGTTCAGGAATGACCTGCGGCTGAGGGATAACCCCGCGCTCTATAATGCTGCATGCGAGCAGCAGGGCGTGGTCGCAGCGGTAACGCTGACACCGGATCAGTGGCGTCAGCATGATGATGCCCCAGCCCGGCTTGCGTTCTGGTGGGATAACCTTGTCCTGTTGGCGAAGCAGTTGGCTGAGCTGAATATTAATCTGAAAGTTCTTCAGCTGAGAAGCTTCGATGATTGTGCGCCCGCTTTATTGGCTCTGGCGCAGCAATATAAGGTGCAGTCACTGCACTTTAATCGAGAATGGCCATTAAATGAGCGCAGGCGGGATGATCAGGTGGAATCTCTGTTCCTGCAGCATGGTATTAAATGCGATGCTCAAAGTAGTGGTGACCTGGTGATTGCTCCGGGCAGGGTTCGAACAAAGCAGGGTGGGCCGTTCCGGGTGTTTACGCCGTTTGCACGTGAATGGCGGGTGCAATTGTTAAAGCATTTCCCTGTGTTTACGCCGCCACCGTTGCCGCAACCCGTTTGTGTATCTGAGTTCGATAAAGAACCGGTAACGGAACTGTTTAAGCAGTGGGGGTACAGGCAAGATCTCTGGCCAGCAGGAGAGTCAGCTGCTGGTGATCGATTGGATCGCTTTATTGAGACTAAAGCAGTCGATTATAAGGAGCTGAGAGATTACCCTGCTTTAGAATCAACCTCGTGCTTGTCTCCTTATCTGGCTGTAGGGGCGCTTTCTCCCCGGCAGTGTCTGCTGGCGTTACAGCGAAACTGCGTCGATGATAGCTGGTTGAGCAGCAGTTGGTTGAACGAGCTGGTATGGCGGGAGTTTTATCGACACCTGATTGTTGATTTTCCAGAAATCAGTCAGGGAAAGCCGTTTCGGCCAGACGTTGAGTCCAGGATTTCATGGCGGAACGAACAAGCCCTGTTTGAAGCCTGGTGTCGAGGGGAAACGGGCTTTGACCTGATTGATGCAGCAATGCAGCAGTTGTTGCAAACCGGGTGGATGCATAATCGGTTGAGAATGCTGACGGCCTCTTTTTTGACAAAGCTGCTTCGAGTCGATTGGCGCAGTGGGGAGCAGTTCTTTATGTCTCATCTGATTGACGGTGATTTTGCGTCTAACCGGGGAGGTTGGCAGTGGAGCGCGTCGGTTGGTGCGGATGCAGCACCGTACTTCAGAATTTTCAATCCGGAGCGGCAGCAACAGAAATTTGATCCCCAGTTGGCTTTTGTACAACGCTGGTTGCCTGATCAGAACAACAGGCCAGCACCTGTCATCGATTATGCTCAGGCTCGCAGAGAAGCGCTTGCAGACTACGCTGGAGAGGCTTAACAGGAGATAGTGGCCCGGCTGTGCTATACCTGTTTAGGGTTAACGTATGGAGACGACAATGGCGGACAAGGAACTTACGTTTGCTGAGATAGCAGATGAATGCAATCTACCCTTGAGCCAGCTTTTACAGTGGGCAGAACTGGGATATATAGATCCAGCCCCGGCGGAGCGTACAGAAGATTTCAAGATCAGCCTGTCTTCATTGGCCAAATGCATGGATGCTCATGGAATTCCGTTACCCGATACCTTTCAGCCGCTTTCCAGCAAGGTACTGATCATCGACGACGATCTGCCAATGAGTAAGGCAATCCGTCGTGCCTTGCTCTGGGAGGGATATGATATTCATATGGCACGGGATGGCGTGGATGCGGGGCGCTTGATTGATGAGTTGCAACCGGATCTGGTGACGCTGGATCTCAGTATGCCGGGCCTGGATGGGTTTGATCTTTTGCGTTACCTGCGATTAAACCCGCGACTCAATCACCTGAAAATCCTGGTGATATCTGCACTGCCAGATCCCCAGCTGAAGCGCGCGCTTGATCTGGGGGCGGATCGGGTGTTGTCGAAGCCGTTCGAAAACAGTGAGTTGCAACAGGCCGTTGCCGGTTTACTGACGGACGGGAGTGTTAGAACCTGATTGATATTCTGCTGAACTACTTGGGGTTTCTTCGCGATATTGGCTCAATTTGATAAGGGACGGGTTGTTAGACCCGCCCCTTGGAAAAGGAGTCAGGCTGCCTGATCCAGGTAAAAACCACTCAGCCATCCGTGACGTACCATCTCCGGTAGGAAGTGGTCGATCTCGGCACAATGGCTGGCGAGTTCTCCAAGACAGTGGCCCTGCATCATCTCACCCAACACTGCTGCAATTTCATCCGGTACAACTTCAACCACGGGCTGGTTATGTTCTCGATAGATACACAGCCATTCGTTACCGTTGCTCAGTGACAGGTTGTCCGGCAACGCTTCCTGTTTTTGTTGAGCGCGCCATATCTCAAATACCGGCCAATCGCTGAACATCAGACTGAGGGCGTGACTCAGGGTGAAGATGATGTGGGGTTGTTCTGACATCGGTACCGACGCCAGGGCGTCAAAATCAAAATAGGCATCACTGTCAGCGAAATAAGCGGACTGAATCAACCACTCCAATCGGGCTAATTCTGGCAGGAAACGCAGTTTGTCTAACCCGCGACGTTCAATGCTTAACTTCAGCAGTAAGAGTGGGAAGCGGTCACCGAAGCGCAGTATGTCATCGGATTCCGGCGGGTAATTCCGGCAATACTCATCGGATAATGCCTGAAAATACTCTTCGCCAATCAATTTGCGGGTGACGGGATAGGTCTGCGCCAGGGCGGCTCTGCCGTCGCACAGGTTTTCTCGTTGGTAGGTAGCGTTACTGAGTTCGGGTTCAAACTCAAGCTCAACCCCCGGGCTGAGCAGTATGGATGGATCCTTGCGGCTAACAGCTTCACTTAGCTTTGATTGAATTCGAGATAGTTTCATGGCACTGACCTGACTGTCGAGTTGGTACGTCACCGTTCGTACGTATGTCCATTGCATAGCGTGAGCAAGAACCCATACGCTCGCCCATCAACTCCCACAATGTAGTTCCACATCTAAAGATTTAGCAGAATCGCGCCAAATTGCCTCAAGCATCGCCGTGATCCGCCGCTGGATACTAATTTGTAGTAATAAGGAATTGCATCCGGAGCACTTATACGATGGCGATGGTCTGGCAACAGTTACTGACAACAAAGCGTTATGGACACGAACACATTACGCCGCAGGAGATTGGGCGCAGTCATTTTCACAAAGACCATGACCGCATTATCTTCTCCAGTGCCTTTCGGCGGTTGGGGCGGAAAACGCAGGTGCACCCGCTGGCCCTGAATGATCATATTCATACCCGCCTGACCCACTCTGTTGAGGTGGGCAGTGTGGGGCGTAGCTTGGGGATTGGTGTAGGTGAGCTTATCGCAGATGAGCTGCCTCATTGGGCAGGGCCGCACGACCTGGGCACTATCGTGCAGTCTGCCTGCCTTGCCCACGACATTGGTAATCCGCCGTTTGGTCATGCAGGGGAATATGCGATTCGGGATTGGTTTAAACGAAACCGACAGTTGCCGATGCTGGCTGATCTCAGTGACGCGGAACGACTGGATCTGGAGACCTTTGAAGGTAATGCTCAGGGTTTGCGGGTGGTTACGCGAATCGAGAATAACCTGTTTGATGGCGGCCTACGTCTTACCTACCCAACTCTGGGGACATTGTTGAAATACCCGTGGACCGCTTGTCGAGCAAATGACAAAGGCAAGTTCAGTAGTTATCAGACAGAGATCGACATCCTGAATGTTCTGGGTAAGCAGCTGGGGCTGGTGGAGCTCGGTGAGAACCATTGGTGTCGTCATCCTCTGAGTTATTTGATGGAAGCGGCAGATGATATCTGTTACGCCATTCTGGATCTGGAAGATGCGATTGAACTGGGGATTCTAAAATTTGAGGATATACAGCCTGTCTTGCTCGCGTTGGCCGGTCAGCAGAATATTGATGATGAGATCCTGACCTCTCAGGCATCGGCGCGACGGAAAATCTCTGCGCTGAGGGGGGCCGCCATGGAGAACATGGTTGATTCGGCCCTGACCGCCTTTATGTCTCAATACGAAGCGATTATGGCGGGTGAGTACCGCGGGGAATTGCTCAGTGACGGTGACCCAGGCGTT
>Ga0213839_1001716_pt1 | contig 13520 bp, 12 predicted proteins | sample SWPATP21_FD_160075 | JGI IMG/M metagenome (GOLD analysis project Ga0213839, IMG submission 160075) | Coastal seawater microbial communities from Marineland, Florida, United States - SWPA TP2 #1 | ecosystem: Environmental > Aquatic > Marine > Coastal | place: USA: Florida | collected 2016-08-14 | reverse complement strand
TCGGCCTCACGCAGGTCGAGGGCCACCTCGAGGCGGCGCACGCGCTTCGGGAGGCCGTCGCACCGCCCTCCGCGGCGCACGAACACGCGGGGGTGGTCACGGAGCTCGTCGAGGGACCCCACCAGCGTCGCGCGGGCCTCGGCGCGCTCGTCGCACGGAAGAGGCTCGGCCGGCTGGTGCTTCGCGCGAAGGAAGTTCTTCACCTTGTAGCCACCGCGGACCTTCGGCGTGGCCAGCGCCCGCACCAGCTCCCAGCGTCCCTGCCGCTCGGCGAGGATCCAGGCCGACAACTGCTCGGGATCGAACGCCAGCGCGCCGTCGAGGGCGAAGAGCAGGGCCTCGAGATCCCGCTGCTCCCGGGGCGTCTGCAGGGCTTGCACCAGCTCCTCGCGCGACCCTGCGGTCTCCGGCGTCACCAGCCACTGCAGCACGCTGATCACCAGCCGCTGCTGGTGACGGAGCTCGGCGACCGGCGGCAGATCCTCCAGGTCGATGACCCGCTCGTCGTGCCGCTCGACGATCCCGATGCGCACGGGGTCGGTGCGCGTGAACATCTGGGACCCGGACGTGAGCGGCACATGAGCGAGGTCGAGGGCCTGCAGCAGGTGCTGTCGGAGGGGCTCGAGGACGGCAGGCACGGGAGCCGACGCCCAGACGGGCCGCAGGTACTCGAGGGTCTCACGCATCTGCAGGCGGCGGGAGAGCGCCTCGCCGATGCGTTGGGCCGCGGGACGGTAGCGGCCCTGAAGCTGCGTCAGCACGCGCCCATAGGAGGCGTAGTGCCAGTGACGATCGCCCAGCTCGTACGCGAGGTTCCGCTCCGACCACTGGAGGAGGTCGTCGATCCCGTAGGCCCGCGCCCACTCCGTGAGGGCGGCCATCGTGTCCTCCACGTCGCCGAGCTCACGCAAGGCACGCTGCACGGTGACCTCGATGGGCTCGTCGGGGGGGCGCCCATAGGAGGGGCACTTGGGGGACGTGGGGGACCTTGGGGACGCTGCAGACTCCAGGGACCCCGCCTCATGTGCCTCGTACCTCTCGCGCGCGCGGAGCACGTGCGGCAGGAGGAAGTCGAGGTCGGACGGCCAGTGATGGAGCGCCTCATCGGCTGACCGGCGCTTGACGACCAGACGCTGCAGCGTGCGCCGCTCCCCACGGGTCAGATCGTCCCACGGGATGCACTCCGTCGCCCACGGTGGCAGCGCCCTCGCCATCGCTCCTCCCGACCGACCGTTCTACCCCGTTCCCGGGTCGGAGCGAACGGGGTAGATGGGGCGGATGAATCGCACGAACCTCGTCGGACTCCTCGTAGTGGGCGCTGCCCTCGGTGCTGCCCTGGTCGGGGTGGTGGTGCAGAGCACGCGCTCGTCCCCTCCTCCGCCGGCCCCCGAGCCCGCCCCCGTCGACGAAGTCGCCGTGCAGGAAGCCGAGCCCGCGCCCCCGCCGCCGCCGATCGACGTGCGCGACCGGCAGACCGACAAGCCGAACATCGTGATGATCGTCGCCTGCACCCTGCGGATGGATCTGCTCACGCCCTACGGTGGCCCCGAGCAGGCCTCGCCCTTCGTGGCCCAGATGGCCGCCGACGGCACCCGCTTCGCCAACGCCATCGACGCCGCCCCGTGGACGAAGGCCGCGTCGACTGCCCTGATGACCGGCCACCACCCCATCCAGGTGGGGATGACCGAGCCCAAGAACCACGCCAACCGGCGGCGCCTGTCGTCGGAGGTCACCACCCTCGCCGAATACCTCGACCAGGCCGGCTACGAGACGATCGGGCTCACCGCCAACCCGAACACCAACGAGCTGTTCGGCTTCTCCCAGGGCTTCGACCACTACGTCGAGCCCCAGGGACTGTGGGGCAAGGGCAAGGTGCACAAGCCGAGCACCAAGAAGCTCGCCGAGAGCCTGCTGCCGCGCCTCGACACCCGTGAAGACCCCGATGCGCCCCTCTACCTGCGCCTGATGGTCACCGACGTGCACGAGCCCATCCACACCACCGCGCGCAAGATGAAGCCGTTCCAGGGGCTCACCCAGTATCCGCGCCGCGTGCGGGAGTACCTGTCGATGGTCCGCCAGCTCGACATGGGCATCGAGTACGTCTGGACCGAGCTCGGCAAGCGGGGCTACACCGCCGACAACACCATCCTGCTGCTGGTCAACGACCACGGCGAGGGGCTGAAGTGGCCCGCCAAGCACGGCCATGGCCACGGCAACCACGTGCAGGCGAGCACGGTGCGGATGCCGTGGGTGATCATGGGCGAGGGCGTGGCGAGCGACCACGTGGTGCAGGGCATGGCGAGCCAGGTCGACGTGCTGCCCACCCTGCTCGGGCTGGCGGGCATCGAGGCCGACTACGCCGGGCCCGGGCGCGACTGGTCGGCCCAGGTGCGGGGCGAGAGCGACCGCACCGACCGGGTGGCGAGCTACGCCGACACCTGGTTCCAGCGCAGCAGCCGCGCGGGGGTCTACACCGAAGACCTCGCGTGCCTGCACGACTTCCTCGACCTGGCCGAGAAGCTGGGCCAGGAGCGGATCAACCCCCGCACGGCCTGCTACGACCGCCGCAACGACCCCATGCAGGTCGAGCCCCTGGGCGAGAACGAGGCCCTGGTGGCGCAGCTCAAAGACTGGCGCCACGACCGCGAGGCCGACAACGCGGCCTGGGCCCACCACGAAGACATCCGCGTGCCCGACGACGTCGAGGCCCAGCTCGAGGCCCTCGGCTACGTGCAGGGCGACGAGGAGCTGGGCGACGAGCCGGCGCACGTGGAGAAGCCGCGGCGGGGGAAGGGGAAAGGCAAGGGGAAGGAGCGGAAGGGGAAGGGCAAGGGCAAGGGGCGGTAGCCGCCACGAGGGATTATGTTTGCTCGACAGCAAACATTTATTCTTTGGGACCTGATGTCGAGGCTCGGAGCTCACCCGAACGTCCACGCGTCGTGCGTGGCCCTGCTGACGCGTCGCGGCTGGATCGTGTGGATCGAGCCCGGGCCCTACGAGGCGAGCGATGCGCGCCTCGACGGGTGGGCCGCCCGGCGCGATGGCACCGAGCTACTGGCCGCCAGTCCGATCGAGCTGCTCGGCCTCGCGGCCCTCCACGAGCACCACCATCCCCACGACGGCCGACCGTACTGGTGGACTGTGTCACCGATCGAGCCGGGCCTCGTCGACCGACTCCAGGACGAAGCGCTGGAGCGTGCGTTCTGGGAGCTGCATGCGCGCGCGCCGCAGGTCTGGGCAGAGGAGGTGCAGCAAGCGATCGAGCGAGCCGAGGGCGGGCAGGTGTCCGTGGGCGAGGTCCTCGGGGTGTCAGAGGAGGCCGCAGCACGGGCGATGGCCGCCGTGCGCGACCGCTGATCCCACCGGAACCCCAACCCCTCCCCACGGTCCAACCCCACCGGAGGTCCTCGTGCCCCTGGTGCTCCCCGCCGCCCTCACCCACGTGCTGCACTGCGCCGCCGAGCCCCCCGGCGAGCCGCTCCTCCCCACCCCGCTGCAGCTCGACGCCCGCGACGTCCGCCCCGTCTTCCCGCCACCACGACCATCCCGTAGCCACCGGGCCCTCGAGCTCGACATGTACTTCGGCGAGCGAACCCCGCGGATCCAGCAGCCGGACCCCACCCACCTCGTCTTCGACCCCGCCGCCGACGCCGGCCCCGTCGTGCACACCGCCGACCTCCCGCACCTCGACGTCCTCATCTACGCCGTCGACCCACCCACCCGCCCAAAGCAGCGGGGTCGTCGGCCGGTCGAGGCTCCCCCGCCTCCGTTCGCCCCCAAGGCGCAGCTGCGCATCGACCTCGACCCCAGCGAGCGCTTCCACGACACCACCATCGATCTGCGACCCCACGTCGACGAGCTCGATACCGCCTTCGTCGTCGAGCTTCGCGCCGACGATCACCCGCGGCCGGTGTCCGTCTTCGCCCAGGCCGCCGACGCAGTGGTGATGGGCCACCCCAGCCGCACCCACCCCACCCCCGTCCGGGCCGTGCGACTCGCCGACGGCGCCCCCGTGGCCGGCGTCGACCTGGTCGATGTGGACGGGCGCGTGACCACCGACGACGACGGCCTCGCCATCGTCCCTGCGTCGCGCGACGCCGTGCACGTGGGGCACCCGAGCTACCGGGTAGCCTGGGTGGGTGGTGCCAGCTGGTGGGCGCCGCAGCCCGAACACGACAGGCCAGCGGAGCCAGTCGTCACCGTCGGCGGCATCGAGGCCCCGGCACGGGTAGGGCCCGCGGAGACCGTGACCGCCGTGCTGCGCCAGCGCCCCGGCGTCGACCGCGCCGACCACGCCTCCCTGGACGTGCATGCCTGGCCCACCCGATGGTCGGTCGCCGGCCTCGACGACCACGCCTTCGGCGCCTGGGACCCCGACCTGCTGCGCTGGCCGACCCCGGAGGGCATTCGCTGGACGCTGAAGCAGCCCCTCGATGCCGACGGCGTCGGACACTTCCGCTTCCAGGGGTCGAACAGCTCGATGGTCCATCGGCTCACCCTCAGCGCCCACGACCCCCTTCATCCACGCATCCCGTGGACGACCGCCGAGGTGCTGTGGCTGCCCGGCGACCGCATGGTGGGCCTGCGCCTCGACCAGCCCTCCCCGGGCGAGCTGGTGGGGTCGGTGGTGACCGTGACCGCCGATGGCGAGCTCGCTCCCTACGCCGTCGTCGACCTGCATCTGCACCACCTCTCGGCCTTCGACCACCCGGTGGGCGACCCGCGACCGGCGGGCGTCGCCTGCCGCATCCGCACCGATGGCCGAGCGCGAGGCCGGTGCACCCTCATCGCCCCCCACGGCGGCGCCTACCAAGTGACCGCCACGGTGCGCGACGACGCCGGTCGCGCCAGCCAGACCGTCACCCGCGTGCTCGTCGATGGACCCGACACGAGCCCCGGTCGCTGGATCGACCCCCACCACGTGCTCATCACGCCGCGGGACGTGCGCTGTCCACGACCGCCCGACGGCGACGATGCAGCCATCACCTTCCAGCCCCGGGAGCGCGTCGGGCGGAACGGGTTCCTCGTCCAACGTGACCACTCGGTGTGGGAGCGACGCCCCCGCGGCTGCCTGGCCCCCGGCGACGACGTGGAGCTGAAGCTGCGCACCGACCTCGACGACGCGACGCTGTGGGTCACGGTGACGCACGACGCAGGCCCGTGGTCGCAACAGCTGGTCGCGGTCGTCGATGGCACCGCCACCCTGCCGCTCTCCCTGACCGACGCCGACGTGGGCCGGATGAGCGTGCGTGCGGTCGCCTGGGGCCACAGCCCCGTCCACGATCGCCACGGCCAGGTCCTGGACCTGCCCCCGGTGCTCACCGACGCCTACGGCCAGCTCGACCTGTGGGTGCAGCCCCCGGTGCTCGACGTCGCGCTGGTGCCCACCGCTGCCGGCGTGCAGGCCCGCGTGACCCGCGACGGACGCCCCGTGGTCGCCGAGGTCGAGGCGTGGTTCGCCCACACAGGTGCCGACGAGGTCCTGCCGCCACCGTGGTCCCTCGACGCCGCGCCGCACGGCTGGACCAACGCATGGTGGTCGAACGGGCGCCCCCCCACCGCGCGACCCACCCTGCGCACAGGACCCCCGCTGTCCGGCGCCGACCACCACGTCTACGCCCCGTCCCTGGTTCGCTGGTCGTCCTGGAACGGCGGGCGAGCGCCAGGACCGATGCCGTTCGAGGCGGGTCCGCGCGCCCATCCGCCCACCACGCTCGGCCCTGTCCAGACTGCAGAGGACGGCACCCTCGACCTGCCATGGCCCTCCGTAGGTCGGCAGACCGTCTACCTGCTCGCCCGCACCGACGACGCCCGCGGCTGGGGGCACGTGGTGGTGCCCAGGTGAATCGCCGCCTATGGCACGCGGAAGCCGGAAGATCTGGTGTCCTCGGCGTGCTGTAGTGTCCCCGAGGAGGCCCATGAACCCCAAGCACCAACGCGCCGACACCTGCAGCCACCCATGACCCTGCTCCTGCTCCCCCTGCTCGCCTGCGCCTCACCGCCCGAGCCCACCTCGCTCGACATCGAGGGTGCTCTGGCGCCGCTGTGCGAGGACGACGACCCAGTCGAGGTCGCCTTCGACGACCTGGCCGTGTACGAGGGCCCGGCCCCCGAGCTCGCCGTCAACCTCCGGGTCTCCCCGACGGAGCTCGTGGTGGATGGCATGGAGGTGAGCCTCGCCGACCTCGAGGACGTCCTCGGCGTCAAGGCGGAGACCGCCAGGGAGATCGCACAGAAGGCCGGGTCGGCCGAGTTTGCCTTCCGTGGCGAGCTGTTGCTGCTCGTCGCCGCGTCCACGCCCGGGAGCGTGCTCGTGCCCGTGGTGGAGCGGGCGGGTCGGGCGGGGTTCGAGGAGCTGCGCTTCGTCGGACGGTCCGCGGAGGAGCGTGCGCCTGTGGTCTACGCCGATCCGGCCTTCGCCCAGCAGCTCGAGGCGACGAACGATCTGCCCCCCGAGCGGAGGGCCAAGGCCTACGACGCGCTGTCCGACGGGCTGATCGACGGCTGCGCTCCGCTGGTCGAGGCCATGGAGGCCGTGGCCCTCGCGGCACCCGAGCACAAGTGCGTGCTCGCCCAGCGGGCGCTCGCCGAGGCGCTCCCGGCGTGCGACAGCGAACGATCGGGCGAAGATCCTCACGCTGTTCCAGTACCGTCCCTGGCGAGGGCCGCACCAGGCGACCACCTTGTCCACGCGGCTCGACCCGGCAGGAACGCCCATGGAGGTGGGTCCCGACGAGACGTGGCAGCAGCTGCACCCACGCCTGCGGGCGGCCGGCGGCCGCACGGCCTGGCGGCTCCAGACCGCGCGGTGAGGTGACGACACTTTTGTTGCATCGAAAGATCGACACATTATCTTCGATTGCATTGCAATCGGAGTGTGTCGTGTCGCTGCTGATCAGCGTGTTCCTCGTCGATGACGACGGGCGTGTCACCGAGCAGATCACCCCCGACGAGGGGATGGGTGGGTTCGAGAGCACCCGCCACGACCTGTGGGGATCCGACAAGGCGGTCGCGCTTGGGGCCCGCTTCCTGCCGCAGCTCAGGCACGACGATCTGTGGGTCACTCCAGCGCAGCTCGATGCCTTCGAGGCCGAGGTGAGGCGCATGCGGCAAGCCGTGGAGCACCTCGCGGGCGCCTGCGGCTACCGACCCTCCTACGTCGACCAGCGCCTGCACAACATGGAGCGCGCCTGCGCCCTCGCGCGCACGGTCGGCGGCGGCGTGGTCGTGGACTGAAGGAGCGCATCGTGCACATCGACGTCGACCCCGAGCCCTTCCATCGGCTCCGCTACGTCACGTCCGGGCGCCGAAAGACGCCCATCGCCACGCACCTGCCCTTCCATCGCGGCTGGGTGGCCGCCGGCGCACTGCGCGGTCTCGCGGCCGCCGTGCTGACGGCCGACCTGCAAGGTCGGGAGCGTGGCCTTCCCCGCCCCGGCCGCCTGCTCGGCGTCGCCGTGGCCGAAGAGCTCGCGCGCCTCGCCCAGCATCGACAGCTCCCTCCCCTCGACCAGAGCGCCGTCGTGGTCGCAGGCGACCTCTACGACCATCCCGACCTCCGCAAGCGGGGAGGCACGGGAGCGGTCGACGCGGTGTGGCGCGCGCTCCGCCAGCGGTTCCGGCACGTCGTGGGCGTGGCAGGCAACCACGACCTCTTCGACGACCGCAGCGAGCACGCGGTCCTCGACGGCGACGTGCAGGAGCTCGACGGCCTACGTATCGGCGGTGTGTCGGGGATCATCGGGCGGCCCGATCGGCCCAACCGGTCCACCGAGGCACAGTTCGGCGAACGCCTGCAGCGCGTGCTCGACCACCACCCCGACCTCGTCGTGACCCACCTGGGCCCCGACGACCCGGCGCGTGGGCTGCGCGGGTCCTCCGCCGTGCGTGAGCTGCTCACATGTGCATCGCCGTCCGCACCGCTCGTGTTCGGTCACTGCCACTGGCCCATGCCAGCCACGACCCTCGACGGCCGGTCGCTGGTCAACGTCGACGGACGCGTCGTCGTGGTGACCGAGCGCTCCCCCGAAGCGTAGCCACCGCCTCGACGGGGCGTCGTCGCGGCATGGACAGCGCCTATAGTGACCGCCCAGCCGGAGCGCCCATGTACACCCTGGTCGTCGAGCTCTCCGCCGGTCCGGAGCCCACCGCCTGGCTGAGGGTCTTCAACGCGCGCCTGTCGCAGCGCAGCGAGACCCTCGAGCTCCACGAGGTCGACGGCGGCTGGCGGGGCTCGCTGAAGGTCGGGTCCGACGCCGACATCGACCATGCCGTGGCGCTGGTCGAGGCGTTCCGCGAGGCGCACCCACAGCGCAGCATGGACCTCGTCGACCTCATGGACACTGCGTTGCTGCCGCGTCAGTTGCCCGTCCCCCCACCCGCGCCGACACGCGCCCCGCTGCCACGAAGGCGGAAGCCACGGCCGGGCTTCCAGCGTGACGACGGTGCTCCTGGACCTGCCGACAGCTGGGTCGGGGGCGCGATGATCACGGGCAACCTCGACTGGCTGCGCCGCTCCACCAGCCGCTATGGCGGCGCCGTCCCCCCCATGGTCGGGCCCCTGGGGATCTGGTTCGATCTGTCCGACCTCGACGAGGGTGAGCGCTACCGGCAGCTGCTGCACATCGTGGCGTGGATGTTCGATGTGATGGGGGTCGGCCCACACCCCGAGATGCCCGAGCGCGCGAAGCTGTGCCAGCCGGTCGCCCTGTTCGACGGCACCGCCACCCTCCTCAATCGGGTGCAGGTCTTCGACACCTACTGCAGGAATCGACGCTGGTACCTCACCGAGCTGCGCAAGCACCGCGTTCCGTTCGAGGGCAAGGGCACCCGGGGCCACGACGGCAAGCCCTTCCTGTGGTGTGACTACGGCAGCTGGGTCATCCCCGGGCTGGGTCTGTGCTACGGGTCTCACAGGAACAACGCCTGGTACGACTGGCCCGCAACCATCGACGCAGGCCGGTTCCCGGTCCGACACCTTCCTCGCCGACGCGACCTGGCCTGGGCGGTAGAGCTCCGCGAGGCCCTCGCTCCCCACGCTCGTTCGCTGTGGGCGGCCGTCGCCGACGTCGATGTTCGTGATGCCGTCGTCGACTGCCTCAACAAGCAACGCGTCGCGGGCTTCCCGGACCGTCTGCTCCCTCAGCTGCTCGACACCGCCCGTCGTCATCCGGGGGTGGGCCTGCTGCAGCTGGTGGCCCAGCCCCTGCAGGGCCGGGTGACCGCCGACGAGACCTGACGAACTTCGCCCCCGCCCACGCGTCGGCGATGCTGCTCGAGTTCCATGTCCCTCGGGCCACCTTCGTTCTCGATACGATGCACTCATGGACGCGCAACGTCCCGGGTCCTCCTACGCCGACTACCTGCACGGCGAGACCACCTCCGACGCCAAGCACGTGTGGGTGGGCGGGGAGATCTTCGCGAAGTCTGGCGCCTCGCGCCGCCACAACCGCATCGCCACCCATCTGCTGGGCGAGCTGTTCATCCAGCTCAGGGCCACCCCCTGCCGCCCCGTCAACAGCGACCAGCGGATCCGGGTCGACGCCGCCGACGCCTCGTTCTACCCGGATGTCACGGTGATCTGCGGCGACGATGTGGTGTCCGAGGTCGACCCCGAGGCCCTCACGAACCCCACCATCGTCTTCGAGGTGCTCTCCCCCTCCACCGAAGCCTGGGACCGAGGCGGCAAGTTCGCGGCGCTTCAGCAGCTGCCGAGCCTCACCCACTACGTGCTCGTGGCCCAGGAACGTCGCCGGGTAGAGGTCTATGAGCGCCACACCGCGGAGCGCTGGACGCTCACGGTGCTGCACGAGGGCTCGCTGAAGCTGGCCGCCCACGGCCTGTCCCTGCCGCTCGAGCAGCTCTACGACGGCGTCTGAGGCTCGGCTTCCGTGCGCCCCGACACTCTGTACGGGGCGACACGCGATACGAGACGTAGTGGATGCCTCGTGTCCGAAGTCCTCGAGCCACGCCTCACGTACGCCGACTACCTCGCCGTCGAAGCCGCGGCCGAGCACAAGCACGACTTCGTCCGCGGCCGGCTCACCGCGGTGGCCGCCACCAGCCGAGCCCACAACCGAATCGCGATGCAGGTGGCCGGCGAGCTGTACGTCGCGCTGGCCGGCACCCCCTGCCGCCCCGTGGGCAGCGACCAGCGGGTGCGGGTGCGCTCGGCCGAGCTCGCCTGCTACCCCGACGTCACCGTCGTCTGTGGCGACGACGAGGCCGACCCTGACGACGACGACGCCATCGTCAACCCGATGGTCGTGATCGAGGTGCTGTCGCGGTCCACCGAGGCCTACGACCGCGGCGAGAAGTTCGCGGCGCTGCGTGAACTCCCCTCGCTGCGCCAGTTCGTGCTCCTCCACCAAGACCGTGCCCACGCCGAGCTGTTCACCCGCGAGGCCGACGGAACCTGGCGCCTGTCGTTCCACCGCGAGGAGCTGCCGCTGGCGACGGTCCACGCGAGCCTCGACCTCGGCCGGGTCTACGCCGGCGTGGCCACGTCGGGCGAAGGTCAGGGCGAGGGGTAGATCAGCTCCCGCCGCACCGCCACCTCCACCGGCTCGCCCAGCAACCCGTCGAGGAAGGGCATCAGGCTCTCGTAGTGGCTCGCCCCGTAGACCACGAGCACCCGGTCGTGGCTGCGCAGCGCCTCGTCGATGGTCGCCGCGATCCGCCGGTTGCGCACCCGCCCCAGCGCATGGCTCAGCCGCTTCGTCTTCCACGCGTGGTCGACACTGCCGAGCCCCACCCGGTCGACCGGCATCGCGAGGGTGAGCGCCTCACCGTTGCCCTCGGCGTACCAGCGCTCCACCTGGCGCCACGTGGGGACCTCGCGCGTCCGCAGGCCGAGGTCGTCGGCGAGCCAAGCCCGCCGCTCCGCCACCCTGTCGGCCAGCTCGTCCTCGGTCACACCCTCCCGGGCCCACTGGGGCACGATGCGCACCATCTCCATGCACAGGAAGTCGTGCTGCGTGAACCGGCCGTCGGCAAGCACGGCCTCGAGCGCCTCGGCGCGGGTGGGCTCGGCGCCGACGTAGGGCACGCCTGCGCGGGTGGCGAGCAGGGCGGTCCACCGAGGCTCCTGCAGGGCCGACCGCAGCTCGTCGACGAGCGCCTCGTCGGTGGCGTCGAGGTCGAGCGGGGACAGGCCGGCCTCCCGCGGCACGCCTTCGATGACCACCATGTCGGGCTGCAGCGAGGCGAAGCTCGCCTCCACCCAGCGGATCGTGGGCGCGTCGCGATGGCGGGCCGCGAGGAAGTCCAGCGCCTTGCCGTCGGCCCGGTAGCGCGCCACCAGCGGCGACACCCGGCCCTTGGGACGCATGTCGCGGGTGACGGTGTCGCGCACCAGGTCGAGGTCGGCCGGGGGCAGGGCGAAGGCGAGGGCGAGCAGCAGCCACGTCATGGGCCGCAGCCTACCCTGCCCCCCTGCCAGACAGACCTCGACGAGCAAGCTGGTAGCCTGTCCCCATGTCCATCGGGTGGCAAGCTGCCGTCGCCTCCGCGCTGCACGTGCTCGCGCTCGCGATCGGGCTTCCCGCCATCGCGCTCCGCGCCCGCGCGCTGCTTGCCGGCGACGTAGTGCGTGCCGAACGTGCCGACAACGCCTGGGGCATCGCCGCCGTCCTGTGGATCTCGACCGGGCTCTGGCGACTGCTCTGGCTGGAGAAGGGCTGGGCCTTCTACGCGGCCCACTGGGCATTTCACGCGAAGATGGGGGTGCTCGTCGTCATCGGCGTGCTGGAGCTGTGGCCGATGGCCGTGCTCCTGCGCTGGCGCGCGCGGGTCGCCTGGGCGAAGCGGCACGATGAGCCGCCACCTCCGGACCCTTCGAGCGTCGTCGCCCTCGGCTGGGTGAGTGCCGTGGAGACCGCGGGTCTCTGCATCATGCCGTTCCTCGCCGCCGCGATGGCCCGCGCGCTGGCCCCCCCATTCCCGTAGCGACCACGGCCGTCCTTGCCGCAGGTGACCTTGCAGGTCGAACGGCACAGTCCATCCGTCGGGCGATGCCCGGCGCTGCGGAGATCAGCGCCCTGTCAGCGCCAGGGGAGGTGGCCGATGTCGGCCACCGAGCCGTCGGGGTCGAGCCGGGCCGGCGTGCCGCCGTCGAGGAGCGGCGAGCCGGGCAGCGGCGTGAAGTCGTCGTCGAACACGCCGTCGTCGACGTAGTCGGTGTGCATCGCGTCCACGCCCACCAGGTTGGTGTTCGACACCGCCGGCGCCATGCCCAGGTCTGACTCGAAGAGGGTCGGGCCGTCGGTGAGGTTGTACTCGGCGACCACGTCGAGCGGAGCGTACGTTGTCTCGGTCAGCTGGATCGCCACGTCGAAGCCAACGATGGCGTTGCTGTTGAGCACCATGTCGCTCTCTCCGATCACCCGCATGGCGTAGTCGGGCGAGAAGTCACCGGTGTTGCCGGCGAAGGTGTTCTGGAATGCACGCACCCCCACCGGCGTGGAGACGATGGGCTGCCCCAGGTAGGCCTGGTACCAGGCTTCGTCGGTGACGTTGCTGACGTGCAGCCCCACGCTGTTGTCCTGGAACAGGTTGCCGGTGAGCACCACGGACGTCTGGGTGCGGGCCTCGATGGGCTCCACCGCGACCCCCGCGTACACGCCGAGGAAGTCGTTGGCGATGATCCGCGCCGGCGCCCGCCCGTTGTCGACCTGGCCAACCTGGATGCCCACGTCGCCGCCGAGGAAGGTGCTGTCGCGCACGATGCCGCCCGGATCGGTGCGAACGGCGATGAACAGGTCGTCGAAGGTGGTGTCGCGCACCCGCACGACGCCGGCCGACGGATCGTAGCCACCGGCGGACACCGCCGGATGGTTGAGGACCTGCCCGGCGACGTAGCTGTTCGCCATGTCGATGGCGCCGCCACCGTGCACCGCGTAGGCCGAGAACTCCATGAGCACCACGGAGTCGAAGGTGGTGGGCGCGTCGGCGAGCACCAGGTTGTTCTCCCCCCGCCCGTCGAGGGTGAGGCCGACGAAGGTGGTGGGGGCGTGCACCTGGACGGCGACATTGGTGGGCTGGGGCGTCTGACCGGGCGAGGGCGCGATCGTCACCCCGGGCCCGGAGCCCATCAGCGTGAGCTCGACATCGATGGTGAGCGCCTCGATGTAGACCCCCGTGTCGATGGCGACGATGTCGCCGGGGGCGGCGGCGTCGATGGCCGACTGGATGGTGGCGTAGGGCTGGTTGGGCCCGACCGACAGGGTGGCAGCACTGGCGACGGCGGCGAACAGGAACATCTCTGACCTCCATGATAGGTTGAACGTCGCGATCCCTCCGGGGGCGATCGCCGTGGCATACTGCCACGCTCGAGACCCACCCGCTGGAAGAGTTTGCGCATGCCCGGACGCTGCATCTGCGGACGCTCCCGCACCTTCCCCGTCTGCGACGGCGGCCACGACAGCGAGGCATGGTCGTGCGAGGCCGACCGCGGCGGCACGGTGGTGCGCGGTGGGCGACACCTCGCCAGCGCCGCCCAGCGCCTCGCCCACCACCTCGGC
>Ga0213839_1001715_pt1 | contig 13527 bp, 11 predicted proteins | sample SWPATP21_FD_160075 | JGI IMG/M metagenome (GOLD analysis project Ga0213839, IMG submission 160075) | Coastal seawater microbial communities from Marineland, Florida, United States - SWPA TP2 #1 | ecosystem: Environmental > Aquatic > Marine > Coastal | place: USA: Florida | collected 2016-08-14 | reverse complement strand
CGCTCTACGAACGCTACGGCAGCATGGTCCATGGGCGCTGCCGGGCCCTGCTCGGCAACGACGCCGACGCCCAGGAGACCACTCAGGAGATCTTCTTGAAGCTGCATCGCTACCGCGACAGCTTCCGCGGGGAGGCCTCCCCGTCGACCTACCTGTTCAAGGTCACCACCACGACCTGTCTGAACAAGATCCGCACCCGCAAGCGTCGCCGAGAGGAGCTCGTGGAGGAGGCACCCGAGCCGGTCGGGGTCCCTACCACCACCCTGCTGCGCGACCTCGAGCTGCGCCAGCTCGTCGACAAGCTCCTCGACGGCGTCGACGAGCCGGTGGCCGCGGCGGTGATCTACTTCTACGTCGACGGGCTCACCCACGCCGAGGCCGGGGAGCTGCTCGGCGTGTCGGCGGCGGCCGTCCGCAAGCGCGTCGCCACCTTCCGCAACAACGTCCGCCAAAACCCTCCCGCGTGGCTGGAGGACCGATGAACCACCTCTCTACCCTCGACCTGCACAAGCTCCGCCTCGGCGAGCTCGAGCCGCCACACCGCGACGATGCCGAGGCCCACCTCGCTTCCTGCGCCCGCTGCACCGAGCGAATGGCCGTGGCCCGGGACGAAGAGCGCGCCTTCGACACGGCACTGCCCCCCGCCCTCGCCGCCGCGCTCGCCGAGCCGTCCGGCGAGGACGTCGTCCCCGCCGCTCCTGCAGCCCCGGTTCACTGGATGATCCTGCTGCGCCGGCTGGGCCCTGCGGGGGTCTCGCTGCTCGCCGCGGCCCTGGTGCTCCTCGTGGCCTCGACGTCGCTCACGGCGCCGCCGCCGGAGTCCACGGGCGTTCGCACCCGCGGAGAGATCGCCACCCTGGAGGTGTGGATCGACTCGGCCGCGGGCGTGAGACCGCTGCGTGCCGGCGAGACCCTCGCCAGCGGCGATCGCGTGCAGCTGCTCTACCACCCCCACGGCGCCGAGCGGGTCGGCATCGCCGGGCGTGACAGCACCGGCGTGATCGAGGTCTACGGCGTGCTCACGCCCACCAAGCCGGGGCTGCAGCCCGCCCCGTTCGGCCTCGCGATGGACGATGCGGCCGGCAACCAGGAATTCTTCGTGGTGACCGGCGGCCGGAGCCTCGACGAGCGTCGGGTGAAGGAAGCCATCGGCCGTGGCGTCTCGACGAACGTGACGCGGCTCGTCATCCCCAAGGAGGCTGCGACCCCGTGATGCTCTGGCTCCTCACCGCCCTGCAGATCGCTGCCGCCGAGCCGGTGCGCCATGCGCTGGTGGTGGGCGCCGACGAGGGCGGCGGCGTGCTCGAGAAGCTGCAGTACGCCGAGCGCGACGCGGAGAAGATGGCCGAGGTGCTGGTGGAGCTGGGGTCGTTCGACGACGAGCTGGTGACCGTGCTCTACGCCCCGACCCCCGAGGTCCTCCGCGCGGCACTGGCCCACCACGCGGCCGTCGCCGAGACCTACGAAGACGACCTGTTCCTGTTCTACTACTCGGGCCACGCCGACGCCTCGGGCCTGCGCCTGGGCGACGACCGCTACTTCTACGAGGCGCTCAAGCACGACTTCCGTGCCGTCGACAGCGACGTGCGGGTAGGCGTGCTCGATGCCTGCCGCTCGGGGACCATCACCCGACTGAAGGGAGCGGCGGTCACGGAGTCGCTCTTCGGGCAGCAGGTGGCGGCCGAAGGCGAGGCGTGGCTCACGGCGTCGGCCGCCGACGAGCTGGCCCAGGAGTCCGACCAGCTCCGCGGCGGCTTCTTCACGCACTACCTGATCTCCGGCATGCGCGGTGCCGCCGACCACGACGACGGCGTGGTCGAGCTCGGCGAGCTCTACGACTACACCCGCGACCGGGTGGTGGCGTCGACCGGTGCCACCGCCGCCGGAACCCAGCACCCCCACTTCGACTATCGCCTGTCGGGGTCGGGCCCGGTGGCGCTGACCGACGTGCGGAACGCCGACGCGCTCATCGTCGTGCCGGAGGGCATCGACGGCCAGATCGCGATCCTGAAGCTCCCCGACCGCACCCAGCTCGCCGAGCTGGCCAAGCGCAGCGACAAGCAGCAGGCCATCGCCGTCCCCGGCGGGCGCTACCTGGTGCGGCGGCGCAGCGACGACAAGCTCTACGAGGTCGGCGTCTCGGTCAACGACGGCGCGAAGATCACCGTGGAGAACTGGGGGGCGGCGCAGCTCGAGTACGCCACGGCCCGCGGTGACTCGGAGCGGATCGGCGCGTTCATCGCCGAGAGCGAGGCCTACGAGCGCAAGCTGAACCTCGGCGCGCATCCGGTCGTCGCGGCCAGCGCCTCGCTGGTGATCCCCGGGGCCGGACAGCTGTACAACGGACAGGTGTGGAAGGGGCTCGGCTACTTCGCCGGCGTGTCGGCCCTGGTCTCCACCTCGGTGCTCGGCGCGGCCGATCAGCCGCTGTCGGGCTTCTGGCCCATGTTCGGCGTCACCTTGTGGGGCGCGTCCATGGCGGATGCCGCCTACAACGTGCACCGGCGCGAGGAGCGGCGTCCCCGAATGGGGGGGCAGCTGTCGTTCGGCACCTCTTATGGCGGGCAGGTGGTGCCACAGCACATCGGTCTGTCGGGCGACGTGATGCTCCGGGAGGGGGTGTCGATCGGCCTCGACAAGGTGGGCTACAGCCCGGGGCCCGACGGGTCGTTCGACCTCGGCGGCGGTCCGCGCTTGATGCTCGCCAGCGAGGGCGAAGACTGGCGCCCCGGGGTCTACGTGGGCCTCGGGATCCGCCACGGGCGCCTGCCCGACGACGAGCGACGCTTCACCCGCACGGTGTTCACCGCCGGCGCGAACCTCCGCGCCTACGTGGTCACCCGCTACTTCATCGAAGGCGACGTGCGCTACGAGCGTGACGGCCTCGGCGGGGCCGTGGTGGGCGGGCTCGGCATGGGGATCCACCTGGGCCGGTAGCGCCCGGTGCCGATCGCGGTGTCCAACCTCATGACACCGCTGGAGGCACCCGATGTTCATCCCCACCGTCCTCACCCACCTCGTGCTGATCGCACCGAGCTACGCCGACGATGTCGACATCCACGTGGTGGTGGGCGACCGGCCGCTGGCCGTGCCCGCCGACGAGCCACCGCCGCCCGCCGAGGCAGCATCGGTCGAAGACGACGACGACCATGATCACCGCATGGTCTCGGTCCACGACCATCACGAAGACGAGGGCGACGAGGAAGGCCTGCAGCTGCAGTACGGCATGCTCTTCCTCCCGCAGGCGCCGGCGCATCACCTGGTGGGCAAGTTCGTGGCCGACAGCGACAGCTACGTCTCCGCCGACCTCCGCTACATGCCCCAGAGCGACCTGCTGTGGACCGGGCGACTCGGCGCCGGGATCGACGTGCTGGGCGGTGGCAGCTGGGATGTCACCCTCGGCCTGTTCGTAGGCAGCGCGGGCACCTGGGACCGCAACGAGGAGCGCGCCATCCTCTACAGCACCCCGATGGGCGGCACGGAGATCGGCCTCGGCGTGGAGAGCCGCCACCTCTACGCGCGCTACCGGTGGCTCGCCGGGCTGGGCACGGGGCCCGTCGACCGCATGCTCACCGAGAACGAGCTGACGGTCGGCTACAAGCTGTTCGACGATCTGTCGGTGTACGGCCAGTGGCTGCGGGTGAACCCCGGCGCCGAGAGCAAGCGCGGAGGGGTCGGGCTGGGGGTGCGAGCGGTGTTCTGACGCCGCTCAGCGGTGCACGTCGAGCACGCGATCGGCCGCCACGTCGCGCAGCTCGCTCCGCTCTCCGTCGGGCCACACCACCACCACCCGGTCGACCACCTCGTCGCTTCCGAGCCCGAAGTGCACCTCGGGCGGGCCCCCCGAGGCATGGCCGATGGTTCCGGCGAACACCACCCGCGACAGCACCGGGCGGTCGTCGCCGGCCCGATACACCTCGACGCGGGCGCCGACGGCAAACCGGTTCATCCCCTCCTGGTGCAGCCGGAAGCGCAGCCAGTGCTCGGCGCCGCACTGTGCCAGGTAGGTCAGCGAGGCTCCCTCGAGGTCGCGCTTGACGAGGTCGAGCCAGCCGTTGCCGTCGAGGTCGGCCACGACGAAGCCACGGCCGACCGTCGGGTGGTTCATCCCCCACTGCGGGGCAACGTCCTCGAAGGTTCCGTCGTCGTGCTGCAGGTACATGGCGTCGGGCTGCAGCTCCGACGAGGCGTAGACCGCGTCGAGGTGGCCGTAGACCATGGGCGCGTCGAGGTCGCCGTCGTTGTCCATGTCGTGGAACTCGACCCCCCAGGCGATCTTCTGGGTGCGCTCCAGATCGTTGAAGAACAAGGAGGTGTCGGTGTAGTCGACCCAACCCACGGCGGTGCTCTTGTAGAGGTGGTTGCCGTTCCACGCGCCCATCGCGAAGTCGGGCAGCAGGTCGCCGTTGAGGTCGCCGATCGCCAGCCCCATGCCGGTCATCGCAACGTCGAGCCCAGCGTCCTGCCAGCGCTCGAACGTGCCGTCGCCGCGGTTGCGGAGCAGCACGTTGGGGAAGGAGTTCCCGAAGTCGTTGACCACGTAGAGGTCGAGGTCGCCGTCGAGATCGGCATCGACGAAGCCCCCGGAGAAGGTGAGCCCGTCGTGAGCCTCGGACGGCAGCCGATCGGACACGTCGCGGAACGTGCCGTCGCCCTCGTTGAGGTAGAGCACCGCCGGGTCGCCGGGGTCGAAGTTGGCGTGGTCGGGATCCTCCCTGGACTGATCGATCACCCCGTAGCTGCCGATGAACAGGTCGAGGTCGCCGTCGCCGTCGATGTCGCCCCAGCTGTTGGCCATCGACCGGTGCGCCACGGACGCCATGCCAGCGGCCGCCGAGACATCGACGAGCGCGCCGTCGTCGTTGCGCAGGAGCACGTCGGGGGCGAGGAACCGGGTGACGAGCACGTCGAGGTCGCCATCGCCGTCGTAGTCGACCACCGAGCCCCCCGACGCGCCACGAAGCGGCAGCTCCGACAGCTCCGACGAGGCGTCGACGAACAGGCCCGTCGAGGACCCGCGGTAGTAGAAGGTCTCGTACAGACCAGGCAACAGCACGTCGAGCCGACCGTCGCCGTCGAGGTCGCCCACCATCGCGCCGCCGCCCCAGAACCAGTGGGGCTTGTCGGCCTCGGCACCCGACGCCAGCACCTCGTAGGGCTGCTCGCCACGAGCCGAAGGGTTTGCACACACGACGGGGTCGCTGGCCACCACCTCGACCGGCACGAGGGGACGGCTGTCGGCCGTGTCGGTCGTGTCGCCCGTGCCAGCGGTGTCGCCCGTACCAGCGGTGACCGAGGGGGACGGCGTGTCGTCGGTGGCCGGGGGCTCGTCGCCGGAACAGCCGCTCGCCCAGCCCAGCATGCCGAGCAGGCTCCACGACAACACACGGGTGCAGCGAGCGGGGACCATGCCCACATGTACCACCGCGCTCCGGCCACCGTCACCACCGGACGAGCCGGGGCACCGATGTTAGCTGTCGCCCTATGCACACGCTCCTGACGACCCTGGTGGGCGCACTGTGGCTGGCGAACCCGTCAGCGTGGGCAGCGCCCGAGCTGATCCCCGAGGAAGACGCCGATCTGGTGGGCCGCACCGCGCCCTCGTTCGAGGCAGTCACCCTCGACGGCGACCCCTTCGACCTCGAGGCCGTGCGCGGCAAGCCCGTCGTGCTCGCGTTCTGGGCGAGCTGGTGCGGTCCGTGCCGCCTCGAGCTGCCCGCCCTGTCGAAGCTGCAGGCCGAGCGCGACGACATCGCCATCTATGCGGTGAACGTCGACCGCGACCGCCGCAAGGCCGACGCCTTCCTCCGAAAGATCGAGGTCGATCTGCCGGTCGTGTGGGACAACCAGTCCGTGGCGATGGGCCAGTACGATGTGCTGTCCATGCCCACGATGTTCCTGCTCGACGCCCAGGGAACCGTGAAGCTGCGCAAGGTGGGCTACTCCGAGCAGAAGGGCCTCACCGAGCTACTCACCGCCCTCGAGGGCCTGCGATGAGCGCCGACACCCCCGCTCCCGAGGCCACCAACGGTCCCCGCGCCTGGGCCGTGGGCCTGCTGCTCCCCGCCTTCGCCCTCGGCATCTTCGCGGGCGTCTACATGACGCGCCACCACGACGTGTCGAAGTACGGCTCCGCCGAGATGCAGGGCGAGCTCATCGGCTGCGTCGAGTCGGCCAAGGTGAGCTGCGACATCGTCAACACCTCCGCGTGGTCCACGTTGCTCGGCGTCCCCCAGTTCACCTGGGCCATCCCGATGTACGTGCTGCTCCTGGTGCTCGCCGTCTACAGCCTCGTGAAGCGCGACCGCTCGGCGCTGTGGCTCATCGTGGGCCTCGGGGTGTTCAACAGCCTCTACAGCGTCTTCCTCGGCTACATCTCCTACGTCGAGCTCGGCAAGCTGTGCACCTGGTGCATGCGGCTGTACGGCATCAACTTCATCACGCCGATCTTGGGTGCGGTGGCGGGCCTGCGCGGCGCGCCGATGCCCAGCGGGCGGGTGCTCGGCCTGGCCGCGGCCGTCTACGGCGTGGTCGCTGTGGGTGCCATCGGCGGAGAGCGGGCCTATCGCTCGTCTCTCCTCGGCGAGGCACCCGAGGTGGCCCTGCCCACCGAGGCCGAGGTCGACGACAAAGGCCCGATGGCCGATCCCGAGGGCGCCGCCCCTGCGCTGACGTGGCAGATCACCACCGAAGACGGCAACCCCGCCACCCTCCGCATCGACCCCGACGACGCCTGGAAGGGCGCCGCCGACGCCAAGGTCGCGGTGGTGGAGTTCGCCGACCTCGAGTGCGGCTACTGCAAGCGTGCCAGCGGCCAGCTCAAGCGCCTCTACGAGGCCTACGGCGATCGGGTGGCTTTCGTGTTCAAGCACTACCCGATGGACCCCGCCTGCAACCCGGGTGTGAAGAACAAGAAGCACCGCTATGCCTGCCTCGCTGCCGAGGCCTCGGTCTGCGCGCAGAAGCAGGGGCGCTTCTGGGCCTTCCACGACATCACCTTCAAGAACCAGCACCAGCTCAAGCCCGACGACCTGCGGGCCTACGCCGGCGCGGCCGGGCTCGACACCGACGCCTTCGACCAGTGCATGCGGTCCCGCGAGGGCAAAGACGCCGTGGTCGCCGATGCCACCCACGGGGCCGAGGTGGAGACCCACGGAACCCCGCGGATCTGGATCGACGGAAAGCTCTACCGCGCGGGCACCAGCGCCGAGCAGATGGCGCGGGCCCTCGAGCTGGCCCTCGGGGCCGATGCGGGGGATGCCGCCGCCGCAGCACGGCAGCTCGCCGAGCGGCGCGATCCCATCGTCCCCGTGCCCGCCGACGTGCCCGAGATGACCCGCATCGAGCACGACGGCCTGTCCTTCGAGATCGACACCTTCGAGGCCGGGATGACCGACGGCAAAGCCACCGCCGGCAAGCACCAGGTGCCGGGGCTGCGGATGTCGTGGTTCGCCGCGCGGGACGCCTGCGAGGCGGCCGGCAAGCGCCTGTGCACCGAAGAAGAGTGGGTCACCGCCTGCCAGGGGGCGCGGGCCGTCGACGACGACGGCAACGGCCAGTTCGCCGACGACCTGATCGAGGGCCGCAGCTACCCCTACGGCGAGCACCACGACCCGCGGCGGTGCTGGGACAACCAGGGCAAGCAGCGCCCCGTGTACACCGGCGAGATGCCTGGGTGTGTGTCGGCCGACGGCGTCTACGACCTCACCGGCAACGCCGAAGAGTGGGTAGGCACGTCGCCAGAGACCGCCGTGCTCCTCGGCGGCGCCTTCGACACGAGCAAGGACTTCGCTCGCTGCTACCGGCGCAACGACACCTTCGGCGCCGGCTACGCCAACCCACGCACCGGCTTCCGCTGCTGCCGCTGACCCTCGGCCCCGCGACGAGTACCGCTCGAACCTCCGTATTACCCACCAGATCCCACAGGCCCCGAATGAAGGGCTGGCACTGGTCGGCCGTCACGGGACAGACTATGCGGCATCGCACGAAGGGAGTGCCGATGCTGCCGCTGTTCCTCACCACCATCCTCGGGCTCGTCGCCTGCACCGACGAGGCCGCCGAGGCGTTGCTCACCTGTGATGGGGGCAACATGGAGGCCTGCTACAACGACGGGATGGCGGCCATCCGCCCGCCCCGCCCGCAGTTCGGCGACGCCCGCCAGTCGTTCTCGAAGGCGTGCATGACCCACCACGCCGAGAGCTGCTACCAGCTGGCCAAGCTGGTGCGCAACGCCAAGGGCGGCCCGAAAGACCTCGTGCGCGCGGTCGACCTGTACGGCATCGCCTGCGAAGAGTGGAAGGTCCCCGACGCGTGCGTCGACCTCGGCTTGGCCCTCTACGATGGCGAGGGCACCCGCGAAGACCCCGAGCGCTCCGTGCAGCTGCTGAAGAAGGCCTGCAACCTCGAGGAGCCCATCTGGCGGGCCTGCGCCCGTCTGGCCGATGCCTACGCCGAGGGCAAGGGCGTCGACAAGAAAGACGAAGACAAGGCCGAGGAGCTCTACGCGAAGTCGTGCGACGCCAAGTTCGCCAAGGCGTGCGTGGCCGCCGGCCGCCGCCACCTCGAGTCGCGCCGTAAGGACGACATCATCGCCGCCGCCAAGTACTTCGGGAAGGCCTGTGAGATCGACGCCCGCAAGGGGTGCTTCGAGCTCGCCAAGATGCACGAAGACGGCAAGTGGGACGACGCCACCGACAAGGCAGCGTCGGAGTTCTACCAGAAGACCTGCAACATCGACCCGCCCCGTGGCTGCTACGAGGCCGCCGAGCTGATGGCTGCGGGCAAGGTCGAGGCCCGTGAGGGAGAGATCGAGTATCTCTACAACCTCGCCTGCGAGCACGGCCACACCGAGGCCTGCAGCAAGCGCCAGATCGACCTCGGCAACAACCGCTGAGGTCGCGGCTCGGGTGGGGTCGACGGGCTACGAGTGCAGCCCGGAGGACCCGCCATGACGCGCCATCGCTGGAGCAGCCCCCTCGTCGACCGCTACGCCTCCGACGAGATGGCCCACCTGCTGTCCGACGAGCACAAGTTCCGCACCTGGCGACGGCTGTGGCTCGCCCTGGCCGAGGCCCAGCAGCAGCTCGGCCTCGACATCCGCGACGAGCAGCTCGACGAGCTGCGGGCCCACCTCGACGACATCGACTTCGCGGCCGCCGCCGCGTACGAGCGGGAGCTGCGCCACGACGTGATGGCCCACGTCCACGCCCTCGGCGACGTAGCGCCGGGTGCTCGCGGCATCGTGCACCTCGGCGCCACCAGCTGCTTCGTGGGCGACAACACCGATCTGCTGGTGCTGCGCGACGGGCTCGACCTGTTGCTGCCGAAGCTCGCCGCGGTGATCGACCAGCTCGCCACCTTCGCCCGCACCTGGGCCGACACCCCCACTCTGGGCTTCACCCACTTCCAGCCAGCCCAGATCACCACGGTGGGCAAGCGCGCCTGCCTGTGGCTGCAGGAGCTGCTGCTCGACCTCGACGAGCTGACGGCCCGCCGCGACGCGCTGCGCTTTCGGGGCGCCAAGGGCACGACGGGCACCCAGGCGAGCTACCTGGCCCTGTTCGACGGCGACGGCGCCAAGGTGGAGGCGCTCGACGCCAAGCTCGCCGAGGCGTTCGGCTTCGCCCGGCGCTACCAGGTCACCGGCCAGACCTACCCGCGGAAGGTCGACCATCAGGTGGTGTCGGCCCTCGGTAGCTTCGGGGCGACCGCCCACAAGATCGCCACCGACATCCGCCTGCTCGCCAACCTCAAGGAGCTCGAGGAGCCCTTCGGCGCCAAGCAGATCGGCTCGTCGGCGATGGCCTACAAGCGCAACCCGATGCGCTCCGAGCGGGTGTGCGCGCTGGCTCGCCACCTGATGGTGCTCCCGAACAACACCGCCCAGACCGCCGCCGTGCAGTGGATGGAGCGAACCCTCGACGACTCGGCCAACCGTCGGGTCACCCTCGGCGAGGCCTTCCTCACCGCCGACGGCATCCTCGAGACGTTGCTGTCGATCACCTCGGGGCTGGTGGTCTACCCGGCGGTGATCGCCGGCCGGCTGCAGGCCGAGCTGCCCTTCATGGCCACCGAAGAGATCCTGATGGCGATGGTGCGCGCCGGCGGCGACCGGCAAGACCTCCACGAGGCCATCCGGCAGCACAGCCAGCTCGCCGCCGCCGAGGTCAAGCAGCACGGACGCAGCAACGACCTGCTCGATCGCCTCCGCGCCGACCCTTCCTTCGCACCGATCCACGACCAGCTCGACCACCTGCTCGAGCCCGCCCGCTTCGTGGGCCGCGCGCCAGACCTCACCCGAGCCTTCCTCGACGACGAGGTCGCCCCGGCGATCGCGCCCTGGGCCGATGCGCTTCCCCAGGGGGCCGGGCTGCGGGTGTGAGCGCTCAGGGGTAGAGCATTCCCCGGCTCCACCCTTCATCGCTGCGCGCGAACACCACCCGATCGTGCAGGCGGCTCGGGCGACCCTGCCAGAACTCGAAGCGCCGCACGTCGATGCGGTAGCCCGACCAGCCCGGCGGCCGAGGCACTTCGCCACCAGCGAAGCGCGCGGTCATCTCGTCGACCCGCTGAGCGAGTAGCTCCGGTGTGGCGAGCGCCTGGCTCTGCAGGCTGGCCCAGGCGCCGAGCTGCGAGCCCCGTGGCCGGGTCGCGTGGTAGGCGTCGGCCTCCGCGTCGGTGAGGAGCGTCGCCCGGCCGTGCACGCGCACCTGGCGCTGGCGGCTCTTCCAGTGCAGCACCGCGCACACCTCGGGGTGGTCGGCGAGCTGCTGCCCCTTCGCGGAGGCGGTGTTGGTGTAGAAGACCCATCCGCGCGGCCCGTGGGCCTTCAACAGCACCGTGCGCAGATCGGGGGACCCCTGGGCATCGACGGTCGCGAGCTGCATCGCGTCGGGGACGTCGGGCTCGCTGTCCACGGCGTCGTCGAACCACCGGGTGAAGAGCTGGTGGGGATCGCGGAGGTGAAAGAGCGGCTCGTCGGGCAGCATGGGTCCTCGCGGGCGACGTCAGGGCATCGCGGATCGATAGGGAGTGGCATGCCTACCTACCACCTCAGCACCCCGGTCGACGCCACCGCCGACGACCTGTACGCGTGGCACGCCCGCCCCCATGCGCTGCATCGCCTCCTGCCGCCCTGGGAAGACACCCGGCTCGTGCGCCGCGAAGGGGGCCTGGAGGCAGGGGCCGTCACGGTCCTCGACACCTCCATCTTCGGGCCGGTGCGGGTCACCTGGGAGGCCGAGCACACCTGGTGCGAGCGTCCCACGGGCTTCGACGACGTGCAGCGCCGCGGCCCGTTCGCCAGCTGGGTGCATCGTCACCGCTTCCACGACGGCGAGCTCACCGACACGGTGGACTGGTCACCGCCTGCGGGCGCCGTGGCGCTGGCGCTGGCGGGCGGGGCGCTGACCGACCGGATCGACCGCATGTTCCGCTTCCGGCACCGCCGCACGGTCAACGACCTGGCCCGCCGCAGCGAGCCGCTCCGCGTGGCCATCACCGGAGCCAGCGGGCTGGTGGGGACCGCCCTCACCCACTTCCTCACCACCACGGGGCACACCGTGCAGCCGCTGGTGCGGGACCGGTCACGGCTGGGCGAAGGCGCCATCTACTGGAACGTGCGAGACGGGGAGATCGACCAGCAGGCCCTGGAGGGGGTCGATGCGGTCGTCCACCTCGCGGGTGCCTCCATCGCGAGCGAGCCATGGACGGCCGAGCGCAAGGAGGTGGTGACGCGCTCGCGGGTCGACGGCACGCGCCTGCTCTGTGAGGCTCTCGCGCGCCTCGAGCGCCCCCCTCGGGTGCTGGTGTCGGGCTCGGCGGTCGGGTTCTACGGCGACCGGGGAGACGAGCGCCTCACGGAGGCCTCCTCCCGTGGCGACGGCTTCCTCGCCGACGTGTGCGCCGCCTGGGAAGACGCGGCCACCCCAGCGATCGACGCTGGGCTGCGGGTGGTGTTCTTGCGCACCGGCATCGTGCAGTCGGCGCGAGGGGCCGCGCTCGCCACCCAGCTGCCGCTCTTCCGCACCGGCGGAGGAGGACCCATCGGCGGCGGCCGGCAGGTGGTGCCGTGGATCCACCTCGACGACCTCGTCTACGCCATCCACTACTGCCTGGTCACCGACAGCCTCCGGGGCCCGGTCAACGGCACGGCCCCCACGCCCGTCCCGCAGCGCGCCTACGCCAAGACGCTGGGCCGGGTGCTCGGGCGACCGGCGTTCGTGCCCGCCCCCGCCGCTGCCGTGCGGCTGGCGCTTGGTCGGGAGCAGGCCGACGAGCTGGTGCTCTCGGGGCAGCACGCCGAGCCCCGCGCCCTTCTCGACGCGGGCTTCGTGTTCGCGCTGCCGCAGCTCGAGGACGCCCTACGCTTCGAGCTCGGCGCTACTTGAACTGCAGGTCGAGGCCGCCCACGTAGCCCGCCACGAGGTTGAAGATGAACGCGAGGATGATGCCCGCGATGAACCCGAAGAAGCCGTAGAAGACCGGGATGAAGATGGCCACGGCGACGCCGCCCACCATCATGCCCATGCCCGCCCCCGCGTCGCTGGTGGCGGCGAACAGACCACCGAGGATGAGCAGCACCGCGTAGAGCAGCCCGATCAGGCCGCCGAAGAGCGCGATGGTGCCGCCATACATCTTGCCGGCCGAGACGGGCTCGATGCGGATGAGGGTCTTCCACTCGGGGTCGACCCCAAACTCGTCGTTGGCCGGCGCGTCCCAGTCACTCATCTGTCCTCCTGCGGGGACCGACGCCCCCAGCACAGAGGCAGGGGCCTCCGGGCTGCCTCAACCTGTCACGTTGCCTGCCCTCGGGCAAACCAGCGGATGCGCGCGAGCAACGACAGGCTCACGGTGACGAGTCCGGCCACCAGTCCCCACCACACCCCCCGCAGTCCCCAGCCCAGACCGTGGGCGAGCCCCACCTGCAGGGGCACCGCGAGGCCCCAGAAGCTGACGAGGGCGATGACGCTGGGCACGCGGGTGTCGCCCAGGCCCCGCAGCACCCCGAAGGCTACGGCCTGTGCGCCGTCGAACCACTGGAACGCCGCGGCGAGGGGCAGCACGGTCACCACCAGCGCGATCACCGCGGGCTCGGGGGTGTACAGCCGCGCCAGCGTCTCGGGGATCGCCGCGAACAGGCCCGCCGACAGCGTCATCGCCGCTACGCCCATGCCGATGGCCAGCCAGGCCGAGCGAGCCCACGGCCGCCCCGCTCCCACCAGGTTGCCCACGCGCGTCGATGCCGCCGCCCCGATGCCCAGCGCCACCATGAACGCGAGCGAGGCCACGTTGATCGCGGCGGTGTGGGCCGCCGCCTGGGTGGCGCCGAGGGTCCCCGCGACCATGGCGGCCGCGACGAAGGCCCACGCCTCCACGGCGTTGTGGAGTCCCACGGGGAGGGCCATGCGGGCGACCGCGCCCAGCGGCAGGGCCGCCCGCTCGTCGGCGGTGGGCCACGCGCTCCGGAGGGGCTGCAGCGCCACCCAGCCGAGCACCGCGAGCATCGCCCAGCGCACGGCCACGGTC
>Ga0213839_1001714_pt1 | contig 13536 bp, 8 predicted proteins | sample SWPATP21_FD_160075 | JGI IMG/M metagenome (GOLD analysis project Ga0213839, IMG submission 160075) | Coastal seawater microbial communities from Marineland, Florida, United States - SWPA TP2 #1 | ecosystem: Environmental > Aquatic > Marine > Coastal | place: USA: Florida | collected 2016-08-14 | reverse complement strand
GCCATTCCCTCGTCGAGCAGCCGCACCACGGCCGCCAGGCGATTCGCCACCCGCTCGTGCAGCCCGGCATCGGCCTCGCGCCCGTCGAGGCGAGCCGCCTCGGCCGCTGCCAGGCACACGCCCACCAGCGCCCGATGCTCCTGCCGCTCGCGTTGGAGCACGGCGCGCTGCAGCTTCAGCGTGTCGAGGTGGTGGGCCAGCCGCACCACCAGCTGCTGCCCCACCTCGATCTGCTCCTCCAGCGACTCGAGCTGGGTGGCGGGCGGCTCGTCGGGGGCCCCGCCGAGGCTGGTCCACAGCCGCTCCCACAGCGACGGCGCTGCCGGCGGCGGCGGGAACAGCTCACCTTCCAGGCGCCGTTGGTCGGCCGCCACCTGCCGCAGCTCGTCGAGGCGATCCCGATGGCGCCGCCGCACGGCCGCGACCATCGCCTCCGCCTCGGACACCGTGGGGGGCGGGCCGGGCACCTCGCCGCTCAGTCCTCGCCGCGCAGCTTCGCGAGGCGGTCGTAGTGGCGGTAGCCCAGCCGACCGAGGGCGTCGGGCGGTGCCAGACCGATGTCGACCAGGGTCTTCATGGCGTAGTTGCCCGCCAGCACCGGCGGTGCGTAGGCGGCGCCAGCGTGGGCACGGTACTCGGGGAGGGGCTCGACCCGCTCGCGGCCGTTGAGGTGGACGAAGTGGGCGAGGGAGGTGCGGGTCCAGCCGGGCTCGGTGGGCGCGGTGATCACGTGGGGGGTGGCCAGGAAGCGCCCGCCGGAGAGCACCTCCAGCTGCTGCCCCACCTGGGCCACCACACAGCCCTTGGGGGGCGTGCCCCGGAGCATCTGGCCCTTCGGGTGTTCGGGGGTGGGGTGGGTGCGCAGGTAGAGCCCGCCGGCGTCGTCGGGCACGTCGCGGTCGCCGTCGCGGTAGAAGCAGCCGCCGGGCAGCAGGGTGAGCACGTTGAAGTCGGTGTGCTCTTCGCCCCACAGCACCGAGCAGCGCCCGCCCACCTCGAACGAGCCGCTGTCGATCGCGGCCTGGTCGAGGGGAAGGTACTTCAGCAGCCGGCTCACGTGGGCGCCGCCCTCGGCCTTGCCCGTGAGGCTTCCGGCCGGCACGTCGAGGGCCCGCTCGCAGGCCCGCAGCAGCGCGAGCCCGAGGCGGTGGAGCTGACGACCGATGTGCATCATCGCCGCGCGGAAGGCCTCGGCGTTCTCCGGCCACACGTTGTCGATGTAGACCTCGGGGAACCAGCGCCGGCACAGCGGGTCGAGGGGCATCGGGGCCGCGAAGTAGCACTCCTTGAAGTCGGGCTGGCCGTCCGCCACCACTGCCTGCTCGGTGTTCGGAGGGGTCCACCCGCGCTGGTACCAGATGTCGCCGCCCCCCCACGACGCCTTCTCGGCGACGGGTCGCTCGAGCAGCGCGAGGAAGTGATCGTAGAGCGCGAGCACCTCGTCGCGGAGGATCTCGTGGCCCTCGATGTACACCAGACCGTAGGTGCCCAGCCCCTTCGCGATGCCCTCGGCGCAGCGCTGGAGGGCCTCGGGCTCGTCGGACAGCAGGTCGGCGTAGGAAAGCACGGGGACGTCGGTCGACACGCTACCTCCAGCAAGGGCCCCATAGCTCGTCTGACCCCCGTGCAGCAGCCCAGAGCTGTGACCGCGGGAAACCCCCGCGAAGTCGCGACGATGCCGCACGACGGATAGAGGCGCTGCATGTCGGGGGACGCCAGCGCTGGGCGCGTACCGCCGCGCCTGGGTGGGGGCCGCTTCGTGGTCTGCGACCGCCTCGGCGACGGCGGAACCGCCGGGGTCTACCTCGCGTGGGACACCGAGACGTCCCGATGGACCGCGCTCAAGGCGATGCTGTTCGCCCACCTCAAAGACGCCGACATGCGGCAGCGGTTCCGCGCCGAGGCGCAGACGATGGCGCTCCTCGACCACCCCCACGTGGCCCGCATCCTCCACCACGACGTCGACGCGATGCCGCCCTATCTGGTGATGGAGCTCGCCCGCTGCGGCTCGGCCATGGCCTGGGTCAAGGAGCACGGGCCGATGCCCCCGTCGCTGGCCGTCGACGTGCTCGTGCAGATGTGCGAGGCGCTGCACACGGCCCACGAGGCGGGCGTGGTGCACCGCGACGTGAAGCCCCACAACTTCCTCCTCGATGATCAGGGGGTGTGCAAGCTCACCGACTTCGGCATCGCCCGGGTCGACGACCACACCTCCATGACCGCCACCGGCAGCCAGATCGGCACGTTCTCGTTCATGGCGCCCGAGCAGCGCAGCGACACCAAGCGCGTCGACCTGCGGGCCGACGTCTACGCGCTGGGGTCGAGCCTCTACACCCTGCTCACCGCACGAACCTCCGCCGAGCTGTTCATCGCCCAAGACGACGAGTCGATCCTCGAGCGGGTGCCCGCCCCGTTCCAGCCGGTCCTCATCAAGGCCTGCCAGTACCAGCCCGACGATCGCTACGACGACGTGCTGCAGTTCCAGACGGCCCTGCTCTCCGGCCTGTCGCGGCTGCCCTCCGACCAGGGCGACTACCCCCCATTGGTGCGGGCGAGCGAGCCCCTGCCCGCGGGCCCCCCCGACCGCCTCCCCGACGGCGTCGACCTCGACGACCTCATGAAGTGCATGGCGCTCGACCTCGACAACCCCACCTACGTGCCCAAGGGTCCCGTCCCCGAGCTGTTGCCGCCCGCGCAGCCGGCCTACCAGATGGCGCGTCCGTCCACGCCCCCCCCCGGGGCGATGGGCGCGCTGGGAACGCTGCCGAGCTACCTCGACGCCTCAGAGGTCGCGAAGGAGCAGCGCCGCGAGAGCGCGATGGAAGCCTCGCGGGTGCAGCACGAGGTGGAGAAGGCGAGCCGCGCACGGTCGGAGCGCGCTCGGCGTCAGCGCGAAGCCCACGAGCCCAGCCGGATCCCCGAGATGCTCCTCGGCGGGGCGGCCCTCTTCGTGGCGCTCGCCGTGCTGGTGCTCGGGGGCGGCGCCGTCCACGTGTGGATGAGCGCCTCGGCCACCGATGCCGCCTCCAACCAGTTCACCACCGTTCTCCAGAGCGAGTCGGCGGTGGTCTACGAGCTCGGCGGCGACCGGCGCTTCGAGGAGCTCTACACCACCTACGACGAGGCCCAGGGTCCCACCCGGATCGCCGCGGCGGTGGCCTTCGCCGACGCCCTCGAGCGCGAGATGGGCAAGCGCGCCATGCTCGACCCCCGCGTGAAGCAGCGGGCCCAGCGCATCCTCACCGCCCGCGACGACTACGCGAGCGCCTACGAGGCCTGGCGCTCGGCGGCCGGCGCCTTCCCTGGCTCCCTCGCCGTGGGCGTCGGCATCGCCTCGGGGCCTGGCGGCTGAGCCGCTACTTGGCCGTGGCACCCAGCTGGCGGTTCGCCGGCACCGCTACGTCGATCTTCTTGGGGTAGGCGAGGTTCAGGTTCGCCATGATCTCCGCGAACTGCTCCACCGTGCGGCCGCCGCCCAGCCGGGGGTTGTGGATCTTCTCCTCGCCCACCGTGGTGACCGTGCGCCCCTTGTAGTCGTGCCCCGGGTAGAGCAGCGTGGTGTCGGGAAGCGAGAAGATCTGCTCGTGCACCGAGGCGTACAGCGTTTGCGCCGACCCTCCCTGGAAGTCGGTGCGACCACAGCCCCGGATGAGCAGGGTGTCGCCCGTGAACGCCATGGACTGGTCGCCGAGAACGTAGGTGGCCGACCCGGCGGTGTGGCCCGGCGTGTGACGCACGAGCAGCTTGATCGCGTCGACCTGCAGCACGTCGCCGTGGTCGAGGGCCATGCACGGCCCCTCGGCCTCCCCCGAGCTGGGGTAGGCGATGGCGCACCCGGTCCGCTCCTTGAGCACGGAGGCGGCGGTCACGTGGTCGGCGTGCACGTGGGTGTCGAGGCTGACCGCCAGCGTGAGCCCGAGCTCGGCGACGAACTGCAGGTCCCGGTCGACCAGCTCGATCACCGGGTCGATGAGCACCGCCCGGCCGGTGCTCGCGTCACCGAGCAGGTAGGTGTAGGTGCAGCTGTCGCGGTCGAAGAGCTGGCGAAAGATCATGGAGCCTCCCGAAGTTCATGTGCCATGCCGACCCGTTCCGGGCCTGCGGCCGACGCGGCCGATCGATCGGGACACAGCAAGAGACATGCCACCAGGGGACGGGGCAAGACTCACGACGACAGCCCGGTCTCGCGCAGCTTGCGCCACAGGGTGGTGCGCGACATCCCGAGCCGCGCAGCAGCCTTGCCCTTGTGCCCGCCCGTCGCCACCAGCGCTTCCTCGATGCGTCGGCGCTCGGCCAAGGTGATCCGCGCCCCCACCGAGTGGGGCTCGTCAGGGGGCGACTCGCCGCGCAGCTCGGGGGGCAGGTCGTCGACCGTGAGCGCGTCTCCTTCGCCCAGCGCCACGGCGGCCGCGACCACGTTCCGCAGCTCCCGCACGTTGCCCGGCCAGCTGTAGGCGTGGAGCAGCTCGAGGGCTGCTGGGTCGACCCGGGTGAGGCGGCGCAGGGGCGAGGACAGCTCGTCCATGAAGTGCCGCAGCAGCGGCTCGACGTCCTCGGGGCGCGCGCGCAGGGGAGGGAGGAACAGCGGAGCGACCCGGATGCGGAACATGAGATCGGCGCGGAACCGGCCGGCGTCGACCTCGCGGCGCAGGGCCTTGTGGGTGGCCGAGATCACCCGCACGTCGACCGACCGCGGCTCGCTGCCGCCCACCGGGGTGAACTGCCGGTCTTGGAGCACCCGAAGCAGGCGGGGCTGGATGTCGAGCGGGAGCTCCGCGATCTCGTCGAGGAACACCGTGCCGCCGTTGGCCCGCTCGAACAGGCCGCGGCGGCTGCGCACCGCGCCGGTGAACGCCCCGCGAACATGCCCGAACAGCTCGCTGGCCAGCAGGTCGCCGGTGAGCGTCGCACAGTTGACCGCCAGCAGGGGACGGTCGCGACGGTCCGACAGCTCGTGCAGCGCGCGCGCGACGAGCTCCTTGCCGCTCCCCGTCTCGCCGCGCACCAGCACCGTGACCCCCGATCGTGCGGCCCGCTCGATGGTGCCGAACAGCCGATGCATCTCGGGACTGCGGGACAGCAGTCCATGGAACGTCTGCAGCGTCGGCTGTCTCATCATTGTTTCAACATAGCTCGACAACAGTGAAACAGGACGACATATCGCCCCCGATCAAGCGCGCAGGGTCCTCACCGCACGACGATTTGGTCAGCCCGCTTGGTTGGCCTTGAGATTACGGGCTTCGCTCCTTTCATCTCGGCGGCCAACCGGTGCGGGCCAGTTCGAGAATCCGCCGCTACACGGCTCCGAGACCTCCCCTCGAACCTCGGGTTCTCGGAGAGGATCTCGTTCGCCTACGGCGGATTCGGGTGGCCTCCGTTCACCGGAACCTACTCCCGTTGCCACGGAACCATCCCCCAGAGCAACCGTCGTACCCCGCTGATCGCTGATCGCTGACCGCCGACCGCTTGAACGGGCTGACCGCTCGAACAGGGTCTAGTTGTGAAGTCCTGCCACTTCCTGCGTCACCATGCGGTGCTCGCCCACCCGCTCCGGATCCCGCCGCTGGGCTCGCTTCTCGGCGAGGTAGGTGACCAGCGGACAGTCCTCGTGGCAGCCCTCCTCGGCCTCCTCCACGAGGTCCATGGCGTGCTGAAGGGCCCGGTTCATCGCGCGGAACCACTGGGTCTGCGTGGGGTAGAGCTCCTGGGTGCCGAAGGAGGCCATCAGTCCCACCTCCTCGAACAGCGCCATCGTCTCGGGGGTCATGCCGACCAGCAGGAGGTGACGCCCACTGGCGCGCATCCGCTGCCGGGTCTCCTTGAGCACCGCCGCGGTGGTGTAGTCGAGCCCCCGCGCCCGCTTCAGCCGGAGCACCAACACCTCCATCTCCCGGTCGGCGAGCACCTCGTCGAGGGCCTCGCCGAGCTCGTTGGCGGCCCCGAAGAACAGGTTGCCCTCGATGTGCAGCGCGCGCACCTTGCGGCAGCGACCCGGCGGATCGACGTCTTCGGACTCCCGGATGCGGCGGCGCCACACCACCAGCTCGGTGACCCGCACGTGGCGCACCTTGCGCAGGAACAGGGCCACCGAGATCCCCACGCCCAGGTAGATGGCGGTGTCGAGCGGCAGCGTCCAGGCACCCACCAGCGTGGCGAGGAAGGCCAGCCGATCGGCCCACAGGCTCGTCATGACCGCGCGGATGGCGGGCTTGTCGACCAGATCCCACGCCACCACCAGCAGCAGGCCCGCCAGGCTCGCGATCGGCGTGAGATCGACCAGCGGCCCGAGCAGCAGCAGCACCAGGATCATCAGCACGCCGCTGATCATCCCCGACAGGCGTGAGGCGGCGCCGCTGCGGAAGTTCAGCACCGACCGCGAGAGGCTGCCGCTCACCGGGTAGGCGCCGGTGAAGGCCGCACCCAGGTTGCCCAGGCCCAGCCCCACGAACTCGCGGTTCATGTCGAGACGCTCGCCGCTGTCGCGGGAGATCGACCGGGCCACCGCGCTCGACTCCACCAGGCTCAGCACCGTGGCCGCGACGGCCACCGGCATGAGCTTCACGAGGTGCGACCAGTCGAGCAGGGGCATGGTCAGCGGCGGCAGGCCCGCCGGCACCGGCGCGAGGTCGCCGGCCACCGCGATGCCCATCCCCTGGAAGTCGAACAGCCACGACAGTGCGATGCCGCTGGCGAGCACGATGATCGCCTCGGGCCAGTTGGGACGCACGTGGCGCACCACCACCATCAGTCCCAGGCTGAACAGGCCGAGGGCGAGGGTGCGGACATCGGCGGCGTGCAGCCCGGCCACCCAGGTGCTGAACCGGGTGAACGGGTCGCCGCGGCCCATGGCGGTGCCCGTGAGGTTGCCCAGCTGGCCGAAGCCGATGAGCAGCCCGGCGCCGCTGATGTAGCCGAGCACCACCGCGCGGCTGATGTAGTCGACCACGGCCCCCAGGCGGAGCAGGCCGGCCCCGAGCTGCAGCAGCCCCACGAGCAGCGCCAGCTCGACGGCGAACTGCAGGGGCGAGGTGCCCTCCAGCACGTTGGCGGCGATCGACACGCCCACCAGCAGCGACACGGCGTTGGTGGGCCCCGTGACCACGTGCGACGAGCTGCGCACCGCGCTGGCGAGGATGGCGGGCACCGCCGCGGCATACAGTCCGGCCGCCGGAGGCAGGCCTGCGATCAGGGCGTAGGCCACCCCCTGGGGGACGGACATCATCGTGACCGCGACGGCGGCGCTAAGGTCGGCTCTCAGATCGGGGGCACCCATGCTGTCGATCCCTGAGCAATCCGCGTGCCGTTCGCTCCGCGGGCCTGGCGTCGGTCGAGCCGACGGGCACGGATCTTGCTTGGACACCGCCCGTGCCGAGCGCGAGGGAAGTGCATGAACTACGGCTTCGTCATCGACAACAAGAGCTGCATCGGGTGCCACGCCTGCTCGACGGCGTGCAAGTCCGAGCACCAGGTGCCGCTGGGCGTCAGCCGCACCTGGGTGAAGTACACCGAGGCCGGCCAGTTCCCCGACGTGCGGCGCAGCTTCCAGGTCACCCGCTGCAACCACTGCGCGAACCCGCCCTGCGCCCGCATCTGCCCCACCGGCGCCATGCACCAGCGCGCCGACGGCATCGTCGACTTCGACTCCGACGCGTGCATCGGCTGCAAGGCGTGCATGCAGGCTTGTCCCTACGACGCCATCCACATCGACCCCGACACCCACACCGCCGCCAAGTGCAACTACTGCGCGCACCGGGTGGAAGAGAAGATGGAGCCCGCCTGCGTGGTGGTGTGCCCCGAGCACGCGATCATCGCCGGCGACCTCGACGACCCCACCTCCGAGATCAGCCGGGTGGTGGCCAAGCACAACACCACCGTGCGCAAGCCCGAGCAGGGCACGGCGCCGAAGCTGTTCTACATCGACGGCAACGACATCGCGATGCACCCCACGGCCCTGCCGCGCACGCCCACCTCGTTCATGTTCGCCGACACGAAGGCGCTGCACGACCACGACCCGTTCGAGGCCATGGCCGCCACCGACGCCCCCGCGCTGCCGGGCCCGGTCGACGACGGCGCCGTGCGCTCGCCACAGACCCAGGGGCTCAACGCCGCCGGTCCCATCGCCATGGGCGGCAACATGGCCGGCCACATGGTGCAGGTGGGCTACAACTTCCAGCACGAGATCCCGTGGCACTGGCCGATCCCGGCCTACCTGGTCACCAAGCACATCGCCGGAGGCACCTTCCTCTGGCTGGCCCTGTCGCTGCTCGTGCCCGGCCTCGGCTTCTCCGCGGGCGCGCTGGTGGGCTGGGGAGCGCTGGCCATCGCCATGACCCTGGTGACCCTGGCCCTGCTCGTCTACGACCTCGACCGCCCCGACCGGTTCTTCTACCTGCTGGTGCGCCCTCAGTGGCGTAGCTGGGTGGCCCGGGCCGCCTGGCTGCTCACCGGCTTCTCCATCGTCACCACCGCCTGGTGGGGGCTCGAGCTCGGCGCCTGGCTCGGCCTGTTGTCCGAGCCGGTGAGCCTACGGCCCGTGCTCGCGGTGCTCACCATCCCGCTGGCGCTGGGCACGGCCATCTACACCGCGTTCCTGTTCGCCCAGGCCGAGGGCCGCGACCTGTGGCAGGCCAACCACGTGCCGTTCCAGATGACGCTCCACGCGCTGGCCTTCGGGGCGGCCCCGCTGGCCATCGCCAGCCCCGACACCGAGCTGTTCCGCTGGGTGTTCGTCGGCGCGATGACCGCCTCGCTGCTCGTCACCCTGTTCGCCGACCTCACCATCCCCCACCCCAGCGAGCTCGCCCGCCGGGCCGCTCGGGAGATGACCTTCGGCCGCTACCGCCTCGCCTACTGGGCCGGCGGCATCGGGCTGGGTCATGGCGTGGCGCTGCTCCTCGGCCTCGTCGGCGGTCCCGTCGGCATGACCCTGGCGCTGGTCGCCGCGTCCCTGGGCCTGTTCGCGTACAACATGGCGTTCGTGATGGCGCCCCAAGATCAGCCGAACTCCTGATGTCCCAGCAGCTCCCTGCCCCCGAGAGGACCCCATGAGCGCCACCGTTCGCCTCGCCGACACCTTCGCCCGCCTGCTGGGCCTTCCCGAGTCGAAGGCCGCCCGCCACGAGGTGCAGCCGCAGCACCCCTCGAACGTCGCCGGCGTCGCCATGCCCGGCTACGGCCGCGACCCGGGCAAGCCGGTCCCCATGACCGAGGTGAAGCACCCCGACGGGCGGATGTCGAGCTACCCGCCCCCCGACACCTGGCACGACTGGGTGGAGTGGGATGCCCGCGCCTGGCCGCAGAAGGTCGCCCGCCGCTACACGCTGGTGCCCACCATCTGCTTCAACTGCGAGTCGGGCTGTGGCCTGCTCGCCTACGTCGACAAGACCACCTTCGAGATCCGCAAGTTCGAGGGCAACCCCGCCCATCCGGGCAGCCGGGGACGTAACTGCGCGAAGGGCCCGGCCACCCACAACCAGATCTACGACCCCGAGCGCATCCTCTACCCGCTCAAGCGGGTCGGTCCCCGAGGGAGCGGCCAGTGGAAGCGGGTGAGCTGGGAGGAGGCCCTCGACGACATCGCGGCGAAGATGGCGGCGTCTCGTCGGAAGCGTCGCGACGGCATCATGTACCATGTGGGCCGGCCCGGCGAAGACCACTACGCCAACCGCTGCATCCAGGCGTGGGGGGTCGACGGGCACAACAGCCACACCAACGTGTGCAGCGCCTCGGCCCGCACCGGCTACTACCTGTGGGCCGGCTTCGACCGCCCGAGCCCCGACTACGCCAACGCGCGCTGCATCCTGCTGGTCAGCTCCCACCTCGAGACCGGTCACTACTTCAACCCCCACGCGCAGCGGATCATCGAGGCCCAGCGCAAGGGTGCGAAGATCATCACCTTCGACCCGCGGCTGTCGAACACCGCCAGCAAGTCCGACGTGTGGCTGCCCACGTGGCCCGGCAGCGAGTCGGCGGTGATCCTCGCCATCGCGAACCACCTGCTGCAGACCGGCCAGTGGAACAAGGACTTCGTGCGGCGCTGGGTCGACTGGAAGACCTTCCTCGCAAGGGCCGCCGAGGTCGTCAGCGACGAGGCCGTCGTCGAGGCCTGCAAGGTCGACCTGTCGGGCGACGAAGACGCCGCCTTCGAGGCGTTCTGCACCGCGCTCACCCAGCTCTACGCAGGCTTCACCTTCGAGCGGGCCGCCGAGGAGAGCGGCGTGGCCATCGAGCGCATCGAGGCCGCCGCCGACGCCGTGGCCCGGGCCGGCGACCGGCTGGCCGCCCACAACTGGCGCTCGGCCTCCATCGGCAATCGTGGCGGATGGCAGGTGGTGCGGTGCCTGTTCTTCCTCAACGTGCTCACCGGCTCGGTGGGCACCGTCGGCGGCACCTCCGGCAACAGCTGGAACAAGTTCGTACCCAAGCCCTTCCGCCGCCCGCCGGCGGGCGACACCTGGAACGAGCTGCAGCTGCCCGACGAGTGGCCCTTCGGTCACTTCGAGATGAGCTTCCTGCTGCCCCACCTCATGGCCGAGGGGCGCGGCACCGTCGACGTCTACTTCACCCGGGTCTACAACCCCCTGTGGACCAACCCCGACGGCTTCATGTGGGTCGAGGCCCTGCAGGACGAGGAGAAGTTCGGCCTGTCGGTGGCGCTCACGCCCACCTGGAACGAGACCGCCTGGTTCGCCGACTACGTGCTGCCCATGGGCCACTCCGGCGAGCGGCACGACATCATGAGCCAGGAGACCCACGCCGGGCAGTGGATCGGCTTCCGCCAGCCCGTGCGGCGCGTGGCCATGGAGCGGGCGGGCAAGAAGGTGAAGCACACCTACGAGGCCAACCCCGGTGAGGTGTGGGAGGAGGCCGAGTTCTGGGTGGAGCTGTCGTGGCGCATGGACCCCGACGGCGAGCTCGGCGTGCGCCAGTGGTTCGAGTCGATGGAGCGCCCCGGCGAGCCCGTCACGCAAGACGAGTACTGGGGCTGGATCTTCGACCACTCGGTGCCCGGCCTGCCCGAGGCCGCGGCCGGCGAGGGCCTCACGCCGCTGGCCTACATGCGCAAGTACGGCTGCTTCGAGGTCGCCAAGGACGTCTACACCCCCTACGAGGACGAGGTCGACGGCGACCTCGGCGACGACGGGCTGGTGCGCAAGGGCGACGAGGTGGTGGGCGTGTTGGTGGGCGGCGAGCCCCGCGCCGGGTTCAAGACCCCGAGCCGCAAGCTCGAGCTGCTCTCGCCCACGATGCTCGACTGGGGCTGGAACACCCTCGAGTACGCCATGCCCTGGCCCCTCGAGAGCCACGTGAGCCCCGCCAACATCGACCGGGCGAGCGGCGAGATGCTGCTGCTGCCCAACTGGCGCCTGCCCACGCTGATCCACACCCGCTCGGCCAACGCCAAGTGGCTGGTGGAGATCAGCCACAACAACCCCGTGTGGATCCACCCCACCGACGCCCGCCGCATGGGGGTGCAGACCGGCGACTGCGTGCGCATCGACACCGAGATCGGCTGGTTCGTCGACCGCGCCTGGGTCACCGAGGGCATCAAGCCCGGCATCATCGCCATCAGCCACCACCTCGGTCGCTGGCGGCTCACCGACGACGCCGGCGTGAACAAGCAGGGCTCGTCGCTGGTCGACCTCGGCCAGTCGGGCAGCGAGCACACGCTGAAGATCCAGAAGGGCGCCGACCGGTGGACCAGCTTCGACCCCGACACCGCCCGCATCTGGTGGAAGACGGTGGGCGTGCACCAGAACCTCACCCACGCCGTGCATCCCGACCCCGTCAGCGGTGCCCACTGCTGGCTGCAGAAGGCCACCGCCGTGCGCAAGGCGCGTCCCGACGAGCCCTACGGCATGGTGAAGGTCGACACGAAGCGGTCGATGGCGGTCTACGAGGAGTGGAAGTCGTGGACGAAGCCGGCCAGCCGCCACAGCCCCGACGGCACCCGCCGCCCCTACTGGCTCAAGCGGCCGCTGAAGCCCACGAAGAAGGCCTACCAGCTGCCCACCCAGCCCACCGACGAGACGTGAGCGCGCAGAGCCCCGGCCAGCTGGCCCTGGCACGGGCGCGCACCTACGGCTTCGTGGCCGAGGTGCTCCTCGACGGGTGGACCGAGCGCGCCCGGGCGGTGGCCGACGAGCTGCCGTGGCTGCCCGCTCGCCCCGACGACCGCGACGTGGCCGCCGCCAGGCACCATCGCGTGTTCGGCCGCGGCGTGCCCCCCTACGAGAGCGTGTTCTGCAGTCCCGACGGCCTGCTGGGGGGGGAGGTGGCCGACGAGCTGCGCCAGGCCTATGCGCGCGTGGGGTTCCGCCATCGGCGCACCGACATCGAGCCCGACCACGCGGGCCTGCAGGCGGCCGCCCTGGGCTGGCTGTGCGGAGCCGCTGCCGACGCTCACCGCGACGGGGTGCCCACCGCCACCGACCTCGACGCCATGGCGACCCGGCTCGCTGCCGACCACCTGGCGCGCTGGGTGGGCCTGCTGCACACCGCGGTCGAGCGCCAGGGCGTGCCCGAGCTCACCGCCGTGGTCGCCCTGCTCGACGAGCTCGTGCGGGATCACGCGAGGGCCGCGAGCACGCCGCCCGCCGACGCGCCCCCCGAGGACGTGCTCGCCGACCCGAAGACCGGGCTGAAGGCGGTGGCGCGCTACCTGCTCGTGCCCGCGCGCTGCGGGGTGTGGCTGGGCCAGGCCGATCTGCAGCGTCTCGCCGCCGAGGCCGAGCTCGCGTGCGGCTTCGGGCGTCGGGTGCAGATGCTCGAGAGCCTGCTGTTCAGCGCCGTCGACCACGAGCAGCTGCCGCGGCTGTGCACCGTCCTCCGAGGCGAGCTGGCCCACTGGGACGCCGCCGACCCGCGGGTGGCGGCCACCGACCGGGTGCTGCAGCAGCTCGCCGCCGCAGGCTGAGCGCTGGCGAACGGCGTGGCCTATGCAGGTCACGTCTCCTGGGCGGCCCCAAAAAACGCGCGAACGGCGTCGCCCGTGCAGGTCACGTCTCCTGGGCGGCCCCAAAAAATGCGCGGACGGCGTCGCCCGTGCAGGTCACGTCTCCTGGGCGGCCCCAGGCACGCTCACCCGACGCCCACCAGGCCCGACTCACCCCCCCTGGCCTCCCCAGGCGCTCCGATTCGACCCCCGTAGCCCCAGGCAGGACCGTGGTGGGCCGAGCCGCCGTCCTCTCCGTGGCGAATCATGCAGCCGATCACCCAGCGCAGGCCGTGCTCCTTGGCGAACGCGCCACCTCGTGCTCCGCCGTCGGGCTCGTGCTCGCGGAGACGACCGTTCCCGCCGCCACCTCAGCCAGCGACCCAGCGCGGCGCCTGGTACCCTGCGGAGCATGGATACCCACATTTCGTTTCATCTCCTCGGTGTCGTGCGTACCCTCCGCACGGCCGACGCCACCGGCCCCCGCGGCCGCCTCCTCGACGCCCTCGACGGCTACGCCCGCGCCGGCCGATTTCCCCGCTGGGACACGCCCATCGCTGGCCGCCGTCGCCCCCGCCGACCACGCCGCTTTCACGGCCCCG
>Ga0213839_1001713_pt1 | contig 13559 bp, 9 predicted proteins | sample SWPATP21_FD_160075 | JGI IMG/M metagenome (GOLD analysis project Ga0213839, IMG submission 160075) | Coastal seawater microbial communities from Marineland, Florida, United States - SWPA TP2 #1 | ecosystem: Environmental > Aquatic > Marine > Coastal | place: USA: Florida | collected 2016-08-14 | reverse complement strand
CCCCTCCACGAAGTGCCGCTGCAGCGCGAAGAACAGCGCCATCACCGGCACGCTCACCAGGATGGCCCCGGCGGCGAAGTGCCCCCACTCCGTGCCGTAGTCGCTCACGTAGCGCTGCAGCACGACCGGCAGGGTGAAGCTGGACGGGTCGCCCATGAAGGTGGCGGCGAGGATGAACTCGTTCCACGCCGTCATGAAGCTGAACAGGCCGGTGACCGCCAGGGCGGGACGCGCCAGGGGGAGGATGACCAGCCAGAAGGTCTGCAGCCGGGTGGCGCCGTCGAGGAGCGCTGCCTCCTCCAGGGCCCGGGGGATGGTGTCGAAGTAGCCCTTGAGGGTCCACACGCTGAAGGGCACGCTCGTGGTGGCGTAGACGAGCACCAGGCCGAGCAGCGAGTCGAGCAGGCCCAGGGTGTCGATGAGGATGTAGAGCGGGATGGCCATGACCACACCCGGGAACATCTGGGTGACCAGGAAGGCGTTCATGCCTCGGTCGCGGCCGGGGAAGTCCCAGCGGGAAAGGGCGTAGCCGGCAGAGGTGGAGAGCACGAGGCCCACCGCCGAGGTGGCGACGCTGACCACGATGCTGTTGAACAGCTGCCGACCGAAGAGCCAGCTGCCGTCGGAGTCGGTGGTGCCGATGACGTCGGCGAAGTTCTGGAGGCTCACCTGGGTGGGGAAGGGGCTGGCCCCCATCGCGAAGCTCTGGGACGGCGTGAGGGCGATCTTCACCACCCACAGGATGGGGTAGAGCGTGGCCACCGTGAACAGCAGCAGTCCGAGGTGGACGACGACGAGCTTCAGCATGCTGGGCTTGCGCATCACAGCACCTTCTGGCCGACGAGGCGGTTGGCGCCGCGGCTGTAGGCCAGCAACACGAAGAAGATGAGCACGGCGTAGGCGCTGGCGTAGCCGTAGCGGTTGCCCCGGGAGAAGGCCCAGCGGTAGGCCTCGCTGATCAAGATCTCGGTGCTGCTGTTCGGCTCCCCCTGGCTCACCAGGAAGACGACGTTGAACATGTTGAAGGTCCACACGCTGCCCAGGATGATGGCGGGCAACAGCGCGGGCTTGAGCATGGGCCAGACGACGTGGCGGAAGCGCTCGAACCAGCTGGCACCGTCCATCTCGGCGGCCTCTTCCAGCTCCCGGGGGATGGACTGGAGCGCGCCGAGGGTGACCACCATCATGAACGGGAAGCCCAGCCATGTGTTGGTGGTGAGGTTGGCCGTGAAGGCGAGGGCGAAGGAGCCGAACCAGTCGATGGGGGCTGGGCCGTCCTGGAAGGTGACGATGCCGAGCAGAGCGTTGATGGCGCCGTACTGGGCGTGGAACATCCCCTTCCAGATGAGGGCGGTGATGTAGTTGGGCACGGCCCAGGGAAGGATGAGCAGCGCCCGCCACATGGCCCGCAGGCGGATCCACGGCTCCCGCAGGACCAGCGCCATGGCGATGCCGATGCCCACGTGGAGGGTGAGGTTGGTGACCGTCCACATCACGGTGACGAACAGCGTGGTGAAGAAGGACAGGGGGCTGGTGACGGGCCAGTCTCTCGCCAGCAGGATGTCGGCGAAGTGGGCGAGCCCCACGAAGGTCCACTCGCCGCCCTCGTGGGCGAACAGGGACACGGACGCGCCGAGGACGAAGGGCACCATCACCAGCAGGGACATGCCGATGCCGGCGGGGGCGATCCACACGTAGTCCCAGCGGTGGGCCCAGATGCGGGCGCGCTCGTGCTCGTGGCGAAGCGGCGCGGCGAGCCAGCCGAGCAGTCCGCCGAAGGCCAGCAGCATCACCGTCAGGTAGGGCCAGACGGGGGCCTCGGGCGGCGCGGGGCGAGCCAGGACCTGGAAGGCGGCCTGGGCCGCTCGGGCGGCGTCCTCGGGGGGAGCGGCGCCGCGGAGGACGTCGCGAAGGGCCCGGGCCTGGGCCTCGAAGGCCGACTGGATGCGGGGGTCCGTGGGGATCGGGACCGCCGTCTTCGCCTGCTCGGAGAGGGTGGCGAGCAGCGGGTCGTCGGTCTCTGTGCCGGCGTGGGAGACCGCCTGCTTGCCGACGTCCGTGCGGGTGCGCGCACCCTCCGGGCCGCCGAGGTAGGTGGCGAACTGCTTGGCGAGCTCTGGCTCCCTGGCCTGGGTGGCGACGAAGGCCGCGTCGACCGTGAGGTAGGGCTGGGCCGGCTTCCCCGTCGCGCTGACGATGGGCAGCGGGGCGGCAGCGATGGGACGGTCGGTGTCGGCGACGAACCAGGGGCCGCTGATCACGAACGCAGCCTTGCCCTCGTTGTACAGCCGGCCGATGAGCTCGGCGGTGGGCTGCTTGGGGGCGATGCCCTCGTCTTCCGCGAGGCGCTTGGCGAAGGCCAGGGCATCCGCCTGGGCCTGGGTGCCGAGCTGGGCCTCGCCGTTCTCCAGCAAGGTGCCGCCGTAGCCGTGGACCCAGGCTGCGTGGAAGTAGGGCTCGGCGGCCTGGTAGGCGAGGCCGTAGCGGCCCCCCTCGGTGAGCTCCTTCGCGGCGGCGATGAGCTCGTCGGTCGTCTCCGGGACCTCGGTGACCACCTCGGGATCGTAGAGCAGCACGATGCTCTTGAATGCCAGGGGCACGCCCCACTGCGTGTCGTCGAGGGTGATGGCGTCGACGGTGGCCGGGAGGTGCTCGGAGAGGTCGGCCTCGGGCGGGTCGATGAGTCCCATCCCCGTCCACTTCCCGAGGGAGGCGTGGCCGGCGAGGAAGACATCGGGACCGTTGCCGCGGGGAACGGCCGTCTCGAGCTTGCTGTCGAAGGCGCCGAACGGCACGGCCACCGTCTTCACCGTGTGGCCGTTGGCATCGCCCCAGGCCGCCGCGGCCTCGTCGATCGCCTGCGCCTCTTCGCCACGGTAGGCATGCCAGACCGTGAGATCGGCACCGAAGGCCAGGGACCAGGCGGCGAGGATCACGTCAGCGATCCGGGCGTGTCGATGCAGAACGAGGGATGCACGGGCTCTCCTCCAGGCGCCGCAGGCTAACCGAGGGGCGTAACTCTGTCTAGAGTCACGTCGTGGATCCGTGGGTCTCGTCGTCGAGGTTGCATTGCAACCATTGCCCGCTCCCGAAGCTCCGCGGGCAGTAGGACCGGCGCGGAGGTCCCATGACGGATGCGTGGTGGACGGTGGACGAGCGGGGTGCGGTGCTCCAGCTGGAGTCCCTCGCGGTGGTGCTGGAGGTCGGGGCCCCGGTCGACGTGCCGGAGGGGCTGTCGACCCATCAGTCCGACACCCTGGCGAGCGTCCTGGAGGATCCGGAGGCGTGGGTGGACCGGACGCGGGCGTTCGTCGGGGAGCTGGGCGTCGACGTCGCCCGGGCGGCGCTCTCGAACGTGGAGATCCGCGTCCCGGCCCGGGAGCCCCTGGTCGCTCTCGTCGCCGACTGGTCCGACGATCCGGAGCGGGGCCTGTCGGTCGTCTTCTGGGGAGGACGAGCCCGTCGCTGGGGGGCGCGGGCCGAGGGCATGCTGTGGAGGGGGTCGTCGACGTAGGCCCCCTCCACGAGTGTCAGCCCCGCGGGACGACGCTGCGGATGCTGTCGTCGAGGGGCACCTGGCCGCGGATGGGCGTGCCCTCGAAGGCGACGAGGCCGTCGGCGATGCCCTGGTACATCTCGCCGTACATGGCAGCGATGGGGGCGGGCAGACCCTGCTGGGTGAGGGCGCCGGGCGCGGCCTCGGCGGGGTACGCGGCCACCTGGACGGGTCGCCCGGCGATGGTGGCGAAGGTGCTGGCGACCTGGCTCGGCGTCACGTCCTCCGGGCCGGCCAGCTCCACGATGCGGACGCCCTTGGGGCCGTCGGCGAGGAGCTCGGCGGCGGTGCGGCCGATGTCGCGAACGTCGATCGTGGGGACAGGGGTGTCGGCGGCGAGGAAGGTGGGCAGCACGCCGTCGGAGGTCGCCGGCACCGCGACCTGCTCCCAGTTCTGGGCGAAGTAGGCGGCCCGCAGGAAGGTGGACGGCAGACCCGAGGCCTTCAGGGCCTCCTCGGTGTGGTGCAGGGCAGCGATGGGACCTGTGCCGGTGGGGTGCTGGGCACCGACGCTGGACAGCAGGACGACGTGCTTCACGCCCGCGGCCTTGGCGGCCTGGACCACGCGGCGGCCTCGCTCGGCGGCCTCCTCGACCGGCTGGGCGGCGGTCCAGGTGGGGGTGGTGAGGAAGTACAGCCCGTCGACCCCGTCGAGGGCCTTGGTGAGGGACGCTTCGTCGTCGAGGTCCGCGGCCACGATCTCGGCCCCTCTGGCCGCCAGATCCGCAGCCTTCTCCGGCGACCGCACCACGGCCCGCACGGGGAGGCCCCAGCTGCGCAGCGTCTCAGCGGCGACCCGCCCCGTCCGTCCAGTGGCTCCGATGATGGCGTACATGTCGTTCTCCTTGGTTCGAGGGGCCGGTCCGTCCGGCCACGTTCGGAACATGCTCGGTCGACGGATATGTTCCCAATGCATTGATTGGATGGCTGACATGCGTGTAGAGCATCTCTATTCGTTGGACCTGTCGCTGCTCGTGGCGTTGTTGGTCCTGCTGGAGGAGCGGTCGGTCACCCGGGCGGCCCGGAGGCTCGGGCGGAGCCAGCCGGCGGTGAGTCGGGCGCTGCAGCGGCTGCGGGAGCTACTGGACGACCCCCTGTTCGTGCGGGAGGGGAGTGGCCTCGAGCCCACACCGCGGGCCGAGGCGCTGCGGGAGCCGCTGGTGCGGGCCATCGGGGTGCTGGAGCGGGACGTGCTGTCTCCCAGCGTGTTCGACCCGGCGACCGACAACCGGGAGCTCCGCATCGTCAGCGCGGACTTCGCCGAGGGCACCATGCTGCCGCGTCCGCTGGCCGATCTGGCGGCCGCGGCCCCTCGGGTGGACGTGGTGTTGGCGTCGACGCCGGCGGGCTGGTCGGTCGTGGACATGCTGCGGGAGGACGCCCACCTGGCGCTGGGGCCCGTTCGGGGGGGCGGGGCCTCCATTCGGAGCGTGGCGATCGGGCACGAGGGCTTCGTCGTGCTGATGCGGGCCGGGCACCCCGATGCCGACCGGCTGACCCTGGAGCGCTACGCCGAGCTGCCACACCTGCTCGTGGCTCCTGGGGGGACCCCCGGGGGCATCGTCGACGCCGCGCTGGAGGAGCTGGGCTTGCGGCGGCGCGTGGCCGTGCGGACACGCCACTTCCAGACCGCGCCGGAGCTCCTCGCTGCGTCCGACCGGATCAGCACCCTGCCACGGCGCTTCGCGCTGTCGGCGGCCCAGCGGTACGGCCTGCTGGTCCGAGAGCCGCCGCTGACGCTTCCGGGCTTCGACGTGAAGCTGGCGTGGCACGAGCGGTGGCAACACGATGCCGGTCACCGCTGGATCCGCGAGCGGTTGGCGTCGTCGTTGCGGGCGGTGTTGGCTTGACAGCTCGGCGGAACGGGAGCATCTCTTGGACATGACTCGCGTTCACCCCATGCCGGTACAGGAGGGCGGCTTGCCGTTCCTGCAGGTGTGGTGCGTCCCGGCTTCGCTGACCGGGGCTGACTGACGACGTCGTTGCGACCTGTGCCTTGGTGCACGGGACCGACCTCCACCGCACCTGAGTGCGTGCGTGCCAGCCCTCTCGGTCTCCGAGACGGGGTGACGTGCGTCTGCGCTCCCTCGTCCGGAGGCCTCCCACGCTTCGGGCCGGCACTTCCGCCGTGCCCTCTGTCCGAGGAGGACATCATGACGACCCTTCACACCCTTCGCACCTTCGGCATCGCTGCCCACGTCGACGCAGGAAAGACCACGCTCGCCGAGCGCATCCTGTTCTACACGGGCCGCATCCACGCCCTGGGCGAGACCCGCGGTGCGCGACCTCCGACCCTCGACCATGACCCCCAAGAGCGGGACCGAGGCATCACCATCGGTGCTGCGGCCACGTCCACGGTCTGGCGCGACGCGGAGCTGCACATCGTGGACACCCCCGGACACGTCGACTTCACGGTCGAGGTGGAACGGGCCATGTCGGCCCTGGACGGGGCGGTGCTGGTGCTGGACGCTGTCGCCGGCGTGCAGGCCCAGACCCGGACCGTCGTGCGCCAGATGCAGCGCTACGCCGTGCCCTTCCTGGCCTTCGTGAACAAGTGCGACCGACGGGGTTCCGACCCGCTGGCGGTGGTGGAGCAGCTCCGCCGTCGTCTCGGGCTGGAGGCCGTCGCCGTGCAGCTTCCCGTGGGCCTCGAGGCCGACCATCGCGGGGTGATCGACGTGGTGCGCCGTCGCCAGCTGACCTTCGTGGGCGACCACGGAGAGCAGGTGGTGGTGGGGCCCGTGCCCGCCGATCGCCGCGTGGAGGTCGAGGCGGCTCGCGCTCGTCTGTTGGACGACGTGTCGCTGCACGACGACGCCGTGCTGGAGGTGCTGGTCGCCGACGGAGACGTGGACGACGACCTGCTGGTCGCTGCTCTGCGCCGCCTGACCGTGGCCGGCGTGCTCGTGCCGGTGCTCCTCGGCGCTGCCTACCGCAACGTCGGGGTGCAGCCGCTGCTGGACGCGGTGGTCGACTGGCTTCCCGGTCCCTCGGATCGGGTCGTCACGGCCGCCACGGACAGCGGCGTCGTCGAGGTGCAGGGCACGGCGGACGGGCCGGTGGTGGCCCGGGCCTTCAAGGTGGTGGAGACCGACCATGGTCCCGTCACCTGGCTCCGGGTCCACCGCGGCACGGTCCGTCCGGGACTGGCCCTCGTCGACGGCCAGGACGGCTCCCGGGTGCGGCTCCGTCGCCTCGTGCGTCTGCACGCGGGACAGTCGCAGCCGGTGGACGTCGCGGTCGCTGGCGAGGTCGTCGCGGCGGTGGGGCTCGCCCTGCCACCGGGTCCACGCTGTGCGACCCCGAGCATCCCGTGGTGCTCGGGGCCCTGCAGCTGCCGGAGCCGGTGGTGGAGCGTCGTCTCTCCCTGCGGAAGGGCTCCGTCGACAAGCTGTCGGCGGCGCTCGGACGCATGGTCCGCGAGGACCCGACCCTGCGGGTGCACACCGACCCCGAGACCGGCGAGCTGCGGCTCACCGGGATGGGGGAGCTGCACCTCGACGTGGTGGCCCGTCGTCTCGCCGAAGCCCATGGCCTCGACGTGGCGCTCGGACCTCCCGCCGTGCGGGGTCGGCAGGCTCTCGGACGCGCCGTGCCCATCGACTTCACGCTTCGCAAGCAGACCGGCGGACCCGGGCTGTACGGGAAGCTCGTCGGTGAGCTGCAGCCGTGCGACGACGTCGAGCTGGTGTGGGAGGTGACCGGTGGCTCCGTGCCGAGCACCTTCCGGAAGGCCGTGGAAGAGGGCTTCCGGGAGGCGCTGGAGCACGACGTGGAGCCGCCGGTGCTCGGAGCACGCCTGATCGTGAGGGACGGAGACACCCACCCGAACGACAGCTCCGACGCCGCCTTCCGGCTGTGCGCCCGCTTCGCGGTCCGTGAGGCTCTGGCCCAGGCGGACGCCATCCCCCTCGAGCCCATCGCTCGGGTGGAGGTGGAGGCCGACGCCGAGCACCACGGCACCGTGCTCTCCACGCTGCTCCAGCGGCGAGGGCGCGTCGTCGACACCCACGTGGGCCCCTCGGGATCCCGGGTGGAGGCCGAGGTCCCCCTCGCGGAGATGTTCGGCTACAGCTCGGTGCTCCGTAGCGCCACCAGCGGATCGGGCGACTACACGCTGGCCTTCAGCCACTTCGGTCGCTGAGCCACCGCCCCCGTCCTCCTCGGAGGGCGGGGGCCTTCTCCTTTCCGGCAGGTGGTGGATGGCGCCGCTGGTATCGTGGCCCGGGGAGGTTCCATGCGCTCGTCGGTGTTCCTGGTCGCGCTCGCCATGCTGGCCGGTTGCCCGTCGTCGGACAAGGACGACACCACGGGTCCAGGCCGCCCGGACTGCGACGATGCCGATGGCGACGGCGCCTGCGACGAAGACGACCGCTGCGAGGGCGGCGACGACGGGGTCGACCTCGATGGCGACGGGGTGCCCGACGACTGCGATCCATGCCCCGGAACGTCCAACAACAACGATACCGACGGTGACGGAGTCTGTGACAACGACGACCTCTGCGACGGGGACGACGCCTCCGGGGACAGCGACGGCGACGGGGTGTGCGACGACGTCGACGACTGCGAGGGGACCGACGACGGCGATGCGGACGGCGATGGGGTCTGCGACGGGGAAGACGTCTGCGATGGCGACGATGGCAGCGGCGACACCGACGGAGACGGGGTGTGTGACGACGTCGATCGGTGCGACGGCGACGACGCCAGCGGCGACACCGATGGCGACGGGCTGTGCGACGACACCGATCCGTGCCCGGACGACGTCGGGGGTGGGGACGACGCGGATGGCGACGGGGTGTGCGACAGTGCCGACCTCTGCGAGGGGGACGACGCCACCGGGGACGCCGACTACGACGGGATCTGTGCCGACCGCGACGCCTGCCCGCTGGACGGGGCGCCCGGTGCCGACGACATCGATGGCGACGGGATCTGCAACAGCGAGGACCTGTGCATCGGCAACGACAAGCTCGGCGACACGGACGCCGATGGGGTGTGCGACGACTCCGACGCCTGTCCCCTCGACGGACCGCCCGGGCCCGACGACGCCGACAACGATGGGATCTGCAACAGCGACGACCTGTGCTTCGGCACCGACACGAGCGGCGACACCGACGGCGACGGGACCTGCGACGACACCGATGCCTGTCCCCTCGACGGCCCGCCCCCCAGCGACGACGACGACGGCGACGGCGTGTGCGACTCCGATGACGTCTGCCTGGGAGACGACGCGACAGGGGACGACGACGGCGACGGTACCTGCGCGGACCTCGACACCTGCCCTCTCGATGGCCCGCCCGGCTCCGACGACGACGACGGCGACGGGGTGTGCGACTCCGACGACCTGTGCCTCGGCGACGATGCTGGGGGGGACACCGACGCCGACGGCACCTGCGACGGGAGCGATGCCTGCCCGCTCGACGGGCCCCCCGGCTCCGACGACGATGACGGCGACGGGGTGTGCGACTCCGACGACGTCTGCGTGGGCGACGACGGCTCCGGAGACAGCGACCTCGACGGGACCTGCGATGACCTCGACGCCTGCCCCCTCGACGGTGCGCCGGGGCAGGACGACGACGACGGCGACGGGGTGTGCGACTCCGACGACGTCTGCCAGGGGAACGACAACGACGGCGACACGGACAGCGATGGGTTCTGCGACGACGTGGACCCCTGCCCGCTGGACCCGCCGGACGACGACGACGACAACGACGGCGTGTGCGACGCCGACGACGTCTGCGAGGGCAACGACCTCTCCGGCGACACCGACAGCGACGGGATCTGCGACAACCTGGACCCGTGTCCGCTGGACGCGCCGGACGACGACGACGACGACGACGGGGTGTGCGACGCCGACGACCTCTGCGACGGCGACGACCTGACCGGCGACAGCGACGGCGACGGGACCTGCAACGACCTCGACGCCTGCCCCTTCGATGGGCCGCCGGGCTCCGACGACGACGATGGCGACGGGGTGTGCGACTCCGACGACCTCTGCGACGGCAACGACGTCTCCGGCGACTCGGACGGCGACGGGGTCTGCGACGACCTGGATGGATGTCCGCTGGATCCGCCCGACGACGACGACGACAACGACGGGGTCTGCGACAGCGACGACCCCTGCCCGCTGGACCCCACGGACAGCTGCCTGCAGGACTGCGTCGCGTGGTTCGACGATGCCTGGGCCGCCCTCGGCCAGAGCGCCGACCCGACGCTGTACTACAGCGGCTTCGGGCTCGATTTCCAGGAGGGCACCGGCTACGGACTCATCGGTGGTATGGGCAACGGCGACCCGGGCAACTGGGACGTCGACGGCACCAACGGCACGGCGGCGTGGGGCATGTGGGACGGCGACTTCGTCGTCGACCTCGGTGGCCCCACCTACGACGTCTCCCTGGACTTCCTCCGCGCCTTCTACGACTACACCCTGACCGTGTCCTACGAGCTCGACGGCGAGGTCGTGCACACGGATGAGGTGTCTCTCGTGGGCGCCTTCGACAGCGACCGAACGTCGTATGCGGGGCCCACGGATCGGATGACCTGGACCCTGGTGGAGCCCTTCGCGGCGGTCGACAACCTTCGCTACCGCACCGACCGCGCCTGTCCGCAGGCCTGCCTGGCGGCCTTCGACGATGCGTGGTCCATCTACGGCCAGTCGGCCGACCCCACGCTCTACTACGGTGCCTACGGCCTCTCCTTCGACCCGACGACCGGCCACGGCTTGATCGGCGGCGTCGGCAACGGAGACCCTGGCAACTGGGACATCGAGGGCACCGAGGGCTCCGCGGCATGGGGTCTGTGGCCGGGTGCCCAGTCCATCACGTGGGACGAGCCCGCCCACAACGTGTCCATGGACTTCCTCCGTGGATTCACGGACTACACCTTCACCGTGCCGGCCTACCTGGGGAGCACCTCGGTGGGGACCCAGACGGTGAGCCTGTCGGGGGCCTTCGACGCGCACACGGCCTCGTGGACCGGCCCCCTCGACGAGGTGGGCTGGAACCACTCCGGGTTCTACGGCATCGACGCCATCCGCTGGGAGGGCACCAACACCTGCCCCCCGTAGGCGCTACCCGGGGAGCCGCTCGCCGCTGGTCGCATCGAAGGCGTGGGTGACGTCGAGCTGCAGGTGCACGGGGTCGCCGGGACCGACGGGCACCGGCTCCTTCACGCTGGCCATCACGCTGTGGGGGCCGGCGCTGCAGTGGAGAAGGGCCTCCGCGCCGAGGGACTCCACGACGTCGACGGTGGCGGCCAGGCCCTCGTCGGCCAGGGTCAGGTCGGTGGGGCGCACGCCGAGGGTGTATGTGTCGGGTCCGCCGGGGGCGAAGTCGGTGCCGGTGACCTTGCCGCCCCTCACGTCGAGCAGGTTCATGGACGGGGAGCCGATGAACTGGGCGACGAAGGTGTTGGCGGGGGTGTCGAAGAGCTCGCGGGGGCTGCCGGCCTGCTGCACCACGCCCTTCTCCAGGACGAGGATGCGATCGGCGAGGGTGAGGGCCTCGACCTGGTCGTGGGTGACGTGCACGATGGTGGCGCCCAGCTGCTTGTGGAGGCGCTTGAGCTCCACCCGCATCTGGTGGCGGAGGCTGGCGTCGAGGTTCGACAGGGGCTCGTCGAACAGGAAGACGCTGGGTCGACGGACGATGGCCCGGCCCATGGCGACCCGCTGGCGCTGGCCGCCGGAGAGCTGGCCCGGGGTGCGGTCGAGGAGGGCGTCGAGGCCCAGCATCGCGGAGACCTCCTGGACGGCGGCGTCCTGCTCGGCGGCGCTCTTCTTGGCGATCCGCAGGGGAAAGGCGATGTTCTGGCGCACGGTCATGTGGGGGTAGAGGGCGTAGCTCTGGAAGACCATGGCGACGTCGCGGGCCTTGGGGGGCAGCTCGTTGACCCGGTGGCCGCCGATGCGGAGCTCGCCGTCGCTGATCTCCTCCAGGCCGGCGATGCAGCGGAGCAGGGTGGACTTCCCGCAGCCGGAGGGGCCGACGAGGATGAGGTACTCGCCGTCGTCGACCTCCAGATCCACGCCGTGGAGCACCTGCACGTCGTCGTAGCGCTTGATGATGCCATCGAAGGCGAGGGATGCCATCAGCGAGCTCCCGCGAAGACCTGGAGGGGCAGGTCGACCCGGTCGGCCCAGGCGTTCTCCTGGTGCGGCGCATCTGGCTCGTGCCAGTGGAAGAGGGTCTCGTCCCAGACGTAGCCGTGGTCGGCGAGGGCGTCGGCGAACTGCCGGGTCTCGCAGTAGTTGTCGGAGCCGTCGGGGTCGTCCTCGGTGAAGCCGTCGCCGTCGAGGTCCTGGCAGAGGCCGTCGGGACCCGTGGAGCCGCCGGAGTCCACGTACACCACGATGTCGTCGACCGGGGCGGCGGTCCACAGCTCCTGCATCACCGGGTTGTCGTAGGTGAAGCGACCCCAGCCGAGGGTGCCGGAGAGGGAGGCCACGAAGTCGTACTCGCCCGGGTAGGTCTGGGCGATGTGGAGGCTGATCAGGCCGCCGAGGGAGCTGCCCATCAGGCCGTCGTGGCCGCTGGTCGGGTAGACGCTCTCGATGTGGGGGCGGAGGTCCTCGTGGACGAGGGCGGCGTAGGCGTCGCCGTGGCCGAGGAACTCGTAGCCGAGGACGAAGTCGTCGACGTGGGTGTACTCGCTCATGCGGTCCGACGTGTTGAACAGGCCGACGACCATGGTGTCCGGCGTGGCCGGGAGGGTCTCGCCGAGGCGCCAGCCGCCCCAGATGGCGGCCGGGTCGAAGAGGTTCTGGCCGTCGTGGGCGTAGAGGACGTCGAAGGGGCCGTCGCCGGCGGGGACGTAGACGACGACGTCGCGGGAGGCGAGGCCCTGGCCTTCGAGGGCGGGCCAGCGCTCCAGGTGGGGGGCGTCGGTCGGGGGGACGGCCCAGGAGATCTCGCCGTACACGTCGTAGTCGTAGGCGCGGGCCCAGGGGTCGGCGATCCAGTCGCTGTCGTTGCGGACGAACTTGTAGCCGCTGCCGGCGGGGAGCTCGCCGTCGACGCCGAGGTACCAGAAGCCGTCGCCCTGAATCATGGGCTCCGGGCTCCACTCGTTGACGTCGCCTGCCAGGGCCCAGCTGCCGTCGCTGGTCCAGTGGACGAACCAGGTGGTGGTGCCGTCGAAGTAGGGCCAGCCGTCAGACCAGGCCACCGCGGGTACGACCTCGTCCGGGGCGCGGTCGCCGGCGATCAGCTCCTGGACGATGGAGGCGTCGGGGAGGCCGGTGTCGGTGGTGACGCTGGTGTCGGTCGTGACGCCGGTCGGGCCGGTGGTCTCGGCAGGGTCGTCCGAGCTTGTGGTGCCGCACGCCGCGAGGGCGAGCAGGAGGGGGAACGAGCGCATGGGATTCCTCGAGGGCCGGGGCCCGGCGGCTCAGGGGAGCTCGACGCCGTGCACGGTGGGAGCGTCGGGACTGCTGCGGTCGAACAGCAGGAAGCTCCCGTAGTCGGGGTCGTACGCGCCGTCGACATGGCTGCTCGCGGGGACCGTGGCGAAGGTGGACTCGAAGCCGCCGCCCTCGTAGAGCATGCCGATGTGCAGGCCGAACTGGACGTCGAGGTTCAGGGAGGCCCAGGGGATCGAGAACTCGACCGTGTCGCCGTTCTCGGCGTAGGCGCCGGGGCCGTCGAGGAAGGCGACCTGGTCGGTCCAGGCGCTGACGCCGTCCCAGCTGGTGAGGGCGTTGTAGGAGCTGTCGGCCTTGTAGCGGACGAGGTGCGACATCGCGGTGGGGAGGAGCGGCTGCTGGGTGTTGTAGGGGACGCCGTCCGTGGTCCCGGGGGAGGTGGCGTCGCCGAGGTAGGCGTTGACCCAGTGGAGGTAGCCGCCGGCGGCGATGTCGGGGTGGGTGACGGCCAGGTAGAGGTTGTCGGCGTCCCAGGCGACCCGGGTCGTGGTGCCGGCGGAGCTGGTGAAGGCGGTGTCGAGGGGCCAGTCGCCGGGGTCGCCGTCGATGGTGATGGTGGCGGACCAGGGGGGCAGGGTGCCGGTG
>Ga0213839_1001712_pt1 | contig 13571 bp, 12 predicted proteins | sample SWPATP21_FD_160075 | JGI IMG/M metagenome (GOLD analysis project Ga0213839, IMG submission 160075) | Coastal seawater microbial communities from Marineland, Florida, United States - SWPA TP2 #1 | ecosystem: Environmental > Aquatic > Marine > Coastal | place: USA: Florida | collected 2016-08-14 | reverse complement strand
GATCGACGAGATCAACATCCTGCGCGCCAGCCACCTCGCCATGGAGCGCGCGGTGACCGGTCTGTCGGTGCCGCCCGACCACTGCCTGATCGACGGCAACCTCATCCCCGGGGGGCTCACGATCCCCGCCACCGCCGTGATCAAGGGCGACGCGCGGTCGGTGTCCATCGCGGCGGCTTCCATCGTGGCGAAGGTGGCGCGGGACGCCATCATGCGGGATTTGGCGCAACAGTTTCCCGGCTACGGCTGGGAGAAAAACGCCGGCTATCCCTCAAAAAGCCATATTTCGGCACTCCAATCCCTAGGTGTGACCCCACACCATAGGAAATCTTTCAAACCGGTCCACAATATCTTGTGTAAAGCCTGAATTATAAGTGCTTGAATCAAAAAAGAAATTGACCGCGAATCACTCTTGAATCATCCTTTGGGCAACGCAGCGAGCACCGAGAAACGGTGCCATTGAGCCCCGAGAATCGGTGCCGTAGCAAAGGCCACGACCAGGATGAAACGTACCGACCCGAAGGCATTTCTGCCGCTCAATACCATCGTTGCAGGTGATTGCATCGAGGTGATGAATTCCCTCCCCGAGGCCTCCGTGGACCTCATTTTCGCGGACCCGCCCTACAATCTTCAGCTCAAGGGCCAGCTCCATCGCCCGGACAATTCCGAGGTCGATGCCGTCGACGATCACTGGGACCAGTTCGACAGCTTTGCCGCCTATGACAAGTTCACGCGCGACTGGCTCAAGGCCGCGCGCCGTCTGCTCAAGCCGAACGGGGCGATCTGGGTGATCGGCTCCTATCACAACATCTTCCGTGTCGGCTCCGCGCTGCAGGATCAGGGCTACTGGATCCTCAACGACGTGGTCTGGCGCAAGTCGAACCCGATGCCGAACTTCCGGGGCAAGCGGTTCACCAACGCGCATGAGACGATGATCTGGGCCTCGAAGGCGGAGGGGGCGAAATACACCTTCAATTACGAGGCGCTGAAATCGCTGAACGAAGGTGTGCAGATGCGCTCCGACTGGGTGCTGCCGATCTGCAATGGCGGCGAGCGGCTCAAGGATGCCAATGGCGACAAGGCGCATCCGACGCAGAAACCCGAAAGCCTGCTGCACCGGGTGCTGATCGGGTCGACCAACCCCGGCGACGTGGTGCTGGACCCGTTCTTCGGCACCGGCACCACCGGCGCCGTGGCCAAGATGCTGGGCCGCGAATTCATCGGGATCGAGCGTGAAGAGGCCTATCGCAAGGTCGCCGAGGCGCGCATCGCCAAGGTCCGGAAGTTCGACCGCGAGGCGCTTCAGGTCTCCGCCTCCAAACGCGCCGAGCCGCGCGTGCCTTTCGGCCAGCTGGTCGAGCGCGGGATGCTGCGCCCCGGCGAGATGCTGGTGAATACCCGTGGCCAGGCCGCCCGTGTCCGCGCCGACGGCACGCTGGCGACCGACGGGTTCAATGGCTCCATCCACCAGGTCGGGGCGCATATCGAGAACGCGCCCTCCTGCAACGGCTGGACCTACTGGCATTTCAAGAAGGACGGCAAGACGATCCCGATCGACCTGCTGCGCCAGCAGATCCGCGCCGAAATGAACTGATCCCCCGAACGCCTTGGCTCTGCGCAACACACACCGCTGGACGCGGAGCCTACCTCATGCCCTGCCCATATCTGTGGCGGGGCATTTTTCGTTCACGGCCTTTCTCCGGCCGACCGCGGATCAGCCCGCCTGCGCGCCGTGATCGCCCCGCTTGTAGGGCTCCCAGTCGGTGATCTCGGGGTAGTACATGGCCCGCCATTTGCGCACCCGCGGGTTCATCATCCGGCGCCAGAGGGGCGGCATCATCGCCAGCATGGTCATCATCGGATAGCCATAGGGCAGCTGCGGCGCCTCGTCCTCGCCATAGGTCTGAAGCAGCGGGAAGCGGCGGTCGGGTTTGTAATGGTGGTCCGAATGGCGCTGCAGGTTGATCAGGAACCAGTTCGACACCTTGTGCGCCGCGTTCCACGAATGCTGCGGTTTCACATGTTCGAACTTGCCGTTGCCCAGGTATTTTCGCGTCAGCCCGTAATGTTCGACGTAATTCGTCAGCTCCAGCATCCAGATGGCGAAAAAGGCCTGACCGACGAAAAGCAGCAGCCCGTACCAGCCGCCCACGATCAGCGCCATGGCGATCATGCCCAGTTGCAGCGCCGCGTAGCGCCAGAACGGATTGCGCAGGTCAAAGGCCGACAGCCCCCGGCGTTTGAGAAGCGCCACCTCCGCCCGCCAGGACGACCCGACACACTCCGCCAGCACACGCGGGAAGAACCGCAGGAAGCTTTCGTTGTAGCGCGCGGTGACCGCATCGCGCGGGGTGCCGACGTGGATGTGATGGACCAGCAGGTGTTCGGACCGGAAATGCGAATAGAGCACCATGGACAGCAGGATGTCCCCCAGCCATCGTTCGCGCCGGTTGCGCTGGTGCATCAGCTCGTGCGCATAGACGATCCCCGCCGCCCCGGTCATGATCCCCACCCCGTAGAGCAGCACCAGCACCTCCAGCACCCCCAGATGGCGGTGCGCCGCGACATGGCCGATGATCCAGAACAGCAGCACGAACTGCACCGGCACCCAGACCATGGTAATCGCGCGATACCAGAAGAGGTCGGCCTCCTCCATGTCGGGGTCGGGGTTTTCCTCGTTCAGCCCGGTCAGCCGGTCGAGGATCGACACGCTCACCAGCCCGTAGGCGGGCAGCAGCAACAGCCACCATCCTCCCCAGAGCGTCCCCAGAACCGCCAGAGGCAGGTTGACGAGGGTCATCCAGAAGGGCAGGGCACTGCGGAAACTGGCGATGTTTCGGGCGGTCATTCTCTACTCCGTCTCGCGAAGGGGGCGAGTGTCGGCAAGACTGTCTGCTCTGCCTTGGGCAAGGTCAAATGCCTTTCGCATCACCGTCGGCAGGTCGGAGGGGCGGAAGGCGGATCGCGGCAACACGGTCAGCGCGGTACCGGCGGGCATTTCCGCCGGGTCGATCAGCGCGACCCTCAGGGCCAGGCGCAGGTGGAAATGGGTGAAGGTATGGCGCGCCTCGGCCCCCGCGTCCTGCCAGTCGGCGGGCAGGGGGGGCGCCTCTTCCGGGGCGGTTTCGGCCCATTCGGTGCCGGGCCATCCCAGCATCCCGCCCAGAAGCCCGCGATCCGGGCGCCGTTCCAGAAGCCAGCCACCATCCCGCGTGCGTCCGACATAGGCGATGCCCAAGCGCACCGGCTTGGCCTTTTTGGGCGTTTTCTTCGGCAGCTCTGCCGCCGTACCCGCCGCCCGTGCCGTACAGGGCAAGCGCCAGGGGCAGATCCCACAGGCCGGATTGCGCGGGGTGCAGATCGTCGCGCCCAGATCCATCACCGCCTGCGCATAATCGCCGGGGCGCCTGTCCGGGGTCAGCACCTCCGCCGCCGCCTTCAGCTCCGGCTTGGCGGCGGGCAGGGGTGTGTGGATATCGTGCACCCGCGCCATCACCCGTTCGACATTGCCGTCCATCACCACCGCCCGCCGGTCAAAGGCGATGGCCGCGATCGCCGCCGCCGTATAGGGGCCGATGCCGGGCAGGGCGCGCAGCCCCTCCTCATTGTCCGGGAAGACCCCGCCCAGGTCCTCCGCCACGACCCGCGCGCATTTCAGAAGGTTGCGGGCGCGGGCATAATAGCCCAGCCCGGCCCATTCCCCCATCACCCGCTCATCCGGCGCGGCGGCCAGATCGCCCACGGTCGGCCAGAGCGTCGTGAACCGGGCGAAATACGCCTTCACCGCCGCCACCGTCGTCTGTTGCAGCATCACTTCCGACAGCCAGATGCGATAGGGATCGGGCCGCAAACCCTCGCCCGGCGGCACCCGCCAGGGAAGCACGCGCGCATGGACGTCATACCATGCCAGAAGATCCGCTGCCTCTGCCCTGCTCATCCGCCCTCCGATCCGGCGCTGTCACGCTTTGTTTATGTCCTGACAGGGCCTCTGGTCCCCGCCGAATATCCCACTAGGATAGGGCGCAACGCTGAAAGGCAAAAGATGACCCGTCGCGATACATCGACATACGGCTTCAAGAGCGCCTCCAAACTGCTGGAGAGCCGGATCCGCAAGGCCGGGGAGACCCGGGGCTTTGCCGTCACCCGCCTGCTCACCCATTGGGAGGAGATCGCGGGCGAGCTTGCCTCCATGGCGCGGCCGGTCGACGTGACCTATGGCCGCCAGGGCTTCGGCGCGACGCTGACCCTGTTGACCACCGGGCCGATGGCCCCGATGGTCGAGATGCAGAAGGACATGCTGCGCGAAAAGGTGAACGCCGTTTACGGCTACAACGCCATCGCCCGCGTCCGCGTGACCCAGACCGCCGCCACCGGCTTTGCCGAGGGTCAGGTCGATTTCACCACCAAATCCGCCCCCGCCGCCAAGCAGCCCCCCACGCCCGAGGTCCTGACCCGCGCGCGGGACGTGGCCGACGGGGTGGGCGACGAAAGCCTCCGTTCCGCGCTTGAGGCCCTGGCACGGAATGTTCTAAGCAAGCACGACAAGTAGGAAGGACCTTTCATGGACCGCAGAACTCTTCTGGCCAGCGGCGCCGCCGCGGCGCTCGTGGCCGCAGGTGGCGCGTGGTATCTGACGCAGAAACCCGGCACCACCTCCATCGCCACCGTCACCCCGGCCTCCGCCGAAGGGGCCGACACCTCCGGCATCGTCGAGATGACCCTGGGCAGCGACGACGCCCCGGTGACCCTGATGGAATACGCCTCCTTCACCTGCCCGCACTGCGCCTCGTTCCACCGCAACGTCTTCAAGGACCTGCGGAAGGACTACATCGACACCGGCAAGGTGAAATTCGTCTACCGCGACGTCTATTTCGACCAGTTCGGCCTCTGGGCGGCGATGATCGCACGCTGCGAACCGACCCGCTTCTTCGGCATCGCCGACATGCTCTATGACCAGCAGAAGGACTGGATCGGCAATGGCGACCCGGCCGGGATCGCCGAACGCCTGCGCAAGATCGGGCTGATCGCCGGTCTCGAAAGCGACCAGATGGAAGCCTGCCTGAGCGACGAGGCCAACGCCCGCGCGCTGGTCGCCTGGTTCCAGAACAACGCGACCGAGGATGACGTGACCGGCACGCCGACGCTCTTCATCGACGGTGAAAAGCATTCCAACATGACCTACGACGACCTCAAGGCGATCCTGGACGCCAAACTGGAGAGCTGATGACCACCCCACTGAACGGCCTGAAGGTCGTTGAACTCGCCCGTATCCTGGCCGGCCCCTGGGCCGGTCAAACCTTGTCCGACCTTGGCGCCGAGGTGATCAAGGTCGAAAGCCCCGATGGCGACGACACCCGCAAATGGGGCCCGCCCTTCATCGACCGGGACGAAGACCACACCGCCGCCTATTACCATTCCTGCAACCGCGGCAAGACCTGCATCACCTGCGACTTCCGCACCGAAGAGGGGCAGGCGCAGGTCCGCGAACTGGTCAAGGATGCCGATATCCTGATCGAGAACTTCAAGGTCGGCGGGCTGAAGAAATACGGGTTGGATTACGACAGCCTCGCCGCGATCAATCCGCGGCTGATCTATTGCTCCATCACCGGCTTCGGCCAGGACGGCCCCTATGCGCATCGTGCGGGCTATGACTACATCATCCAAGGCATGTCCGGCCTGATGTCTCTGACCGGCGAACCCGATGGCGAACCGCTGCGGGCGGGCGTGGCGATCACCGATCTTTTCACCGGCGTCTATTCCACCACCGCCATCCTCGCCGCGCTGCACCAGCGCGGCGTGACCGGACGTGGCCAGCATATCGACATGGCGCTGCTCGATTGCGCGGTCTCCGTCACCGCGAACCAGGCGATGAATTACCTCTCCACCGGCACGCCACCGGTGCGCACCGGCAACTGGCATCCCAACCTGACGCCCTACCAGGTGTTCGAGGTCGCGGACGGGCATATCATCATCGCCACCGGCAATGACGCCCAGTACCGTCGCCTCTGCGATATCCTCGACCTCGCGGACATGAAGGACGACCCGGACTACGCGGTCAACCACGCCCGCGTCGCCAACCGGCCCGAGATGATCCGCCGCATCCAGGCCGCCTGCCTGCGCTTCACCAAGGCCGATCTGCTGGCGCAATGCGAAGACAGGGGCATTCCCGCCGGGCCGATCAACGACATGGCCGAGGTGTTCGAGGACCCGCAGGTGATCGCCCGCAAGATGCGCATCGATCCCGAAGGCGTGCCCGGTGTCCGCGCGCCCTTCCGCTTTTCGGATGCGGAGCTGAAGCTGGACAGGGCGTCTCCCAAACTCCCGCGCTGACCGCGTCTTCTGGCCGGAAAAACTTCTGCCGGAAGCACCTGCCCCTGTGGGGGCAGGTCGCTGGCGCGAGCAGGGGCCTGTCTGCCCCCTCCCGTCCGATGCGCCGCATCTGCCGGTACACCCCCGAAAGTATCTGAAACCGGAAGAAGCCTATTCGCCGAGCTTGGCGTGAACCTCGTCCAGATCGATCTCCGCAATCGGCAACTTGTTGGCCGGATTGTGGAAATCGTATTTGAAGAGGTCGAAGTCGCGCTTGTACATCTCGTAGACGAGGTGCATCGACAGGTCGTCGAAATAATCCTCCACCGGATGCGCACGCTTGGGGCCGTGGCCTTCGCTTTCGTTGAACCGGGGGATTTTCTTCAGGTCGATCGGATGCGGCGTGTCGATATGATCGAGAACGTCCTGCATCCCCTCCTCGAACTGTTCGGTCCAGAAAATCCGGTCGTAGCGTCCGCCGTTGATGATGAAGGTGGAGATATGACCCGACATGGCGGACCAGTGGATGTCCGGCTCCATCGGGCGGCGCCAGCGGATGGTGTCGCGGGCAAACAGCAGGAAGCGGCGGAAGCTCTTGATCTGGTCGAACTCTTCCTTGCCGTCGTCGCCGCCGACCTCGATCCCGTATTTCTGCACCAAGAGCGGCACCAGGTTGCCGCGGTAGCGGTTGCCGTTGCGCTGGATGCCGCAGATCTTGTCGAAGAACGAACTCAGGATGCGCGTATAGGGGTTGCGGACACAGGTGAAGGCATAGCTCTTGTGCTGCGACACGTTCTCTTCGATCGGGCCCTGGCTATGTTCCTGCGCCCATTTGTGCAGCCCGGAGGTCGAGTCGTGGATGTCGCCGTCGAAGAACCGCCCGTGATCGGAGAAATACATGATCTGCCCGATGGTCGAGCAGGCGCATTTGGGCACCACGCGGTACACCACGCTCTCGCTCTCTGTCATCCAGACGCCGGGAAACCCCATCTGCCGTGCCTCCAATAGCCGAAGCACTTGAGTAGCCCCGGTCTTTGACTTGCATAGAGAGCAAAAATTTACCTGATTATCAATTGCCCATGATCCAACTGGGTGTCGACAAATCACCCCAAAGACTGGTTATTGTTCTCGAAATGGCGACGATCGCGTACATACTTCTTTGTCACAAGGACCCCGATGCCGTCGTCGCCCAGGCCGAAAGGCTGACCGCGGCGGGGGACTACGTGGCGATCCATTTCGACGCCAGCGCCGGGCAGGAGGCCTATCAGGCGATACGCACGGCGTTGTCCGGCAATGCCAATGTCACCTTCGCGCGCCGTCGGCTGCGCTGCGGCTGGGGCGAATGGTCGCTGGTGGCGGCGACCCTTCAGGCGGTGGAGGCGGCGCTGGAGGATTTTCCCCGCGCCACGCATTTCTACATGATGTCCGGCGATTGCGTGCCCATCAAATCGGCCCGCTACGCCCACGACTTCCTCGACCGGCGCGAGGTCGACTATATCGAGAGCTTCGACTTCTTCGAAAGCAACTGGATCCGCACCGGCATCCGCGACGAGCGGCTGATCTATCGCCACTATTTCAACGAGCGAACGAACAAGTGGCTGTTTTACCAGAGCATTGAATGGCAGCGGCGACTGGGCCTGGCGCGGGCGATCCCGTCTGATCTCCAGATCCAGATCGGCAGCCAGTGGTGGTGCCTGCGCCGTCGCACGATGGAGGCGGTGATGGAGTTCGTGGCCCGCCGCCGTGACGTGCTGCGCTTTTTCTCGACCACCTGGATCCCGGACGAGACCTTTTTCCAGACCCTGGTGCGCCACCTGATCCCGGCCGAGGAGATCGAGACGCGCACCCCGACCTTCCTGATGTTCACCGACTACGGGATGCCGGTGACCTTCTACAACGACCATTACGATCTGCTGCTGGGGCAGGATTTCCTGTTTGCCCGCAAGGTCAGCCCCGAGGCGCATGAGCTGAAGGAGCGGCTTGGCAGGCTCTACAACGAGGATCGCGCCGACTTCACCATCTCGGGCGAGGGACGGTCGCTCTATCGGTTCCTCGCGGGGCGGGGGCGCATCGGCAACCGGTTCGCGCCGCGCTTCTGGGAGGCGGAGGCGAGCCTGGGCCGGGACCGCGAACTGCTGATCGTGATCTGCAAGAAATGGCATGTCGCCAAGCGGCTGGTCGCCCGGATCCGGGAGGCCACCGGCATTCCTGCCGTCGAATACCTCTTTCACGAGGAGACCACCGCGCTGCCTGACCTGGGCGGCATCCAGTCATCCCTGTCCAAGCGGACCCGGCACCGGCGCGCGCTCTTGCGGATGCTCTTCGAATATTACCGCAGCAACCGGATGATCATCTGCCTGGATCCCGGCAGCCTCGACCTGGTGGAGGATTTCTGCGCCGACCGGGCCACCACCACCCTGCTGGAAATCGACTGCACCATCGACGAGGAATATCTGAAGGGCCACGCCCTGCGCACCGGCCTCGCCTCCGATCACACCAGCGCCGAGGCGATGGAGCTTCTGATCCCCACGGTGCGCAACGCCATCGCGATGGAAAGCGACCGTCTGCGCGATGCGGGTTTTGCGAATTTCCACCGCATCCGCCAGGCGGCCACCACCGAACAGAATGCGCGGGCGCTGTCGGACTTCCTTGCTGTTCCGGCCGGGCTGGCGCATGAACTGGCAGAATATCCCGATCTCTTTTCAGACTGAGGTTCCCGATGGCCTATAGCTACGACGACCAGAACATCTTCGCCAAGATCCTGCGCGGCGAGATCCCCAACAAGACGGTGATGGAAACCGACCACACGCTCGTCTTCGAGGACATCCGCCCCCAGGCCCCGGTCCATGTCCTGGTGATCCCCAAGGGGCCATACGTCACCTATGACCATTTCGCGGGCGAGGCCTCGGAGGCGGAGATCGTCGATTTCCACCGCACCGTGGCCGCGGTCTGCCAGAAGCTGGGCGTGACGGCGGATGACGGCCCCGGCTGCCGGTTCATCTCCAACGCCGGGGAGGATGGCGTGCAGGAGGTGCCCCATTACCACCTGCATATCCTGGGCGGGCGTCGCCTGGGCCGGATGCTGCAAAAGGCGGAATGACGGGGCAGGGGGGCTGTCTGCCCCCCGCCGGACCTGCGGTCCGTCTCCCCCCGAGGATATTTTTGCCAAGAAGAAGCGGATCAGCCGCGTGGCGGAAGCCTGTCGAACGGTGTCACGCCATCCGGGATCTGGTGGAAGGGTTGCGCGTCACAGGTGTAGATCGCGCTCTCCGGTCCCGGATAGGCTGACGGGTCGTCCAGCGTGCCGACCTTGATCACCACATGGGCCGGGCGCGGGTAGGTGTTCAGATGCGTGCCGCAGGTCGGGCAGAAATGCCGGGTGACGGGCGTGTCCAGATCGGGCCGGGTGAAGGCTTGCGGCTCGCCTTTGGTGATCCGGTAATCCTCGGCCCGGCACATCATGAAATAGTTCGGCCCGCCGCCGCTGATGTACTGGCATTCGCGGCAGTGGCACTGCGCATGAAAGAAGGTCGCGCCGGTGACTTCGTAGGTGCACGCGCCGCAATAGCAGCGCCCCGTCAGCGTCGCGCCCGTCATCCGAAGACCGCCCCGAGGCTTTCGTCCACCGCCGCCGTGATCTCGTCGATCTGGCCCTCGGTCACGATCAGTGCCGGAGAGAAGGTGAGCGTGTTGTTGTAGCCCGGAACGGAGCGGTTGGTGACGCCGATGATCACCTGCCGCTTGGCGCATTCCGCGACGATCTGGGCGCAGAGCTTTTCATCCGCCGGTTCGCGGGTCTGGCGGTCAGCCACCAGTTCGATCCCGGCAAAGAGCCCCTTGCCACGGACCTGCCCCACCACCTTGTGCTTCTCGGCCAGCGCCTCGAAATTCGCAATCAGGCGGGCGCCCATGGCCACGGTGTTGTCGAGCAGCTTCTCGTCCTCGATGATCCGCATGTTTTCGATCGCCGCCGCCGGGCCGGCCGTGCAGCCCCCGAAGGTGGAGATGTCGCGGAAATAGTTCAGCGGGTCCTCGGCGTCATCCTTGAACATGTCGAACACCCGCTCGGAGGTGACGCAGCAGGCGATGGCCGCATAGCCCGACGCCACGCCCTTGGCCATAGTGACGAAATCCGGTTCCACCCCGTAGTGCTGATAGCCGAACCAGGTGCCGGTGCGACCGACGCCGCAGACCACCTCATCGATATGCAGCAGGATGTCGTATTTCCGGCAGATCTCCTGCACACGCGGCCAGTAGCCGTCGGGCGGGACGATCACGCCGCCGCCCGCGGTGATCGGCTCAAGGCAGAGCGCGCCGACCGTCTCCGGCCCTTCGGCGAGGATCACCTTTTCGATCTGGTCGGCGGCCCATTCGCCGTAATTCTCCACCGGCGCGCCCTGATCGCCCGCGCGGTATTCGAGGCAATGCGGCACCCGCACGAAATCCGGCGCGAAGGGCCCGTACTGGGCGTTGCGCTGATCCTGCCCGCCCGCCGACAGCGCGCCGATGGTCGTGCCGTGATAGTCGCGGTCGCGGTAGAGGATCTTGGTCTTCTTGCCGCCGTAACGCTTGTGCGCGATCTGGCGGACCATCTTGAACGCCTTCTCGTTCGCCTCCGACCCGGAGTTGCAGTAATAGACCCGCGTCAGCCCCGGCATCTTTTCGATCAGTTTCTCGGCAAAGATCGCGCCGGGGATCGTGCCCGCCGCGCCTGCGAAATAATTCAGCTTGATCAGCTGGTCGCGCACCGCATTGGCGATGCTTTCCCGCCCGTAGCCCACGTTCACCGTCCAGACCCCGCCCGATACGGCATCGAGGTGCTTCACCCCCTTCTGGTCCCAGACATGGATGCCCTTGCCCTCGGTGATGATCCGGGGTTCGCCCGTCTCGAAGGGCTTGTGCTGCAAGAGGTGATGCCAGACGTGGGCCTTGTCGGCCTCCACGATCTTGGAGATGTCGTTGTCGCGGAATTCGCCGTCCATCGGAATGCTCCTTCTGAGGGTTGGGCAAAGCCTACGCGCGGCCCCGGGACTTGGCAATCGGGCCTGCGGCGAAATTTGACCAAGTGGTCCATGCCGGCTGTCCCTGCCCGCACGACAGGCAAACGCGCTTGCAGCGCGGGGCGGCTTCGTTACGCTGCGGGCATGACCCCCGACGACATCAGCCTTCTGACCCAGCTTTTCGACACCGCCGTCGCCGCCGCCGATCCGGCGGAGGCGCTCAAAGACCATTTGCCCGATCCGCCGAAGGGACGGACCGTGGTGATCGGCGCGGGCAAGGGCGCGGCGCAGCTGGCCCGCGCCTTCGAGGAGGCCTGGGACGGCCCGGTCGAGGGGATCGTTCTCACCCGCTACGGCTATGCGGCGGAATGCCCGTCCCTCAGGGTGCTGGAAGCCGCCCATCCCGTGCCCGACGCCGCCGGGGAGGCCGCCACGGCAGAGATCCTGACCCTGCTGGCCGATCTGACCGAAGAGGATCTTGTCGTTGCCCTGATCACCGGCGGCGGTTCGGCCCTGCTGGCCGCCCCGCCCGACGGGCTGACGCTGGCGGATGAACAGGCGCTGAACGAGGCGCTGCTCGCCTCGGGCGCGCCGATCGGGGCGATGAACGCCATCCGCAAGCAGGTCAGCCGGGTCAAGGGCGGGCGCCTGGCCGCCGCGACCCGCGCGCCGGTCGCCTCGCTCATCGTGTCGGACGTGCCGGGCGATGACCCGGCGGAGGTCGCCTCCGGCCCCACGGTGCCGGGCCCGGCCGACCGGGCCACCGCGCTGGCGGCGATCTGCGCCTGGAACATCGACCTGCCGCCGCGCATCCGCGCCTATCTCGACACCGCGCCAGAGGACGCCCCCGCCCCGGACGCCCCCCGGCTGGCCCGCAACAGCGTGACGGTCATCGCCTCGGCCGCCCGGTCCCTCGAAGCGGCGGCGGCGCTCGCCCGCGCGCAGGGCATTCCCGCCCATATCCTCTCCGACGCGATGGAGGGGGAGGCGCGCGACATCGCCCGCGCCCATGCCGCCATCGCCCGAGAAATCGCCCTGCGCGACCGCCCCTTTCCGCGCCCGTGTCTCCTGCTGTCGGGCGGAGAAACCACGGTGACCCTGCGCCACAAGGGCCGGGGCGGGCGGAATACGGAGTTTCTGCTCTCCTTCGCCCTCGCCATCGAGGGGATGGCGGGGATCACGGCCCTAGCCGCCGACACCGACGGCATCGACGGCAGCGAGGACAACGCCGGGGCCTTTGCCGACGGGGCCACCTGTGCTGCCATGCGTGCCGCCGGGATTGACCCGGCAGAGGCGCTGGCCCGCAACGATGCCTGGACCGCCTTTGACGCCTGCGGGCAGATATTCGCACCGGGTCCGACCGGGACGAATGTCAATGATTTCAGGGCAATACTGATCCGGTAAGGGTCATTTCGCAAGGCAGGAGGCCAGCCCGTCCGCCAGCGAGGTCAGCAGCGCGGCATACAGCCCGGGCCCCGGTTCAAGGGACGATCCGATCGGATCGAGCACGCCGACCCGGGCATCCAGCGCCTCTGCCAGGCGGGACGCGACGCGGCTGTCGAATTGCGGTTCCGTGAACAGGCACTGCACGTCCTGACCTTTTGCCAGGGACTGAAGCGCCGCCAGGCGGCGGGCGCCGGGCATGGTCGCATCGCCATCGGCGATGGTCCCGCTCGGCGGCAGGTCGAACCTGTCGGTGAAATAGCCATAGGCATCGTGAAAGACGATATAGCCGCCGCTCAGCCCGCCCAGCTTGGCCTCGATCTGTCCGGTCAGGTCGGTGAGACGGCGCATCGCGGTTTCCGCATTGGCGCGGTAGGTCGCGGCATTGTCCGGGTCGGCGGTTACGAGGTGGCGCAGGATTTCCGGCAGCCAGACCCGCGCATTGTCGGGGTCCAGCCAGACATGCGGATCGACCCCCTCGTGATCATGCCCGTCCCCGGCCTTGTGTGCATCCGGTTCCGTGGTCTCGTGCGCCTCGTCCGCATGGCCGTGGTCGCCATGGTCGGCATCATGCGCGTGATCGTCTTCGCCGTGATCCGCATGGTCCGCCTCCCCGCCGTGCGCCGCATGAGCGCCGTCATGGGTGTCATGCCCGGCCTCTGCTTCTCCGTGATCCTCCTCACCATGGTCATGCCCGCCAAGCCGCAGGATCGTGCCGTCGATCTCCATCAGCGGGACCGAGGTCAGCCCCTGTCCCAGGGAACCGGCCGTGTCCTCCAGCCAGGGCGACTGATCCGGCCCGATCCAGAACAGCAGGTC
>Ga0213839_1001709_pt1 | contig 13583 bp, 9 predicted proteins | sample SWPATP21_FD_160075 | JGI IMG/M metagenome (GOLD analysis project Ga0213839, IMG submission 160075) | Coastal seawater microbial communities from Marineland, Florida, United States - SWPA TP2 #1 | ecosystem: Environmental > Aquatic > Marine > Coastal | place: USA: Florida | collected 2016-08-14 | reverse complement strand
ATCCAGGGCGAGGGGGCACAGGCCGCGCCACGGTCCGGAGAAGCGGTGCTCCCCGGCCCGCTTGCCGCGCTTGTAGGACCAGACCACGTCGAGCGCCAGGTCGCCGGCGCCGTGGAGGGCGACGTCGACCACGGCGTCGGGGAGGTCCCTCCAGGGCGTGTCGAGCCAGGGGCCGGGCAGGTCGACGGCGCCGAGGGCCACCTGGAGGGTGGCGAGGAACTGGCCGTCGGGCTCGCCGAGGTAGGCGCCGGGCTTGGTGCCGTCGAGGGCGCCGTCGTTCAGGGAGCGCTCGGGATGGGCGACGAGGCGGGCTGGGTCGACGATGTCCACGTGGCCGGTGCCGGCGCAGCTCGGGCAGGCGCCCTCGGGACGGTGGGGAGAGAAGTGGCCAGCGGTGAGCTCCGTGGGGGTGCCGTCCAGGGTGCCGGCCCTCGAAGCGAGGAGGCGGAGGAGCGGGTCGACGTCGAGGGCGGTGCCGACGGTGCTTCCGGGATGGCGGGTGTCGTCGGGGCCTGCCTGCCGGAGGAGGACGGTGGGGGAGAGGCCCGTGGCGCCGTCGAGGGCCGGACGTGGAAGGCGGCGCAGGTGCTGTCGGACGGCGAAGGGGAGGGTCTCGGCGAGGCGACGGTCGGCCTCGGCGGCCAGGGTGCCCATGGCGAGGGAGGACTTGCCGGAGCCGGAGACGCCGACCATGGCGACGAGGGCGCGATGGGGGAGCGCGACGTCGAGCGCCTTCAGGTGGTGGGTGGAGGCTCCGGTGAGGCGGAGCTCGGACGGGGGCGGCACGGGGGGCTTGGGGGCGGCGGTCGACAGGCGCTCCAGGGGCAGCTCGGGCTCGAGCTCGAGGCGGCCGTCGTCGACCCGGACGCGGTGGTCGGCGGCGGCCCACACGTGGCGGTGGTGGGAGATGGCGACCACGGTGTGTCCTGCCTCGACGAGCTGGTCGAGGGCGCCCAGGAGCCGCCGCAGGTCCTGGGGGTGCAGACCCCGGTCCGGCTCGTCGAGGAGGAGGATGCCCGGGTCGCCTCGCTGGGTGCGGGCCCGGGCGAGGGTGGTGGCGAGGCGGACACGCTGGGCCTCGCCGCGGGAGAGGGTGGGGCTGGGCTGGCCCAGGGGGAGGTGGTCGAGGCCGAGGTCGTGGAGGGCCTGGAGGAGAGGGGCGAGGGCGTCGTCGTCGCCGAAGTGGGCGAGGGCGTCTCCGACGGTGAGCTGGAGGACCTCGGCGATGTCCAGGTCCCGCCAGCGGACGGCGCGGACCTCGGGGGCGTAGCGGCTGCCGGCGCAGGTGGGGCACGGGCGGAGGAGGTCTTCGAGGAGGTGGAGGGTGATGCGCTCGACGCCGAGGCCCTCGCAGTCGGGGCAGCGGCCCTGCTTGCCGTTGTAGGCGAAGGCGCCGGCGCGGAGCTTGCGGGCCTTGGCGTCGTCGGTGGCGGCGAAGCGCTTGCGAACGGTGTCGAACCAGCCGGTCCAGGTGGCGGGGGTGCTGCGGGGGGTGCGGCCCAGGGGGCTGGCGTCGAGGGCCTCGACGGGGCCCAGTCGGGCCACCCCTTCCGCTCTGACCCCTCGCGACGTCGTGGTGGACAGCGTTCCCTGGCCGCTGTCGCTACCCCTTCCGCTCTGACCCCGAAGGGCGGGGAGGAGGCAGTCCATCACCAGGGTGGACTTGCCGGCGCCGCTGCGGCCGAGGACGACGGTGAGGGTGCCCAGGTGGATGGGGAGGTCGACGTCCCGGAGGGTGCGGCGTCGGGCCCCGCGGAGCCAGAGGACGCCTCGGTCGGGCCGGGGGGAGCGGGGGATGGGCGGACCGCCGAGGGGGTCGCCGGAGGTCGGGGCGTCGGCGACGATGCGGCCGCCGTGGACGCCGCTCCCCGGGCCCAGCGCGACGACCCGGTCGGCGTAGCGGACGAAGTCGGGGTCGTGCTCGACGGTGAGGATGGTGTTCCCCCGGGCGCGCACGGCCTCGAGGGCCCGGCGCAGACCCGGCTGGGCCTCGGGGTGCAGCCCCAGGGTGGGCTCGTCGAGGGCGAAGAGGAGACCGGAGAGCTCGGTGCCCAGCAGGGCCGCCAGGGCGAGGCGCTGGGACTCGCCTCCGGAGAGCGTCGGCAGGGGCCGGGAGAGGGAGAGGTGGCCGAGGTCCAGGGCGATCAGCTGCTCGAGCCGGGCGTCGAGGCCAGCGGCGACGGCCTCCCCGGTGGGGGTGGCGCGGAGCGGGGCCAGGGCGGCGTCCAGCTCCAGGAGGGGGAGGTCGGCCAGCGTGGGCAGGGTGGCGCCGGACACGGTGGTCGTGCGTCCGATGGACCCCAGCCGGGTCCCGTCGCAGGCGGTGCACGGAATCGTGCGCACGAAGCGGAGGATGTTGGCGTTTCGGTTCCGCTTCAGGGTCTCCTCGATGACCGGGATGAGTCCCTTGTAGTGCCCCTCCTGCCTGGGGCGCGCCGTGATGCCCGACCACTTCATCCGGGAGGCCAGGTCGTGCTTGCCGAAGGGAACGACGAGACGATCGGTGCCGTGGAAGACCATGTGGCGCTGGGCGTCGTCGAGGTCTTCCCAGGGGGTGTCGACGGTGAAGCCGTGGGCGTGGCACAGCTGGTCCATCACATCGACCGTGACCTGGCTGTACATCGTGTACCCGTTGGGGAGGGTGGGCACGAGGGCCCCGTCGCGGATGGACTTGCTCGGGTCGGCCACCAGCAGGGCGGGGTCGACCAGGTCCTCCACGCCGTGTCCGCGACAGGCCTCGCAGGCACCGCGGGGGTGGTTGAAGCTGAAGTGGCTGCGGGCGAGGTTGTCGCCGGGCTCGCCCTCCCGGGCATAGACGAGACGGAGCAGGTCGAGGACGCCGGAGCGGGTGCCGACGGTGGAGCGGTCCGACGTCGCACCCTGGCTCCGACCCAGGGCGATGGGGAGGGGGAGGCCGTCGAGCTGGTCGAGGGCGGGGCGTCCCACCTTCCCGAGGCGCTGGCGGGCCCTGCCGGTGAGCTGGGTGAGCCAGCGGCGGCGTCCCTCGGCCACGAGGGTGTCGTGCACGAGGGTGGTCTTGCCGGAGCCCGAGGGGCCGACGATGGCGGTCCACGAGCCGGGAACGAGGTCCAGGTCGAGGTCCTTCAGGTGGTGGTGGCGGGCGCCGCGGAGCCGGATCATGGCGCGCCGGTAACCGCTCGAGGGGACCGGCCGTAGGGGTCGTCGTGGAGGGGCACATGGCGCGTGGATGGATGGTCGTCCTGGCGGGGCTGCTGGCGGGGTCGGCGACGGCTGGACCGGCCGCGGACGAGGTGGAGCACGCCGAGCCGGTGGAGGAGCTGGGTGCTGTCCGCTGGCCACGGGGCCTGGAGGCGGCCCAGGCGCGGGCGTCGACCAGCGGCAAGCCGGTCCTTGTGCTCTTCGACGAGGTGCCGGGCTGCTCTACGGTGAAGGGCTTTGGCAACGGCGCCCTGTCCCACCCCCTGCTGGCCGAGGCCGTCGAGACCCTGTTCGAGCCCGTGCTCGTCTACAACAACCGCGCCGAGGACGACGCCATCTGCGAGGCCTTCGCCGAGCCCCGCTGGAACAACCCGGTGGTGCGGGTGCTGGGCAAGAGCCGGGCGAAGGACGACCGCTTCGCCGGTCCCTACACAGAGGCGGCCTTCGCGGGCTTCCTGGTGACGGCCCTGGACCGCCGTGGGAAGGCGCCGGTGTGGCTGAGGGCCCTCGCCGACGAGCTCGAGGGCGCCGGGCGGGCCGAGGAGGCGACCTATGCGATGTCGTGCTTCTGGTCGGGGGAGGCCCACCTCGGCGAAGTCGACGGGGTGCTGTCCACGGAGACGGGCTGGCAGGGTGGACGCGAGGTGGTCCGACTCACCTACGACCCGCGACGGACCAGCGTTGGGGAGCTCGACGACCACGCCGACGGCCATGCCTCGCGGGTGGCGTCGGGCGAGCTGCGGCGCACCCCGAAGGACGATCGGCATGCCCTGCGGGGAACGAGGTGGGCCGACGTCGAGATGACCCCGGGTCAGGCCAGCAAGGTCAACGCGTGGGTGGCGGACGGCAAGGACCCGTCGAGGTGGCTCTCGCCCCGTCAGCTGGGAGAGTAGTCCGGCGGTCCCCAGCTCTCGGGGAGCCACGGCGCCAGGGCGTCCAGGACGCGGATGGTGAAGGGCCACAGAAGCACCGGGTAGAGCGCCAGCATGCCGAACGGGAACATGCCCAGGTCCATGCCGATGGCGATGCCGATGTGCATCAGGACGCCGCCGAACGCCCAGTACGGACCGAAGCGGGTCAGCAGCAGCGGGGAGGAGAACTCCAGCGCCATGGTGACGACGCCTCCCAGGAAGAACAGCGGCATCAGCGGCTCCCAGAAGACGGGGTCGAGGCGTCCGACCTGGGGAGCGCTCAGGATCTGGTAGAGCTCGTTCATGTGGAGGTGGAGGAAGCCCGGCTTGGCGCCGATCTTCACGATGCCGGCCTGCAGGTACACCATCACGAGGAGCCAGCGGAGGAGGTCGGCTGGCCAGGCGGCGATGCGGGACGCGGGCCTCGCGGACGAAGCCTCGCTGAACAGCCACAGGAGCAGGACGGTGCGCAGGAGCCGGTCGATGGCGCGGTCGCCGGGGGGGTACAGGTGGCCCAGCTGGGCGTAGGCGACGAGCAGCGTCGCGAGGGCCGGACGCCCGAGTCGGCCGCCCCGCATCACCAGCGGCGCCGCCGTCACGCACAGCGCCCACAGCAGCGGGCCACCCCACCACACTCCTCCGACCAGCGACCACCAGGAGCTCCCGTCGGTGAGCCCCCCCATGGACTCGGGCAGGAGCACGGCAGAGAACGCGCCTCGCCACACGATGGCCAGCAGGTCCCCCAGGATGCACAGCGGCACGAGCACTCGGACGAGGCGCAGCGGCCGGCTGTCCACGGGACGGCCGGTGAAGGCGAGCCAGCGGGTCCACAGGTTCACTGGGAGGGCTTCCATGTCGGCGCCTCGGCCGTCCAGCGAACGATCTCCATCCCGTCGCCGTCTCCAGGCCAGGGGGTGCTCGTGCAGCGGACCACGACCTCGTGGGCATCCGGCTTCTCGGCGCGGACGTCCTCGACCATCAGCTCCACGAGGCGCTCGCTGTGGCGGCTCTGGTCCAGGCAGGTGTGCACGACCACGGGGCGAATGCGTCGGTAGCGGAGGAAGGACTTCCGGTAGGTGTGCTCGGGGTCGGCGGCCCGGAACCAGAGCTCGTCGTCGACCCACAGCTCGAAGCGGACCATGCGGTTGGGGCCCACGCCGTACAGGTTCCAGCTCTGGGCCAGCCGGAGGGGGCGCTCCAGGTGCGACAGGGCCGATGTGATGGGGCGCCGCACGTGGTGCTGGAAGTCGGCGGCGAGGAGCGCGTTCAGGGGCGCGTCTTGGCGGTCCTCGGGATCCTGCAGCCAGTCCACCGACCTGTGGTCGAGCCCGGGGAAGCCGAGGATGCCCATGGAGAAGGCAGTGAACGCCACCAGGGCGCCGCGTACGTGGGCGGTCGTGGACATGGGGGGCGCTATCACGGCGGCCGTGGTGGCTCCCTGATAGCATGCGCGGGATGGCGGTCCCCCCCACCCATCCCCCGGTCTCCCCGGTTCAGGTGCCGAGCGAGCTGTTGGACATGCTCGGCCTGGGTGCTTGGAGCTATGACCTCGACACCGCCACGTCGTGGATGGGGCCGGGGGCTGCGGCGCTGTACGGCCTGCCCGCCGGCCCCGACGGATGGCGGGGCCCGAGCGACGAGGTCGCCGCCTACGTCGAGCCGGAGGACCGAGCCGTGGCGGCGATGGCGGGCGGGGTGCGTAGGGAGGACGGGGACCGAATCTTCCTGTCCTCCCAGCCGTTTCGCCTGAGGAACCAGGCGGGACGCTGGTTTCGGCTGACGGCGGTGCGTCGCGCCCAGGAGCCGGTCGTCCGTGGCGTCGTGATGGAGGTCACGGAGCTCGTGCAGCAGCAGCAGGAGGTGGCAGCCCTTCGGGAGACGGCCCGTCAGAACCTCCAGCTGGCGTCGGCCGAGGCCTTCGCGGCCCCCCTGGCCCACGACATCGGCAACCTGCTCACTCCTGTACTCGGCACCCTGGAGCTGCTCGGCGACGACGACGTCGTGCAGGACTGGCGTCGGAAGCTCCTCGACGACGCGGTGGTGGCTGGAGCGGCGGTCGTCCCCCTGCTGCGGAGCCTGGTGGGCATGGTGCGAGAGCCCGTCCGGGGGCGGAGTTGCCAGCTCGGTCCCGTGCTGTCGGCCGCGGAGGGCACCCTCTCCCGGGTCGCGCCCGTGGGCGTGTCGGTCGAGGTGGTCTGCCACGACCCCGGTGAGGTCGTCGCCATCGGGGAGGGAGAGCTCCTCCAGGTGCTGTTCAACATCGTGCGCAACGCCTTCGACGCGCTGGAGGGGGTCGGCGGACGCGTGCGGATTCGCTCCACGAGGGGCGAGGCTGGGCTCGTCGTCCGCATCGAGGACGACGGCCCGGGCTTCCCGGACGCCATGCTGGAGCACGTCGGACCCATGCGGACCACCAAGGTCGACGGCACGGGGCTCGGGCTGTGGATGGTCCGCTCGGTCGTGGAGTCCTGTGGAGGGGGCTTCCGCTTCGGCACCGGTGCACGGGGCGCCTGGGTCGAGCTCCTGCTGCCGCTGGGCACGTGGCGCTCTCCCGGAAGAGGGTCCGCCTCGGTGACCGGCGACGGCCGCCTCATCCTGCTCGTGGGCACCGAAGAGCTCCTGTGCCACTGGACCCGCTCTGCTCTGGAGCACCTCGGGTTCCGGGTGCACCAGGCGCTGTCGTGGGTGAGTGCGCGGGTGATCCACAGCCAGGAGGAGGCCGTGCTGGTCGTCATCCTGCCCGGAGCCAGCGACGAGAGCCTGGATCTGGGCATCCCGGCCCTCGGCATCGCCGGGGTCACGGCCCACGGGGGCCTGCCGATGCCCTTCACCCTGTCGGACCTGGTGGAGGGCGTGGCAGGCGCCCTGGAGAGCTACAGCGGAGGTCCGGATGAGCCTCCCCAGTTGCCATCGTAGCGCCGAGTCCGCTCGGGGGGCTTCGGGCGTCAGGCTGCGGGCTTCAGCTCGCACCAATGGGGCCGCGCTGCCCAAGAGGCCCGGCGCCATAGAAGTCTTCCAAGCTGGTCTATGCGTCCATACACGCCGTGGCCCGAAGTCTGCAGCCTGAAGCCTCGCGCCACGGCCAGCGGACATCTGGCGAAGGACTTCCGACGCGTCGCACTACACAGCTTCCATGACCGCGCCGGCTCCGAGGCCGCCGGCGGCACAGATGCCGAGCAGCGCGGTCTTCGCGTCGGTCGTGGCGAGCTCGTTGGCCATGGTCAGCACCATCCGCGCGCCGGTGGCGCCGAAGGGATGGCCGATGGCGACCGAGCCGCCGTGGACGTTGAGCTTGTCGTCGTCGATCGTGCCGACGGCGTTCCGACCCAGGCGCTCCTGGCAGAAGGCGTCGCTGGCCATGGCCTTGCGGACGCACAGCACCTGGGAGGCGAAGGCCTCGTGCATGTCGACCACGTCGATGTCGGACAGCTCCAGGCCGGCCCGGGCCAGGGCCTTGGGCATGGCGATGGCGGGTCCGATGAGGAGCTGATCGGCCGGGTCGACCCCCACGTAGGACCAGGACTTGAAGGCCGCGAGGGGCTTCATCCCCAGCTCCTTCGCCTTCTCCTCGGTCATGATGAGGACGGCGGCGGCGCCATCGGTCAGGGTGCTGGCGTTGCCGGCAGTGACCGTTCCTCCCTTGGCGAAGGCCGGGCGCAGCTTGGCCAGCTTCTCGACGCTGGTGTCGCCGCGGACGATGGTGTCGCTGTAGACCCGCTTCCCCTCGGGGGTGTCGACGGGGACGACCTCGTCGGCGAAGCGGCCAGACTGGATGGCCGCCGCGGCGCGGTGGTGGGAGAGCACGGCGAACGCGTCCTGCTCGTCTCGGGTGACGCCGTTGCGCTCGGCCATGCGCTCGGCCGCCTCCCCCATGACCTCGCCGGTGGTGCGCTCGGCGATCTGGGGCTGGCGGGGGAGCAGGTCCTTGCGGGGGGACAGGCTGCCGATGGCCTTGACGTAGTCCAGCGGACCGGACTTCCGGCTCAGGGCGACGGGGGCCACCTTGTGGACCAGGCTCTGGGGCATGGTGACCGGCGCGTTGCTGGTGGAGTCGCTGCCGCCGGCGATCATCACCTCGGCGTCGCCTCGCTCGATGGCGGCCACGGCGTCGGTGATCGCCTGGAGGCCGGAGGCGCAGGCGCGGGTGACCGTACGGGCCTCGGCGGCCTTGGGCAGACCGATGTCCAGCACGATCTCCCGGGCGACGTTGGGGGCGGTCGGAGGGAGGATGACGCCTCCCCACACGACCCCGTCGATGGCATCCCACGGCACGCCGGTCTTCTCGAGGAGGCCGCGGACAGCCGCCTCCCCCAGAGCGATGGTGTCCATGGTGGTGAACTCCGCGAAGGCGCGGACGAATGGGGTGCGAGCACCCCCGACGATGACGGCACGGGGCATGGTTCAGGCTCCCACGAAGCTCCCCCCGCACACGCGGAGGGTCTGGCCCGACAGGCCATGGGCCCCGGGACTGGAGAGGAAGGTGATGACCTCGGCGATGTCGACGGGCAGACCGCCCTGACCGAGGTTGGAGAGACGACGGGCCACCTCGCGGGTGGCGACGGGGATGGCATCGGTGAGGCGGGTCTCGATGAAGCCGGGGGCCACTGCGTTCACGGCGATTCCCTTGCGGGCCATCTTGGGGGCGAGGGCCTCGACGAAGCCGATCACACCAGCCTTGGAGGCGCTGTAGTTCGTCTGTCCCACGTTGCCGGCGATGCCCGCGATGCTGGAGAGGCAGACGATGCGGGCCTGCTTGCCGAGGAGCGGCTGGAGGGCGTCGGTGATCCCCATGACGGCACACAGGTTCACGTTCATCGTGAGGTCCCACAGCTCCGGCTTCATGCGTCCGAGGGTCTTGTCGCGGGTGACCCCGGCGTTGTGGACGACGACGTCGACCTTGCCGTGGTGCTCCTGGATGTACGCTGCGATGCGCTCCGGGGCGTCGCTGTCGGTGACGTCGCAGCCGAGGAAGCTGCCTCCCACCGAGCGGGCCACGTCGGCGCCGAGCGCGGCGTCGTCGGGACGGTCGAGGACGATGACCTTCGCTCCCTCTCTGGCCAAGGTGTGGGCGATGGCCTCCCCGATGCCGCGGGCCGCGCCCGTCACCAGAGCGACCTTGCCCTCCAGGGGGCGGAGGGTGCGGACCTTGGTGGCCTTGACCCGCTTGCCCACGTGGATGGGCTGGCCGCTGACGTAGGCGGAGCGAGGGGAGAGCAGGAAGCGGAGCACGGGCTCGAGGCGGTCCTCGGCCCCCTCGTCGACGAGGACGAGGTTGGCGGTGGCGCCGCCCCGTCCCGTCTCCCGACCGCAGCTGCGCACGAAGCCCTCGAGGGCGCGCTGGGCGGCGGCGGCGGCGACGGGCAGCCCCTTGTGGGGACGTCCGAGGACCACCAGGCGACCGCTGCGTGCGATGGCCTTGATGCGGGGATGGAAGAAGTCGTAGAGGGCGCGGAGCTCTTCGGGGCTGGAGATGCGCGTGGCGTCGAAGACGAGGGACCACGAGCGCTTCGGCGCCTCCGAGGCGGCCTTCGCCGGACGACCCCAGGCCTGACCTGGACCCTCCCACGGGCCCAGGTCGCCGTCGACGTAGGGGTTGGCCCCCGCGGTGGTGAGGATGTCGGCCAGGACGCCGGTGAGCTCGCCCGCGCCGCCGACCACCACGTCGCGGTCGTGGAGGGGGCGCTCCTGCCACGGCCCCGGGGCGCGCTCCAGGTTCTGCGGCATCGGCAGCGGCAAGCCGAGGGTGGTGACCATCTTGCGGGCGCGAGGGTTCGCGGCCAGGTCGAGGAGGAAGTCAGCCATGGGTGTGGTCCTTGATGGTTCCGGTGAGGTAGGCAGGGGCGCCGGGGGCACGGCCCACGAAGAGGTCGGCGCCCTCCTCGGTCTCGACCGTGTAGACGCCGACGCGGGCGGGAAGCACCACTGGGCTGGTGAAGCGCACGTCGATGGACGCGAGCCGAGTGGGGTCGCCGCTGTAGCGGCTCCTGTTGAGCTGCTCCACCGCGTGGCCGAGGGTGCCGAAGCCGTGGAGGATGGTGTTGCGGAAGCCCGCCATCCGCGCGTAGGGCGCCAGCCAGTGGATGGGGTTGATGTCGCCGGTCAGGGCCGCGAAGGAGCGGGCGTGGCCTTCGCCGATCTTCGTCCGAGACAGCTCGCGGGCGTCGACGGGAACGACGGGCTTCGCCTTCTTCGGGCCGCGCTTGGCGCCTTCCTTGCGGGGGAGGGGGACGATGACGTTGATCCACGCCGTGACGGCCTCGGGGACCGACGCGGTGCCGGTGGTGACCCGGGAGCGGATGACGGCGCGGGCGCCGTTGTCGTCGATGCTCTCCAGGCAGGCGGCCAGCTGCAGGGGCTCTCGGGCGGGGAGGGGCGCGTGGAGCTCGATGCGGCAGCCGCCGTTCAGCCCCCTCCGCAGGTCGTATGGAACGCCCTTCATCGCCTTGGTCAGCAGCGGAAAGCCCCACTGGCTGAACAGGTGGGCGGGGACGGTGCCTCGGTACCAGCCCGGGTCGCCGCCACAGAGGCGGACGTAGTCCTTCACGAGGTCCGCGGGGCGCGGCGGCACGTGGTCGTGGAAGACCGGGCCTGGGGTCGTGACCGGGCCCTTGCCGGGCCTGGCCAGGCCGGTGCGGACCAGGGAGCGAATGACCGGGCCCTGCTGCAGGAGGTGTCGTGCGGCGCCCATCACTTGGCCGCCACGGCGTCGGTCGCCTCGTCGGCCTGGTGTCCGCGGAGGGCGTCGAGGAGGCGCCCGCCGGTGGTCTGGATGAGGTCGAGCTGGTGGCGACAGCGAGGCTCGGCCCGCTCCATCCACCGGTCGAGGACCTCGTAGCGCTCGGCGTCCTTGCGGCCCTGGGCCAGCAGCTCCTCGGCGACGGCCACGTCGGTGAGGATGATGCACAGCTTCTCGGCGTGGAGCATGGCGAGGGCGAAGTCCTTCTTCGGGTCGAAGTTCTTCAGCTGCTCGGACCACGACTCCATCGGCGCGTGGCGCAGCTCCCCCAGCTTGGCGACCGCCAGGCGGGACAGCAGGAACTGCACCGCCTGGTACTGGATCACCTGCAGCTTCGCGACGCGGCGCTCGTGGGGGTCGCGGCTGCTCATGGCCCGCCAGCGGGCCTGGGTGAAGTCACGGACGAAGCGGCGGGGCTTCTTCACCGCGTTCATCAGGTTGTCCTTCATGGCCATCAGCGCCTGGATCTGGCTGGTGCCCTCGTAGATCGGCATGACCATGGCGTCGCGAAGCAGGCGCTCGGCGCCGTACTCCACGCAGTAGCCGACGCCGCCGTGGATCTGGACGCCGCGGCGAGCGATCTCCACGGCCTTCTCGGCGGCCAGGTACTTGAGCAGGGGCGTGAGGTGGCGCGAGCGCTTCTGCAGGCGGCGCATCTGGCGCTCGAGCTTCCCGCGCTCCTCGTCGGACGTCGGCGGCATGAACTGGAGCTTCAGCTCGATCTTGCGGGCCAGCTCGTCCTGGAAGCCGGCGGCCACGGCCAGGGCGCGGATCCCCTGGATGTCGGTCCGAGCTTCGTCGAGCATGTCGGCGATCATCTCGTGCTGGTCGATGGTCTTGCCCATGGACGGGCGCTCGGCGGCGTAGGCCCGGGCGCTGCGGTAGGCGGCCTCGCACAGGCCGAGGGCCTCGAAGCCCACGCCCACGCGGGCGCCGTTCATCAGGTGGAGCATGTACTTGAAGCCCTCGCCCCGCTCGCCGACCAGGTGGGCGGGACAGCGTTCGAAGCTGATGGCCACGGTCGCAGAGCCGTGGTGGCCCAGCTTCTCCTCGAGGCCGTCGAGGCTGGTGTGCTTGCGGACCTTCTCGCCGTTCTCGAGCTCGTAGGCGGGAACCAGGAACATCGAGAGGCCCTTGAGGCCGGCGAAGGCGTCGTCGCCGCTGCTCTTGGGCTCGGTGCGGGCGATGACGAAGTGCCAGCGGCCGTGGCCCGAGGTGATGAAGATCTTCTGGCCGGTCACGAACCAGTTGCCGTCGTCGTCCTGCTCGCCCTTGGTGGAGAGGTTGGCCATGTCGGAGCCGGCGTCGGGCTCGGTGATGTCCATGCAGCCCCAGGCCTCGCCGGCCACGATGCTGTCGACCAGCTCTGTGAAGCGGGTCTCCGTGATGCCGGGGAGCTTCGGGTCGAAGCGGGTGCTTCCCTCGGAGGCGGAGAACATGACGGCGGCCATGGCGATGCCGCCGTGGAAGCCGTAGTGGGCGCAGACCGAGACGTCGGCCTGGGCGAACAGCCCGGTGGTCATGTGGAAGACGAGCATGGGGGCGTTGAGGCCGCCGAGCTCACGGGGGATGGTGAGGCCGTACAGCTCGAGGTCGGTGATCGACTGCAGCAGCGAGGCCATCGGCTCGTCGTAGACCACATCGCCGCCTTCGAGGCGGGGGTGGCAGGCGTCGAGGGCGAGGTGGTTGGGCACGATCTCGTCGGCGGTGAACGCGCCCACCAGGTCGAGGACGTCCTTGTAGAAGTCGACAGCCTCGGCGCAGTTCTCGAAGCCGCCTTCTGAGCGGTAGTCGTACTCGGTGAGGCGGACGAGGGGTTCCCAGTCGATGCCCTTCTCCACGTACCAGCGGAGATCGTCGTTCTCGTCGTAGAGGTTGGCCATGTCGGGCTCCCTTACTTGGGGCGGTCGTTGAAGATGGATGTACGAGCGATGCGCATCAGCTCGTCGAGCTGGCGGTCGAGGTCGGGCGGGTCCCGGAGGATGTGCCGGGTGGCGCCGCCGGTGGCGATGGTGGCGATCACCGCGTGGAGGATCTGCACCACGTAGGCCTCGGGGTCCGCGTCGGCGCGGATGCGGCCCTCTTCCTGGCCCCGGCGGATGTAGTCGCCGATGAGGGCGGTCCATGGCTGGAGGTGCTGGGCGAACAGCTCCGTCATCTCCTCCGGGCGGTCCAGCATCTCGCGGGTGAGGAGCCGGGCGCGGTCGGGGTCGTCCCGGAAGAAGGAGAGCAGCGCGCCCGTGGCGTTCCGGAACCGGTCGGAGCCGGTGGTGGCGGCCTGAAGGACGCGGGGGAGGTCGTCCTTCCAGTGGGCGAGGAGCTTCTCCAGGACCTCGCGGCGCAGCTGGTCCTTGGAGCCGAAGTGGTAGACGAGGGTGGGGCGGGTGATGCCGGACGCCTGGGCGATCGCCTGGATGGACGTGCCCTCGTAGCCACCGGCTGCGAACAGGCGGGTGGCCTCGTGGAGGATGCGGGTGCGGACGTCGTCTACTGCTGCGTTCACGTTTGTCTACCAATTGGTAGAGAGGGTTCTACCGCGGAGTCGAGGTGGGGGCAAGGGCGCGGCGCTGGAGTGTGGGCCTGGACCCGCCGCGTGACGGCCTGACCCTGGACCCTGGACCCTGGACCCTGGACCCCGGACCAGCGGCCTTCGGCCTGACCCTGGACCCTGGACCCGCGCCTTTCGGCCTGACCCTGGACCCTGGACCCGCGGCCTTCGGCCTGACCCTGGACCCGGGGCCCGACGGCCTGATCCT
>Ga0213839_1001708_pt1 | contig 13588 bp, 11 predicted proteins | sample SWPATP21_FD_160075 | JGI IMG/M metagenome (GOLD analysis project Ga0213839, IMG submission 160075) | Coastal seawater microbial communities from Marineland, Florida, United States - SWPA TP2 #1 | ecosystem: Environmental > Aquatic > Marine > Coastal | place: USA: Florida | collected 2016-08-14 | reverse complement strand
CCCCACGAGGCCCGCCGTGGAGCCACCGACGCCGAGCAGGCCCCCGAGCGCATCGAGCGACCAGCCCCGGTCGACGAGCAGCGGACGCAGCATGGCTCCGGCCGCGGCCTCGCCGAGCTTGTAGGTGACGAGCACGGCGCACCACGCCGGCCCGACCGAGCGCAGGGTGCCTAGCAGATCGATGGGACTGGCATCGACCGGCTGAGGCGGCGGCTCGGCGTAGCGCCACACGGGGAGGGTGAGGGCGACCAGGGCCGCGGCCATCGCCCCGAAGGCCCACGGCCAGCCCACCCGCGCGAACAGCACGAGGATGGCGCTGCCGCCGAGGATCATGCCGAGGCGATAGCCGGCCACCTGGATGCCGTTGCCCCAGCCCCGCTGCTCCGGCGCCAGGATCCTCACCGCCAGCCCGTCGGTGGCGATGTCTTGGGTGGCCGCGAGCACGCTCGCCAGCACCATGCCCGCCGCCAGCCACCCCGCGCCGCGCAGCGCCTCGCCCGGCCCCGGGTTCACCCACGCGAGGCCCAGGAGCACCACGACGGTGAGCAGCTGCAGCGGCACGATCCAGTCCTTGCGACGACCGAAACGATCGACCGCGGGCGACCACAGGAACTTCAGCGCCCACGGAAGCGCCAGGGCGCTCGACAGCCCCACCACCTCGAGCGACTGCCCCTGCTCCCGCAGCACGGCCGGCACCGCCAACGTGAAGAACCCGAACGGCAGCCCCTGGGAGAGGTAGAGGGTGGCCAGGAGCGCCAGCGCGCGGCCCCCGCTCACCGAGCCCCCGCCGCGAGGCCCCGCACCGCCGCCGCCGCCGTTCCTCGCGGAGGGGGACAACCCATGGCCCCCAGCTGCCACAGCCCCACGACTGCGCCGAGGAGCGCGGATGCCTGCTCGGGCTCGGCGTGCCGTGCGAAGCGATCGCGCAGCCAGCGGAGCACCGCTCCCCAGGCCACGCGCACCTCCTCGTCGCGCAGGGACTCGGCCCCCAGCACCACGGCACAGCGCACCGCCCTCGGGTCGCCGGGGAGCGCCAGGCAGGCATCGATGACGCCGTCGAGGGTGTCGCCCGAGGCCTCGAGACGACGCTCCAGGACCCCGCGCACGCGGGCGACGACGCCCAGGAGCAGATCGAGCTTGCGACCGAAGTAGTAGTGGACCAGGCCCGGCGCGAGCCCGGCCCGCCGAGCCACGCGCTGCACCGTGGCACCCGCATAGCCACGCTCGGCGAGGAGTTCCTCCATCGCGTCGAGGAGCTGGTCGCGAGGATGGGGGGTCGTGGTCACGACGTCTTCTCCTGCCGGCAGTTTGGTTGGTCACCCAACCAATAACCCGTTCGCCGGGCGATCCTCTCTTCACCGCCCTCCCCGACGCCCGCCGCGGTAGGCTGCGCCATGCGCTTGACCCTGCAAGATGGCCACGTCGACCTGCAGAGCGGCGACGTGGTGCGCGACGCCCAGCCTGCCCATCGCCTGCGAGAGAAGGAGCGGCAGCTCCTCGCCTATCTGTCGGAGCGCGCCGGCGAGGTGGTGGCCCGCGGCGCGCTGTACTGCGACATCTGGGGCTACCACCCACAGACCCGCTCCCGCACCCTCGACAGCACGGTGCGTCGCCTGCGCAAGGCCATCGAGCAGGTTCCTCGCTCCCCTCGTCATGTGCTGTCGGTGCCCGGGGAGGGCTACCGGTTCGTTCCCGCCTCCTCCGAAGCCGCGGCCCCCGCCGCCCGAACCCCCGCCGGGGCAGCCACGCCCTACCTTCCCCGCCCCCACGACGAGCAGCAGCTGACCGCACACCTCGAGGCATGGCGCGTCGTCACGGTGGTCGGCCCCGGCGGCGTGGGCAAGTCACGGGTGGCCCACCACGTGGCGACGACCGGCGAGCGGCCGGTGGTTGCCGTGGCGATCGGCTCCCTCGGCAGCGGCGATCTGGCCACCCTCACCGACGCGGTGGGCCGAGCCGCCGGGATGTCGGTCCCCGGGGTCGACGGCCTCGCCAGCGCCCTGCAGCGTCGCGGCGCCCTGGTGCTGCTCGACGAGGCGGAGGTGCATCCCGATGCCGTGGCGAGCCTGGTCGAGGCGATGGGCGGGGTGCGGTTCCTGATCACCAGCCGCCATCCCCTGGGCCGCGAAGACGAGGCGGTCCACCAGCTGACGCGGCTCGGCGACGACGACGGGGCCGCGTTCCTGCGCCAGCGGCTCGCAGCCAGCCGCTGGGGTGGCGAGGCATCCGACGCCGAGGTGGCTCAGGCCGTGCGCCTGCTCGACGGCCTCCCGCTGGCCCTCGAGCTGGCGGCCGCCCACCCCGACGGCCTCGCCCACGTCATCGAGGCGATGCACAGCCAGCAGCTCCCCGACGACGCCATGGCCGGGCCACTCCAGGCGAGCCTGGCACGGCTCGAGCCCGCCGAGCTCGACCTGCTCCGCCGGCTCGCGCTCTGCGAGGGGGCGCTGCGCACCGACGACCTCGTGAGCTGGCTGGGCCCCCCCGCCCGCGAGGCCTTGATGACGCTGGTCGACCGGTCCCTCGTCGAGCGACGGGGGCGGGGCTGGGGCCTGCTGCGCACCACCCGCGTGGCGGTTCGAGCCACCCAGGCCGACTGGGCGAAGCTCCGTCGGGAGCTCGACGGCTGGCTCGGAGGCCGTGCCATCGAGCTGGCGCGGGAGATCGCCTCGTCTCCGGGTCGCGCGTCGGCTCACTTCGCCGAGCTCGCCGAAGACATCATCGACGCGATCCCGCGGCAGCCTCCCACCATCGCGCCCTGGCTCGGCCAGGCCTGCTTCCGCTACGCCGACTACGCCAGCACCGTCGCCATGGCCGAGCGAATCGCCCGCGCCACCGGCAAGGCTGCGCCCGATCACCCGATGACGCGCATCCTCGAGGCCGCGGTGTGGTGGGTTCCCGCGCGCTCACTGCTCGCCTACGTGCAGCACGAAGATGCCCAGGTGCGCCAGTTCGCCATCGAGAACCTGGGGGCCATCCGCCCCGACCTGCTCGATCCCGACCACGTGGCCGCCACCGCCAACGACCCCAGCCTCACCCGCCACCAGTCGATCATTTTGCAGATCTGCTCGGTCCAGGCTCGGTCCTTGCCCGCCCCGCAGGCGGCAGAGGCGCTGCAGCGGCTGCTCCCCTCCACCAGCGACCTGCCCGCGGCCCGGGCCGAGCTCCTCCGCGCCACGGCCGAGCAGCTCCGCCTCGCCCGCCAACCCCAGGCCGCCGTGCGCTGCCTCGACGAGGCGATCGATCTGGCGGAGCGCCACAACCCGAGCAGCGGCTACATCAGCGCCCACATGCGGGCGCGGGCCCTGGGCGACCTCGACCCCGCTCGCGGACGCGCCGCCCATCTCCGTGCCGTGCAGAGCGATGCCGTGGGCGTCGAAGCCTACGACTTCGTGCGGGCCGGCATCCTGGCCTACGTGCTCCGACAGCTCGACGACGCCCGGGCCGAGGTGGGCACCTACCTCGCCGGGGTCCAGGGAGAGACGCGCGTGCTCGGCGAAGCCGTGTTGGTGCTCGTGCAGGCCCGCCAGCAGGTTCCGGGGGCCCCGCGCTCGCTCCCGGGCAGCGACGACCCCGACGACAGCCCCAACGGCCGCCTCCGCACCTTCCTCGCTGCGCTGCTGGCGTCCGAGCTCGCCTGCCTCGCGGGCCAGCCGCCCTCCCGGTCCGATGCCGAGGCGTCGCTGCGCGCCGTGCTTCCGTCCGACGCGCACACGACCGCCTGGCAGCTGCTCGACGACCACCTGAGCCGCTTGTCGTGACGAGAGGCGCCTCGGCCGCTGTGCTGGCCACCGCCGCGCTGGCGTGCGCCCCCGAGGCACCCGGGCCGGTCGCCCCGACGACCGTGGCCTCCGGCACCGCCCAAGGCAGCGCGCCCGTCGACGGCGACGAGCCGTCGCTCGTGGGCGGCCTGGCCTACTTCGACTCCCCGGCGCACCGTGGCCGTGTCGTGGTGCGCCTCACCACCTGGACCGCGGCCGACTGCGCCGTGCACGGCGACGGCCTCGCCCTGGAGGTGCCCGTCGACGACGGCAACGGCACCTGGCGCTCGTCGTGGTGGGACTGCACCGAGGAAGCGTGTGCCACCATCGACCATCCGCTCACCCGGCTCACCCTCACCGCGGTCGGCAACGGCATCGGCGAGCGCATCGAGGGCGCCATCGACGTCCTGGACGCCGACGACCAGGTGGTGGGGAGCGTCGTCTTCGACGTTCCCTACTGTGGACCGCGCTGACGCGAGGCTGGACGCCACCACTGTAGCTGACGCCGTCTGACCGATGTACGTTGCTCGTCATGATGACCATGCTCCTCATGCTGTGGGCCTGTCGTGGCGGCGACACTCCCCCCGAGAAGGCCGATCACACGGGGGAGCCCGAGCCTCCGTTCACCCACGGCAACCCGACCGACTCCACGCATGACTCCCACCCGACCGCGCCCGACGGGGAGGTCGCGGTGCTCACGGCGGAGGCCGTCGCCGACGGTGGCCACCTGTGGGTCCTCGCCTACGGCGATCGCCTGCCGGTCACCGCCGAGCTCGACGGGGTGCCGCTGTCGGGCCGGGCCAGTCCCGGCTACCCCACCGCTGCGATCTTCGACGTGCCCGACGGCCACCCGGCGGGCACCGCGCGCCTCGTGCTCCATGGTGGCGAGCCGGCCGTTCGTGAAGAGCGCACCGTCGAGATCCTGCCGGCCCGCTTCCGGCGGGTCGACCACGAGATCGGCCTGTTCGACGTCCACGACGACACCAACGCCGAGGCGGGCTGTGCCCAAGCGCTCACGGCGTTCGCCTGGGCCGACATCGATCTCGACGGCGACCTCGATGCCCTGATCGGGCACTACGGCCCGACGAGCCGGGTGCTCCTCAACGACGGGGCGGCCCCCGGCGTGCTGCCTTCGTTCACCGAGATCACGGGCACCGGCTTCGATGGCGAAGACAAAGTGGCCAACCTCTCCGTGGCCGACGTCGACCAGGACGGCGACCCCGACGTGTTCGTGGGCCGACGGGGGGTCAATCGCCTCTACCGGAACGACTTCGTCGAGACCGGCAGCGTCGGCTTCACCGACATCACCACCGCCTCGGGGCTCGACGCTGGCGTCAACGAGCAGCGGACGATGGGCGGCGTGTGGGGCGACCCCGACCAGGACGGCGACCTCGACCTCGTGGAGCTCAACCACACCTGGTGCTTCCCGGGACTGGCCGAGCCGGTGCACCACCCGCGCGACGACCGCCTGTGGATCAACGACGGCACCGGCCAGTTCACCGACCGGTCCGGGGTGCTTCCCTCCGACTACGATGCGGTCGAGCGCCACACCTTCGTCGGCGTGTGGGCCGACCACGAGCGCGACGGCGACCAAGACCTGTTCGTCATCTCCGACTTCGTGATGGGCGGAGGTCCGAGCATCCTCTACCGCAACGACGCCCCTGGCAGCCTGCAGTTCACCGACGCCAGCCACACCTCGGGCTTCGCCGTCCACCCCGACCCCCTGTTCAAGGGCGTCAACGGAATGGGGATCTCGGTGGCCGACATCGACCACGACGGCCTGCCCGACTTCGCCGTGTCGAATATCGGGCCCAACCTGCTGGTCGTCAACGGCCACGGGCGGCTCGAGCCCGGCTACGAGAACCTCGCTCCCGAGCTGGGCACCACCCGGCAGACCCTCCCCTGGGGCGTGCAGTCCGTCACCTGGGCCACCCAGATGTTCGACCACGACAACGACGGCGACATCGAGCTGTTCTACGTCGGCGGCAACATCCGCGGCGCCGAGCTGATCCCCCACGCGTTCTTCGACAACGTCGACGGCGCCTTCGTCGAGCGCACCTTCGAGTCGGGTCTGTCCGACCCCGGCCACGGCAAGGGCTCGGCCATCGCCGACATCGACAACGACGGCTACCTCGACGTGGTGGTCACCAACTGGGCCGGCGAGCTCGAGGTCTACCGCAACACCATGGGCGACGACAGCGATCACCACTGGCTGATGGTCGACCTCGAGGGCGATGGCGTCACCACCCACGTCGATGCCTTCGGCGGCATCGTCGAGCTCACCACCCCCGACGACATCGTGCACACGTGCTTCCGCACCCCCAGCCCCTCGCTGTCGGGCAGCGGCGACCCCGCCTGCCACTTCGGCCTCGGCGAGCACGACGAGATCCGCGAGCTGGTGGTGGAGTGGCCCGACGGTCGCCGCGAGTCGATCCCGCCGCCGGCGGTCGACCAGCGGGTGTCCATCGTCGATGGTGCCCCCCGATGAGCCGCTCCGTCTGCCTCGCTCTGCTCGTCGCGGGTGCCTGCTCGGGCAGCGGCGACAAGGGATCGTCCACCGACGGGCCCACCGACCAGACCACCGACAGCTCTCCCCCCGACACCGACACCGGCACCGCGGCCACCTGCACGCCGGGGATCGAGGCGGGCACCGGCGTGCTGGCCTTCGAGCCCCTCGTCGACGGCGGCGACATCGAGCTCGTGCACGGGCCGCAGGGCGGCTACCACATCACTACGGCCGTCAAGCTGTGCGGCCTGTCCGACGCCCCCACCTCGGTGCACGTCGTGATGACCTGGATCGACCAGGATCTGGTCGTCTCCGACGTGAGCTACGCCAAGCCCGAGATCCCCATCGACGACTGCTGCCGCGCCGCCACCGACATGTACGCCTACCTGTTCATCAAGGGCGACGACCCGGGCACGGCGCTGCCGGGAGAGCAACTCCGCTACCGGATGGAGGTCACCGACGGCGATGGCACGGTGCACGTCGACGAGCTCGAGCTCACCGTGCTCCCGGCGCCCTGAACACGCCGCACGGCGGCCACGACCGGCGCACGGAGCCAGCTCGGAGGTGTGCCATACTCGGCGGGCCGTGTCCCGACCCAAGCTCCCTCCTGCCCATCTCCGCACCCCCAACCCGGCCCTCGAGGCCGTGCGGGAGGCTGCGCGCCGGAACACGCCCGATCCCCCCGCCCACCAGTCGTCGCCGGAGCCCGCGCTGAGGCGCAGCGACGACGTGGAGGTGGTGCAGGTGATCGGCTCGGGGAGCATGGGGGAGGTGTGCTTCGCCCGCGACCACGAGCTCATGCGTGACGTCGCGCTGAAGCGCCTCCGCCGCAACGAGCGGGGGGTCGACCAGACCGCGCGCTTGGAGCGAGAGGCCCGCATCGGTGCCCAGCTCGACCACCCCCACATCGTGCCCGTGCACCGCATGCAGCGGGGCCCCGACGGGCAGGTCGGCTACGTCATGAAGCTCGTCCAGGGGGAAGACCTGGCCAAGCTGCTCGCCCGGGCCAAGCAGCGTCACCGCGACGGCCGTCCGCCCGAGCACGACGAAGACCTCGCCGCCCGCCTCGACGTGCTGCGCCGGATCATCGACGCGGTGGCCTACGCCCATGACAAGGGCGTGATCCATCGCGATCTCAAGCCCGCCAACATCCTCATCGGCGGCCGCGGGCAGGTCTACCTCACCGACTGGGGGCTCGCGAAGATCATCCGCTCGCGCAGCCCGCTGAAGACGCTCACCACGGTGCAGACGGGCTCGCCCGTGTCGGAGGAGCCCACCCACCTCGGGGCCATGATGGGCACGGTGGCCTACATGTCGCCAGAGCAAGCCAACGGGCGCACCGAGGGGCTCGGCCCCGAGTCCGACGTGTTCAGCCTCGGCGTGATGCTCTACGAGGTGCTCACGCTCCATCACCCCTACCTGCGCGACAACCCCAACCGCGCCGGGGTGCTCCACGACGTGCGCGCCGGCCGGGTCGAGCCCCTCGACCCCCGCAAGGCCCCCGAGCCCGTCGACGAGGAGCTCCTCGCGGTCGCGGCCCGGGCCACGGCTCAGCGGCCGGAAGACCGCTACCCCAACGCCGGGGCGCTGGCCGACGACATCCACCGCTACCTGGCGGGCGAGCCCGTCGACGCCGGCCCCGACACCCTCCGTCGCCAGGCCCGCCGCTGGCTGCGGCGCCGTCCCGACCTCGGCGCGTTCACGGTGGTGATGTTGTTGCTGGTCGACTTGATGCTGCTGGTCTACGTACTGTTCTCCTGACCCGGCACCACCTGCAGGGTCGAGCTCGGAGACCACGTCCGTGGGACTGTTCGACGTCCATGCCCACCTCACCGACCGTCGCCTCGCGGCGAGGGAGAGCGAGGTGCTCGCACGCGCGGCCGCCGCCGGGGTCACCACCATCGTCAGCAACGGCCTCAACCCCCGCGACAACGAAGCCGTGGCCGCCCTCGCCCGACGCAGCGAGCGGGTGAAGCCCGCCTTCGGCCTCTACCCGGTCGACGCGGTGCTGCCGGCGATGCAGGCGGCGGGCGTCGACTACCCCCGCGACGATCCCGAGCCTCCGGCCGACCCCGACGATGCGGTCGACTGGGTGGCCGAGCACGTCGACGAGGCCTTCGCGGTCGGCGAGATCGGGCTCGATCGCTACTGGGTGCCCGAGCCGTTCTGGGCCGACCAGGAGCGCATCTTCCGCCAACTGGTAGAGATCGCCCGCGACGCCGGCAAGGCGATCATCGTGCACAGCCGCAAGGCCGAGGCGCGCATGTTCGAAGTGCTGCAGGAGATGGGCGTGCAGCGCGTCGACTGGCACTGCTACAGCAGCAAGGTGAAGCTGGCGGGTCGCATCGCCGCGCACGGGCATTGGCTGTCGATCCCCGCCAATGCTCGTCGCAACCCCGGCTTCCGCCGCCTGCTCGAAGTGCTGCCCCGCGACCGGGTGCTGCTGGAGACCGACTGTCCCTACATGGGGCCCGACCGCGACGCGCTGAACGAGCCGGCGAACGTCGCCCACACGGTCACCTTCGCCGCCGAGCTGTGGGGAACCTCCGAGGAGGCCGTCCTCGACCAGCTCGAAGACAACTTCGAGGCACTGTTCGGGGCACGGCCGTGACCGGCCATCCGCTGTGGTCCCACGTCCGAGCGGCGTTCCTCTGCCTGGTGGTCGCTGGCAACCTGCTGTACGCCGTGCCCTTCCCCCGCAAGCACGTCGAAGACGACATCCGCGACGAGTGGCGCAGCGACGACCTCGACATGTGGTACCGATGGATCGGCGGCGTCCTGCCCTACGATCGTCCGGCGTTCGGGGAGGTCGTGATCGACGCGAGCAACGCCTTGCACGACCTCGGGCAGCTCGTCCACAGCCCGGTCAAGCCGTTCTTCCGAACGCTGCGCACCACGCAGCAGTGGGGGCTGTTCGGCATCGTGGCCGAGGCGCCGGAGGCCCTGGTGGTCGAGGCCCTCATCGAGGGCGAGTGGGTCGAGATCGAGCGCCGCCTGCACCCCGAGCACGACTGGCGCGACCCGGTGTTCCGCTACCGACGCGTCCGCGGCACCTGGGACACGGTGCGGAAGGACAAGCCTGCCCCGCTGTACGACGCCTTCTGCCGCTGGACGGCCCAGCTCGCGTTCGCCGACTTCCCGCGGGCCACGCGGGTGCGGGTCAGCCGCCACCGCTCGTTCATCATGGCCCCCTGGGAGCACGAGGTGATCGAGCCCAAGGTGGTCAACGATCAGGAGTTCACCCGCGAGCAGGCGCGGCTGTGGGTGGTGCGATGATGCAGCGACTGAAGCGCGCATGGACCGGCATCGTGGCCTTCTGGAGCGAAGAGGAGCCCGCCACCTCTCTCGCCATCGTGCGCATCGGGCTCGCGCTGTGCTGGCTGTACGACATGCTGCACATCTACGACCTCGGCCTCGTGGTGCCCCTGTTCGCCCCCGAGGAGGTGGGGGGCCTGTCCCACGCCTACCTGCGCGACCCGCTGCCGCTGTGGGCACGCCTGGTGCCCCAGGGCGTCGAGAGCGCCGCCGCGTTGCACGGCATCATGACGCTGACGAGCCTGTCGCTGCTGCTGGGCTTCTTCACCCGCACCTCCGCGGCCGTGCTGCTGGTGGCGTGGCTTCAGTGGATCCAGCTGCTGCCCACGGGCGACCGGGGCATCGACCAGCTGTCACGTCACATGCTGGTGCTGCTGATGTTCGCTCCCTCGGGCCACGCCATGGCCGTCGACGCATGGCGGCGCTGCGGTTCGTGGTGGGGCGACGGCACCCCCGTGCCGAGCTGGGGACGCAAGCTGATCATCGGGCAGATGGTGTTGATGTACTTCACCGCCGGCGTGCTGAAGTCGGGCGTCACCTGGTGGCCCATGGGGGGCTACGCCGCGCTGTTCTTCGCGCTGCACGACCCCTCGGTAGCCGCCTACGACTTCACCTGGACCCGCGCCCAGCCATGGTTCTTCTTCACCCAGGTGGGCACGGCGGTGACCGTGATCTACCAGGTGACCTACCCGCTGACGCTGGTGCTGCTGCTGTGGCGCCGACGGCCAGCGTGGGGGGGCCGGATCGGCCGCTTCTGCACCCGCTGGCGCGTCGAGTGGGCGTGGCTGCTGATCGGCGCCTGGTTCCACGTCACCCTGGGCGTGGTGATGAACCTCGGCATCTTCCCTTGGGCGATGCTCGCGCTCTATCCGGCATGGGTGGCCCCGAGCGAGTGGCGATGGCTCGTCGACCGCATCCGTGGGCAGCGTGCGCCCGCGACCACTGCCTGAGGCCGCCTCTGTGACCGCGACAGCGCATCTGGTACAGTCCGGCGCCGGAGGCATGGTCATGGCAGACAGCCCCGTCCTGGTGTGCACCGCTGGGGCGTTGGAGGGCACGAAGGTTCCCATCCCCGACGGGGGTGTGGGCATCGGGCGCTCCGAGGACAACACGATCACCATCACCGACGACGGCGTGTCGAGGTTCCACGCACGCCTGCTGTACGACAACGGATCGCTGTGGCTGCAGGATGCGGGCTCGCGCAACGGGGTGTTCGTCAACGGGGTGCGCATCACGGGCCACAAAGCCTTGAAAGTCGGCGACACCATCTCCATCGCACAACACACCTTCGAGCTTCGCTGGCAAGACGAGCCCTCCGTGGAACAGAATGGTGACGCTTCCGACGAGCCAGCCGACGCCAAGCCCAAGCGTCGCTGGTTCTGGCCCTTTTCGTAGTAGGAGTCCCTCCAGGTGGTCGAGTCCGTCGAGCTCATCATCAAGCAGCCTGGTCAGGCCGACCGTGTGGTGCGCCTACAGGAAGGGGCGACCCGCATGGGTCGGGCCGAAGACAACGAGGTGGTGCTCTCCGACGTGGGCGTCTCGCGTCGGCACGCGCAGGTCTACGTCTCTCGGGGCGAGGTGACCGTCGAAGACCTCGGCAGCGGCAACGGCACCTACTACAACGGCTACCGCATCCAGTCGCAGCCCGTGCAAGACGGCGACGAGATCGTGGTCGACCCGTTCGTGCTCGAGTTCCGCATCCGCGGCCAAGACACCCACCGGCGCCTCGACGACGACGAGATCGCGCCGGCGCGCCTCGAGGTGGTGGTGGGCAGCGGCATGGCTGGCAGCTCCTACCCCATCACGAGCCGTGGGCTGTCGATCGGCCGGGCGGAAGACCGCGACGTGGTGATCCCCGATCCGGCGGCCTCACGCCACCACACGCAGATCTCGCTGCAGAACGGCGAGTACGTGCTGCGCGACATGGGCAGCGCCAACGGCGTGTTCGTCAATGCGGTGCGGGTGCGCGAGTGCACCCTCGCCGACGGCGACCTGGTGCGGATCGGCAACACCGAGATGCGCTTCGTGCGCTACCAGGAAGGCGCAGGCGACCACACCACTCAGGTGGTGCCCGGCGAGCAGTGGCAAGGAGGCTGGGAGGAGCCCCAGCCCAAGAAGAGCGGTCGCGGCGGGCTCATCGCCCTGGTCGTGCTGTTCCTGATGGTGGGGCTGGCCATCGCCGCCGCGCTTCTGTTGGTGGTCGTGGTGGTGGTGGTGCTCGTGGCCATGCAGCCGAGCGCCGCGCCCTCGTTCCCCCAAGACAAGCCAGCCTGGCGCCTGCAGCTCCCCGGGGAGCTGCCCGAGGCCAACCTCGACGACCTGGCCGAGACGGGTCGCACCCGCATGGCCGGCGGCGATCGGGCCGGCGCCCTGCAGGCCTTCTACCGAATCCTCGACACCGACCCGAACCGGTTCAACCACGTCGACAACTTCGCCTTCGCGGCCGGCGAGGGCATGGTGATGGACGCCCTTCGCGCCGACGTGGCCACCCGCGACGCGGCCCGGGTGAAGCGCGAGAAGCGACGCGACGAGCTGCTGGTGAAGGCCGAGACGCGCGGGCGCCGTGCCGTCCGAGCCCGCGACGAGCTCGAGCGCGACTACCGGGAAGACCCCGTGGTGATCGACCACTTCGACTGGAAGGCCACCGACGACATGGTGGCCTTCGAGAAGAAGGCCGCCGAGGGCAAGGGGCTCGTCGCCGAGAGCCCCGACCAGGCCATCGCGCCGCTGATGGAGGTGCTGGCCAACAGCACCGACAAGGAGCTGAGGCAGCAGGCCGTGGCCTCGCTCGACGCCGCGCGCACAGCGATCTCCCGCACCACCGCCGCCGACACCGCGCAGGCGGTGATGCTGCAGGCCTCGGGCGAGGTCGAGCTGGCGAAGGCCAAGCTCGGGTCGATCGCCGCAGAGCACCCGGCCCACCCATCGGCCGGCCTCCGTCTCGCCAAGCTCTGAGTCCTCTGGGCCCGGCCTGTGCCGGGCTTGGATGGCCGCGCCGGGAACCGCGACGGGCTACGGGTGTCCCACAGGGAACCTCCTGTCCCCCGGGTGCCCATGAAGCTGGCCACGCTCATCCTCGTCTTGGTCGGATGCCACAAGCCACCGTCCACCTTCGCCGACGCGTCCCTCACCGACGCGGTCATCCCCGTGCAGGAGGCCGCACCCGACGACGTGCTGGCCGATGCGGCCGCCAGCCTCGACCCCACCCCCCGAGCCCGCGCGCTGTACTGGCTGCTGCGCACCGACGACCTCGCCACCTGGGCGCCGAGAGCCGTCTACGACCCCTCGCCCTGGGTCCAGCGGGTCGCGATCGACGCCCTGGTGCTCCGCGGCGAAGACGGCCACGCCTACCTCGTCGACCTCGCCACCCGCGAGGGTGTCGAGGCCACGGTCCGCTCGGCTGCGGCGCTGGCCCTCCCCCCCGGCCACGAGCTTCCCGACTTCGACGACGCCTGGCGCACGTCGAGCGCGCCCTGGAATCGAGCCCCCCTGGCGCTGGCCGCCCACTACCACGGCGACGCCGAGGCGCTGAAGGCCACCGGAGATGCCGTGGCCACCGGCGAGCTCCACCTCGATCTGCGCTTCGTCGAGGCCCTGGGCAGCCATGGCGGGAGCGGACTGACCGACGCCCTCGCCACCGCCCAAGGGCGCGTGGAGGAGGAGCTGGCGGTCGCGATCGCCGCCGCACGGCTGATGGCCGGCGACGACCGCGGCGAGGGGCCCCTCCGGGATGCTGCGAACGGCGACGTGGCCGAGCGGCTCGAGGTGCTCGACGCCCTCGCCACCCTCGACCATCCGTCCGCACCGACGCTGATCCGACGGGCCCGGGGCGGCGCCCCCGAGCTGGTCCACTGGTACGTCGACCTGCTCCTCGCCGCCCGAGAAGGCGCCGACCCGGCCAAGCTGACCGCCGCCGCCTCCGAGGCCGACCCCGAGGTGCGACGCCTCGCGGTGCACGCCGCGTCCATCGCCCTGCGTCAGGGGTCGGCCAGCCGTCGCGCCGCCC
>Ga0213839_1001707_pt1 | contig 13589 bp, 11 predicted proteins | sample SWPATP21_FD_160075 | JGI IMG/M metagenome (GOLD analysis project Ga0213839, IMG submission 160075) | Coastal seawater microbial communities from Marineland, Florida, United States - SWPA TP2 #1 | ecosystem: Environmental > Aquatic > Marine > Coastal | place: USA: Florida | collected 2016-08-14 | reverse complement strand
GAATTCTACAACCCTCAACGACGTCATTCAGCGAATGGCGGATTGAGCCCCGTGGCCTACGAGGTACGCTCGATGCGGACCTTGGAAGCCGCTTAACCAACTGTCCACGAAACCGGGGCAAGGCCAGCCATCCATCTCAGACGAATGATAGCCTTGTTTCATTCTGGTGGGTCTCCCACCGATGCAACGTGACTCTGTGGGTGAAGAAGATGCGAGCCGGCTGTTACATCTCGTTGGTCGCTCTGTTGCTTGCGACGTCCTGCAATCACCTTCCCATCCGACCGCTCGGCGAGGAGCCCAAGCTCGACGTTTCGAGCACAAGCTTCGGGAGAGAAATCTTATCGAGGGGCGTCGAGTTCTACAGCGACCGCACGCTTTGCTTCGGCATTGACGGCACGACCGTCCGCGGCCCGCCAGCCCCGCCTGAGTTCTTGCGGTCAGCAATCGAAGCGGCGCGGGCGATGAAAGGGTTCACTAGAGGAGGCACGCTCCGAACACCAGACGGCGCCGTCTACCTGAGAAAGCACATCATTCATCCGACGCAAACGACGATTCGGGTCAATGGCAACAAGGTCACTCGGTTTTCCTCTGTTGGGTTTGGGACTTTGAAGCAAGAGCAGGTCCGCGCTGCGTTTTTGGAGTTCGTCTTTGGCAACATGAAGTCGTGCACGTTTCGGGAGTATCCTGAGCCGACCTCCATGAACGTAGAAGAGCCCTGGGGAGGACTCCCTCACGCCTTCCGAACGCTTGAGGTTCGCGCCCTTCGTCGAGACGCGGACGGTCGGTTCTCAGAGGTCATCTTCTCGGCCGCTCAAACGATCTGCAATGCCAAGCCAGGCGGCAGTGACGCTGAGAGCATCAGCAGGCGTCCACTCGACTGGCCGTCGCTTGTGCGCCTTCACCGAACGGCAGAGCTGACAGCCCGAGCCGACGGGGGGACAGCGTCTCAGACGGCGCCCTTTGCACTGTCGACCCGGAGCCCCTGGCCAGAAGAGCAGTTCGATGAAGTAGAGCCGGAGGAGGCAGACGCCGCGAGGTCTGCGCTGTGGGAGTACCTGAAAAGCGGAATGGAGAACTGCCGCTTCAAGCCCGCCGCGGGCGGTTTCCTACCCGCTCTGAAAAACAGGCTGAGAGGTGAGCCGCAAGGGCGCGCGGTGCCCCTCCCAAAACGGCGGACTCGCGATCGAAACGATGTCGATGAACAAGTCCTCCCTCAACCCGCCTTCAATCCATCCAAATAATCCGCCCACTCCTGCATCATGCGTCATGGCTGCGCCATGACGTGCGACCATTTCTGCGAAATGGTCGAGTGTCGCTCGTCGGACATCTTCCCTAAGGGGCGCCGGCCACCCAACCTCACCCCGCCTTCAACCCATCCAAATAGTCCGCCCACTCCTGCATCATGCGTCATGGCTGCGCCATGACGTGCGACCATTTCTGCGAAATGGTCGAGTGTTTCGGTCGTCGGACATCTTCGGCGCCACGACGTGCGACCATTTCTGCGAAATGGTCGAGTGTCGCTCGTCGGACACTTCCCTGAGGCGCGCCGGCCACCCGGCCTCACCCCGCCTTCAGCCCATCCAAATAGTCCGCCCACTCCTGCATCATCTCCCGGCGCTCGTCGAGAAACTCCGCCCGGTTGTACGCCCGCCCCAACGGACCCTTCACCGAGTGCGCCAGCTGATGCTCAATCAAATCCGGCCGCTTGCGCAGCTGCTCGTCGAGCATCGTCCGCGCCGATGCCCGAAACCCGTGCGCCGTCACCTGCTCCTTCGAGTATCCCAGCCGTCGCAGCGCTGAGTTCAGCGTGTTGTCGCTCATGGGGCGGTCCTTCGCCATCGACGATGGAAACACATACTTCGACGCCCGCTTCATCCGTCGTGCGTCTTCGAACAGCGCCAGCGCCTGCCGCGACAACGGCACGATGTGGTCGCGGCTCATCTTCATCTTCGCCGCCGAGATGGTCCACGTCGCCTTCTCGAGGTCGACCTCGTCCCACTCCGCGTTCCGCAGCTCGCCCGGCCGCACAAACAGCAGGGGCAGGGCCTTCAGCGCCAGCGTCGTGGCGTAGTCGCCTTTGTACCCGTCGATGGCCCGCAGCAGCTCGCCAAACGCCTTGGGGTCGATGATGCCCGGCCGGTGCACGACCTTCTCTTTCTTCAGCGTGCCCTTCAGCGCCGCGCTCGGGTCCGTCTTCGCCCGGTCCGTCGCCACGGCATACCTGAAGATGCGCCCACAGATGGAGTACACCGTGTGCGCCGTGTGAATCTTCCCCTCCGCCTCAATGCGCCGCAGCACATCCAGCAGCTCACTGGAGCTGACCTCCTCGACGGGCCGGCTCCCGATGTACGGGAAGACCTTCAGCTCCAGCCGGCTCATGACGTTTTGGGCCCGGCGTTCGCTCCATTCTGGCGATCGCACGCCAAACCACTCTCGGGCCACCATCTCGAAGGTCGCTTGCTCGGCGGACGCCCGGCGCAGCAGCTTCTTGGCCGCGGCTGGGTCCACCCCATCCCGCAGCAACTTGCGGGCTTCATAGGTCTTGTCGCGCGCCTCCCGCAGCGACACGTCCGGAAAGACGCCCAGGCTCAGCAGCTTCTCTTTCTTCTCAAACCTGTATTTGACCCGCCAACGCCCGTTCCCGCTGGCCGGTATCTCCAGGTACAGCCCGTCCCCATCCCACAGCTTGCGACGCTTGGCCCTTGGCTTGCGCAACTCGCCCTCGATGCCTTTGGCAGTGAGTTTCCCCATCCTTGCTCCCTCTGGGGGTATCTGGGGAGCGGCCTTTGGCGGTACCCCCAGCTGTACCCCCACTAGGGTGGGATTCCTTGGTGAAAACGCAGTCTGGAATTAGAAAACCCGCTCCCAGAAAAACTGAAAGAGCGGGTTTGAGTTGCCGAGGGACCTTTTGAAATCCCTATTTGGTACCGGAGACGGGAGTCGAACCCGTACGCCCGTGAGGACACCAGATTTTGAATCTAGCACGTCTACCAATTCCGTCACTCCGGCATCGGCACCCTTTGGGTATCCGACCTGTGACGCCTTGGCAAGCCCAGAAATGCATCCATCGACGAAATCAACCTCCACGACGTGTATGGTGCGCCCATGACGCGTCCGACCTTCTTCGCCCTGCTCCTCCTGTCTCTCACCCTGGGTTGTGCTTCTGACGACGGCGCCCAAAAGCCATCCGCTGCGACGCCCAGCGCAGAAGAAACCGCCCCCGAAGCGGCGAGCGGCTTTCAAGACAAACCCAAGGTGTCGACGTCGACGACGATGGTGGTCGCCGCGCACCCAGCCGCCTCCAACGCTGGCCTGCAGGCCCTGCAAAACGGCGGGTCCGCTCTCGACGCCGTCGTCGCCATCCAAGCCATGCTCACCCTCGTCGAGCCCCAAAGCAGCGGCATCGGCGGCGGCGCGTTCTTGCTCTACTACGACGCCAAAACGAAAACCCTGCAAGCGTGGGACGGCCGCGAAACCGCCCCCGCCAACGTCGACCCCAAGCAGTTCCTCGACGACACCGGCAAACCCCTGCCGTTTTTCGACGGCGTCGTCAGCGGCCGCTCCGTCGGCGTGCCTGGCGTGCTCCGCATGATGCACGACGCCCACAAAGAGCACGGCAAGCTGCCCTTCGGCGACAACTTCAAAGCCGCTGAAGACAAAGCGGCCGCCGGATTCAAGCTGTCGCCTCGGCTGCACAAGATGCTGAGCTACGACACCTTCCTCAAAGACGACCCCGAGGCAGGCGCGCTGTTGTTCGACGACCAAGGCGTGCCATTGCCCATCGGCACCGTCATTCAAAACACAAAGCTGTCGGGCGTCTTCAAGCGGCTGCGCGAAGAGGGCGTCGACGCCTTCTACAAGGGCGCGCTCGCCGACGAGATGGTGAAGCGGGTGCAGACACATCCCAAAGGGGCAGGGGCCCTCACCGTCGACGACCTCGCCAACTACCAGAGCAAAAAGCGCGAAGCCGTCTGCGTGCCGTATCGCAAGTTCAAAGTGTGTGGCTTCCCACCGCCGACGTCGGGCGGAGTCACGCCGCTGCAAACCATGAAACTGTTGGAGCGGTTTGACCTCGCCAGCATGTCGCCCACGTCGACGACGTACGTCCACCTTCTGGCGCAAGCACAGCGGCTGGCCTTTGCCGACCGCGGCCGCTACCTCGCCGACCCCGACCACGTTGAGGTGCCCACCGCCGGCCTCCTCGACGACGTCTACCTGCAGCAACGCAGCGCGCTCATCGTCGACGACCAGCAGAACCTGCCCGAAGCGACGTTCGGCACACCCGCATCCACGTCGTCATCCGGCGTCGATGTCAAACCCGGCCGCGATCACGCCATCGAACTGCCGAGCACCAGCCATTACGTCGTCGTCGACGCCGAGGGCAACATCGCGTCCATCACCACGTCGGTCGAAAACGTCTTCGGCAGCCGCATCATGGTGCAGGGCTTTTTGCTCAACAACCAGCTCACCGACTTCTCGTTCGCCCCCGTCGACGACGAAGGAAACCCCGTCGCCAATTCATTGGCGCCCCACAAACGGCCGCGCTCGTCGATGTCGCCGATGATCGTCTTTCACGACGACGGACGCCCCGCCTTCGCCGTGGGCAGCCCAGGCGGCAGCCGCATCATCGGCTACGTCACGCAAACCGCGCTGGCCATCATGGACCAAGGCCTGCATCCGCAAGACGCCGTCTCCCTGCCGCACGTCATGAACCGCGGCAAGAAGACCGAGGTGGAGGTTCTTGCCTCGCAAGCCGCCCACCTCGACACCTTGTCCGACGAACTCGGCAAGCTCGGCCACGACGTCATGCGCGGCGACCTCAACAGTGGCCTCAGCGTCGTGCAGTTCATTTACGACGGCGACGTCCGCAAAGAGTTGCGCGGCGGCGCTGACCCACGACGTGAAAACACGGTGGTCGGGGACTGACGGGCTACTCCGGAAGCTGCTCGGCCAACGCTGCGGCTTGGTCGGCGTCGAGGTCCGACGGCATTTGCAGCTTCACCTGCACGAAGAAGTCGCCGCGATCGGCTTTGCCAAGGTGGGCAAAGCCTCTGCCGCGCACCCGAAACATCTGCCCGCCTTGGGTTTGCGGTGGCACCTTCAGCGTGAGGTGTCCGTCGGGGAGCGGCACTTCAAGCTCGCCGCCCACCAATGCCGTCTTCAGCGGCAGCTGCACCGTGGTGCGCAGCGAGTCGCCTTCGCGCAGAAAGCGCGGGTGGTCGCCGACATACACTTTGACGTAGAGGTCGCCGGCCTGTGCGCCGTGGGTCCCGACGGGGCCGCGTCCCTTGAGCCGCAAGCGGGTGCCGGTGCTGACGCCGGGGGGCACGGCCACCTTCAGACGTTCTTTTTTGCGGGTGGCGCCTTTGCCGTTGCAGTCGCGGCACGGCACTTTGGGCACCTTGCCCGTCCCCTTGCAGCGGCTGCATGTCCGGGTCATGCCGAGAGCGCGTTTGGATTTGCCACTGCCATGGCAGCGGGGGCAGTCCATCATCTTGGCGTCGAGGGGGAAGCCCAATCCCTCACAGGTGCCACACGGCCGCAACAAGAACGTCTCGACCTCCAGGTCGGCGCCCAGCCAGCTTTCGGTGAAGCTCACGTCGAGGGGCGTCTCGACGTCGTGGCCCGGGCGAGGGGGGTCGGGGTCGCCGGCGAAGAGGTCTTTGAACACCTCTTTGATGGGTTCGGTGACGACTGAAAACGGGTTCTCGACACCGATGTCGTCTTTGTCGCCGAACAGGTCGTATTGTCGTCGACGTTGGGGGTCTGACAGCACGGCGTAGGCATCGTTGATTTGCTTGAAGCGCTCGGTGGCCTCGGGGTCGTCGCCGGTGACGTCCGGGTGGTATCGCCGCGCCAGCGTGCGGTAGGCCTGTTTCAGCTCTTCGGGGGTGGCGCGTTTGTCGACACCCAAGACTTTGTAGTGGTTTTTGGCCACGACACCTCCGCCATCACGGCTGCATTGCCGCGGACGATACAGCGACCACGCGCCGTCGCAAACCAGCGGTTTGCGTCGAGGAGGTCGTCTTCGCAAAGAAAGGCGGACAGGCCTGTGGGGCAAGCAGAGTCGGCAAAGCCGAAGGCAAGCCTTTGAATTCACGGGTCGGCCTGCGCCTGCAGACGTCGTGCAGGCCTGCGCCTGCAGGCGCCGTGCAGGCCTGGGCGGCAAAACATTCCGTTGGGAACCAGACCGCAAACTTTGCATTGTCCGCCATGAGGCAGAAGCGGGATGGCATCGACTTTAGACAAAGACGCCGTAGTGTCAGCTTTCGCAAAGGAGGGGCCCATGGCCAGACGAACCGATGAATTGGCAGCCGAAGCCCAAGACGCGCTGTCCCGCGCCAAAAACGCCACCGAAGCGGCCTCCCGGGCCATGACCCAGCTGGGCGGCGGGCCCACACCCCCCGTGCAGCAGGTGGAGACGCTGGTGAAAAAAGCCATGGACCAACTGTCGTACGCCGACTCGGCCGCGGCTGTGTTCGCGTTGGAGACCTTGCAAGAAGCGCTGACGGCATTGCAGCGCGTCGACAGGTAGGCGAGGTCCGCTGCCGGGTCTGATGAACTCGAGCAAACAATCCCCACCGACGACCCCCAATCCCGAGCCAGGAGACGTCATGTCTGAGCGCGTGTTCGACTACGCCTTCAGCGAGCTCAAACGCAAAACCGCCGATGAACTCCAGGCCCTGCTGGGCGAGAGCTGGGTGCTCTTTGGGCCTCCCTCGGCCGAAGCCGTCGACGAGGGCTGGTCGTACCACACCGAATCCGCCTACGTGTACACCCACGGGACGTCGGGGCGGGTGCTGGCGTACGACGACACCTACGAGGTGCGTCTGTTGCGCAAACGCAGCGCCATCGCCCCAAACGCCATCATGATCGGCCGTTCGCCGTCGAACGACATCGTCATCGACAACAGCTCCGTGTCGAAGCTGCACGCGATCATCGAAGTGGCAAACTCGGCCGTGTCAGACGCTGGGTCACGCAACGGCACGTCCTACAACGACGCCCCCATCAATGCCGGCGAACGCGCCTTTCTCGAAGACGGCGGCCTGCTCGCGATCGGACCCCTCCCGTTTTACACCATGAGCGCCGGCGAATTCGCCGCCTTGGTGGGCCGCTGAATCGACATTTGCCGACACCCATTTGGGTCGGTTTTGGGGGAGCGCCGCAATGGAATGCGCAATCCCGGCCGTCTCATTTGCAGTTTCCGACAGCCAAAACGCGACTTTTGCGGATATGTCACCTAGAATCAGAGACATCTTGACCTTCACCGATGCCCCACGTGCGGCCGCGATCCCATTGACGTCGACCCCATCGACATCGACAACGTGGCCCAGGCGAGACACTTGAGAGATTGAAATGGCGCAGGACCCAGAGATGGACCTCGACATTGACCTCGACGACGACCTCTTCGGGGACAACCCCACCCAAGAGATCGACGCTGCCGTGGTGGCCGCCGCCAATGCGTCGGTGAACAAACGGCCCATCCCCCGACTCTTCATTTTCGAGCCGGGGGGCAACTTCATTCAGCAGTCGCTCGACAACATGGGGATCATTTCAGAGTCCGTTGAGCTCGGATCCGACCTCATGGCCGCCGCCGAAGCGCAAAAAGTGTCGGTGGTGCTCATGTCGCCCGGCATGGACGAAGAGCTGCGGGAGCTGTTTGTGCGCGCCTTCACCGGTCGCTTCGCCATGGTGCCGGTGGTCTACATCTCGGATCGCTACAACGATCCCGCACTCGTCGCCGAGTTTCATCGCCAGGGGGCGAAGGGCGTGCTGCCGTGGCCGCTTCCTGCCGCATCGGATTTGCTCCCGTTTCTCGACGCCCACGCCCCGTCGGGCACCCAGATTCGCGCTGCCGCAGAGCAGATGGCGTCGGGCGAAGAGCCTGCCGAAATGGCCTTGCTGCGCCGCAAGGTCGCCAACCTCGAAGAGCGCACCAAGTCGGCGGTCAGCGCCGAGCAGTTTGAGCAGGCGGTGCAAGAAGCGGCGAGCAAAAACGCCGAGAACACGTCGCTGCGCTCCGAGATGACCATCTTGCGCGAGCGGGCGTCGCTGCTCGAAGAGCGCTTGCAGCGGGTGCAGCGCGACCTTGAGAACGTCGCCAAAGAACGCGACGAGCTTTTACAAGGGGCGTCTCACCCCAAAGCCGGCGTGTCGGTCGACGACGAGTCGGCCGCCCTGCTGCGAGGCGTCGAGTCGTTCGTCTGGCCGGTCGAACAAGCCATCCAGTTTCTCGAAGACCTGGCCCATGAGGCCGGTGCCCAGCGGGCGCCATCGCTCGACATTCACCTGCGCACCATCAAGTTGGTGAAGACGCTCCTCGAACGCATTCGCGACCGCTTTTCAGACTGACGCCGCCACCTGACGCAGCAGGTGTTGACGACGTAAACGGCGTGCATGCCAAGGCCTGCACGACGACGCGATCCCCGTTTTTTTTGCGCACGTCGATTTGCGAAAGCCACCACAAATGGCGAAGCTCCCATTTGGGTTGCAAAGCGCAGCCCGGGCCACATCGTCTGTGGCCGGAGCACGCATGGCCACCGACGACCTCGAATGGGAAAACGAACGCACCGAGCAGATCCCAGGTCTGAAGGGCGACTATTCCATCGAGCTCGACCTGCGCGGCCAACCCACGAAGAAGCCCGCTCAAGGCATCACCGGCTCCCCAGCGGAGATCGCCGCGCTGTGGCCCTCAGTGACAAACAAGGCCGCCATCGGCGAACCCGATGTGCTGGTGTTCGACCCCCTCGGGTTTTCGCTGCGTGAAGCGCTGGTGAAAGCGCAATTCGTGCACCGTGTGGCGCAGAGCGCGGTGGAGGTCATGAACGAGGTCTCCGACCGTCCGCCGGCGGTGGTGTTGTGTGGCCCCAGTGAAGACGCGGAGCGACGACGCATGCTCACCGCTGCGGTGAAGGTGCGGTTTCCCGACGTGCCCGTCGTCTATGCCAGCACCCACGCCAAAAACCAGGCGGCGCAAAAAGGGGCGCGACGCGAGGGCGCCGACGCCATCTTTGCCTTGCCGCTGCAAAACGCCCAAGACCTCGTCGACGCATTGTCGCCATGGGTGACGCCAAAGGCGCGCCCCGCGCCGTCGGTTTCTGCTGCGGCGCCTGCGGCAACGCCGGCACCGCCAGCGTCGTCGACACGCATCGAGCGCAAGACGGCGACGCCTTTTCAGGCGCCTCCCACCGGCCGCTACGGCGCGGCCCACGGTGGGCAGGTGTCCGACCCCGCTGCAGTGCCCCCCAAACGACCTGGGGCCCCACCCGAAGCCGGCTCGGCGCCCCGAGCCCAGGCCACCGAGGTGCAGTCGGTGAGTGCGCTGAAGTCCGACGCGCCGCACACCCAGAAGAAGACGCGGCTCGACACCGGCTTTCCCAAGCCGTTCGACGGATACTCCGCGCAGACCATCGAAGCTCCCGATGGCGAGCTGTCGTTTGACGACGAGAAAACGGCAGCATTGTCGTCGCAGGCGGTGCACGACCGCAACGCCCTCGGGCAAAAGGCAGCTGCGCCCGCTGCCGCTCAGGTGCGTCAACAAAGTGCACCGCAGTTGGTGGCGCCCGACATGGCCGACGCCATCAGCCCCTTTTTGTGGAGCCTCAACGAGGTGCAGGAATGGGTGACGCAAAAAGCGCGGGAGGGCCACCTCGAGGCGGTGCATCACGCGCGCACCCTGGCGTCGGTCTACCAACTGCTGGAGCAGATGAGCTCGAAGGTCGGCCCCAAAGGCAAAGCCAAGCCCAAGGCGGGCAAAAAGCGCAAAGCGCCGAAGTCGAAATAGGCCGCTCAGGTGACGTTGGCGACCCGCCGCCGTCGTCCCCGACCATTCACCGCAAATCCGACATGCACGAGGTGCGTGCGCTGTTGATGTTGTCAGGACGCCCAAGTCGGGCCCTTGAGGACACCATGCGCAAACGAACCTTCGACCTTCTTCTGCTGTTGCCGACGGCGCCGTTGTTCTTTCCGCTGTTGGGCGGGCTCACCTTGTTGGTGTGGCTTGTCGACGGACGCCCCGTGTTCTTCACACAGGAGCGGGCCAAGAAGGGAGGGGCAACGTTTTCGATCTGGAAGCTGCGCACCATGACCAGCGACGACGACGTCGACGCCCGCGTGCCCACCCGCCTCGGGCGGTGGCTGCGCCACCATGGCCTCGACGAGCTGCCGCAGCTGCTGCAAGTGTGGCAGGGGCACATGTCGTTGGTGGGGCCGCGTCCGCTGAAGCCCGACGACGTCGAGCGACTGGCAAAGGCGCATCCGGCGTTTCGCGAGCGGCTGCTGGTGGCGCCTGGCCTGACGGGGCTGGCGCAAATCACGCAGGTCACCGGCGCCCAGCGCACGGCGGACGTTGATGCGCACTACGCGCGTCGACACAGCCGAACCATGGACCTCCAGATTCTCCTGCGAACAGCGTGGATGAACGTCGTGGGCAAGGCGAGAGGCAAGGCGGCGGTTCCAGCAGAGGTGAGCGGGGCTGCGGTGTCGTCGACGTCAACGTCTGTGGCAAGGTCGGGCCGTGCGTCCAATTCCTTGGCTTGACCTCTACGTCGACACGCTCCGCGCGTTGTTGGCACCGCGCCGTGCGGTGCCCATCGCCGTCGTGGCGCTGCCCATGGTGTGGGCGCAAATCACCCTCGGGGGCTACGTCGGTGAGGCGCTGTTGGCGCTCGTCATGGTGGCCGTCTTCGTCGGGGTGGGGCCGTATTCGTGGCGGTTGTTGATGCCTTTGCATCCGACGCCGCGCCATCGCGTGGGGCGAGTGCTGGTCTTCGCGGTCGTCGGGGTGGTCGCCACCACCAGCGTCACCGTCGGACTCACCTCGCTGTGGGCCGGACACCTCCACCTCACCCACCACGTCGAGGTCGACCTGGTCACCGTCGCCTTGTTCTGGGGAGGCGCTTGGGGGCTCGGCCGCGACATCGACCTCGAGCAACACACCACCCGGCTGGAGCGCGCCAAAGCCCATGCCGAGTTGATGGCGTTGCGCTCCCACCTCGACCCCCACTTTCTCTTCAACACCCTCAACGCCATCGCCGAGTGGTGCCGCACCGACGGCGAGGTCGCCGAGCGGGCGGTGCTGCAGCTGTCCGACATGTTGCGCACGGTCTTGCAGGGCGTCTCCGTCGACACTTGGACATTGCGCGAAGAGCTGGCCCTGCTGCAAACCCTGTTTGACCTGCACTTGTTGCGTGACCCCGACCTCTTTGAGCTGCGGCAGACATTGCCGACGCCGATGCCCGACGACGTCCGGGTGCCTCCGATGGTGTTGTTGCCCCTGGCAGAGAACGCGATGAAGCACGGCCCTTGTGCTGGGCATCGCGGTGTCGTCTCGCTGGAGGCACGGCTCGACGGCGACGACCTCGTGGTCGTTCTCGAGAACCCAGGCGCTTTTGCCGGCCGCCGCGACGGCGGCGAGGGCATCGCCATGGTTGAAAAACGCCTCCAGCTGCAGATGCCTCCAGGCGCGGTTCACATCGGTGCCGTCGACGAGGACACCACCCGCGCCGAAGTGCGCTTGCCCCAATCCCAACGAAGGGAGCGTTGATGCGTGTGCTCATCGCCGACGACGAAGCCTTGGCGCGCCAGCGCCTCCGCCGCCTGTTGGGCGCTCTCGACGACGTCGAGGTCGTTGGGGAGTGCAAAGACGGCCAAGAGGTGCTGCAGCGCCTGCGCAACGACGTCTCCATCGATGTGGTGCTGCTCGACATTCACATGCCGGGTCTCGACGGCATGGAGGCGCTCAGCCTTCTCGATGACGACGCCGCGCATGTGGTGTTCTGCACGGCCCACGCCGACCGTGCTGTCGAGGCCTTTGAGCACGGTGCCGTCGACTACCTCCTCAAACCCATCGAGGCCGCACGGCTGCAAAGAGCGTTGCAGCGTGCAGGGCTCCGCCGTGCTGCAGCGCCAACCCTCGACGCCAAACCTCCCGCGCATGTGGCGGTGTCGACGAGACAGGGCGTGCTCCTGCTGTCGCCGCAAGACATCTCCCATGCGGTTCTCGAAGGCGAGCTCGTCGTCGTTGTCACCCCGCAGCAGCGCTTGCTCACCGAGTTCTCGTTGCAGGAACTCGACGACAAACTCGGAGGCCCGCCGTTTGTGCGCGTGCACCGTCGAGCGCTCCTCAACCTTGACCACGTTGCGCTGTTGCAGCCGTTGTCGTCGGGGGGCTACACCGCCCGCATGCGATCCGGCGACGAGGTGCAAGTTTCGCGGGCGGCCGCGCGACGGTTGCGCAAAGACCTCGACGTGTAGGGCTGTGGCCGGGTCGTCGACAATCCGTCGTCGACGGTCGCAATGAGCGACGCAAACCGAGCGCGCACGTCGCGCACAGAGATGCCAAGCGCGCGCAACGTGGCTGCGTGGTCGACGAGCACGGTGGCTGCCGCCGCTCTCGCCACGACGGCCCAAGCGGCACGCCAGCCGGCCCGCTGCACCGCGGTTTGCGCGGCGTGCTGAAAGAACGCCAGGTGAAAGGCGAGGTGGGCTTCTTCGTCGGCGCAGATGTCGAGCAAGGCCTGCTGGACGTCTCCGTCGTCGAGGGCACCGGCGAGCGCTTTGTAGAAGGTGATGCCGATGACTTCAGCGGCCAACAGCACCAAAAGCTTGTGGCGGACGCCGACGAGGCGACGTCCGATGACGAACAGCTCGTTGGCGACACTGCGTTCCAACGGCTCGCCGCCTGTGGCCCGCACCAGTTGCCCCAAGATGCGGGCGTGGCGTCCCTCTTCGGCGACGAACAGCTTCAGTGCGTGGCGGTAGTCGTCGTCGATGAATGTCCAACGGCAGCGGTCGATGTCTGAGGCGATGCGTCCTTCGCCTCCTTCGCCGACCTGAAAGATGGCCAACGACCGGCTGAGGGCCGTTCGGGCGGCGGTGGGCACACCGGCGTCGTTGTCGACACGGGGGAGGGCGCGGAGCCGGTTTCGCTTGAAGTGCTGGTGCCAGTCTTTCCAGGGGGTGGGGTGGGTCATGGGGCCTCCTTCGTGCACAACAAAGGGGCGTGGTGGAAGGGTTGTTCGGGGGGAGGGCGCGAACGGCCGCTGCCGCCGATGGACGGTCGCTGCCGCAAATGAGCGGCGGACGGTGAGAGATCACTCAGGTGGTCCCATTTTGGGCGTGGTGCAGGCGGGCCATTCTCAAGATGGCAGGGTCCATTCTCAACATGGAGTGCCGTACGCGACGGGGGACGCTTTGCTTTCGCCGACGACGCTCTGCTTTGCGTCGCGAGCGTTTTTCTTTAAGTGCCTGCCTCTGCAGGTCTTTTTGGCTTGCAGGTGGAATGCGGGGGTCTATTGTGGTGGGGCTGCGGCGGCATGGTGCACCTGACGGCGCAGAAGACGGCTCTTCTCACTGGGGTGGGAGGGGTTCAGTGCAGAAGAGTCGCCGCCTTTTCAGGCGGAGGTGCTTGCTGCTCGTCTGTCGAAGGGGACGTCGTTGGCGATGTCGCTTCGTGGTTGGACGAGGGTGTCAGAAAGCCGGTGTTTCACCCGAGCGACGTGGGTGAGGCGGCAGCATATCGCAATCCTCGCCACCTGATGGGCGGGAGGACCTTGTGACCCACGCCTTTGTGAAAAAGAAACGGGAGG
>Ga0213839_1001706_pt1 | contig 13613 bp, 10 predicted proteins | sample SWPATP21_FD_160075 | JGI IMG/M metagenome (GOLD analysis project Ga0213839, IMG submission 160075) | Coastal seawater microbial communities from Marineland, Florida, United States - SWPA TP2 #1 | ecosystem: Environmental > Aquatic > Marine > Coastal | place: USA: Florida | collected 2016-08-14 | reverse complement strand
TCGCCTACCACTACGGCGCCCCCGACTGGCTGGGAGCCGGCCCCTACCCCCGCCCCGAGCTCGAGGATGACCTGGCCGCGCGGGCCGAGCCCGACTGGCAGATCGGCGTGTCGGCCACGATCGCTCCGGAGCCCGGCGTGGTGGTCGGCACCTTGCAGGAAGCCGTCACCGCGTGGCGGAACGCCGTCACCAACGACGGGGCCCGCACAGGTCGGATCCTGGTGATGGACAGCTCGACCTACGTCGAGACCCTGTCCGGGGCGACGTCCATCCTGGTCCCGGCCGACGGACACCTGGTGCTCGCCGCGGCCGGCTGGGACTCCCGGGAGAAGGGCGACCTCGATGCCGACGGCCTGCGCCCCCACATCCGCGGGGACCTCCACGTCGAAGGGAGCGCACCGGGTCCGGACCAGCAGAAGGGCGAGATCCGCCTGGACGGACTGCAGGTCGAGGGCTCGGTGGTCGTCGACCCCGGCGACCTCGGCGAGCTGCACCTGCACAGCTGCACGGTCATCCCCGAGCTCGGCGGTCTGCGGGTCGAGCCCCACACCGGCGACCCCATCACCACCGGGAATGCCGAGCTGTGTGTGAGGCTGACGGCCTCCATCGTCGGCGACCTCGACGCCCCGGAGACGGTGGCCCAGCTCGTCGCCGAGCGCTCGGTGCTCGGCGCCCTGGAGGTGCCGGGCGCGAAGGCCCAGATCGACGAGTGCACGGTCCTCCGCGAGGTCGACGTCCGCGTGCTGTCGGCCAACAACAGCCTGTTCCTGGAGACCGTCGAGGTCCGTCAGCGCCAGGCAGGCTGCCTCCGCTACTGCTACACGCCGCCGACGTCCCGCACGCCGCGACGCTTTCGCTGCCAGCCCGACACCGCGGTCGCCAGCGCCCCGGACACCCCCGAGGAGACCACGCTCCGGCGCGTCGTGCCGGCGTTCTCGTCCCTCGTCTCCCACCATCCCCGGTACGCCCAGCTCCGTCGCCTCTGCCCCCCCGAGATCCGCGAGGGGGCCGAGGGCGGCAGCGAGATGGGCGTGTACCACTCCCTTCAGCACCCCACGCGAGTGGCCAACCTGCGCCTGGCACTGGACCAGTACGCCCGGGTCGGCCTGGAGCATGGGTTCTTCTTCGTGACCTGAGGCCCAGATGAAAGCCGACTTCTCCCGAGACACCTTCGACCCGGACCGTCAGTACAGCAGCGTTCGTCTGCAGCAGGGCCGCGTGCAGGTGGACGCCGACTGGAACGAAGGCGAAGACATCGTCCGGCACTACGACCGGACCGCCCGCATCGACGAGGTGGGTCCGTCCGGGGCGCCGCTCCACGACGCCGGGTTCGCGCTCGCCATCGACGGTGTCCCCACGGTGGGGCCAGGCCGCTACTACGTCGACGGCATCCTGGTGGACCAGGCCGACGACGACCCCGTGCCCCTCGACGACCAGCCCTGGCTCCCAGGGGCGCCCCTGCCCACCTCCGACGGGATCTATGCCGCGGTCCTCGACGTGCACGAGCGCCTGGTCACCCCCCTCCAGGACGCCGACCTGCGGGAGGTCGCCCTCGGCGGCGCCGACCATGCCGTGCGCACACAGATCGTCTGGCAGGTCCGGCTGATCCGGGTCGGCGACCTCGGCGACGACGTCGACTGCGACGCCATCCGCGACAACCCCGACTGGGACGAGTGGGTGGGCAAGAGCAGCGGCGAGATGCGGGCCCGCCTCGCCCCTGCCGACAACGAGGTCGATCCCTGCGTCGTCCCCAAGAAGGCCGGCTACCGCGGCCTCGACAACCAGCTCTACCGGGTGGAGATCCACGAGGGGAGCTGGGGCTGGGTCGATGGCGTCTTCCAGAAGGTCAACAACAAGCCCACCTACAAGTGGAGCCGCGAGAACGGCAGCGTGCAGACGAGCTGGGCGGGTCCAGACGCCGCGTCCGCCAAGGTGCAGGTCGGCTCGGTCGGCCGCGACGACCGCCTCGGATTCGCCGCGGGCCAGTGGGTGGAGCTGACCGGCGACACCCACGAGCTGAACCGAGCCCCTGGTGCGCTGCGCACCCTGACGGGGGTCGACAACGACACCCTGGAGTTCCAGCTCGACAGCGCCGGACCGAGCCGGCCCGGCGTCGGGGACGCGCCCCGCATCGTGCGCTGGGAAGGCGACGGCGCCTACGACGTCAAGGGGGCCTACCAGGACCTCGAGCGCGGCGTCCAGGTGCTGTTCAACAAGAACAACCGCTACCAGACCGGCGACTACTGGCTGGTCCCCGCCCGGGTGCTGACCGGGGAGCTGGGGTGGGACGACCCGCAGCTCAAGCAGCAGCACGGCCCGGTACACCACCACAGCCTGCTGGGCATCGTCGAGCTGAGTGGCGGCACCTGGTCCCTCCATGGCGACCCCGACAGCGACGACCACGACTGCCGACCCATCTTCCCGCCGGCCACCGAGCTGGGGCAGATGCACTACCTGGGTGGCGACGGCCAGGAGCCCGGTGAAGATGGCTGGGCGCCCCGGCCCCTGCGGGTCGGCGTGTCCAACGGCACCGCCCCGGTCGCCGGCACCCGCGTCCGCTTCACCCCCATGAGCGGTCGTCTCACCGAGGCCTCGGACCACTCGGGGGCCGCCGCCGTGCCTCTCCAGGTGCTCACCGATGCCGACGGCGTCGCCGAGGTCTACTGGCAGGTACTGGACGGTCCCATCGACCACGAGACCCGTCCGATCGTCGTCGCGGAGTGGCTCGATCACGCGGGCCAACCCCGAGGGCTGGCGATCCACTTCGCAGCAGACGTCGACCCCCAGCTCGAGTACGTCGGGGGCGATGGCCAGGACGCCCTCCCCGGCGGTGAGCTGGCGGAGCCGCTGACCGTCCAGGTGGTCACCGGCGGCTGGGCTGTGCCGGATGCCCTGGTGGAGTTCCAGATCCGCGACGTGACCCAGGGCTCCATCATGCTGGGCGACGGCACGGCCGTGAACACCACCGTCACCTCCGGGCGGGTCACCACCATCCAGCTGCGTACCGATGCCGAGGGCAAGGGCTCGGTCCGCTGGAGGGTGGGCACGGCTCCGACGCACCCGCGTCAGGTCGTCACCGCAAGGCTCCTCGAGCAAGACGCCGACCCCACCCACGACCACGTGTTCTTCAACGGCACCATCCGCAGGGCCCGCGACACCCACTTCGACGCCCGCTGTCCCAACCTCCGCAAGGCCCACACCGTCGCCGATGCCCTCGACACCCTGTGCCGGAACGCCACGCTCTCCTACGTCGGCGGCGACGGCCAGGTCGGTCGTCCCGGCGAGGTGCTTCCCCTCTCCCTGCGTGTCCGGGTGGCGAACGGCAACTGGCCCCGGGAGGGGGTCTTCGTCCGCTTCGAGGTCCTGAACCGCAGGGCCTACGGGCGCTCCCTCGGTCCCAAGGAGTCCGGGCTGGTCAAGGGGATGAACCCCGTCCCCTGGGGCCGCGGTGGCGGAGCCGGCGAGGACCCCGAGTGGAGCGACACCTACGTCGTCCAGACCGACGCCAACGGCGAGGCCCAGGCCCAGTGGATGCTGGGCACGGAGTCCCGCCTCGACGCCCAGCGCGTCCGCGTGCAGATGCTCACCGAGTCGGGCCTGCCGACCGGTGCCGAGCTCATCTACAACGCCGCAGTCTCCTCCTCCGACCCGGCGATGCGCCTGGTCGCCACCGACGGCTCCTGGAGCGCCATCGAGCCGCAGGCGGTGCTGCCGCTGCTCGACTTCCGGGGGATCCGCTTCCTCGACATCCTCGCTGAGCCGCCCCCCGAGAAGACCCACCCCACGGAGTGGTGGCCCGGCGTCGAGGTGCGGGTGGCCATTCCCACCGACGAGGACCAGAGCACCTGGGGGGAGCTGCTGGTGCCCGGCATCACCACCGCTGAGAACGGAAACTCCCTCTTCTGGCAGCCTGGTGCACCGATCGGGGGAGGAGCCGCTGCGGCCACCATGGCGGCGCCGTCGGCGCCCCTGGGCCCGATGGTGGCAATGCTGGACCGCAGCCTGCGGCACCGGCCGGAGCTGATGATCACCGGCACCGGGCTGACGCGGTCGCCGTCGGGCGTGCTGGTGCGGGCGCCCGCCGGAGCCGCGTCGGCAGGCCCCGCTGCGGCCACGGACGGGCCCCAACTGACCCGCCTGCCGATGCGGATCAAGCTCACCCCCTCTCGCTTCCCGGGGCGGTGTGCAGGCCGGGCCCCCGACTTCGAGACCTTCTTCTGGCTCGAGCTCCGCAGCTGATCGAGCGCCTACTGAACCTGCTTCCTCTTGGGGTGGGTCAGGATCTTGTCGATGTACGGCAGGTCGCCGATCAAGGCAGGCGAGCGGGCATGCCGGTCGAGCCTCGTCCCGTCGGGGAGGAGGCTGTAGCTGTTGTACACACCCTGCTCGACCCGCTCCATGAATCCCCCACCCCGGGTCCCCTCGATCTCGACGGCGGCGGCCGCTTCGTCGGCGGGCGGGAGCTCCGCCAGCTTCCCGAGCGCCTCCAGCTTGTTGCCCTGGGCGAGCATCGCAAGAAGCTCCAGCAGGGCCAACATGTCTGCCACCCATGCCTCGATACCGGTGTCGGGCACCGCCTTCTCCACACGACGGGCCGTGTCTTCCATCGACCGGATCACCGCTCGCGGGGACGACAGGTACTGGGAGAACGCCGTGGCGATCATCTCATCGGCATTGTCCCAGGGATGCTCGCTGGGTCCGGTGCCGAGCACGGCGGGGCTGAACATCACCGCCAGACCCAGGCCAGGTCCACGACGGTCGGGTTGATGGACGCTCGGCTGGGCCACCGCTGCGACGAGATCCGGATCCGTCCCACCCGCCAAGGCCAGCGGGTCTTCACCCCCGTCGCGTACCGCCGCGTCGATGGCCCGGAGCTGCCCGAAGCGTTCGTAGATGGAGAGGAACAGCTGCGGCTCTGGGATCGGGAAGCCAGGCATGATGTCGGGAGGCTGGTAGTCCTCTCCCATCGCGTGCGCATCCGCCCACGACTGCAGGACGGCGTGCATCATCTCGTGCCGCGCCGTGTCCAACAACTGCGAATCGTCGAAGGGGACGTACAACGTCGACGCGCCGTCTACATGAAGGTGCATCGCTGCGCCCCTGTCCCCCATGTAGGCCACGCTCATCCTCATCTCGTCCGGCATCATCGCATTCATCTCGCGGATGACGGCGGCGAGGGTTCGCGCCTGGCTGACCCAATCGTCGAGCTGTGCGTTGTCGCGAACCTCGCTACTCGTGGCGAGGAACTGCACCTCTACCGAGTGCCCCTCGCCGACGACGACGACCCGATTCGCTACCAGGGGGGCGAAGTACACGACGACATCCTCATCCAGAGTGAGCGTCGTCGACGACGTTTGGATTGCCTGTGGGGTGGCGGGGTGGGGGGCAACCTGTGCCAGCTGGTGTTGGGCCGGCGCCGATGAGGCCTTCGACGCACCGACAGCGGCCGGCGCCGGTGAGGGGATCATCGAGCGGAATCGTCGGGTCATCGTGAGGAACATGCATCACGATACCTCGTGTGAGAGCAGGTCGAGGGGGCCGCGATGGCGCCCTCCTGAGGTCCACGCTCACCGACCCGCCGACCGCACCCGGAAACGCGCCACCTGTTCGTCGTCGAGATTCAGCATGTCGCGGAGCTCCACCAACAGGGTCAGCACCTCGCGCAGCGCCTCTCGCTGGTCGCCGTCGAGGTGGGCCTCGACGACGTCGCTCCAGTACACGTCCTGATCCAGCATGGTCAGCGTGTGGGCTCGGGTGACGACGTCGAAGAACAGTCCCGTCCGACTCTGGGTCACCAGCCCCTCCAGGAGGGACATCACGTAGGTGCCCAGGTAGGCGGCGGAAGCCCGCGGAGGAAGCTCGAAGAGTGGCGTGGCGGCCTCGAAGCCCACCGATGTGCGGTCGACCTCCATGGGCGCTCGACCCATGAAGGCTGCCGCGGCCTCCTCTCCCCACCCCCAGGCCATCATGGCCAGATCGGCCACGGGCGGGGCCGGCACATCGGCCCACGCCCGCTCGACGGATCTCATCACGGCCTCGATGCGGTCTATAGACAATTCAGCTGTTTCCGAAGCTCGTAGAGGTTGGTCAACTGGCGGCCCACTGCGTCCAGTTCTCCACGGTGCGCCGCCTCTCGCTGTGCTCGCGTTCTTCCGCGGTTGAACCAGTCGAACTTGTCGCACCCGGCCTCGATGTAGTCAAGCCGCTCCCGATGCAGCCGCCGCACCACGTCGATCCGTTCGTCGAGCAATAGACAGAGATCGACGATGTCCTGTGGCGTCGCGGTGTTGGCAGCGATTCGCTGTTGGATGGGGTGGATCCGGGTGGAGAAGGCAGCAGCCTCGGCCTGGGTGGCCTTGTACACGTCATACATGTCGAGGCAGTCATCCCAGAGACGCTGGTCGGCGGCAGACAACCCAGCTGGCATGACCGGTTGCGTGCCCGTGCCGCCGCTGGCCACTGTAGTCAGGCTGTCCACCAGGCCCGCGCCCGCCATCACGCCGAGAGGACCGGTGATGTTGGGCGCCGCGGGCGTCACCGTGGGCGCAGGTGCCGTGGCAGGGACGGGCGGCGCCACAGGTACCGGCGCGGGCTGCGCGGCGAGCGCGGCGCCCCCCTGGGTCGGGTACACGAGCCCCGAACCCGCTGGGGCTGACCCCGTGGCTGGAGCCGCAGCGCGGGCCGGTAGCCCCGCCCGGTAGGAGGCCAGCGACCCGTTGTGGAGGACCTGTCCCGTCGGGCTCGTGACCCGCACGTTGGGATTGGCCCGTCCCCACCCGGTCACCTCGTACAGCGTGCCACCCGAGCGCCCTTCCACGGCGGTCACCGGTCCCAACTGTCCCGGAGCCGTCGGCGGCCCACGGACGATGCGGATGGAGCTGAGGCCAGCGCTGGCGAGGCCCACCGACCCGACCACCATGTTCAGCACGCCCGACGCCATCAGAAGGTCGGCCGCCTGCTGTTGGGCAGGGTCGATGACGTCATGGGCCCCCTGACCCAGGGCGTAGAGGGAGCCCCGTTGGTAGTCCTGATAGCCAGAGTAGATCTGGTGGGCGCTCAGCGCGCCGCCGAGGGCGACGGCCCCAGCAGCGCCAAGTGCCGACGTGGGCGGGAAGATGATGAGCAACAGGAGGCCGATGGTCGCCGCGCCCACGACGATGCTCTCGACCACCTCCCAGGCCTGGGCGGTGGAGATCTCGTCTTCCACCGCCGCGCGAACGTCGGCGTCGGTCGCAGGGAGCAGGTCCCGAACGATCGGCCGTAGCTCCAGGTAGTCGAAGCCGGGCTCCCGAATGCGAGCCATGAAGGCACGAAAGTCGTCCTGTCTCGAGCGGATCCTGGCCAGGATGTCCGCGAGCAGATCCTCAGGACTTGCCGTGCTGCCCAGGCTCTCTCGGGGGAGAACCCGATACCCGGACGGCCCCAACACCGACAAGAACGGCCGGATGCGCTCCAACAGGTCGTTGGCCTCGGCGATGTTCGGGTACATGCCCGCGTCGACGGCCGGCATCCCTCCGAACTCGGCGGCGAAGGCGGGAGGAAGCGCGGGGTGCTCCGAACCCAGGCGCAGCTGCTCGATCGGGGTGGGCTGGGGGATGCCGGCCAGCCGCATGTCCATGTCCATGTCGTCCGCACGCAGGGTCGCATGGCACCCCGTGCAGGCATGGAAGCGACCGTCGATCTGCTGCTCGATCACCCACCGCCGGTTGGGTCCTGGCGTCACCAGCCACCTATCGGCCAACGCCTGCTCGCGAGTCTGGGCGGCCCGGGTCAGCACCCGCTGGACCTCCGTCCCGTGGGTCTGTGCCTGCACCTGGTACGGGTCCATCTCGAACTGGAGAAACACAGACCACTGGTCGAGGGCCTGGATGTTCTGCTCCATGCGAACCAGGCCGGCTTGGCGGACCAGCTCTTTGAAGCGATCGAGTCGGGTCTGGAGCGACCCGGTGGGGACGGCGTGGTGAGGAATGTGATCCACGACCTGGACGGGAACTGTGCTCTGATCGGCCAGCATCGTCGCCGGATTGGCCTGGCCGGCCTGGATGTCGAAACCGAAGGAGAACTCCTCATCGGAGGATGCCGCTGCGCCGAAGTCCAGCTCGAAGGACGTTGCGGTCGTGGTGACGCCGGCGCTGTACGTTCCCGTAGGAACGGTGCAATCGGTGAGGTGGTACGTGTGACTGCCCGTCGGCGTGTCGAAGACGATGACCTGATCCGCGCAGGACATTCGGATGGCGTGCACAGGTCCATCGCCCGTGCGACGCAGCGTCGTCGCCTCCGCGACCCGGGTCTCGCCGGGCCCATGAGCCTCTGCTCGGGCAGCAGCACGCTCCTCCGGGTCATGGGGCGACCCCATGCGAATGCTGCCACCACGGTACGGCGCCGCCCCCTGTTGAGCGACGTGCTCCAGCTCGTGGGCGAGCAGCGCACGCCCCCGCCGTGTGTCCGGACGAAACTCACCCTGCCGGAAGACGATGTGCCGCCCAACGGTATAGGCGCGCGCTCCGACGGCCTTGGCGGACGCATCGGCCGTCGCTCCGGTGTGGATCCGGACGGCCGACAGGTCGACCTGGCTCCCGCTCGCCTCTGTCGTCATCGACGGACGAAGGCTCCGCGACGGACCCGCGAGTGCGTCGTGGACAGCCCGAGGAGCCGTCGTAGGCATCGACGTGGAGCCCATGGGCTTGCGGCGTAGTGTGGGCTCGTCGTCGTCCTTGCTACAGGCATCGCACCCACAGGCTCGACGAAGGACCAGCGGCCCCGTCGGCCGCTGCAAGGCGCTCAAGCGATGCACCGGTCGCGCCGTCTGGTGAGGAGCGGCTGCGGGGGTGGCGCTTCGCGCAGCCGGAGCGACGGACTCGGTGTGAACGTGCGCCCTCAAGCTCCCCCCACGACATCGAACCTGAGACGACATCTCCGTCGCTTCCACGCACAGGAACGGCGCTGCCTCGTGCCTTTCGGCTGGGGGCGGCGCACCCCCCGAGACAGGCCAGTTCCTGGGGCGCTGGGCTCGAAAGAACCCAGGCCGACACCGACGTGCTCGCCGGGGGCGGCTCCACTGATCCAGGACAGACAGACTACCGGGTTGGCCGAAGGATGCAAGGTCGAATTCCTCTCAGGTGCCCTTCATCTTGGTCTGCCCTGCCTCGGTGATCTCCACCGAGAAGGTGATCGGGCTGGGCGCGGTGCTGGATCCAGCGGGCATCTGGGCATCCGACGCCACCAGACCGTCCACCCGGTCCCCCACCCGGAGCACCAGCTGGGTCCCCGCCTTGGTCTTCGATGCCGTCGGAGAGATGGCGCCGGTGGCGGAGCCGGGGGTCGCCGTGCCCGAGCTCCCCTGGGTCAGGCCTGAGACCGAGATCTGCAGCTGGCCAGCGTAGATCCCCTTCCCATCCGCCTTCGCCTTCATCGAAGGCTGGCTGGTGATGCTCACCGTTCCCTGGGCCGGCGCGACGACCTGCACGGTGCACCCTTCCACAGCGACATACTTGGCAGACACAGGCCCCCCGAATCCGCTCGATGGTACACGGTCAGCCCCGCGCCAACAGCTGGAGCGACCGGCCCTCGGATGCCGCGAGCCTGCACAGCTCGGCCAGCCCCTCGAACGTACGGCAGACGTCGTCATCGGCAATCGCCCGCGCGAGCTGGGGCTCGGCCCAGGGCGCAGGGCGTGAGAGGCCGAGCTCCGCGAGCTTCTGCGTTCGCACTCTCCCCTCCGCCAGACCCCTGGCCGCGTCGAGAACCGGGGCCAGCCGCCTGCAACCCTCCGCCGACAGGGTGCTGTCCCGGTAGCTGTCGATGGCGACGCCGGCGCCCCCCACAACCGCCTCGACGCTCGCCAAGACCGCGTCCGGAACGACCACGTCGAGCCCGTCTTCGAGGCGCCACTGCACTACAGCTTCATCCCTGGACCCAGGGTGAAATCACCGGTGCGCGTGTTCACCATCGAGCCATCCGGGGAGTGGATGTAGGTGTCCTTTGGAGGCGCTGGCTTGCTGGGGTCGGCGACGTCTTCCATGGACATCCCGGCGCCGATCGCTGCCTGCGCCATCTCTACGATGGCCTGCTTCTGTTCGTCGTCCAGCATGATGCCATCCGCCTCGATCTCGGCGATGGTCTCCTGGGCGGCACGCCAGACCAGGTTGTCGAGGGCGACGCGGGTGTCCTCTCCCTCGTTGACGGGGGACGACGCCAGCAGCCCGAAGCTGAGGATGTCGAGGCTGAACAGCAGGGCCTCCTCTCCCCAGTTCGTCGAACGGTTCGCATCGGCCTCGATGATCTGGCGAGCCTCGCTCGCAGCCTCCGCGGTGTTGGCGGTGAAGCTCGAGACCGCCACGGCGCCCAGGGTCGAGAGGAATCCGCGGGTGGGAAAGGCGGTCACAACGCGTCCACTCATGTCCAGGACCACGCGCAGCACCGTCTCCCCGCGTGTGCCGATGACCTTGCCGAACTCCTTCTCGACGACGTAGCGGTACTTTCCCGGCGACCGGGTCGTCTGACGGATGATGCGGACTCCGCCTTCCTCGAGAACCTCGCCAGCGGGGGCCTTCGGAAACTTCTTGGCCAGCTTCGCGGCGTCGTCGACCGCCGACGTCACGAGGCTCTTGATCTTCTTGGGGCTCTTGAACACCGAGTGGATGGCCCGGCCGGCAATGCGGCGCCCGTGCCGTGCCACGTGCTTGGAGAGGGTCTTGGTCGCACGCTTGCCGAGCCAGTTGCCGGCGCGCAACAGTACTTTGATGGCAGGGTGCCGCAACACCGCGCCGTCGGGTGCTGCCAGCCGAGCCTGCTCTGGTCGCCCCGTCGCTCCGAGCCGGTGGGCCTCGGCCTCCAGCTGAGCCATGGGGGCCGGCGGACCAGGCAAGAGGTGTTGCGCTACGTGGACGCGCTCGTGGTCGAGCACGCGCTCCGGCGTGTCCGGGCGGGCGAGAATGTGACGGCCCACGGCCAGCGCCTCGGCGTTGTACGCCTCCAAGATCGGGTCTACCCCGTCCGTGACCACTCCAGGCCCCGATGTGGTCCCTCTCACCTCGTCGACCGCCGACTGCACCTGGCTGGGTCGAAGTGGAGGCATCCGCTCGCCAAGCTCCGCCAAGCGATGGTGCACCCGAGCCGCCGCACGCGGCGCGTCGACCCAGGAGGCCGCACGCTTCGAGGGTGCTCGGGATGCAGGTCGATGGAGGCGTCGAAACACAGAGACCCTTTACATACGAGTGGATCCACGGTGAGGACGACCCTATCAGCCTGCGGGGTGATCCACGTCCGCTGGTGCGAGGCGATCGCCTTCGAGCTCCTGGGCCACGATCAGCATGCCTTCGACGCCGTCCGCACCGAGATGGTCGCCCTCGAGGCCCACGTGTTCGACCGGGTCACCGCCCAGAACCTCACCACCCTCCTCGATGTCGCCTTCCGTGCCGTCCCGTGGTGGGAGCGGGCCCTGCTGCGGCTCGTCGCCCTGGGGCTGAGGGTCGTGCCCGGCATCGCCGTGCCCGACCGCGACGGTGCCCTGGCGGCCCGGCCATGGACCCCGACGCGGCATGCCACCGCCTGATGCACTCGAATCCACTGGGGGATGGGCCGAGGAGAGGACGCCAGCCAGGAGGCCCCCCATGCGTCACGCTCCCCTCGTCTTCGCCGCCCTCGTCGCCTGCTCCGCCCCGCCGGACGGAAAGCTGTCGGAGGCCGACGTCGAGCAGCGCCTCGTCTTCCACGGATCGGCTCCCGACCAGGCCCACCACGACGCCACCGTGTCCCTCCACCTCCTGTGGGGCACCGCCATCTCCACCCCGTTCTGCAGCGGCACGCTGATCTTCGACCGCTGGGTCCTCACCGCCGCCCACTGCGCCGACGGGCTCGCCGGCAACGACCTGATGGTGAAGTTCGGTCCGATGGGCGTCGACTTCACCACCCCGGTCCACGTCGTGTCCCAGGTCGCGGTCCACCCGGGCTGGAACGGCGCGAACCTCGCCAACGACATCGCGCTCCTCGAGCTCCACGACGCGGCGACGTACGCGGAGCCGGTGATGCCACTGCCTGCCGCCATCGGGCTGGAGGCCGGCGACATCGGCTCCCCCCTGGACCTGGCCGGCTTCGGCTACCAGGAGGACGGCGGATCGGGCGAGCTCCTCCACGTCGTCAAGCCCATCGCCGACGTGCGCGCCACCGAGGTGGAGATCGACCAGGGAGACGGCTGGACCAGCAGCGGGGGCGTCTGCAACGGCGACTCCGGCGGTCCTGCGTTCTTCGAGCGGGACGGCCAGATCTACGTGGCAGGGGTGACCTCCTACGGCGACATCGCCTGCATGGACCTCGCCGTGGCCACCAAGGTGGACGCCTACCAGGCCTTCATCGAGGCCACCACCGGTCTGCAGGTGGAGGCCGTCGGCAGCCCGGAGCCCGTCGACACCGGCACCGAGCCCGTCGACACCGGCGCCGAGCCTGTCGACACCGGCACCGAGCCCGTCGACACCGCCACCGAGCCCGTCGACACCGGCACCGAGCCCGTCGACACCGGCACCGTCGAGCCGGAGCCCGGCGTCGAGACCATCGAGGGGGACGTGCCCGAGGGTGGCCTGAACGCCATCACCTACGTCACCACCCAGCCCGGCGTGCACAGCATCACCCTCGACGGGCCCGAGGGTGCCGACCTCGACCTGTACTTCGCCACCAACCGCGGCGGCATGATGCGCTGGAAGGTGCGGGCCTCGTCGACGGGGTCCGGCGCGGACGAGGCCATCGAGGTCGACGCCCCGGTGGGCGGCCTGTTCGCCGTGGCCGTCGTCGGGACGGTCGACGGTGGTGCCTACACCCTGACGGTGTCGCACCCCGAGTAGCGCCTACCGGCCCACCCGCACCAGGCGCCCCGGGCGCTCGCCGGTGAGCCGGTCGTTCTCCAGGACCACCACCCCGCTCACCAGCGTGGCCCGGTAGCCCTCGGCGTCCTGGAGCATCCGCTTTCCGCCCGCCGGCAGGTCCGCCACCAGGCGGGGCTTGCGGAGGGTGAGGTTGTCGAGGTCGATGACGTTCACGTCGGCCTTCGCGCCCACCTCGACAGTGCCACGGTCCTTCATCCCCAGGAAGCGGGACGTGTCGTGGGACATCATCTTCACGACCTTCTCCAGGGGGAGCCGTCGCTCCCGATCACGGGCCCAGTGGACCAGCATGTAGGTGGGCATGCTGGCGTCGCAGATGGTGCCCACGTGGGCGCCGCCGTCGGAGAGGCCCGGGAGCGCCTGGGGGTGGTTGAGCATCTTCTCGACGATGTTCAGGTTCCCCTCCAGGTAGTTGTAGATCGGGAAGTACAGCAGGCTGTGGCCGTCCTCCTCCAGGAGGGCGTCGTAGAACACCGACAGCGCCGACTCTCCCTTTCGCGCGGCCTCGGTCGCCAGGGAGTCCTCGTCGGAGGGCTCGTAGTCGACGGGATCTGGCAGGCGGTAGGTGCGCATCGCCACCATCTCGATCTGGGCGAGGAGGATGTCGACCAGGGGGGGGGATGGCGCTGCCGTCGCCAGACACCTTCTGGGAGGTCTCGGTGAGCAGCTGCGCCTTGAACGCCGGGTCCCGCATCTTCGCCACCCGCTCCTCGAGAGGAAGCTGGGCGATGGCCACGT
>Ga0213839_1001701_pt1 | contig 13631 bp, 10 predicted proteins | sample SWPATP21_FD_160075 | JGI IMG/M metagenome (GOLD analysis project Ga0213839, IMG submission 160075) | Coastal seawater microbial communities from Marineland, Florida, United States - SWPA TP2 #1 | ecosystem: Environmental > Aquatic > Marine > Coastal | place: USA: Florida | collected 2016-08-14 | reverse complement strand
TCGTCGACGACAACCGGATCTGGCTCAGCCGCGATCCGACGCTCCTCGCGTACAAGTACCAGACCATGGCCGACGATCCCTACGACTACCTTCGGGGGACGGCCTCGGTGTTCCTGCAGGACCTCTCCCGCGCGGGCACGGACCGGGCCCCCACGAGCTTCCTCACCGAGCCGGAAGCCGCCGAGGTGCTCCTCGCTGGCGACCCTCACCCCGAGAACATCGGCACCCTGTCGCCCAGCGAGGGGGTGCTGCTGCTCGAGCTCAACGACTTCGACGGCTCGGCCTTCGGCCCTTACCTCCTTGACCTGCGCCGCCTGCTGGTGGGCGTGGCCTGGCTGGGCGAGGAGGGTGGCTGCGGCAGCGACTGCGCCGAGCGGATGGTGGTGGCCACCACCGAGGGCTACCTCACCGAGCTCGTCGCCGATGAGCCCTATGCCAACGGGCTCGCCAGTGGCCGCGACGACGTCGTGCTGCAGTCCCTGCTCGACGACGTGGTGGAGGAGGGCACCAACCGGGAGCGCCTGCTCGAGTACACCAGCGCACAGCCCGACGGCGGCCGCCGGTTCCGTATCGACGCAGCGCTCGACGAGGGCAAGGGGCTGCGGCCGCTGTCCCCCGACGAGTCACGGCAGCTCGACCGCCTCCTGGGGCGCTGGCGCGGGGCACCTGATGGGTTTCGGGTTCTCGACCGCGCCCGCCGCTACGGCAGCGGCGTGGCGTCTCAGCCGTCGGTTCGGCTCGTCGTGGCCTACGACACAGGCGACGATGACCCCGACGACGACGCGATGTTGTCCATCCGCGAGGTGATCGATCCCCCCGCCGTCCCGGGAGTGCACGTCGGCGCACCTGCCTACTGGGACAGCAATGCGCACCGGGTCGAGGACACCGCCCACACCCTCTGGTCACGACCGGACGCCGACCCGCACTACGCAGGCCTGAGCGACGGCGCGATGACCTTCAAGGTGCAGACGTGGTCGTCATGGCACAACAGCTTCGACCACGCCAAGATCCTGCGAGACATCGACCGCAGCCGGTTCCGTCCTGACGACCTCGAGGCATGGTGCGACACGCTCGGACGCCTGCTGGCCCGCGCCCACAGCCGCGCCCCCACCGCCCGCGGTGGCTCGGCCCAGCAGGCCATCCTCCGCGACGTCTCGGGGCGTGGCGAGTTGTTCGTGGCCGAGAGGGTGCGTGACGCGCTAGCCGACGTGCGGCAGCTCCGCACCGACCATCGACTCTTCGTGGAGGCGCGCGACGAGCTCGGCGAGCTGCTCGGCGCCACACGGATGGAGTGACGATGTCCGCCCTGCTGCTCACCACCCTCGCCCTCGCCGCCGACTGCGTGGCCCCGCCCATCGTCGCTGCGCCCGCGATGGGGAGCGACAGCGCGGCCACCTGCCTCGGGGCCGACCTCGACATGGCCGGTCGGGTCTTCGCCCGCTTCCCCGAGACGGGTCTGTCGCGGGGCATCGAGCTGTCGCGCCTGCGCACCGAGCTGCAGTGGGCCAGCGACACGGCCTCGGCCCGCCTCGCCATCCTGCCAGCCCGCTCCGGTGGCGACGACGGCTACATCGGCATCGCCGGCGAGGCCTTCGTACCGGTCATCCAGATTGCCGAGGCCCGCTACGACGTGCGCCCCCTGGGCCTGTCGCTCGCCGCCGGTCTGGTCGACGACATCGCCCTGATGCCCGGTCAGTTGGCCTGGCAGCACATACCCATCGCCCGGCCGCTGCTCACCGACCGAGGGTGGACCGTGCGCTCCGACATGGGCGGCTGGGCGAGCTGGACGGCACCCGAACGCTACGTCACGGTCACCGCCTCGATCACCACCGGCGAGGGGGCGAACCGCCGCGAGCGGAACAACGGGGTCGACACCACCGTCGCCGTCATCGGCCGGCCCTTGGGCAGCAACCTGGTGCAGATCATGGCCTGGGGCCGCGAGGGAAGCACCGGGCTCCTCCAGGCGCGCAACCACCGCGCGGGCGCCACGGCCTGGCTGCAGCACGACTATGTCGGGGCAGGGCTCGAAGCGGCCCTGGGCTGGGGCCTGGCCGGCGATGGCTCGCTGGCGCCCGGAGGCACCAGTGTGTGGGCCCGCACCGGGCCCGAGGTTCCGCTTGTCGGATGGGCGCGCTTCGATCTCGGTACCGACGCCCGGGGCGTCGACGACACCGCCGAGCAGACGATCCTGGTAGGAGCCGGTCCCCGTCTGCCCTTCAAGGGTCGCGCGCCTGCCTACATCGCCATCGCCTACGAAGGCCGCGCCGCCCAGGGCAACGCCGCCCCCATCGCCGGAGCCACGGGCACCACCCGCTCCGACCTCGTCTTCGTGCAGCTCTCCAGCCGCCTCCGTGGCGCCTTCGCTCTCCCCTAGTCGACCTAGAGGCCGTGTCATGACCCGTGTGCTGCCGCTGTCGTTCGCTCTCGCTGGTTGCAGCGGAGCCATGCCCGGCCCCTCCGGCCCCGATGCCGATGCCGACACCGACGGGTGGAGCCCGGCGAACGGCGACTGCGACGACACCGATCCCGACATCTACCCCGGGGCGGCCGACATCCCTCTCGACGACGTCGACCAGGACTGCGACGGCATCGACGCCGCCGCGCTCTCCTCCGTCGCCCTGCAGCCCGGCGATCTGCGGATCACCGAGTTCATGGCCGACCCGCTGGCGGTCGACCCGGCCTGGGGCGAGTGGGTCGAGGTGACCAACCTGCTCGACGTGCCGGTCGACCTCGAGGGGCTCCTGCTCCGCGACGACGGCCGCGACGACGCGTTCATCGGATCGTCGGCCATCGTGGAGGCCGCGGGCATCGTCGTGCTCGGCGGTGCGACCGAGCCGGATCTCACGGGGGGCGCCCCCGTCGATGTCGTGTGGGAGGCCGACATGGGGCTGTCGAACAGCGCCGACGCCTTCGTCCTCGAGGTCGACGGAGTGATCATCGACGAGGTGGCCTGGGACCCCAGCTGGCCCGGCGGCGATGGCGCCTCGGCAGCCCTCGACCCCGACGCCCTGCGCTCCACCGACAGCGGCCCCGACACGACGGTGACCCAGTGGTGTGCAGGCGTGCAGCTGTACGGTGTGGCCGGGTACGGCAGCCCCGGCGAGCCCAACCCTGCCTGCCCCGAGCCATTCCATGGCATCGAAGCATGGGACCTGGACGCTGGCGACCTGGTGATCACCGAGCTGATGACCTCGCCCCTCGCCGTCGACGACGATCTCGGCGAGTGGATCGAGGTGCACAACCCAGGCAACGAGCCGGTGAACTTGCAGGGTCTCACCCTGTTCAACGACGATGGCGACGCCGTCGACGTGGAGGAGCGAGCCGAGGTCGCAGCCGGAGGCTACGCGGTGCTGGCGGCCTTCGCCGACCCTGCGGTCAACGGCGGCGTGGACCCCGTGTTCACCTGGGGCTACGGCTACGGGCTGAAGGGCTCGGGCATGCAGGTGGCCCTCGCCTACGGCACCCGGATCATCGACGACCTGTCCTACGACAACGGGCGAACGTTCCCCGATCCCGAGGGCGCGACGATGTCGCTCGACCCCGGCGCGCTCACCGCCGACGACAACGACGACGGCACCCGCTGGTGCCCGGGGGTCGATCCGTTCGGCGACGGCGACCTCGGCACCCCCGGCGCACCCAACCCGCCGTGCCCCGAGCCCGTCGGTCGCCCCCCTGAGCCCGGCGACCTCGTCATCACCGAGATCATGTTCGACCCGTCCGCGGTCGACGGCGACCTGGGCGAGTGGGTGGAGGTGGCCAACCCCACCAGCGACGACCTCGACCTGGGGGGGATGGAGATCCGGGACGACGGCGGCAGCAGCTACGTGCTGCCCGACGGCACAGCGCTCGCGGCGGGCCGACTGCTCGTGCTCGGCCGCGACGACGACGATGGCATCAACGGTGGCGCGCCGGTCGACATCGTCTACGGCGACATCACGTTCGGCAACGGGGGGGACAGCGTGATCCTCACCCTCGGCGGCACCGTCCTCGACGAGGTCACCTACGACAAGAGTTGGGGGGCTGGCGGCGGGGCCTCGCTGTCGCTGTCTCCCTCGGCGCTCGACGCTGACGACAACGACGACGCAAGCGCCTGGTGCCCCGGATCCTCGCCCTATGGCGACGGCGACCTCGGCACGCCGGGGAGCCCCAACGACCCCTGCTGAAGGCTCGTCAGGCCCGTGGGGACGGCCAGTCCATCCCCCTGCGGCCGATGAAGCCCAGGGTGCTCCACAGCCCGCCGAACCGCTGCTGCCGCGTGACGTGCAGGGGCACGAAGTTGCGCCGCAGCACCTGCAGCACGGGGCGGTCGAGGTCGAGGTCGAGGGCGGCGCACAGCCCCTCGCGCACGCGGGCGTAGCGCACACGATCGAGATCGAGGGCCACCATCCGCCCTCCCTCCGGCAAGGCACTCCACAGCTCGGCCACGGCAAGCGGCACGTCGATCCCTCGCTGGGTCAGCGCGAACATCGCGACCACGAGGTCAGGTCGACAGCCCCACGTGTCGGGGCGGTCGAGGTGGCCCAGCAGGATGTCGGCCCGCGGGAACCGCTGCTGCAGGGCCATCACGTCGACCCGCCCGAAGGCAAGCACCTCCCGGGGCTGGATGTCGGCCGCCACCGCATCGAAGAGGTGATCGGCGCGAGCCCCGAGCACCAGGTCGTGCAGCGTGTCGAGGTCGGAGAACAGGTAGGAGGGCGACAGCGTCATGGGGACTCCCGCACCGGCCGCTCGGGCCGGACAGGGTCTTATGTGCGCGGTGTGTCTGCGCGGCGCAGCCTCGGTGACGTGTGTGGGCCGTCGCGTGACGGCCTCGACACGCCTACTCGGCCGGCGACGGAGCGGCCGCGGGAAGCCGCAGCTGGTGCACCTCGTCGAGGGCGGCGCCGGCCTGCAGGTGGACCAGGGGCCGGATGAGGTAGGTCTCGTGGTCGTAGACCAGGCCGTGCAGCGTAGGTGCCTGACGGTCGGCCCAGGCCTGCTGGATGATCTCCGTGCGGGCCAGGTTCTGCACCTGGTGCAGCACGTTGAGCTCCACCAGACGCCGGCGGGCGGCCACGTCGTCGTGCATCGCCAGCTCGTCTTTGTGGACCCGCCAGACGTCGCGGATGTGGTTGAGCCAGGTGTTCATCGTGGCGTTCGACGGACCGCGGTCCATGGCGGCCTCGACCCCCAGGCAGCCGTAGTGCCCACACACGATCACCTGGCCCACGCCCATCCGGCTCACGCCGTGCTCGAGCACGGCCAGCAGGTTGAGATCGGTGTGCACCACGAGGTTGCCGAGGTTCCGGTGCACGAGGAAGTCGCCGGCCCCGCTGCCGGTGATCCGCTCGGGCGACACCAGCGGATCGGAGCTGCCGATCCACACGAACTCGGGCGCCGGTGACACGTTCGTGGGGTGCGTGGCCTTGTCTTGAGCCCAGGCCTTGTTCTCGAGCAGCAGGCGCTTGCAGGCATCCATCGGTGTCACATCCCGGGCAGGCGAATGGGGTGGTCCTTGGAGTCGAGCCGTCGGCAGTCGACGGTGATTCCACGGTACTTGGCGGCTTCCTTGAAGTCTTGCACGAGCTCGTAGATGTCGTGGTCGATGAACATCGCACGGGTTCCGTCGATGACCACCTCGCTGTCGTCGGGCAGGTCGGCGAGCACCCGCCGGAGCCGCGTCTTGTTGAGGAAGCTCACGTCTTTGGTGAACTGGATCAGGAAGGCACCCTCCTCTTCGACCACCGACACCGCAGTGGTGAAGTTGGTGATCATCACCATCACCACCCCCACGGCCAGGCCCACCAGCACCCCCGTGAGTAGATCCGAGAACACGGTGACCAGCACGGTGATCAAGAAGGGCACGAACTGGTCGGCGCCCGCACGGTACATCTTCTGGAACAGCGCGACCCGGGCCAGCTTGTAGCCGATGGTGAGCAGCACCGCGGCCAGCGCAGCCAGCGGGATGCGGTTGAGCAGGAACGGCACCGCGATCACCAGCCCACCGAGGAACACGCCGTGGATGAACGCCGAGGCGCGGGTTCGGCCCCCCGAGTAGGCGTTGGTGGACGACCGCACGATCACCGAGGTCATCGGCAGGCCCCCGATCAAGCCGGCGACCATGTTGCCGACGCCCTGGGCCATCAGCTCGCGGTTGGTGTCGGAGGTGCGCCGGTAGGGGTCGAGCTTGTCGACCGCCTCCACCGACAGCAGCGACTCGAGCGAGGCGACGGCGGCGATGGTGGCCGCGACCGTCCAGATGCTCGGGTTGCTCATCACCGACCAGTCGGGGCTGGGCAGGGCGTTCCACAGGGCGACGGGAGAGCCGAGCACCGGAAGCTCCACCATGTGGCCCTCGGAGGCCTTGATGTGCAGTCCCGGCGCCACCAGGCCGAACACCTCGTTCATGGCCACGCCCAGGCCCACGGCCACCAGCGGCCCCGGAACGATGCGGGACCAGGACTGGTTGGCGATGAACGGCCGCTGCCACAGCAGCAACACCGCCAGACAGGCCAAGGTGACCAGCACGACGCCGGGGCTCGCGGTGCGGATCGCGGCGTCGATCTCGGTGAACGTGTTGGCCTGGTGGCCCATGAGCCAGAAGTCCATGTCGCCCTCGTAGTCGTCGTCGCGACCCAGGGCGTGGGGGATCTGCTTGAGGATGAGGATGATGCCGATACCGGCGAGCATCCCGTCGATCACCGACGAGGGAAAGATGTTCGTGAGCACACCGCCACGGAGCACCCCGGCGACCAGCTGCATGACACCGGCCAACACCACGGCCGGCAGGAAGGCCTCGAAGCCTCCGAGCTCGGCGATGCCTCCGGCCACCAGCACCGTGAGGCCGGCCGCCGGCCCGGACACCGACAGCTGGCTGCCCGACAGCGGCCCCACGAGCAGGCCGGCCGTGACGCCGGTGACGATTCCCGAGATCAAGGGAGCGTCGGAGGCCAGCGCGATGCCGAGGCAGAGCGGCAGGGCCACGAGGAACACGACCATCCCCGCCGGGATGTCGTAGCGCAGGTTGGCGGCGATCCCGGGCTCCAACCTTGCTCTTTCCTCTCCGTCCATCACCCCTCCCAGCTGGGAGGCAAGCCTACTCCGTCCATGAACGATGCGCTTGTCCCGAAATGACTCCCCTGTTTCTTCCATTCGTCACGGGCCACGATGAAAGAAGCCTGAAAGGTCGCGACACGCACCGCGGTTAGGATGCGCTCATGCGCTACGGCCTTGCTTTCGCCTGTCTCGTCGCCGGTTCGGGGTGTGGCGACCCGACGCTCTATCCCGACTACCCCGACGCCCTGGCCACCCTGGTGGTCGACACGGCGGTGCCGCTAGTCGACGTGCCGCTGGCCTGCGGCCGGGCCGACGAGGGCACCGACGCCCAGCTGGCCATCCACAACGTGGGCACCGAGACGCTGGAGCTGTTCACGGTCGACGAGGCGTGCGTCGAGACCTTCGCGCTGCAGCTGGCCCCCGGCAGCAGCGACGACCGGCGGGTGGCGAACCACCTGATGTGGGCGGTCTACGACCCCACCGGCCGCCGCATCGCGGTGTTCGGCGTGCCCAGCGGCACCCAGGTGAGCTGGGTGGAGTACCTGCCGTGAGCCTCCGCGATCTGGCCTTCGTGGGGGGCTTGCTGGTCGCGGGCTGCGCCCGGAAAGCGGCCGAGGACCAGGCGTGCTTCGAGGCGCGGGTGGCCATGGGCGCCCGGCTCGAGGAGTGTGCCGCCGACACGGAAGCCGGGTTGGCGCTGATGGACGCCCTCGAGGACCAGCGCTCGTGCCAGGTGAACAACGGAGACCCTCGGCTCGACACGTCGAACGAGGACGTGGAGGTGGGGCTGTTCGAGTGCGCCTTCGTGCTCCGCAACCTCGCGTGCGAGCTGGCGGTCGACTACGGCGCCGACCCGGCTCCGTGGCTGGCGAGCCACCCGGTGTGCGAGCTGCTGTGGAGCACGCCGTGATCCCGCTGCTGGCCCTGTGGCTGTGGGGCTCGACCGCCCTGGCTCAGGCCGAGGCGCTGGCGGCCGCCGAGTGTGGCATCGCCCGCCCGATCAGCGGCACGGCCGGGTTCGCCAACGGGCGCGCCGCTGTGCGCACCAACGCCACCACCTACGCAGCCGGTGCCTTCGCCCGGCGTCGCCTGCGGGCAGGGGTGATCGGGGCCATCGACATGCACGCGGTGTACGGCGCAGCCATGGTGCCGGTGTACTGCGACGACCCCGACAGCAACCGCTACCAGGAGGTCTACCTCGACCCCCTCGACCTGTATGCGACGAACATCGGGCTGAAGGTGCCGATCATCGAGGACGGTCCGGCCAACAGCAAGCTGCGGCTGTTCTACGCCTCGTCGGTCACCACGAGCACGAACTGGTACCGCGGGCTCACCTTCGCCGTGCCGATGTTCAACCTCTACCCGGCCCTGCTGGCGCCGGTCGTCGGCTCGTCCACCACGAACGCAGGCCTCGGGGCCTACACCGTGGACTGGATCGGGGGTGCCCAGTTCCGCTCCGACGTGGTGAGCGTGCAGGCCGGCTACACCGGTCGCCGCGGGGTGTACGCCGACGTGACCCAGGAGAAGGTGGCCCTGTTCGTCAACGGGGTGGTGGATCGGCTCGGCGACGGGCTGACGGCCAGCGACCTGTCGTACTGGATGGGCGGCGTCGAGCAGCTCGATCCGGTGCGGTTCGGCGCGAACGAAGACATCGGGATGCCGAGCCTCTTCTTCCGCTCGCTGCCCCAGCGGGCACGGCCCGACGCTTCTGCCGTCGACCCGCTCGAGGTGCCCACGCTGCGCACCGGCCACGCCCGCCAGGAAGACATGGCGCGGCACTTCGACGCCAACCTCGCCTGGCAGTTCGGCGCCACCAGCTCCCTGCGCGAGCTGACCGCCGCCTGGCACACCCCGGGCTGGCACACCCGCGGCGACGACGACCCCGACGACCGGGGCCAGGGCTTCCTCCGGGCCGGGGTGGTGAACCTGCCGGACCAGCCGCTGCTCGGGGTGAAGGGCGGCCTGCAGCCCCACCTCCGCGCGGTCTACCGCAAGCGCAACGACGACGTGGCCCTCGAGCTGTCGGCCTACCTCAACGACCCCGCGTTGCTCGACCTCTACCCGTTCGCCACCAACGCCGTCGGCGTGAACTTCGAGATGTCGTTCGTGCTGGAGTGAGCATGCCCCGCGTCGCACCCGTCCTCCTCGTCACCGCCCTCCTGGCGTCTGGCTGCAAGCGCGACCCCAGCTTCGTGGGCTACTGGGAGATCGTGACCGTCGAGCGCCAGGGACAGGTGCAGGACGACGTGGGCTTCCTCGACTTCGACGGCGACGGCAACGTGCAGCTCTTCTCCCGCTACCTGTTCACGGCGGGCGCCTGGGCCCCCGACCCCCGACCCGAGCTTCGCACCAGCGGCACCAACGTCTTCACCCAGGACGACGCCTTCGAGGCCTACCAGGAAGAGGGCGAGACCTTCGATCTGCGCATCGACATCCTGCAGCCCGAGCCCCTGTCCATCGACGACTACCACCCCTGGCGGGCGGAGGTCTCGGGCGACGCAGCCTGGTGGCCCAGCGTGTCGGGCGAGGCCGCTCCGGTGGTGACGGGGGCGACGGGCGCCAGCGGAAGCGTCGGCGGGACCGCGCCCACGACCCTGATCATCCGCCGCTGATCGCCCAGCTGCTCACGGCTCCTGGGCGGCCCCAGCGCGGGTCCATCACGACCAACTCCCGGGCGGCGCAGAGACCTCCGCCGTCGTCGACCCCCTCACGACCCCGCGCTGAGCAGGTTCGACCCGACATGGCCCGCGGGGCCAGCAGGTTGGACGAAGCCCTTCGCTGCCTCCTCGTGACGTTCGTCCGGTGTTCCTCGACGCCCGGGGTTGACAGCGCCCGAGAACCGGGTTCTGCCAAGCCCATGCGCGTCCTTCTGTCCATGCACCCCTGCGAGCTGCTCCGAGCTCCCCAGCGGTACGGGTCCCTCCCGTTCCGGCAGGCGTGGTGCGCCCCGGTCTTCGACTGACCCGGGGCTGAGACGCACCGCCGGCACCTGCCGGCACCGCACACCCACCACCTCCTCGCGCCGCCACGGCGCGGGCCGAGACACGGTGGTGTCCAGCCGCTCCCGGTCACCCGGCGAGCCTGCGTTCTGCTGCGCCGTCGGGGCACCCCTCACCCGCGGACGCCGGTCCGCACCGTCCCCAGGAGGACACCATGACGACCCTCACCACCCGCACCTTCGGCATCGCCGCCCACGTCGACGCCGGCAAGACCACCCTGGCCGAGCGCATCCTGTTCCTCACCGGACGCATCCACGCCATGGGCGACACGCGGAGTGCCCGACCTCCGACCCTCGACCACGACCCGCAAGAACGTGACCGCGGCATCACCATCGGTGCCGCAGCCACGACGGCGACGTGGCGCGGAGCCGACCTGCACATCGTCGACACGCCCGGACACGTGGACTTCACCGTCGAGGTGGAGCGTGCCATGTCGGCGCTGGACGGCGCGGTGCTGGTGCTCGACGCCGTCGCCGGCGTGCAGGCCCAGACCCGCACGGTGGTGCGCCAGATGCAGCGCTACGACGTTCCGTTCGTGGCCTTCGTGAACAAGTGCGACCGCCTCGGGGCCGACCCCCTACGCGTCGTGGACGAGCTGTCCACGCGCCTGGGGCTGGCCGCGGTGGCCGTGCAGCTTCCCGTGGGCCTCGGCGCCGAGCACCGTGGCGTCATCGACCTGGTGCGCCGCGAGCAGCTGGTCTTCGGCGGCGAGCACGGCGAGCAGGTCGTGCGCACCGACGTCCCCGACGCCCGACAGGCGGAGGTGGCGGTGGCGCGTGCGCTGCTGCTCGACCAGGTCTCGCTGCACGACGACGTCGTGCTCGAGGCGGTGCTCACCGACGGGGACGTCGCCGCCGACGTGCTGGTGGCTGCTCTCCGTCGCCTGACGGTGGCGGGGACGGTGGTGCCGGTGCTGTTCGGCGCGGCCTACCGTCACGTGGGCGTGCAGCCCGTGCTCGACGCCGTGGTCGACTACCTGCCCGGTCCGATGGATCGGGCGGTGGTCGCGGCGACGCCGAGCGGTGGGTCCGTCGAGGTCCGCGGCGAGGTCGACGGTCCGTTGGTGGCCCGCGCCTTCAAGGTGGTGGAGACCACGCATGGTCCCGTCACCTGGCTGCGCGTCCATCGGGGACGGGCCACGCCCGGCCTGGCCGTGGTCGACGGCCGCGACGGCACGACCCACCGCCTCCGGCGGCTCGTCCGGCTCCACGCCGGGCAGTCCACCGGGGTCGACGAGGCCGTGGCCGGCGAGGTGGTCGCTGCGGTGGGGCTGTCGCTGGCCACCGGCGTGACGCTGTGTGACCCCGAGCACCCCGTGGTGCTCGGCGCCCTGCAGCTTCCCGAGCCGGTGGTCGAGCGTCGCCTGCGCCTGCGGTCGGGGTCGATGGAGAAGCTGTCGCGCCAGCTGGGGCGGATGGTCCGCGAGGACCCCACCCTGCGGGTGCACACCGATCCGGAGACCGGCGAGCTGCGCCTGACCGGCATGGGGGAGCTCCACCTCGAGGTGGTCGCCCGTCGTCTGCACGACGAGCACGGCCTGGTGGTGACGCTCGGACCGCCGGCGGTGCGGGGTCGCCAGGCCCTCGGGCGGGCGGTGCCCTTCGACCACACGCTGCGCAAGCAGACCGGAGGACCCGGCCTGTACGCGCGGCTGGTCGGCGAGCTGCAGCCCTGCGACCACGTCGAGCTGGTGTGGGAGGTGACCGGCGGATCGGTGCCCAGCGACTACCGCAAGGCGGTGGAGGCGGGGTTCCGTGAGGCGCTCGCCCACGACGCCGAGCCGCCCGTCCTGGGGGCTCGGCTGGTGGTGCGTGACGGCGACACCCACGTCAACGACAGCTCCGACGCCGCGTTCCGCCTGGCCGCCCGGCTGGCGGTGCGTGCGGCGCTGGCCGAGGCCGACCTCGCCGCGCTCGAGCCGATCGCGCTCGTCGAGGTGGAGGCCGACGCCGAGCACCACGGCACGGTCCTGTCGTCGCTGCTGTCCCGCCGCGGGCGCGTGGTCGACAGCCACGTCGGCACCGTCACCTCCCGCGTGGAGGCCGAGGTGCCGCTGGCCGCCATGTTCGGGTACAGCTCGACGCTGCGCAGCGTCACCCGAGGCTCGGGCAGCTACAGCGTGACGTTCTCACACTATGCGTGAGCCTCAGGCCCCGTCCCTCGTCGCAGGGGCGGGGCCGTTCTTCGCGGCGGCCTGCATGTGCTGCAGCGAGCGGGTGAGCGACACCCAGGGGCGCACGATGGTCGCCGGCTCCCCCCGCCGTACAGCCGCCCACACCGCTGCGAGCTCGGGGTGCTCGGTGGGCGGCGGTCCGTCGGTGCCGTCGAGGTACCACCGAGCCAGCCGCGCCACGGGCCCGTCGGCCGTGGGCAACAACGCGAGCACCTCCCGCGCGAGCGCCGGCTGGTGGAGGACGTTCACGACCGTCATCGCGAGCACGTTCTCCGCGTCGCTGGCGGCTACCCGCAGGGCCTCGTCGCGGTGGGCGCGGAGGAGCGCCAGTCCCCGGGACTCGTCACCGGCTCGCAGCCAGGCGCGGCCGATGCGCAGGTTGTAGCCAGCCCAGCGGCGGCCCAGCTGCTCGGGGCCCACCCGGGCGAGGAGCTTCTCGCCGTAGCGGACCGTGGCCGTGTGGGGAGCGTCGATGCCGAGGCGATGGAACATCGCGAGCAGGGACAGGGACGGCACCTCGTCGGCGTGGGCGTCGACCTGTCGGAAGAGCTCGGCGGCCCGATCGGGGTCGGTCACCGCGACCAGGCTCGCGGCGTTGATGGTGAGGGCCGCCCAGAGGGCGCGATCACCGGCGCTGCCGCGAAGCTCCAGCAGCTCGGGCGCCATCGCCTCGGCCACGTCGAAGCGACGGAGCCAGGTGGCGAGCACACACTGCGACAGCGCTGCCCAGGCGTGGAACACCCGGTCGTCGTCGGGAAGCAGCCGGCGGGCCTGCTCGAAGGCGTCCCGTGCGGCGGTGCGCTCGCCGGCCACCTGGAGGACCCCCCCCAGCAGAACCTGCCGCCGTCCCGGCGAGGTCACCCGCGGGAGGAGCGCGGTGATCTCCTCGTCGAGCCGCTCGTGGGGCCCGAACACCGACAGCACCTGGAGGTGGCGGATCGCCACTTCGGGCAGCAGCTCGGGGGTGGCCGTGGCCAGCGCCGCCTCGATCTCGTGGCGGAGGGGGCGCAGCACGATGGGATCCGCGGTGCGGGCGGCCACCCAGGCCACATGGGCTCGCTGCGCTGGGGCGGTGATGGCCACGCTGGCCACGGCGGCAGGGACGTCGACCACCCCTTCCGCCAAGCGCACCAGGCCGCGCTCCCGCAGGCCGTGCAGGGCTCGCAGCACCATCGCACGAGCGCCCCCGGCGAGCTCCACGAGCGTGCCCAGCGCCGGCGGCACGGCGAACGCGCTGGCCTGGGCCAGCAGCCGTCGCTCGTCGTCGCTGCACAGCGAGAGCGTCTCGCGCAGCACGCGACCCAGCTCCCCGTCGGTGGACAGTCCCAGAGGACCCTCGGTCGCCAGCTCCACCAGCGGCGCCGCGAGCACCAGCCCGAGGGGGAACCCCCCCGCATCGGCGAGCACCGGGGCGGCCTGCTCGT
>Ga0213839_1001700_pt1 | contig 13633 bp, 11 predicted proteins | sample SWPATP21_FD_160075 | JGI IMG/M metagenome (GOLD analysis project Ga0213839, IMG submission 160075) | Coastal seawater microbial communities from Marineland, Florida, United States - SWPA TP2 #1 | ecosystem: Environmental > Aquatic > Marine > Coastal | place: USA: Florida | collected 2016-08-14 | reverse complement strand
CCAGGCGGGCCTGGAGCGTCACTTCCGGATGGTGTGCGAGGCCGTCGACAAGCCCGTCGTGCTCTACGACATCCCGGTGCGCGCCGGACGCAAGATCGACACCGATCTGATCATCAAGCTGGCCCACGAGGTGGAGAACGTCGTGGCCCTCAAGGACGCCGCCGGCTCGCCCGCCGAGACGAGCCGGGTCATCGCGGAGGCGCCCGACGACTTCGCCGTGTACTCGGGAGACGACTCCCTCACCCTTCCGCTGCTCTCCGTCGGTGCCGTCGGCGTCATCGGCGTCGCCACCCATTGGGCCGGCGTCGAGATGCGGGCGATGATCGAGGCCATCGACGAGGGCGACGTCGCCCTGGCCCGTCGCATCAACCAGCGCCTGCTCGCCAGCTACGCCTTCGAGAGCACCCTCTCGGCCCCGAACCCGGTCCCCACCAAGGCGATGATGCGGGTCCTCGGCCACCCCGCGGGCCCCTGCCGCCCCCCCCTCGGCCCCACCCCGGCCGGCCTGGAGGCCGAGGCCAAGCGCATCCACTCCGCCCTGCACGGAAGCTGATCGAAGCCCCAGCGACCGAACGCACGACCCGGATACAGTTCCTCGTCCGGAGACCCCTTGCGCCCTCTCGTCGCCATCCTGTCCATCCTCGCTGCCTGCAACGACGGCGGCGACGCCACAGTCGACGCCTCCACGACCGACACCGCGGACACCGCGTCGGACACCCACGCCGTCGACGTCGTCACCACCGGCGTGATCACCTGCGCGGACCCGTCGGCCCGGGACGAGGCCGTCTTCGACGAGGTCCAGGCTGCCGGGGAAGCCCCCAAGCCCTCTTGGTTCTGGGGGGGCGGCATCCTCACCGGTGACCTCGATGGCGACGGCTACCTCGACATCATCCTGCCGGGCCTGTACCGCACGGACCTGTACCGAGGGGGCCCGGACGGCGTCTTCAGCCTCGACGCCGATGCCCTCCAGGGACTTCCGGCCGCCGCGGCCAGCGGAGGCTCCGTGGCCGACTACGACGGCGACGGCGACCTCGATGTCCTGATCACCCGCTACAACCAGCCCAACACCCTCCTCCGAAACGACGATGGAGCGCTGATCGACGTGTCTACGTCCGCCGGCCTCCCGACGGAGGCCCGCCGCACCATGGGAAGCTCCTGGGGCGACCTCGACGGCGACGGGACCTCGATCTGTTCCTCGGCAACTACGGGGAGATCGACCAGTCGGGCGAGGACCCGGACCACGCGACCTTCGACCCCGCCGACCCCAGCTGGCTGCTCCTCAACAACGGCGACGGCACCTTCACCGACGTCTCCACCCGCCTCCCCCAGCAGGCCCACGACGGGTACACCTTCTCGGGCGGCTTCCTCGACGTGGACCGCGACGGCGACGAAGACCTCTACATCGTCAACGACTTCGGCAACTCCTTCCCCAACGTCCTCCTCGAGAACCAGGGCGACGGCGAGCTGGTCCTGGGCGACCAGCGGGGCCTCGACATCCCGATGACCGGCATGGGCCTCGGCGTGGGGGACCTCAACCACGACGGCTACCCGGACATGGCGATGACCGCCTGGAACGGCAACTACCTCGTGGAGAGCGCCCTCGAAGGCACCTTGTGGGTCGACCACTCCGACGCCGCAGGCATCGAGAACGACATCGGACGCACCCAGAAGGTGGCCTGGGGGGTCGAGCTGGTCGACATGGACAACGACGGCGACCTCGATGCGCCGATGGCCTACGGCTACCTCGACTCCACCTACCAGGCGTCCACGCGTCAGCCCGACGCCCTCTACCTGCAGCTCGACGACGGGACCTTCCTCGACGTCGCCCCCGCGTGGGGCCTGAACCATCCCACCATCGGTCGGGGCTTCGCGGCGGTCGACACCAACAACGACGGCTGGCTCGACATCATCAAGCGTGATCTCGACGGGCCCACCATCTACTCGAGGTCTCGGTGTGGCACGGCCGCCTGGCTCCGGGTCCGGCTCCACCAGCCCGTGGGCATGAACCGCTTCGCTGTGGGGGCCCACGTTCGGGTGGTCACGGGAGACAAGCTCCAGGAGCGAACGATCTTCGCCGGCACCCTGAACCACAGCTCCGGCGGCCCCCCGGAGGTCCACTTCGGCCTCGGCGGCAACGAGGTCGTCGACCGCATCGAGGTCCAGTGGCCCGACGGCACGATCGACGTGGTGTCATCCCTCGACGGCGCCCCCATCAGCGCCCGCCAGGTCCTCGACCTGACCCGCCACATGGATGACGACGGCAGCAGCCCGACCACGCCCCCGGGGCGATAGTCCCCGCCATGCTGCTCTCCATCCTCGCCGCCGGGCTCTGCTTCGGCCTCGGTACCTGGTTGCTCCGTCAACCGGGCCCCGGCGCTCGCGCGGGGGGCGTCGGGCTGTGGATCGCCGCTGCAGGCCCCGCCTTCTACGCCCTCGACGCGAGCGGGGCGGCTCCTGGCTCCGCCGCCGGAACCATGAACCTCGCCGCGCTGGCGGGCTGGCCGATGCTCGGACTCGCGTGGGGACTCGCCCAGCTCGAGGAGGAGCTCGCTGGCCGGCTCAGGGCCTTCGTGTGGGTGGTGTTGCTGCTGGCGGCGATGCTCGACCCCACCGGTGGCGGTCTGGTGAAGCCGGTCGGAGGGATCGCGCTGCTGGTTCAGGGCCTCTCCGCCGCCCGGGGCCTGGCGGGAGGTGCGAAGGTACCCGGAGCCCTGGGCCTCGTCGGCGCCCTGCTCCCCACGGTGCTGCTGCTCCCTGACGGGCCGTCGTGGAGCCTGTGGCTGTGGGGCGTCGCCCTGCTCCCAAGCGCCCTGGGGCTGGCCGGCTTCGAGGCCTGGCGGCGGGCATCGTGACCCTGCTCCTGCTGGCCGCTTGTGCCCGCGCGCCCTTCGAGCCCGTCGTGCCGCCCGGAGCCTTCGAGGGCGCCGAGAGGAGGCTCGCCTCCGACGTCGACACGCTGGCCGGCACCATCGGCGAGCGACACATCCAGGGACGAGCCGACGCGCTCCGTGCCGCCGCGGACCACATCGAAGGCCGCCTGCGGGCCGAGGGACTGCAGCCGCGCCGCCAGGTGGTGCCCACCCCCTTCGGCGACACCCACAACATCATCGCGACGGTCGACGGGGCCCGCCCCGAGGTGTTCGTGATCGGCGCCCACTACGACACGGCCCCCGGGACCCCCGGCGCCGACGACAACGGCTCCGGCGTGGCCGCCCTGCTGGAGCTTGCCCACCGCTTCGCCGAGACGGAGCCCCCGTGGACCGTCGAGCTGGTCGCGTGGACCAACGAGGAGCCTCCCTGGTTCACCCGGGCGCAGATGGGCTCGGCCCACCACGCCCGGGAGCTCGCCGAGCGACGGGACCGCGGGGAGGTGGAGGTCCGGGGGGTCTGGTCCCTGGAGACCATCGGCTACTACGACGACGCGCCAGGCAGCCAGTCCTACGTGGGGCCCCTCGGGCTGTTCTACCCCACCGAGGGGAACTTCCTGGGCTTCGCCGGCGACCGGGGCTCGAAGGCGCTGGTCGACGAGAGCCACGCCGCCTTCCTGGCCAGCGGCACGCTTCCCGCGCAGAAGGCCAGCCTGCCGCGATGGGTCACCGGCATCGACTGGTCCGACCACCGCTCCTACTGGCCCCACGGGATGCAGGCGGTGATGGTCACCGACACGGCGCTGTTCCGGAACCCCCACTACCACGAGCCCTCCGACCGCCCCGAGACCCTGGACCTGTCACGCCTCGCACGGGCCGTCGACGGACTGGAGGGCGCGCTCTGGACCCTGGGCGCGCAGCCGTAGCAACGCGAGCGTCAGGGCGTCGTGGCGCCGTCGAACATCACGGGGATGGCGCGGTTGAGCTGCTGTCCCGGGCCGCCCCCACAGCTTCCGTCGAGGGTCCAGGACGCGTCGGTGTCCCCACGGACCCACCAGCGGACGTCGTTCGCCGCGACGCAGCTCCCGAGCACCCCGCCCCCCACCGGCATCGCGCCCCCCTGCACGTCGCAGCGGGTGTCGAAGTCGTAGGTCTCCTCGATGACCAGCTCGGTCCCGATCAGGGAGTAGGCGGCGGCTCGGCTGTGGGTCCCGGCCCCACGGTTGTCGAACACCCAGAGCAGCTCGTCGACGAAGCTGGCGTTGTGCTGCTGGGAGAAGCCGTCCAGGGCGTCGCCCGGCGGGCCGTAGGTGACGCCGGTGAGGTCGGTCGACTCTCCGGCTGCGGACCACACGATGTCGAGGAAGCTGGCGGAGGCAGGGTCTCCGTCGATGGCCACGACGGCGCTGTGGCTCAGCATCGACAGGAGGATGAGGCCGTCCTCGGTGGCCTCGATGCCGTTTCCGTGGGACCAGTCGCCGCCGCCTCCCGGGCCTCCGCCGGACGTCACCGTGTAGTGGTCGCCGAGCTGGAAGGTCCCGACCAGCACGTCCTCGTCGAAGACGTAGATGCCGTCGACGTTGCGGCTGTTCTCCGAGTACTCGAAGAGCAGGTAGGTGTAGCCGCCCCACGTCTCGACGTCGTGGTGGAGGTCCTCGTCGTAGTCGCTGCCGCGGAGCAGGGTCTGGCTGACGGTGCCGTCGATCTCGGTCCGCTCGAAGCGACCGGCGTCGGCGCTGACGACCGCGGGTCCCTCGTCGTCCCAGTCGTAGCCGGTCCTGCCGCCCTTGTAGAGATCGGTCTCCTCGTACCAGACGACGTTCCCTTCGGGGTCCACCAACACCATCCAGGTGGTGCCCGAGCAGGCGTAGGGCCGGAGCACGGCGTCGAACGCATCCGTGCTGCCGGTGACGCTGATCCCCGCCGTCGCCAGATCCGAGGGGATGGAGCCCGTGGCCACCGTGCCGGAGGCATCGCCGATGGTCCAGTCGTAGGTGGTGTCGGGGCGAAGTCCCCAGCCGGTGAAGCTGTGCTCCAGGGCATCCTCCCCGCTCACGAAGCGTCGGGTGGGCGCACCGGACGCCGACAGCTCCAGGGTGGCCGGCCCCTCGGCGAGCAGGGTCGCGTCGCAGGCGACACGCAGCGTGTTGGCGGTGAGGGAGCAGCTGGCGACGTCGACCGGGGTGCCGAGACCCGTGTCGGTGTCGGTGTCGGCGTCCGAGTCGGTGTCGGTGTCGGTGTCGGCGTCCGAGTCGGTGTCGCTGTCGCTGTCGCTGTCGGCATCCGTGTCGGCGTCGGCATCCGCGTCCGACAGGGTGTCGTCCCCCCCGTCGTCGTCCTTCCCGCCGTCGCTGCATGCGACGAGGAGAACCAGCATCCACCCGCAGGACCCACCTGACATCCGAACCTCCGATGACCCACCATAGGCCACCGTTCCGCTGCGCCGATGGGAGCTGACGAAGACCCGACAGAAAGCCCACACACCTCTGGAAGAGCCCTCGGGGACGAAGCGCTCCCCAGGATGGCGACCACGCTCGCAGGGTAGGCTCCCCCATGGCCGTCGACCGGACCACCGCCTTCGCATGCCTCGCCGCTGCGGTCTCGTTCGGGATCCGGGGGTGGGCGCTCTCCACCGGTGAGCCCATCGGTACCGACGGCTACTACTACGTCGTGCAGATCGAGGACCTCGTGGCCCACGGCGCCCTCCACGTGCCCGACGGGAGCTGGACCCTGCGCGCCCTGGCGCTCCCCCACCTCCTCGGGCTCGACCCCATCCCCGCCCTCGCCCTCGCCGCGGCCCTGCTGGCCACCCTCCCCGCCGTGGTGGCCGCCGCGATGCGCAGGCCCCTCCTCGCCATCCTCCTCGCTGCCTCCCCCACCCTCACCCACCTGGCGGCGGACTTTCCGAAGTCCCTCGGGCTGGCTGCTCCCTGGCTCCTCGCTGCCCTTGCCCTGGACCGGGTCCCGAAGGACCGCCGCTGGCTCGCCACCGTCGTTCCCGCGCTGGTCCTCGCCGCCTCCGCCCACCGACTCGGCGCGGTCTTTGCCGTGCTCGGTCTGGCGGGGGCCGGCACCGCCGCGGCGCTCTCCTCCGACGCCTCCCGCGCCGCCCGCTCCGTGGCGGGGACGGTGCTGGCGGTGGGGCTGCTCGGAGCGGGGTTGCTCGTCGCGGCCACGCTGGTGCCAGGCTTCCTCCACCCCGACGACCTCGCCCGGGTCCAGGGCTTGACGGCTCGGCTGCGACCCGCCCCGTGGTCCTGGGTGGGAGCACGGCCCGACACCTCCTGGGTGCAGCTGGCAGAGCTGATGCTTCCCTGGCTCGCCCTTGCCCTGGTGCCCATCGCCTGGCGGGAGCGACCCGTGCTCACCGGTGCGTGCACGCTGCCACTGCTCGCCTGCCTGGCCCCCATCTACCCCGCGGACGTCCTGGACCTCGGCTACCGCGTCCATCTGTACAGCCCGCTGTTCGCCGCCCCCGTCCTGGCCGTGGCGGCCGCGTCGGTCCGTGCCCCGACCCTTGGGGGCCTCGCCCTCGGAAGCCTCCTCCTTCCAGCAGCCGCCTGGGGCCCGGCGCCGAGCACGACCCCGCCGTACGGGCTGTACCGGGCCGTGCTCGACCGCATCCCGACGCCCTACCCCGAGCTGCTGATCGCCCACCAGGGGATGAACTTCCTCTACGACCACCGCACGGGCCACGAGGCGATGGCATGGGCCCCCGACCCGGGCTTCCCCCCGGAGGAGGTCGGGCGCGTCGCACACGGCGTGCTCCCCGGGGAGTGGCTGCGGGTCTGGAGGGAGGGCGATCCGGAGGTCGTCCCCCTCGGCCAGGGCTACCACTATGTCGGCGAGGTCACCTGGCGACGGCTGCTCGACGGGGCCGAGCCTGGCTCGGACCTGGCCGACCGCATCGGGGACTGGCGCAACCCCGCGCGGACCCGGCCTTCGTACCTGCTCCGCAGGAGGTAGGAGCGGCTACGGCTTGTGGTGCATCAGGTCGGTGACGGCATCGCCCTCGATCACCAGCACCTGCCCTTCCTGGAGCAGACCCTTCACCTTGGCCCCGTCGAGCTTCCGGCCGTCCATCAGGCACTCCACCCGGTCCTTGGCCCCACCCTTGGCCCAGGCCGTGAGCTTCTTCACGGCCTCTTCCTTGCCGAGGCTCTTCAGGGGGATGACCGTCAGGCTACCCCCGGCGACCTCCACCGAGTCCCGCTCTTCGCCGCCGCCGTACGGAGCGAACTCCTGCTCTGCCACGTGGCGTCGACCGTAGAGCTTGAGTCCCTTCTTGACGGGGCTCCACGCTCCGTCGAGGACGACCTGACGCTGGACGTCGCCCTCGGTCTCCCGCTCGTAGTAGACGAAGCTGTTGTCCGAGCGGAGCTTGAACTCCCGCTCCTGACCGCAGATCTGCCGGTACGTCTTGTCGACGACCTTCGCGAGCGGCTTGCCCTTGATCTGGTCCATCAGCTTCTCGCGCAGCCGGTTCGGCTCCATGGACTTCACGGTGTACGGCCCCTCCCGGTCCCACAGCCGAAGCTCGCTGACCACGAGGTCCTCGTACTTGGTCCCCTTCTTGGCCGCCGCGACGCTGATGGTGACCTGGCGGGCAGAGAGTGCAGGGTCGAACGTGAGCTTCCGCGGGACCATGCCCTCGGGGACATCGACCATCACCCGGCGCCCCTCGGCCTCGATCTCGAGCTTGCGGACACGGGCGTTCTTCTCGTAGTGGTCCTTGCTGCGGTGGTAGCCGTTCCACAGCTGGATGGCGTCGATCCGCATGTCGCTGCGGAAGGTGAGCTGGATGTTCTCCCCTTCGCCGCTGCCCTTCGCGCCCTCGACCCAGGCGAAGTGAGGCCGCCCATCGAACAGGTACGACGCGTGGTAGGCCGCCTCGGGCTCCAGGGTGGACGACACCTCGACCCGCGCCTCGACGGACCGCGGGGGCGCCATGGCCAGATCCCCCACGGACGTCTGGGCCCGGACCTCCGCCAGGCAGGCCTTGGCCCCGGAGACGACCTTGAGGAAGACAACCTTGACGTTGCCGCGCGGGATGTCGAAGCGGACGCTCTCCCCACGCTGGACCCCGAGGTCGTGGCCGTTGGCGTAGAGCTGCACCTCGACCGGGTCACCGCAGGTGTCGACAGCCACACCCGTGAGCTTCTCGGGCTCCTCGAAGCGGAGCAGCACGCCCTCGCCGGCCGCATCCCCGGTTGGCGCCCAGCTGGTGGAGGGGTCGCCGTCGAGGAGGTTGGGGCCGTCGTCGGGGTTGGAGGTGACGACGAAGGCCTGGAGGGGGTCCCGCTCGATCTCCGGCTCCTCGGGCTCCTCCGGCTCCGGGTCGGCCTGCTCCGGCTCTGGCGGCTCCAGGGGCTCCGGCGGAGCCTCCTCACCGCCCGCACACGCAAGGCTGGCGGCCACGACCGCACCCACTGCCCAGATCCACGGCCTCACCGATCCTCCACGAGTTCAGGGGCCACAGCGTAGGCCACTCGGGCCGAATGTTCAGCCAGGGCCTCCTCGGACATCGTGCCAGACAGGTCGTTCCTCCAGCGAACCAGCCGGTTCTCGCGCCGGATCGTGTCGCCACGGCGCACGAATCGGTGATCCACCTCGCGGACGCCCCAGTGCGCGCCGAGGGGTCCTTCAGCGGTCAGACGGCCGACGAGGAGGCCGTCCGCCACCTCCATGGACACGTGCAGGGAGACCGGATGGGGGTTGCCCACCACCAGGTCCCGCCGCGGCCAGAACACCGTGGCGCCGAGGCCGAAGGGCACGTCCCGCTGGTCGTCCGGGAACAGGTCCAGATCATGGCGGTGCCGCTCCATCATCAGCATGCCCCCGTGGACCGCCAGCCAGTACAGGAGGTTCGCCACCTGGCACAGGCCCCCCCCGGCACCGAGGGCGACCCGACCATCGTGGAGCTCGGGCCCGAGCGCGAAGCCACGGGCCAGGGTGGGCGGCCCCACGTGGGCATGCCACGACAGCACCTCTCCGGGCCGAATCGTGCGGCCATGGAGCGCCCGGGCGGCGGTCGCGACGTTGTGCTCCTTCGCGGCCTGGACGGGGAGCTCGTAGGTGGTGCCCGGCCGCCGCAAGGGGCTGGTGCGCTCGCAGACCACCTCGGTGAGGGGTGGCCCCACGGGGAGGGTTCGCGGCGGCGCGACACGCCACAGCAGATGGTGTGGGGCCCGCCGCACCGCGAGCCGCCACGAGAAGGGCACCCGCTCGCGGACCCGGCGGCGCACGTCGTCGAGGCGAGGGCGATGGACCAGCTCGGTGCTCACCGGCGACCCGACCAGGCATCGTCGGCCTCGGCGAGGGCGCGACCGATCGGGTCCCAGCCCGACAGCGGCACACCGTCCAGCTCCACGACGGGCGCCAGGCTTCGGGTGCTCGACGCGATGTACAGCCCATCCCACGGTCCCGCGGCCGGCGGGCCCTCCCGGAGGACCGGGATGCCGAGGGTGTCCGCGTGGCCGAGCAGGCGGGCCACGGTCGTGGACGGAAGGATCGTCCCGTCGTCGGGGTAGGTCAGGATGACCCGGTCGACCACCGCCAGGATGCCGGACCGGGTCCCCTCGGTGAAGCGTCCGTTCCTCACCCGGAGGATGTCGTCGGTGCCGACCCGGTCGACCTCGAGCTCCCAGCCCATCCGGGAGCCGTGCTTCACGAAGCCGGGCAAGAAGGGGTCGTCCACGTGGACCCCGCGAGCGCAGCGGACCGGGGCGTGCCAGCGAGCGGTGGATGCGGGCGTCGCGGTGATCACGCGCCTCCCCGAGGCCGTCAGCGTCACCCGCACGTAGGCGCGGCCGACGAAGCGCTCAAGCAGCTGGGCCACCTCCGCTCGGATCCGTGGCCCGTCGAAGCCACGGACCCGGCCCACGTCGCAGCTTCGACGGAGTCGCTCCAGGTGAGGCCCCGGGTCCTGGCCTGCGCGCAGCTCCATCGTCTCGAACACCGTCCAGCCACGCTGGAACCCGACGTCCGACACCGGCACCGCCGCCTCGTCGAGAGGGGTCGTCACCCCGTCGACCATGGCCCAGCTCTGGTCTGCGTCCTCGCCCATGGCATGCACCCCACGGTTGCTGTGCGCGTCTCCAGGTCCGGGATATCGTGATCAGTCACCACCCCGACAGGGCGGAGGCACCCATGGGCAACTTCGAAGGCGTCGACTTCTACGGGATCGACGATCTGCTGACCGACGAAGAGAAGACCATTCGCGACACGGTACGCGGCTGGGTCGACGAGCGCGTCATGCCGGTCATCGAAGACCACTACCAGGCCGGCACCTTCCCGATGGAGCTGGCCGCGGAGATGGGCGAGCTCGGCTTCCTCGGCGCGAACCTCGCGGGCTACGGCTGCCCCGGGCTCAACAACGTCTCCTACGGCCTCATCTGCCAGGAGCTCGAGCGGGGGGACTCCGCCGTCCGCTCCTTCTGCAGCGTCCAGGGCTCCCTGGTGATGTTCCCGATCCACGCCTACGGCACCGAGGCCCAGAAGGAGAAGTGGCTGCCGCGCCTCGCCTCCGGCAAGGCCATCGGCTGCTTCGGCCTCACCGAGCCCGACCACGGCTCGAACCCCGGCGGCATGCTCACCCGCGCCGAAGACAAGGGCGACCACTACCTCCTCAACGGCGCCAAGATGTGGATCACCAACGGCACCGTCGCCGACGTGGCCGTCGTGTGGGCCAAGCTCGACGGTGTCATCCACGGCTTCCTGGTCGAGAAGGGCATGGAGGGCTTCACCGCCCCCGAGATGAAGGGCAAGCACAGCCTGCGGGCCTCGGTCACCTCCGAGCTCGTCTTCGACGACGTGAAGGTGCCCAAGGAGAACATCCTGCCGGGCGTGAAGGGCCTGCGGGGTCCGTTCTCCTGCCTGAACAACGCCCGCTACGGCATTGCCTGGGGTGCCCTCGGCGCCGCGATGGCCTGCTTCGACTCGTCCAAGCAGTACAGCCTCTCCCGCATCCAGTTCGACCGGCCCATCGCCTCGTTCCAGCTCGTCCAGAACAAGCTGGCCTGGATGCTCCGGGAGATCACCAAGGGTCAGATGCTCGCCTGGCGCCTCGGTCGCCTGAAGGACGAGGGCACCATGATCCACGAGCAGGTCAGCCTGGCGAAGATGAACAACGTCGACATCGCGCTGCAGATCGCCCGGGTCTCCCGGGATCTGCACGGTGCCAACGGCATCCTCGGCGAGTACCCCATCATGCGCCACGCCGCGAACCTCGAGTCGGTCTTCACCTACGAGGGCACCCACGACATCCACAACCTCATCCTGGGGCGCTGGATCACCGGGATCCAGGCCTTCCAGTAGCAGGGATCAGACGCGGATCTTGGCGACGTCCCAGAGCCGCGCTGCCTCGGCACGGCCTCGGGTCACGATGTCGTCGATGTCCGGCTGGCTCGGGTCGTCGCAGAGGAACAGCCCCAGGGCCTGCCGGATGTGGTCCACCGCGTACACGGCGAACTTCCCGGCACGGCAGGCCTCCACCACGTCGCGACGCAGCTCGAGGTCGCCCGCGTTGGCGCTCGGCACCAGCACCCCTTGGTCGCCGGTGAGGCCCATCGCGGCACAGGTGTCGAAGAAGCCCTCGATCTTCTCGTTGGCGGCCCCGATGGGGAGCACGTTGCCCAGCTGGTCGATGGCGCCGGTCATCGCCAGCCCCTGGTTGGCGGGTAGACCGGTCAGCGCCGACACCATGGCGCAGAGCTCGGCGCCGCTGGCGGAGTCGCCGTCGATGCCGCCGTAGCTCTGCTCGTGGGTGATGCTGGCGTCGAAGAGCAGCGGAACCTCGTTGGCGAGGAGGTGCCGCAGCGCTCCCTTGAGGATGTAGAAGCCCTTGGTGTGGATCTGGCCGGAGAGCTCGGCCTCCCGCTCCACGTGCACGGCGCCCTCGATGCCCGGACCGACCGCTGCCGTGATGCGACTGGGGAAGCCATAGACCTGAGGACCGGCGTGGATGACGGCGAGGCCGTTGATCTGACCGACGACGCGCCCCTTGGTGTCGATGCGCCAGTTGCCGTCGGCCACCCGCTCCCGGAAGCGGCGTCCGGGAAGGTCGGCCCGCCGGACAGCAGCCATCAGCGCATCCTCGACGTCTTCCCGGTGCACCTTGTCGACCTGGCGCCGTCGCGCGATGAACGCCGCCTCCCGGGCCACGTCGTTGATGCGACCGAAGCGGGCCGTGAGCTTGCCCCGCTCGGCGGCGATGCGGGCCCCCTGCTCACAGAGGGCCGCCACCGCGTTGGACGTGAAGGGCGGAAGGCCCCCCCGCTTGGCCAGGCTCGCGATGACCTGGGCGTAGCGCTTCTGACCCGTCCGGTCCCGCGGGATGACGTCGTCGAAGTCCGCCAGGACCTTGAACAGCTCGGCGAAGTCGTCGTCGGCCGCGTCGAGGCCGTAGTACACCCCGGGGGTGCCGATCAGCACCACCTTCACGTTGACGGGGATGGGCTCCGGCTTCACGCCGGGGGCCCGCTGGGTGGTCCCGGGGGGATCCTGGGGCGACAGGTCGAGCAGGCCCGACTTCAGCGTGCGGGTGAGGGCGCTCCAGGCACCGGGCTCGTTGATGATGTCGTTGGCATCGAGGACCAGGCAGCCCCCGTCGGCCTCGAGGATCGACCCGGCGTGGATGCCCAGATGGGGAAGCCCCTCTCCCGGACTGTCGACGCTGCCGACGAGGCTCTGGAAGGTGGGGTTGGTGACGAGCACCGTGGGCCGACGGGCCGAGGGATCCCGAGCCACCAACAGGTTGGCCTTGTAGCGATCGCAGATCTCGGGGTTCTCCCGCAGCACGGGCAGGATGCGGGCGACCTCCTCCACCACCTGATCGAGCCAGCTGCGCACCTCGGGGACGTCCCGGCGCAGGTCGGCCACCGCGTCCTTCAGCACCGCCTGGACCTCCTCCCGGACGAGGCGCTGGACGCGGTGGTGGGTGCGCTTCCGGATGCGGGTGACCTGGACCGACAGGCGGCGTAGCTCCTGAGTGCGCAGGTCCACGACCTCCCGCAGCGTCTGGGCCTGCTCCGCCGTCATGGCGCCGGAGACCACCAGGGCGCCGAGCTGCTGGGCGTGGACCGGCTCCCCATCGAGCACGGGGACCACCGCCGGCTGCTCGTCGCCGTCCTCGTCCTCGACCGTGACCACCGCCAGCCCCGCCTCGGCGATCGCCGCCTCGAAGGGACCCGTGATCCGCGCCACCTCGGCGTCGGCCTTGCTCTCGAGCTCGTGGGTACGATCGATGAGGGACTCGGTCTGGGCCAGGTCGACCAGGTCCTCCCGGACGAAGCGGATCAGCTCGTCGATGCGCTCCTTCAGGCGACGCCCCGTGCCGGGCGCCACGGAGATCAGCTTGGGGCTGTCGGACGACTCGGGGTCGAGGACGTAGAGCCTGTCGACGCCGACGGGCGACTCCGGCTGGACGTTCGCCAGGACCTCCCGGACCAGGGTGAGGCGTCCGGTGCCCGCCTCGCCGCGGACGAAGACGTTGTGGCCCTTGGCGTCGACCGCGAGGCCGAAGCGCAGGGCCTCGGTGGCGTGCTCCTGCCCCACGACTCCCTTGGCGGGCTCGACGTCGCGGGTGTCGCGGAAGGAGGGGCGTTCGCAGGACCAACGCAGCGCGGCTGCGTCGAGGGGCTCGACGGGGGGGTGGCTCACACACGACTCCGGGCGGGAACGGGGAACGGACCAGGCCGTCCAGCCTACACGACCGTGAGGGCATCCAAGAGGCGACGGTCGGCGCCGAGACGCGCCGAGAAGTAGAG
>Ga0213839_1001695_pt1 | contig 13658 bp, 5 predicted proteins | sample SWPATP21_FD_160075 | JGI IMG/M metagenome (GOLD analysis project Ga0213839, IMG submission 160075) | Coastal seawater microbial communities from Marineland, Florida, United States - SWPA TP2 #1 | ecosystem: Environmental > Aquatic > Marine > Coastal | place: USA: Florida | collected 2016-08-14 | reverse complement strand
CGCGTGATCTCGCTGTCGGTGCGGGCTACGGGCACCTTCCTCGACATGGCCCTCGACGCCGCGGAGATCAGCGAGCGTCTCGGCCGCTACGGCTTCGAGGCACGTGCGGACGACCGCGACGAGGACCGACTCCTCGTGAGCGTGCCGAGCTGGCGTCTGTGGGACGTGTCCTTCGCCGCGGACCTGTACGAGGAGCTGGCGAAGTCCATCGGCTACAACGCCACGCCCGTGAGCCTTCCGCCGGTGCGGATGGGGGCCCAGCCCTCGGCCAGGGAGCGTCGCAAGGAGCAGGTCGAGGAGGTGTTGCTCGGGCAGGGCTTCTACGAGGTGTTCACCGACGGCTTCTACGGCCGGGATGCCCTGGAGCTCCTGGGGCTCGATGAGGCCCACCCGCTCTTCGCGCACCTGCAGACGCTGAACGCCCTGGACCGGGGCTACAGCTACCTGAAGAACAACTGCCTGGCCCAGGCCGTCAGCGCCGTGGCGGTCAACGAGCGACGTCGCACCGACGACATCAAGCTCTACGAGTGGACCCGAACCTTCCATCCCCTCGACGAGCCCATGGGGGAGCGACGGGCCAAGGACCGGCCGCCGTGCACGGAGCGGGGCCTCCTGTGGTGCATCGTCAGCGGTGCCGATCGTCACAGGACCTGGGCCCACACCGAGCGGGCGGCGGATGCGCTGTACCTCAAGGGGTTGGTGGAGGAGCTGGCGGTGGAGCTGGGCCTCGATCTGTCCATCGGACCGGCCGACCCCGCACACCCGCTGGCGTCGGCCCTGCATCCGGGTCGTCAGGCCGTCGTGCTGCTGGCTGGCGAGGTGGTGGGCATCCTCGGAGAGGTCCACCCGGCGGTCCTGCAGCGGGCGCGCATCAAGCGAGCGCGGCCTACCTACCTGGAGATCGACCGACGTGCGCTGTTCGCACCGGGGACGCGGCCGGACTTCGTGGAGCCGTCCTCGACCCAGCCGGTGACGCGCACGCTGGCCTTCCGGCTGCCCCGTGGGGTGGAGGCCGGGGCGGTCGCGTCGGTGCTGCATGCGTCGGGGTCGGACGACCTGGTGCGCGTGCACGTCATCGACCGCTACGACCACGGCGACGGCACAGCCAGCATCACCTTCGAGCTCCTGTGGACGGACGCTACGACGTCGGCGGATGCGACCAACGAGCAGCTGCAGGAGCTGGCGGCGGAGGTGGTGGCCCAGTACGGGAGCGCCGGCGTCGAGCAGAGGTAGACCGACCAGGCGCCTTGCAGGACTGGCCCCCGCCCGCCGACCCTCGCCCAGCCTCCAAACCCGGGAGGGCCAGGAGGGCGGAGCCCGCCGGAGGGCCAGCCCTCCTGGCCCTCCCGTGTCGGGGGGCGTGCGCCTGGCTCAGGCCTTCTCGACGCTCGCGGCGCACGCGAGGTCGCCGGCGACAGTGGAGAGGGTGATGTCGTCGCCCGCGGCGTCGTCGAGGACGATGTCCGTCGCCAGGACGTCGCTGGCGATGCCTTCCCGGTGGGCCTCGATGGCCTCGGCCAGCTTTCCGGCGTCGGTGGTGACGACGACCTTCACCCGGTCGGTGAGCTCAAGGCCCGCCTCCTTCCGGAGTCGCTGCAGCTGGCTGACCAGCTCACGGGCCACACCCTCCAGCACCAGCTCGTCGGTGAGCTTGGTCTCGAGGGCGACGGCGAGGCTTCCCTCGGTCTCCAGCACCACATCGCCCTTGGGCTCCCGCCGCACCATGACGTCGTCGAGGGTGATGGGCTGACCGAGGATGTCGACGGTGCCGCCGTCCTCCAGCGTGGCGAAGGCCTCGGGGGACAGGGCCTCGATGGCCGCCGCCGCCGCCTTCATCTCCTTGCCGTAGCGACGGCCCAGGGTCTTGAAGTTGGCCTTGAGGGTGACCGTGGCCAGGGCGTCGCCCCGGGCCAGCACCGCCACGTTCTTGACGTTGAGCTCGGCCTTCAGCAGGTCGGCGTGCTGCATGAGTCCGACGCGGACGCTCTCGGTGTGGTGCACGAGATCGAGCTTGGCCAGGGGCTGCCGGGTCTTCAGGCTGTGGCGCTCCCGGAGGCGACGACCCAGCTTCACGGCGCGTCGCACCTCGGCGATGGCGGCCTCGAGGTCCCGGTCGATGACCGCTTCGTCGACCGTGGGCCAGTCGCACAGGTGCACGCTGTCGGGGCCCTCACCCCCCGCCTCGACCACCAGGCCCCGGTACAGGGCGTCGGCCAGGAAGGGGAGGAACGGGGCCAGCACCTTGGAGAAGGTGACCAGGGCCTCGTAGAGGGTGGCGTAGGCGCAGGCCTTGTCGTGGGCGTCGTCGCCCGCAGCCCAGAACCGCTTCCGGGAGAGCCGGATGTACCAGTTGGTGAGGTCGTCGATGAAGTGCAGGACGACCGGGACCACGTTGTCGAGACGGTAGCGCTCCATCTCCACATCGACCCGGCGGATGATGGACTGCAGGTGCGACAGCAGCCAGCGGTCGAGCTCCGGGCGCTCGGAGACGGGCGGACGCTCGGCCTCCGGGGTCCAGCCGTCGATGTTGGCGTAGGTGACGAGGAAGCTCCACGCATGCTGCAGCGGGATGCTCACGCTGCGAGCGACCTCCCGGACCCCGTCCTCGCTGAAGCGGAGGGGCTCGGCCCGCACGATGGGGGAGTCGATGAGGTAGGCGCGGAGCGCGTCGGCACCGTGGCGGTCCAGCACCTCCTCCGGCGGCGGGTAGTTCTTCTTGGACTTGCTCATCTTCGAGCCGTCTTCCGCCAGCACGAGGCCGTTGACCACGACGTTCTGGAAGGGGGGTCGGTCGAACAGAGCGGTGGAGAGCACCAGCAGCGTGTAGAACCAGCCCCGGGTCTGATCGAGGCCCTCGGCGATGAACTGCGCCGGGAAGTTGGCCTCGAAACCTTCCTTGTCCTCGAAGGGGTAGTGGTTCTGAGCGTAGGGCATCGCCCCGGACTCGAACCAGCAGTCGAACACGTCGGTGATGCGCCGCATGGTCCCGGTGCCGTTGGGGGCCGGCCACGTGAGATGGTCGATCTTGTGGGGATGCAGGTCGGTGATGGCCTCACCCGTGAGATCGGCAAGCTCCTCGATGCTGCCCACACAGTGCCGGATGGTCTCGTCGTCGTCGCACTGCCAGATCGGGATGGGGGTTCCCCAGAAGCGGTTGCGGCTGATGTTCCAGTCGCGGGCGTCCGCCAGCCAGTTGCCGAAGCGTCCGGAGCCCACGGCCTCGGGGACCCAGCGGATGGTCTCGTTGTGGGCCAGCATCCGCTCCTTGAGGTCGGTCACCTTCACGAACCAGGCGGGGAGGGCGCGGTAGATGAGGGGGGTCTCGGAGCGCCAGCAGAAGGGGTAGCTGTGCTCGAGCGTGTCGTGGCGGACGAGGCGCCCACTGGCCTTGAGGTCGGCGATGATCTGGGGGTCGGCCGCCTTCACGTTCTGACCGGCGTAGGCGGTGACAGCGGGGCCGAAGTTGCCCTCGTCGTCGACGGAGCGCACCACGGTGATGCCCGCGTCCTTGCAGGCGTGGAAGTCGTCCTCGCCGAAGTCGGGGGCCATGTGGACGATGCCCGTACCGTCGGTGTCCGTCACGTGGGGCGCCGCGATGATGCGGAAGGCGCCCTCGCTGTCCGCCTTGTCGGCGAAGAAGGGGAACAGGGGCTCGTAGGTGCGGCCGAGGAGCTCGTGGTACGGCACGTCGCCGAGGATCTCCGCCTTCTTCCCGAGGATGGCCTTCACCCGGGCCTTGGCGAGCACGAAGGTGCGGTCGTCGCCGTTCTTGCGGGCGCGGACGTAGTGGACGTCCTCTCCGATGGCCAGGGCCAGGTTGCTGGGGAGGGTCCAGGGGGTGGTGGTCCAGGCGAGGAAGACGTCGTCGTTCTTCCCGTCGGTCGTGGGGAAGGCCACGGTGATGGCAGGGTCCTGGACGTTCTTGTAGTTCTGGTTGGCCTCGAAGTTCGACAGCGACGTGGACAAGCGCCAGCTGTAGGGCATCACCCGGAAGTCCTGGTAGACGAGACCTTCGTCCCACAGGCGCTTGAAGACCCACCACACCGACTCCATGAACGACGGGTCCATCGTCTTGTAGTCGTCGTCGAAGTCGACCCAGCGCCCGACACGGCCGATGATGCGCTCCCACTCGTCGGTGTAGGTGAGCACGTTGGCGCGGCAGGCCTCGTTGAACTTCGCGACACCGTACTCCCGCACGCTGGTGGGGCCGGACAGCCCGAGCTCCTTCTCCATCAGCATCTCGATGGGGAGCCCGTGGGTGTCCCAGCCGAAGCGACGCTCTACCTGGAAGCCGCGCATCGTCCAGTAGCGAGGGACCACATCCTTGATGGTCGACGGGACGAGGTGGCCGTAGTGGGGAAGGCCCGTGGCGAAGGGGGGACCATCGTAGAAGACGTAGGCCGGAGCGCCGTCCCGCTGCCGGATGCTGCGTCGGAACGTGTCGTTCGCTCGCCAGCGCTCCAGGATGCTCGCCTCGAGCTCGGGGGCCGGGCGGTCGGTGGGGACAGGGGGGAAGGGCATGATGACCTCGTCGTCGTGGAGGCCGTCCAAGTAGCCCGGAGCGACCAGGGCGTCAGGTGTACAATGCCACGACGGAGGTCCCCCTCATGACCCGCCCATCCCTCTCCCTCGCGCTGCTGGCCACCGGGCTCTTCCCCCACGTGGCCCACGCAGCCTGTGACCCCTCGCCGGACATCACGGTGTGCGACTCGGGCTGCGACACCAACAGCCTCTCGTCGGCCGTCGGCAGCGCTACGGATGGACAGATCATCTGCATCGAGGGGAACTACACCCACACCGGTGGCGCGCTGTCGGTGGGCGGTGGGCGCACCATCACCGTCCAGCACGACGGCGTCGGCACGGCCACGGTGCGTCGCGGGAACGGCAACAACGTCACCGTGCCCAGCGACTCGACCCTGATCATCTCCGACGTCGTGTTCGACGGGGTGAACGGCAACAGCAGCACCCGGGGCATGGACCTCGACGGCGCGGTCATCGGCACCAACCTCACCATCGAGCACTACGACACCAACAGCTCCAACGACGGCGCCGGCGTGAACGTCGACGGCAGCAACGCGTCCTTCCACTGCACCGGCTGCACCCTCGACGACAACTCCACCGACGACGAGGGTGGGCACCTGCGCGCGATCAATGGGGGCGACATCACCCTGATCGACTGCACGGTCACGGGGGGGCGCGCCCGCCACTCCGGGGGCATGGAGATCTCGGGCAGCGGCAGCACCCTCACCATCATCGACTCCACCTTCGAGGACAACGAGGCCGAGGAGGAGGGGGGCCTGATGAGGGTCCGCGACGGAGCCACCGTCGACATCGACAACTCGGACTTCATCAACAACCGCACGAACAGCGGGTCCGGCAAGGGGGGCGGCGTCTTCTGGCTGGAGAACAGCGGCAGCAACGTCACCGCCCACAGCAGCCTGTTCTGCAACAACAGCGCCAAGGAATCGGGGGCGGTGGCGTCGCTTCGGTCGACGGGGACGAGCTTCACCGCCCAAGGCTCGATCTTCCTGGAGAACGACTCCAACGACAAGGGAGGGGTGTTCCACACGGAGACCGGCGCCACCTTCACCGTGACCCAGAACACCTTCGTGCTGAACGATGCCTCCTCGGACGGCGAGGCTCTCTTCGCCAGCGGGGGCTCCGGGACCTTCCACTCCAACGTCGTGGTCGACCACAACAACGAGGCCTTCTACCAGAGCGGCGGCAGCTACTCCTTCGACTACAACGCCTTCTTCGACAACGGATCCGACTACGGCGGCGGCGCGTCCGGAGGGGCCAACGACATCACGCTGGACCCGGGCTTCACCTACACCGCCTCGAGCTGTGACCCCGCGTTGGTGCGGCATCCGTCGGACTCCCCGGTGATCGGGGAGGGGGAAGGGGGGACCGCCATCGGCGCCTTCGATGGCCCGGAGGCCTTCGACCGCGACCTCGACGGCGACACGTTTGGCGCCGATGAGGACTGCGACGAGACCGACCCCACCGTGAACCCCGGCGCGGTCGACATTCCCTCCGACGGCATCGACAACGACTGCAACGGCGCCGACTACGAGGACCTTGACGGCGATGGGTACGAGGCCGGCGTGGACTGCGACGACACGGACCCGCTCGTCAACCCGCTGGGTGTCGAGGTGCCAGCGGACGGAATCGACCAGGACTGCGACGGCTACGATCACTGCTACGAGGATTCCGATCGCGACGGCTATGGCTCCACCACCTTCTACGGGAGCGACACGCTCGACTGTCTCGGAGCCGGCTACTCCCCCAACAACCTGGACTGTGACGACACGGGCGGCATGGGGGGCCCCGGCTCCCTCATCAACCCCGATGGCACGGAGGTCGCGGGCGACGGCATCGACCAGGACTGCGACGGCTTCGATGAGTGCTACATCGACTCGGACAACGACGGCTTCGGCGTCGGCACCACCACCGGCCCGGACCTGACCTGCGACGACGAGACAGGCCTCGCCAGCCAGGGCGGCGACTGCGACGACGGCAACAACGACCGCTTTCCGGGCAACCCCGAGATCACCGCGGACGGCGTCGACCAGGACTGCGATGGCGAGGAGATCTGCTACGCCGACGGCGACAACGACGGCTTCGGCGATGGCACCGTCGTGAGTCCGAACCAGAGCTGCGGCGACGCCGGCGAGGCCACCCAGGAGGGCGACTGCGACGACGGCGACAACTCGGTCAACCCCGACGGCACGGAGCTCATCGCCGACGAGATCGACTCCAACTGCGACGGCCAGGAGCTCTGCTACTTCGACAACGACAACGACGGCTACGGGGCCGCCACCACCACCATCAGCTCCGACACGGACTGCCAGGACAACCAGGAGGCCACCAACAACGAGGACTGCGGCGACGGCAACGCCAGCATCAACCCCGACGGCACCGACATCCCCGGCAACACCCTCGACGAGGACTGCAACGGCTACCTGATGTGCTGGCTCGACATGGACGGCGACGGCTCCTTCGGAGACACGTACTCCGGCGAGTCGCCGACCCTGACCTGCAGCACCGGGGCCGGCTACGCCTTCGACGCCAACGTCGACGACTGCGACGACGACAACAGCGACCGCTACCCCGGCAACCCGGAGGACGTCGCAGACGGCGTCGACCAGAACTGTGATCTGCAGGAGCTCTGCTTCGTCGACAGCGACCTCGACGGCTACGGCGCCGACGACGGCAGCACCGTCCTGTCCTACAACCTCTCGTGCAGCGATTCCGGGCAGAGCACCAACGAGCTCGACTGCGACGACAGCATCGACACCATCAACCCCGATGGCACCGACATCGCGGGGAACGCCGTCGACGAAGACTGCAACGGCCGCTTCACCTGCTGGCTCGACAACGACAACGACGGTGCCTTCGGCGACCAGTTCTCCGGCCAGTCCGGCAACCTGGACTGCGACACGGGGGCCGGCTTCGCCTTCGACGGCGACGTCACCGACTGCGACGACGGCAACAACGACCGCTACCCGGGGAACCCGGAGCGGGTGGCCGACGGCATCGACCAGGACTGCGACACCCTGGAGCTGTGCTACATCGACGGCGACACCGACGGCTACGGCAACGATGGGGCCGTCACCGCCACCAGCGCCACCCTGAACTGCACCGCGTCGGGCTTCAGCGACGAGGCCACCGACTGCAACGACGCCGACCCGGACGTCCGCCCGGACGCCGTGGAGCTCGAGCTCGACTTCGTCGATCAGAACTGCGACAACCAGGAGCTCTGCGCCCAGGACAACGACGGTGACTCCTACGGATCCTCGATCCAGCCTCCCGTCCTCAGCCCCCTGGGAGCCATCGACTGCGATGCGGCGGGTGTGGCCCCGAACCGGCTGGACTGCGACGACGGCATCAGCACCATCAACCCCGACGGCGTCGAGGAAGTCGCCGACGACACCGACCAGGACTGCAACGGCGAGGAGCTCTGCTACCTCGATGCCGACAGCGACACGTACGGCAGCGACACCGTCATCGTTCCGTCGCTGGCCATCGACTGCAACGGCGTCAGCCTGATCGACGGCCAGGACGTCGCGGATCGGGGCGGAGACTGCCTCGACAGCGACGACTCGTACTACCCGGGCGCTCCGGAGATTCCCGGTGATGGCCAGGACCAGGACTGCAGCGGCACCGACCTGGTGGACTGCTACGAGGACCTCGACGGCGACGGCGTCGGCACCACGAACACCATCCCCGATCCCACCGGCACCTGCCTGTCGGCGGGCTTCTCCCTGTCCAGCAACGACTGCGACGACGGCATGAGCGACGTGTACCCGGGGGCTCCCGACGACTGTGACGGGGTCGACAACGACTGCTCCGAGGTCATCAACCTGACGCCCTGCGCCGGCGACGACGACTGGGACGGCGACGGACTCTGCGCCGATCAGATCAACGATCGGGGCACGGTCACGGCCGACGACGACCTCGACTCCGAGTACCTCTACGGCACCGACGACTGCATCCTCGACTCCGACGGCGACGGCTGGGAGGACGGCGAGGAGGCCCGCGATGCCTTCGGACTGGATCCCGCCTCCGCCGACACCGACGGCGACGGAGTCGACGACGGGGACGAGTGGCCTCGCGTCACGGTCCCGACCGACTCCCCGAAGCCCGACCTGGACGCGGACGGCATCCCCGACGTGGTGGACGAGGACGATGACGGCGACGGCTTCCTGTCCGTGATCGAGGGGGATCGTAGCGTCGACACGGACAACGACAACATCCCCGACCGGGAAGACATCGATGACGACGGCGACGGCGTGCTCTCCCGCGACGAGCTGGACGAGGACACCGACGGCGACGGCCGCCCCAACCGGATCGACACCGACGACGACGGAGACGGCTGGGAGACCCTCATCGAGAACCTGCTCGGCGCCTTCTACCTCTCCCCCGACAGCGACGGGGACTCCCGCCTGGATCGCGACGAGGGCGACTGGATGGGGGAGGTGCCCGTCCTCGGCACCCCGGTCGACTGCGCCCAGCTCGCCCTCGACACGGACCCGAACCACGTCACCATCCAGGGCCCCGAGTACTGGGTGTTCGACTTCGACGGCGACGGCCTGCACGACCTCGTCGACCTCGACGACGACGGCGACGGCCACCTGACCCTCGTCGAGGGCACGGACGATCTCGACGGCGACGGCTGCCCCAACAGCCTCGACCTGGACTCCGACGGCGACGGCAAGCTGGACGCGACAGAGGGGAGCGCAGACGCCGACAAGGACGGCATCTCAGACCTGTTCGACTCCGACGACACCGACGGCGGGCTCGTCGACTCCGACGGCGATCTGGTGCTGACCATCGACGAGCGGCCGGAGAAGAACGGCACGCTGTCGCTGGACCCGGACACGAGCTGTGCGGAGTCCTTCCGCTTCGAGAACCCCGGCGCCTACGACGCCGAGATCATGGCGGCCTGCGACTTCGCTGGCACTGGCGACGAGGCCGTGCTCACCGACCGCGGCGACCTCGCCATCGACGGACTCGAGCTGGGTGGCCCCACCGGCTATGACCCCATCGACACCGATGGCGACGGCATCGTGGACTTCCGGGACAACGACGACGACAACGATGGCATCCCCACGAGCGCCGAGGTCGGCTTCGGCTGCGACTCGGGCCGCCAGGCCAGCATCATCAAGCTCACCGTCGAGGGAACCACGGCCGCCTGGCTGCAGTGTCTGGACCTGAAGCTCGGCGACGCCACCTTCCACAAGCTCTCCCTCTCCGGCACCCCAGGGGTCGACGAGGTCTTCTACGTCGACACAGACGGCGACGGGCTGCTGGACTTCCAGGACCCCGACGACGACGGCGACGGGGTCCCCACGGCCGAGGAGGTCGCGAGCGGTGGCCTGGGCAACGATCGCGACGGCGACGGCATCCCCGACCACCTCGACACCTGGGACGAGGACGGTCCGACCGGCGACGCCGATGCCGACGGCATCCCGCGGGATGTGGAGGAGTACTTCGGCCTGAATCCCTTCGACGACGACAGCGACGGCGACGGTGTCCGGGACGACGAGGAGTTCGGCGACGACCTGTCGAACCCTCGCGACAGCGACGGCGACGGCATCATCGACGCCCTGGACGACGACGACGACGGCGACGGCGTGCCCACGATCGACGAGCTCCGCAGCGACACCGACGGCGATGGCGACCCGGACTACCTCGACTTCGACAGCGACGGGGACGGGGTGGACGATGCCGACGAGTTCGGCCTCGACGACGACTGCGACGGCGACCCGGACCACATCGACGCTCAGGCCAACGAGGGCCTGTGTGACCAGAAGGCCTTCGACCCGGGCTACTACGAGCGGCAGGCCTGCACCTGCGGCACCGCTACCCACGCGGGGTGGCTGGGCTGGCTCGGCGCGGGCCTCGGCTGGCTCGTGCGTCGGCGGTAGCTACCCCTCGAACGAGCCGCCGCGACCGGCCCCTTCCACGAAGCGCGCCGCACCGTGCCGGCCCTCGGCCTCGAGCACGCCAGCGCCCGTGACGAACTCCCGGTGCAGGGCGGCCGGGAGCTCGGCGTCGAAGGTGGCGAAGGTGGAGGCCCGGTCGGCCCGCAGGCAGAGCTGGGGGAAGTCGGCGACCTGCTCGGCGAGGGCGACGGCGGCCTCCAGCGTGTGACCCGGCGGGACCACCCTGTTGGCGAGTCCGATGGCCAGGGCTTCGTCGGCGTCGACGGGGCGTCCGGTGAGGATCAGGTCGAGGGCCCTCGAGAGTCCGATGAGCCGCGGAAGACGCACCGTGCCCCCGTCGATCAAGGGCACCCCCCAGCGACGACAGAACACGCCGAGGACGGCATCCTCGGCCACCACCCGCAGGTCGCACCACAGGGCCAGCTCCAGCCCGCCGGCGACGGCGTGCCCCTCGATGGCGGCGATCACCGGCTTGGGGCTCACCTCGCGGCTGATCCCCATGGGGCCGGGTCCGTCGACAGCGAGCCGGTTGACCCGGGCCGGATCCGTCGCCACCGCCTTCAGGTCGGCCCCAGAACAGAAGGTGCCGTGGGCACCGGTGAGCACCGCGACGTGGGCGTCGTCGTCGTCGAAGAAGGCCTGGAAGGCCCCCAGAAGCGCGTCGGCGGTGGGCCGGTCGACGGCGTTGCGGACATCCGGGCGGTCCAGGGTGATCACCGTCACCCGGCCGCGCCGCTCGGAGTGGACGGGCATGGAGCTCCCTGTCGTCAGTACTCGACGGTGCCGTTGATGTGGAGGGTCTTGTCGGCCAGCGTGGTGGGGTCGCCGCCCCCCGTGGGGCTGTGGCAGGTGCTGCAGCTGTTGATGGGGGGGTGCCCGGCGACCGCGCCCCCTGCCGTGCTGTCGTACATGTTGACCGGCGGAGAGACGTGGCAGGTGCTGCCGCAGCTCACAGCACCGCGGCCGCTGTCCCACACGGGATCGGGGGGGGCGTCGGCCATGCTGGCGCCGTGGCAGTACGTGCCCGAGCAGGTGCCGCCGGCGTAGGCCGCCGCTGCGTTGTCGCCGACGGTGATGCCGGCGAGGGGGACGTCGACGGTGCCGTTCTCGTGGGTGAGCGCCGTGTCGCCGCCCGCGGGGTGGCAGGTGTCGCAGTTCATCGGCGCGGCCGGCGCGAACAGGTCGTAGTTGGCGGCCAGGTGGGCGTTGTGGGACGACGACGCGGGCGCCGCATCATCGCGGATGGGACCGTCGCCGTGGCAGCCGCCGATCGCACACGAGTTTCCGGTGGGCACGGTGCCCGTGTCCGTGTCCGTGTCCGTGTCTACGTCGGTATCGGCATCGGCGTCCGCGTCGGTGTCGGCGTCCCCGCTGGTGGTGGCTGGCACACAGTCCGGGTTGGTCGCGAAGTTCCAGCAGTAGTCCACCACACGGTGGCAGCCCTGGTTGCAGGAGGTCGCGTCGGGCTCGTGGTTGGGGGTGGGGCGGTCGTCCTCGTGGCAGCCCAGGCAGTGGTCGGGGATGGTGCCGAAGGGCGCGGTCTCGCCGACGTGGCAGGACTCGCAGGCGATCTCGGCGTGTCGACCGGTGAGGACGCCACCCACCGTGAGGTAGGCCGGGCCGGTGAACTTGGTGTGGCCCTGCTCGCCGTACTCGACGGGCTGGCCACAGTGGACGAGGCCGAGCGGCGCGAGAGCAAGGAGCAGGGCGGCCACGTAGGAGCGGCGGAGGGGCTCGCGGCAGGTCATACAGGATCCGTCAGGTAGTGCACGCAGACAGAAGTCTAGCGGATCCGGGCACGAGCTGCAGCCGACGATGGGGTGGGTATGGGTGTGGATCTGGTGCTGTCCTCCGGCTTCCTCGCCTTCGCCGCCCAGGCGGGCTTCCTGGCGGCCGTGGAGGATGTCGGGCTCTCGGTGGACGGCGTCTGCGGCACCAGCAGCGGGGCGCTGGCCGGGGCGCTGTGGAGCGCAGGGATGCCGGCGGAGGAGCTCTTCCACGAGCTCTGCCACCGTCGACCCCTCTCCTGGGTGCGGGCGCACCGTCGTCCGTGGCGGGGGCTGTTTCGACTGGACCCGGTGCTGGCCCGTCTGGCCCGGGATCTCCCCGCGGACTTCGATGGCCTGCCCCACCCGTTCGGGGCGGGGGTGGCCAGGGACGGTCGGGCGCACCTCCTGACGGAGGGGCCGCTGGTCGAGGCCGTCGCCGCGAGCTGCGCGGTGCCCTACCTGTTCACACCCGTCGAGGTGGCGGGGCACACCTACGTCGACGGGGGGGCGGTCGACCGCACGGCCCTGTCGGCCTGGCGAGCTCGTCGTCCAGGACGCGTGGTGGTGATGCACCTCCTCGACGCGAGCCACGGAGCCGTCGGGGACGACGCCGGCGATGCCGAGGTGGTGGTTCGCTCCCCGCGGTCCGGCGCGAAGCTCTGGTCCCTCGGGGACGCTCGCGGTCGCTTCGAGCGCGCGCGCGCCGCCGCCACCGACGTACTGCGGGCCTACGTCGAGGCGGGGCACGACGGCGGAGGGCGCGAGCAGGTATGATCCGCGCCATGTGGATCACCTCACGACGCCCTCTCGTCCTGCTCGCCGCCGTCGCTCTCGCCGCCTGTGGCAGCTACGAGCCCTTTCATGCGGAGCTGACCCTCGACCCGGAGCCCGTCGTGTTCCCGGACGGCGATGGCTACGGGACCGTCGTGCTGAGCATCGCCAACACCGGCTCCGAGGCCATCACCATCGAGTCCCTCGAGGTGCAGGGAGGCCTTCCCCCGGGCCTGGAGTGGACCCTCGGTGCCTCCCTGCCGTTCACGTTCGAGCCTGGTGGGCTGATGCAGGCGCGGCTGTCGGGCGACGCCACGGAGGAGGACGGGAGCGCGTGGGAGGGTGGACTGCTGACCGTCGTCGCCTCGGCGGAGGAGGAGGGAGGGGGCGGGTGCTCGGGACCGACGACCCAGCGGGTCGTGGTGGATGCCTCCGTGCCGATCCTGGTGGGCGACCCGTTGGTGGAGGGTGACACGGACACCGACACGGACACCGACACGGACACCGACACGGACACGGACACGGACACCGACACCGACACCGACACCGACGCGGACGCGGACGCGGACGCGGACACGGACACGGACACCGACACGGACACGGACACCGACACGGACACGGACACCGACACCGACACCGACACGGACACGGACACGGACACATCGGGCAC